>JAABUM010003217.1_pt1 | contig 20621 bp, 36 predicted proteins | sample 5559161 | NCBI WGS metagenome assembly JAABUM01 (sample SAMN10711868, study PRJNA513369) | rock metagenome | isolation source: Antarctica rocks | place: Antarctica: Victoria Land, Siegfried Peak nord
TCCAAATTTTTTATTTCTCGCTTTACTGATGAAATTACTTCTTTATAAGTTTGTCGAAAATACAGTATACCAAATATTTCCAAGGCATCGTCATGCTGCGGGTGCAGAACAATGTCGTATTGGGAAGGCGGATGTACGCGACGCCGTTCCCGCATTTCGTGACACGGTTCTTCGAAGCCACAGAGCGCCAACTCCAGGCACAGCATGGTCACGCGGCTGGCGTCGTCGCACTGCACGCGTTGCAGGTTCCGCTTGAAACGGCGCCTGAGTTTAGGGTTTAGGGTGGGCTGCCAGGTCTGATGGCAGGGAGCGAGACTCGGCTACGGCACGCGCTTGCAACCAAGGCTGGAGAATTGACACATCTTAGAGTTTTGGGTTCTTCAAGACACACCCGCACCCAGATGCCTCGAACGGAAATTTGTGACTGCCGGGACTCTAACATACTCTCGGTTTTCAGATTCCAATACGTTGAAGCCGAACCTGCACCAGGCGGCTCGCAGAGCCGTCGGTGTCCGCGCAGCGCCCGCTGGGTGTGATCGAAAACCCTAAACCCTAAACCCTAAACCCTAAGTGTTATTTTTTGGGTGGCATTCGATCACCTGCACCAGGCGGCTGGAGGAGCCGTCGCTCCTGCGCAGCGCCCGCACCGCCGCCGCCTCCGACTCCACGCCCGTCCACACCTCGGAGCACACCGGTACGCGGGAACCCGACAGGCTGTAGCGCCAGCGGGTGCAGGTCCGGGCGGTCGCGTCCCACTGCCACACCGGCATGCTGCGGGGCAGCGTGATTGGGCAGCTCGTCAGAGGTTGGATCGTCCTGGCGCTTGGGGTGGAGATGTCGTCACAGCGCCGCCGGCCGCTGGTGCAACAGCGGCGCACGCCGGCCCCTCCTGACGGCTGTGCCTGACAGAATCTGACAAGCGAAGATGATGCAGCGCACCCACACACTCTTAGGGTTTAGGGTTTAGGGTAGGGTTTAAACCCTACTCACTTTCCCAGTTGCCAAAAAGTGGACAGTCACGATCATTGACCCAAGCACCGGGTGGCGGGTTTCGTTCGGCCGGCGCCATGGGCCTCGGCTTGGAGGCGCTGGCGTGACGAGCGGCGTTTTGACAAAGGGAAAAACAGAAGGCAAAAGAGAATGCGCTTCCCCACCGTGAGTGGGGAGTGCCGCGCGCGAGCCAGGGCCCCCAGCGGGGCGGCGCCGGCACGACCAGCAGCGTCTTCATCGGCGGCCGCGGCTCGGGCGCCGCCAGCTTGCCGCCGGGCGCCGTCTCGCACAGCACTGCGCCGAGAGGGACTTAGGTGTATTAGGCTGGGTGTATTAGGCTGGGCTGGGTGTATTAGGCTGGGTGTATTAGGCTGGGGTGTATTAGGCAGGGCTGGGTGTATTAGGCGCAACTTGAATCATGCAGGAGTGCGCCAGAGACTGTGCTTCTGGGATTGCTGAGCAGGGTTTAGGGTTTCCATTGGAGGGATTGAGTTACTGGCGGCAAGTCAGCCGGCAGGCAAGGCGGTGAGCGGCACGCCCAGCTCTGAGAGGGTCCACAATATTTGCTTGTTCGTCATTTGTGCTTCCGTTGGAGTTTTGCTGCTGGCAGGGTTTAGGGTTTAGCTGGCAGAATCCTCTGTTAGATCCTATGTTCCGCACAAACACGCACCGATGGTCATGTCGGAGCGGAAGCCGCGGCCAAGAAGGCGCGCCGTGATGTGCGACTCGCCATCGGCGCCCAAACCCTCCCCGGCGCCTAAACCCTGCTCCGCCAGCTCCAGCGCCGCGTCGGCACCGGCGTCTGAGTCGCCGCACGCGCTGCTTCCGCTGCTTCCGCTGCTGAAGCGGCCGCCGGCGCCGCTGCTGAAGCTGCTGCCGCTGCTGCTGGTGACCTGCGCACAGAAAGCCGAGCCTATGTTGACGCGTCGATTCGCCTGTTGACCACAAGACCGCAGCTGTCTTCACGAGCCGCACCAGATTCACCAACGCAGACGGATTTTGCGGCCCATTCAGGGTTTAGTGTGAGTCAGAAACCTCCAGAGAAGCAGGCTGCCGGCAATCCGCATTTGGGGACGCGCCTGCTCGGGGCGCCGCTCCGGCGTCATATAATCTAGAACGAGGGTTTAAAACGAGGGTTCTGACATGGATCAACGAGATATCACACCTTGGGGCAGGCGACCTCCTTGAAGCGACTGGTGGCGATGCCGTGGCGGCCGAATGTGACGACCAGCTCCAGCGCCGCTGCCGCGTCGTAGGCAGCGATTGCGCTCACTGGGCGGTCGACGGCAGCCAGCAGCCAGCCGTGCAGCCCCGCCCAGTCCCACAGCATGCGCCGGCACAACGCCTCCACCGCCGCCTGCCGAGCGGAAAAGGCGGCTGCTTCGTGAGACAAGCCGCGAATGAAAATGGGGCTCGGCGTCCCACAGCACGGGTCTCAGCGCGGCGGCATGAGGCCAGTCGCTGATCCTTACATGAGAGCACACAGACTGCGCTGTTTCCAAGTCAGAAGGCAGCGAGGTTGGTGTAGGGTTTCCAGACATGTCGACGAGGTGACAGCGCCGAGTTTTAGGGTTTAGGGTTTGGGGCTAGCACCTGGGAACAGGCCGCCACGGCCCGCAGTAGCTGCAGCCCCGGCGGCAGCAGCAGCCGGCCGAGCGGCGAGCGCCCAGCCGCGTGGCCGGCGTCGCCGCCGGAAGCCCTCCCGAGCGCCGCCGCAGCCTCCGGAAAGAACGCGACGTCGCCCATCGCTGCCAGGAACGCCAGCCGCAGCGCGGCGTCGACCCCCGCGGCCGCGGCCGCGGGCCACGACAGCGCGGCGGCGGCGGCCGCTCCGTCCACGCCGCACGCCGCGGGCCGCCAGGGCTTGGCGGCGGAACCGCCCGCGGCCGCGAGGGCGCGGCGTCGCACCGCCAATGCCGCTGACGCGGCCAGGCGGCCGCGGCCGGCGGCGGCGGCCGCGGCGGCGGCGGCGGCCGAGGCGTCCAGATTCGCAGGCCCCGGCGTGCGCTGCTCGCCGAGCGACACGACCTCCAGCGCGTTGGTGAGCGCGAAACCGGGCAGCAGGGCTTTCAGCGCCCCGGCGGCGGCGGCGCCGGGCGTCGCCGGCTGCTCCAGGGCGGGACTCTGGGAGGTTTCAGCGGAACTGCCGGCGGTGAGGCAGGCGCCCATGAGCGACGTGCGGGCCTCCGCCGTCAGCAGCTGCCACGCGGCGTTGATGAGCCCAGGCGTCAGGTACGACAGCACGTCCTCCCCACCCTGCATCGAATACAGAGGGTCAGAGGGTTTAGGGTTTGGGGTTTAGGGTTTAGGGCGTACATGTTCCGCGGCTAGCCTTCTCGGGCGCACAGCACAGCCGAACAGCAAGAAGCGGGATGTTGGCAGCTGGCACCTCAGACGCAAACCCGTGTGGGGCTGATCATGGAAATCGACAGGAAGAGGCGCGGGGAGGCACCTGGGCGGCGTGGCCCATGAGTGCGGGCAGAGCCGCCAGCTGCCGCACGGCCGCGTTGACGATGCTGAGCGGTGTGCGTTGCACCTGCGACCCGGGGGCGGAAGGGTTTAGGGTTTAGGGTTTAGGGTTTAGGGTTTCGCGGCCAGAGCTGATAGAAAGCAGCAGCGGCAGCGGAACGGGTCCTGGCAATGGAAGAAAGCAGTCTGTAGGAATGGGGAGACGGCACAGGGTGGGGGCGCCGATGCCTCTGTCAGCACCGCCAGGACACCAGGAGGACATAGATGCCAGGCTCTGTGAAGCGCACGCAGCGTCAAGACTGCGCCGCGCTCACCGTTGCATCCTTAAGTACAGCTCTGTGCTTGGGAAATTGTGCGCACCATGGCGTGCAGCGCCGCGGGGGGCAGAGACGCCAGCTCCTGCTTCACGCGCTCCGGCAGCGAGTCCGAGCCGCCGCCGCCGCCGCCGCCGCCGCGGGAGTGGAACTCCCACATGCATGCGTTGAGGTGCGCCACCGTGGTGCCGCTCGTGTCCTGCATGGCGGTAATCGTGACGGTTTCTGCCACATCGCCGAAATTCGATGCAGGTCTCCAAACACGGCATTTCTGGCACAGGGTCTCCAAACACGGCATTTGGAACAGGGGCAGCAGGTACGTGACCACAACAGGCGGAAACCGCCTGGACAAGCGCGACCAACCAGGATTTCAGAACCCGAACATGAAGGGTGGCGCAGACAATACAAGAACAATATAGAGAACGATATACACGAATGGCGGAGAGCTCACAAGGCCGGCCAGGCGCTGCGCGTGGATGAGGGACTCTAAAATGACGGCCTCGGTGACGCGCGCCGCTACAGGGCCGCCCGGCAGCCGCCCAGAAGCGATCGCGCGAAGCGTCTCGGGAGGCTCCGCAATTGCGACGTACACGTCGAGGTCTGCCTCTGCATCGCTCGCCGGCACGCCCAGCGCGTAGAACTGCGCGACGCATGAACATGGCATCAGAACCCGCGCTTTCGAGCCCTGGTACGGGCAGCAGCAGCGGCAGCAGCGGCAGCGGCAGCAGCGGTGTCACATCAAGCCAAGCAGCGTAGATATAGCTGCACCTGCGGCGCACACATTGGCGGCCTCCAGGGTCACCAGATGAACACGCGTCGCTCGACCTGCTGACTTCACGCAACATTGGTAATGACACCAAGAGATTAACCATCTGTGGAGCACCGGCCAGGGGGTTTACGGCCTCCAGGGGCACGAGGTGAGCACGCATCGCGCCCACCGCCCTGGCATCGATCCCCATAGAGTTTTGTCCATAGAGTCCCCGACGAATCTGAGACCAGCGTCCAGCCTGGGACTCTACCTGCGGCGCGCTCATCTGTGGAGCACCGCCCAGGGGGTTTGTGGCCTCCAGGCGCGCCTGGGTTTAGGGTTTAGCGTTTAGGGTTCCAGCCTGGGACTCTACCTGCGGCGCGCCGCCGAGCGGATTCATCGCCTCCAGGGGTACCAGGTGGACGCGGGTCGCGCCCGCCGCCCACTGCCGGTCCACCTCGGGGAGCAGTTCCTCGAATTCAGGGTACGCCGCCGCCAGCTCCGCCAGCCGGGAGGCTGGAGTTTTGCCGCCGCCGGCCGCGCCGCCGGCGCCGGATGCCGGACAGGAGTGACGCTCCTGGGAGGAGGAGGAAGCCGCCAGGAAGGCGCCGACGACGTCCAGCTGCCACAGCGCCAGCCGCCGCGAGACGGCCAGGCCGAGGCCCCGCCGCGGGTGCAGCGTCGCGGCGCCGGATCCGGCGGCGCCGCAGTTGCGCAGCCGCCAGAGGGCCGCGTCCAGCTGCCCCGGCTCGACGGTCGTGCACGACAGCGCGTGCTGGCCGGAGGTGTGCGCCCGCGCCATCCTGACCATCGTCCGCAGCCTGCGGAGGGATTGCCCAATTGATTTTGGTATCTGTGCTGGGTTTGTTGTTCACGCCAGACAGCGCGTGGTGCCGTCTTGACCAGGAGTTCGAGCTGAAAGCGGGCTTCCAGCGGCCGGGGCAGACCATGTGCGTGCCGTCTTCGCCCTCGTCCGCAGCAGGGAAGTGGGTTTAGGGTTTAGGGCTCCTGCAGCAGGGAAGTGGGTTTAGGGCTTAGGGCTCCTGCAGCCGCGAGTAGACGGACCGCTGCTGAAGTAAATCATGTACGAACCAAGCATCTGTGAGAGCCTACCAGATTCATGGCACGCATGCTGCACGACGGGCAGGACTGATTTCGACTTCCTCCACACAGTATAGTGGAAATTGACACAAAAAAACATGTCATGTCCTGCAAAAGGCCGACACAGCAAGGCGCGCATGCTGCTGGCGCGGTCCAAGGCGTGGTTCCTGGCAGCGGCAGGCTGACGGCAGTTGCAAAGACCCTGAAGTATCTTTATGCTGTTCTAGGGTTTAGGGTTTAGGGTTTAGGGACGGAAAAACCGCACGTGCTGGTGGACTGGTCCCAGGCGCGGTTCTTCGCCGCGAGGTGCGCCGCGCTCGCCAGCGCAAGGTACGCCGCCCCCGCCACGGCCACGGCCAGCGGCGGCACGAACTGGAAGCCCGGCTGCGCGCGCGACAGCGGCGCCGCGACGGCGACGGCGACGCTCAAGGCGCCGGCCATGCAGGCCGCGTCGCGTCGCGGCGGCGGCAGCGCGGGGCGCGTCGTGTACTGCCACTTGACCTGCGCGGCAGCAGAGCAGAGTTACGGATGCTGGTGAGCGCTCCCGTGTATTTTGTCAGCCACTCGTTATCAGCCGCGGGCGGCGGCGGCGCGCGGCGCATCGTGCGCTGCCACTTGACCTGCGCGGCAGCCGCAGGAGGCGGTTGGACATGGTTTTGCATCACTCCGTCAGTACGCGCATCGGCGAGCGATATCACCCGTATACAGAGTGGTGCTGCGGGCCTCCCGGAAGGGTTTAGGGTTTAGGGTTTACGGTGCCGCCTCCCGGCGGGGGCCTATAAGCGTTTCGAACCTGACCAGTGCAACAGCTGTGTCAGGACTGCTGCGCCTGTCATGTGTCGTTGATGTCAGAAGCGAAGCGAACTGGCCTGGACTGCGTCGCATGCGCACCGAGGTGTTGCATCAGAACCAAGCACCGCCGGGGTTTAGGGTTTGGCGTTTAGGGTTTAGAGTTTAGGGTTTAGGGTTTGCGCGCACCAGGATCATGCAGCTGAAGCCAGCCACCATGATGCAGTAGCCCGCCAGCTGGTCGCTGAACCCGCGGATCGTCTGCGATCGCAGCAGGGCAGACAGCGCGTCAGAAAACAGTGCCCGCATCTCCGCGGCAAAGCGCAGTGCTGACGGTCTGCCCATTCATCTGCAGGAGCTGCTGCTGCATGTGCTCATCACAAGGACAGCCAGGAGCGGACCCGGCTTGCAGCATCGCAAACTGCGTATTGGCTTGGCAACTACTCTCCGGAACCAAGGCGCAAAGACAAAATCAGAGCTCCTGGCAAAACCGCAGAGCAGTGTCCACCCACTCGCAGGTAGTCGTGGAGGTTTTCGACGCGGATGGCGCCTTTCGTGCTCTCCAGAAGCACGACGAGCAGCAGGCCCGCCGCCGCCATGAGGCCGCCCCAGCGCAGCAGCTGCCCCAGCGAGCGGACGCGAAAGCCGCCGAGCTTCTCGCGCCACGCCTTGTGCGCCTTGTTGCCGGCGCCGCCCTTGCGCAGGCTGCGCTGCGCCTGCGGTACTAAAGGACAGCATCATTTCGGCATACACAATCACGTGCGGCGCGCGTCAGATGCGCTCGTTGCAGTGCTGCAATGCGACTGGGCCGTTGCGGGTGGCGGCTGACCGCAAACATTAGAGCTAACATTAGAGCTAACATTAAGCGCACTAGGCGGCGGGTGCGCTGGATGATGCACCACTCCAGGTGGGAACCCGCCAGCAGCACGTAGGCGGTCGCCAGCAGCATGGCGCCGGAGTTGGCGCCCAGCCAGGCGTCGCCCACCACCCACTCGCTGCACATTTGGGCGTCACGTGAGAGTGCGAAAAAATCGAGACGGTGTTTTGAAGCCCGTTTCAGCGCCACACAAGATAGATTGTTGCCACACTGCAGCGCTGCATTTTTGAAAATTTTGGAGTGCACCTGAGCCAGAAAGGCGCGGTGGTGAGGAGGTGTATAAGAATTTTTATACATAAATTAATTTGGAGTGTATTATCACATATCGGATCAAAAAAATGTGGAAAAAATAGTATGGAACAATGTACTATTTTGATGTGAAAATTTTGCTCGAGGGCGCCCTGCGACGCCGTTCCTCATCGCAACCGCCACCAATATGACGCACACGTGATGGGCTACTGGGAGAGTTTGCCAAGAGGTGCGTATGAGAAACGCACCTGAGCCAGAAGGGGACGGTGATCAGCAGATGATTGAGCGCGCCCTGCGGCGCTGTCCAGCAGAAGTCGTCGTACAGCAGCGGCAGCCGCAGCCGCCGCAGCGTGCGCAGCTTCTGCTGCAGGGTGGCCGCCGCGCTGGCGCACACCTGCGCACGGCGCAGCAAACGCTTCCCAATCTAGCACCTACTCGACTCGCGAATTCACACAACATGCACTTGCTGGGCTGCCGACGTTCAGCACCGCTTGTCAGAGCCGCAACCTGAAGGACATCATGGTATAGGGGATAGGGTTTAGGGTTTCATGGGCCGTTCATGGGCCTCCATGCTGGGTTTCGGTGGGGACGCCCCAAGTAGATTGGATGGGACTCGCAGAGCAGATTCTAAACCCTAAACCCTAATGTGATTGGCGCACCGACAGCCGCTCCTCGGGCGTGGCGCGCTCCGCCGCCAGCGCCTTGTTGTGGAGCGCGTTGTGCACCGCAAACAGCAGCGCCGCGGCCGAGGAGCTGCAAAGCACGCGGGAGTGCAGGAGCGTCAGGCGCGGCGGTAAAGGAGGCGTCAAGAAGTGTCGGATCTTGCGACGGCGCGGCGCCTTGTTGTGTCATGCACGCAGACAGCCGCGCCGCGGCGGAGGAGCTGCAGGCGGAATTGGCAATGCTCCAGGCATGGTGCGGAGGGGCAAAGACATAGCCTGCAGAAAGCTCGCAGAGGTGCAGCAGAGCTGTGCAGCTGACATGTTCGCCGAACCTGCGCCAGCACACATCGCGGCGCAGGCGTCACCGGCTCCCCATGCGCGGGACTTTCGCGCGGGGATTCCATTTCTACCGACCTGATGCGCGCTGGGTCGGAGGCCTTGGTGACCGCCACCGCCTCCGCCCAGATGCGCAGATGATCCCGCAGGTGGCGCTTCAGCAGCGCCGCGGCTAGCAGCGCGAACAGGGCCAGGCCTCCGAGGTTGGCCGCCACGGGGTCGATATGAGTCAACTTGTGCGACGCCGCGTTGAAGGCCACCTGCGGCCGCGGGGTTGAAGTCAGATCTCAAGGGTTTGAAGCCGGCGCCATTCATGCATTGGAATGTGGACCGGCCGAGGGGCAGCGCGAAAGCTGGGCGCCGGTGCGTAGGGTATTCCATGCCGCTGCTTGCATGGCCTCGATGCTTGTGCATGGGCCCTGGCTGGCCGCCGCCGACTTCCAGCTTCCGCCTCGAGAGGCTGGTTCCTCAGCCGTCAGGTGGGGGAAGAAAGCGTCACGTGCGACAGAAGTGTGAGCGCAAGTAAATGTAATAGCAGAGGCGCACCTGGGCTACGAAGACGGTCAGAACGGTGCGGCCGGCGCGGGAGCTCCAGGCGTCGGTACTCACGCTGGTGGTGTAGATCAGCAGCAGCTGCGGCGCAGCACAGTCAAGCATTTATCAGAAGAGTCATTGCATTCTGATCGATTTGCCAACACTCCTCAGCCCCAGGCGCCGGTGCTGACGCTGGTGGCGTAGACCAGCAGCAGCTGCGATGCGGCACAGTGCCTTTAGGGTTTATGTTCTAAGGTTTAGGGTTTAGCCGAAGGACTTCCTGGTGCAGATGACTCGTAGCTGATTGACCAGCCCCGAGCGGCAGCGGGGCACGGATTTCCAGAATTTTGGGAAGGGATTCCCGGCGGCATTGCGAGTTGTACACACGGATTTCCAGAATTTTGGGAAGGGATTCCCGGCGGCATTGCGAGTTGTGGACAGATGACAGTCATGGTTCTCTCAGTGGCAAGGTGCTCAAGAGGAAGCGTACGCTGGGACGTGGGCAAAGGAACAGTCAGGAACCATGAAGGCAGAGCTGGAGATGCACACTAGCCATGACCGCAGGTGCGGGCGCACCATTGTGAGGTACACGCATAGGAGCCAGAAGACCGCGGAGGAGAAGCCGGCCAGTCCCCAGTCGTGGTAGCGCAGCCCGACGTAGAGTCCCGGCAGCGGCGCCGTCGCCGTGTAGAACAGCACCGACGAGACGAGGCCCTGCGATGCAAGCAAGCGTTGTAAGAAATGCGAGCAGTCGGGTCAGTAGTGTGAGCGCCTCGGCGCGGTCGTCACAACTGCATTGTCTGTGATGCAAGCCGCCCGGCAACGCGCACTGAGACCATGTGCGGGTGGGCTGGCGTGCGGAGGTACTTCGCCGCCTCAGAGCAGGCAGTCCGGGAGAGCAGTGTCAGTCAGCCAAGACTGTCGCGTAGTAGCAGCCACAGAAACTTCCGCCGACCTGGATGAGCAGGTCACGCGGGCGAGCGGGAGGAAGCGGGAAGCGGGAAGGCGGCCCAGGGAATGGAATGAAAATCATCAAACGGACCTGGATCAGGAGAATGGAGCGGGACGGCCCCGAGAAGCGGTGCGCGTGGTAGCACAGCATGATCACGAGCATGTTGAGGTAGGCGCCAACGGCGAGGTAGGCGCAGAAGAATCCCCAAAACAGCCACCTGGTGACGCAGGGATTAGATTCGCGAAAACTCGGGATTTGAGAAGATTCGCGAAAACTCGGGATTTGACCGGCGGCGGTGCTCAGGCGTGCACTGGTGGAGGAGGCCCGGTGCATCACACACAGTGAGGTTTGAAACATTGAATCTCAAAAGACAAAAGCCAAGCTGCATCGGGGTGGCCGGCGTCCAGGCGCCCATTTAGGGTTTAGGGTTTAGGGTTGCCGAACAGGTCGCTGTGCAGGCTGGATGCAGGAGGCCCAGTTTCGAGAAACCAAGCCCCGCCAAAACCCTGAAGGAACACCCGCACCTCGCGTGGTCAGCGTCCAGTCGCCCGTTGTCGAACAGGCCGCTGTGCAGGCTGGTCGAAGACGCCCAGTACATTACGTAAGGCAGCAGCCAGAAGAGGCCGTTGCCGATGGCAGTGGAGAAGCCGTCAAACTCGTCCTGCTGCGCCGCCGGGGGCGGCTTGTCGGCGGCAGCGACAGAAGACGAAGCCGGCTTCTCAGCCTCCTTGTCCTTCTGCTGCTGCTGCTGCTGCTGCTGCTGCTGCTGCTCCTTTCCGGCGCCGCCTGTCGAGGTGGCAGTCGCGTTTCGAGTCAGCGATCCGCCGTCGCCAGACACAGTGCGCTTGCCAAGCGGTGTCGAGCTGTAATACAGATGCTGGTGCTGGCGCGCCTCAAACATCTAGGAGAAAGGTGACGAGGCGTTTGCCGCAGGCACTTCAAGAGGTCTTTTCGTCCAGGAGTTTCGTCCAGGAGTTTAGGGTTTAGGGTTTAGGGTTTGGAGTTTCGCAGCGAAACGCGCACCTGATGCGTCGCGCAGCTTGGCCTGCAGGCGCGTCCGCAGCAGGCGTCCCAGCTGGAACTTGTTGACGCCAAAGTACGCCTCCACCTCGTTGGAGATGCCCTGCCGAAAGGAACGCGAGGGGCTCTGCACGTTTGACTTGACAGGGAACTGTGCTTCGTTGCGGATTTTGCATCCGCCGCCCCGCGAACATGCCAATATAACATTCTGCACGGTGGCAGGAGCTGCAGGGCAGTCTCGGCCTGCTGTGTCGGTGGTCCGCCCACTGCAGCAGCTCTCGTGGTTTCTGTGCAGGGAAGCTGGTGGCGGCTCCCCACCAGCTGCTCCAGATAGACGACCATGATGTCGGGGTCCTGCAGGAAGCTGTCCTCGCCGTGCGCCGCGTTCTCCACGATGCCGTTGATGAGGCCTGGCACAGCAGCCTCCAGACACACCCGCTGCACCTGCAGCCGCAGTGATGACACGCTTGCATCTTCCAGTCGTATGCTGGACGTCAGCCTCTGCCAGAGGCTGACGTCCAGCAAGCCTATATTGCTTCAGGGCGTCCGGGCAAAGCCAGGTCTCCAACCGCCTTTGGCTGCGCAAGTTGCGCATTGCCCGTTGAGGATTTTTCTCAACCAAAGCAAGAAAAGAGAAACGCAATTTTCCGTTGCCGTGTTTGTGACGGAGTTGTACCGCAGGATCAGGGGCTCATCACTGACCTGCCGCAGCACGGACATGGTGCCGGTGGTACACGTGCGCTGCCGCATCATCCAGCCCGTCACCAGCGACAGCACATACTCCCAGTACTGTTGCGGGGCCAGCTCCTGCGATGCGAGACGCTCCCATCGCCTCAGTTTCCGCTATCGGCATTGCGAAAAGAAGGCTGCTGCCACATGTGATTTCTCCGACACATGCCAATCTGAACCCCACAAGGCAGCAGCGCGATCACACGGTCTGAGCAGGAAGGCTTCGATGGAAGGGCTCTTGTCAGAGTTTTCAATGCACAAAATGGACATCGGGAGCAGATCGGCAGCAAGGAGTAAGGAAACCCAGATCCGTCAAGTTAATTTGACTTAGCCGACTGCGGATTTGTGTTGATCTGCAGCTAAACGAGCTGGCCTTGCTACAGGAAGGATCTACTGCCAGAAAGCAGTAAAGCAGTAAAAGACAAGGCATCAATAAGGTTTCAAGAAATTACAAGGCATCGATAAGACTTCAAGCCCGCACCTTCTGGCTCCCTTCGGCGGCCGGCGGCCGCTCAACCTCCCCCGCCTGGTGCTGCGCAATGCAGGCGCGGGCGAGGGCCGCCCATGCGGCGTGCGTTGCCTGCATCCACCGGTGGTCCACCGCGCCGTGGAGGCAGCCGTCGTCGATGAGGGCGCACAGCGCCGCGGTCTGCGCCGCTGCATGGGCCGCCAGTCCTTCAATATGCGGCGCCGGCTCGCCGCCGATCGCAGCCGCCGCCGCACCCCGTGAGCTCCCCACCTCAGGCGGCGGCGTCAGCCCGGCGCCCTCCGCCGCGAGCGCCTGCAACACGTCCGCGGCGCCCAGCCGCCGCAGCTCCTGCCGCATGCGTACCGACACCATGCCGCCGCCGCCGCCGCCGCCGCCGCCGCCGGAACCACCGCCGGAGCTGACCGCGGCCTCCGCCAGCATGCAGGCGTCGTGGCCGTGGCCCTTCAGCCGCAGCAGCACGTGCACCAGCGCCTCCAGGACGTCGGGGCAGGCATCGTCCATGAAGACGTCGGCGCCGCCGGAGGAACTGACGGTGGCGGCCGCCCAGAAGCGCACCGGGGAGCATGCTGGCGGTTCCGCCGTCATGGCCACCCGCGGACACAGGTGCACCGCCAGCCGCTTGGCGGCGAGGTCCGCGGCCACCTCCGCGAGCGTCGCCGCCAGCAGAGCCGTCATCGGCGAGCGAGCGGCGGCGGGCACCGCCGCCCGCAGCGCGCTCAGCCGCGCCTGCAGACGGGACGCAAGAGATCAGCACGACGCCAGCCCACGCCACCCACTCCCGGCTCGTTTTCGAGTAATCTGAAACTTAGAGTCTCCTGCGGAAATTCTCCAGCGGAGAATCTCCGGCGGAAATTCTCCGGCGGAGAATTTCCGCCGCCGCACGTCGCACCACAGCACAGTGCACACATGCACTGATGCGGCGCTGCGGCGGACCTGCAGCGCCGTGATGCGGGCCGCCAGGTGCTTCATGGACGCCGTCCTTGCTGACGGGCCTGGCGGCGCGCCGTTCAGCGGACCCTTCGGTGGCACGGCAGCCCACAGCCCGGCGGCCAGGCCGCCGGTGAGCACGTGCAGCACGCGCGCCGCGGCGGTCGCCTCCGCTGCCGCGTCGGCGCCCAGCGGCCGCAGCACGCACGGCATGAAGGCCGCGCCGGCGGCTGAGCAGATCGCGCCGCGCGTCTGCAGCAGCACGCCCAGCGCGGCGCGGCGCTCGGCGGCGTCTGCCAAACCCTGCCCGGGGCCGCCGGGCAGTGAGTAGGACGCCGGGAAGGCGCCCAGCAGCGCGCCGATGGGCGGCAGGCCCGCCGGCGGCGGCGCGGCCGCAGGCCCGCCCACGGCGAAGCGGCTGCAGCATTCGGCCCAGGACCTGCGGCAGGAAAGAAAACGGTTTGACTCTGAAACGAGGCCACCGTTGGAGACTCAGTGCTCACGATGCAAGGCACGAGCGAGGACACTGTCAGGCAACCGATGAGTCAGGACAGAAGCGGGCTGATGATTTCTGTCGGTGTGCTCGACGTTTGCCATGCAGAGGGCTCGCCTGTCATGTGTGGCGCCGCCCCAGGGCAGCCGGTGGTGCCCCGTCACCTCCGCCCCCTCCGGCTGCAGCTCCTCGCTCAGGTGCAGGACACCCAGCGCGAAGTTGTTGGCCAGGCGCGCGACTACGAGACAGTGGTAGTGTGAGAAGCCCGTCGGCAACGTGCAGCCGCAGCATTTTCAGGCCCGCCAGAGGCAGCTGGAGAAGAACAAGCAGGCACAGCAGAGCTGTGCTGATAAACTCCAGCAGGCCCAGCATTCGCTTACATGCACAAGGAAAGGTGCACACGTGACAGGAGTGAGCACGCAACAGCAGGAGGACAACCGCTGCCTCCGCGTATGCGAGTTGTCACACACCTGAAAGCGCGTCGCCGAGGTTGAGCTGCCTCAGGCCTCGCAGCGGCGCCAGCTGGCTGTCCGCTAGCATCAGCTGCTGCGCCTCCTGTTCGTCCGTCCCCTTGCCGTTGTTCCTGCCTGTCTCTGCCGCGTCGGCGGCCGCCTCGGCGGCTTCCTCCGCCGCCTCCTTGGCAACCGGCGGCTTTTCTGCGCCGCCCTGCAGCTGCCGCCAGCCCAGCAGCGGCCGCGTCCAGGCGGACAGGTCGAGCGTTTGGCGGCGCAGCTGCGCCGGCTGCGTGCCGAGCGGCAGGAACAGCTGGCACCACAGCAGCTCCAGCAGCCACAGCAGCCAGGTGCCGTACACGTACACCAAGTACTGATCCGTCCAGGACCTGTGCGCGGGCAACAAGGTCGTCATGTGGTGTGACGTCTGAGTTGGGAGCCGAACAGAGCGTGCCAGGCAAGCTGAGGCATCGCGGAAGTTCCTGCACCAGAGGCGAACCCCAATGGCAACCATGCATCGACGTGGAATCAGATCCACTTCCGCAACTCCCAATGCTATAGAGCATTTATCATAAGCGTTTGACGGCCGTCAAAATCACCTGAGCGCAACCAGCAGCAGGCTGATGATGGCGTACATTGCAATGCTGCAGCCGACATAACGGCTGCGGAATCGTAGGCCGCCGACGGCCCACATGAGGGCGGGCAGCGCCAGCAGCCCGGCGCCCATGGTTACCAGGTAGGCCACATTGTGACTCCAGCCTGCAAGCGGAAGTGCATGCTTCGAATCCGAGCGTGCTGGTCGCCACGCTACTGGCGGCAGTCGCCGGCGACGGGCGTCCAATGTTCAGGAGCGGCTGTATGCCTTGCGTCTCATGACATTGACTCCGTGCTTGTAAAATATGCAAGAGGCTCAGAAATCCGTCCTGACCATGCTTATGAGGCAGCTGGCGGGGCGCACCAGCAATGAAGGCGCCGCGGCTGTCAAGGCCGGCAGCGCGTAGGCCGGCGGTCAGCCCCAGGTGGCAGCCGGCAGCCACCGAGGCGGAGCCCAGCCAGCAGTCCGCCAGGTACCAAAGAGGCTGCTGGCAGCTTGGCCTGCTGCGCCTGATCATCCAGCCGGCCGCAGCTGCCATTGCCATAAGGCAGGCGCCGAACACCAGCGTGCTGTACCATCAGAGGCGTTCCATGACTCAATATGGCAGCCGTGAAGGCATGAACAAGCCTGCAAACCTGATGTAGAGGGTTCATTGTGCTCCGAGGAACGATCAGTCAGAGAGCCGAAAGCGCACGTGACTATAATGGCCGGCACGGCGCCGGAGAAGGCCGTCAGCCACAGGCAGGGTAGCTGAGCCAGCAGCGTCGCCTGCAGTCCCCGCATATGTGAGGGCTTGCTCTCGCCGCGGAGCAACCATCGCGTCACGCCCAACTCGAGGGCCACTGCACCGTGCCAGAACGTGTCGTCAGAAGTCGAATCGGGTAGACGGGTATTAGCGAGGGGCGAGTCCAGTTTCTTCATGTGTTCTGATCCTATAGATGAATCCGCGAGGGTCAGCGTCTCGTCCTGCAGCCCACACTGCAGGTCCTCACCCGCCAGAATCAAATGCAGCGCGTTGTTGGGTGGAGGCGCCATCATGCGTCACGCTGGGCCGAGGGCTAGCGCCTGAATTTCATGCAATTGAGAACATGGGAGGCTCTGCCGGGCGTACGGCGTTCAGATGGTTGTCTGCACCTCGCGTTTGCACTTTCTGGGACAAGGGGACTCAAAGTTCAGCTGCTAGGTGGCACTGTGTGACGCCTGTACCTGACGCGTACTGGATGCGTACCACTTCCACGTGTGACTCGCTTGGCTTTATTTCGCGGGAGGGCGGCGCACTTTAGGACGCTCAGAAGGACGACAGGGTCATGCTGGACACCTATAGTAGTAGCAGGCATGCCTTTACTTGCTGGACTTTGCACAGCGTCTTGATAGCCTGACTGGATAAAACAGATACGCGCAACCCCTCTCGTGCTAGCATTCTCGCCTACACCAGTGACGACCAATACTGTACAACCTGACCACTCCCAGTCATGTTCAGGCATTGGCGGCGTGATGGGTGCCGCAGGTCGCGCCGCAGCATGTGCCGGCGGTAGGGCTGTCGTTGTGTTTGCACGGCTGCAGCTCCTGGCGGCACTCCTGCACCTCTGTCAGGCGCCTGCGCATCGGAGCCAGGACGGGAGTCAGCCCACGGAGGTTGTGCCAGTTCTTGCTCGAGCGGGAACCGGCCACCTCGGCCAAGTGTCGCTGCGCGTCTGATACATCAGGCGAGACAGGCACAGGCGGCTGCAGGCGGCGGTCGGCATGCACCTGACCACGTTCTGCGGTAGCTGTCGGCGCCATAGCTGGCTGCATGGATCACGCCGACACTCAGAGCGCCAGCCTGGCTGGTGACTGAAACCCTAAACCCTAAGTACGGCGCACAGAAATCAACATCAGTGCCCACCTGCCCTCGCCGTCGTCGTGGCTGCACCGCCCGCTGGAGCAGCAGCGCTTCTTGGCTTTGTTGCTGGCCGCGCAGCCGCCGCCGTCGCCGCCGTCTGGGGTGCGCATGCCGTTCAGGATGACAATGATCGCCGTGAGGGCATCCACAAGGACCGCGCCCCACAGCGTGAACGCCCCCAGCGCCGCCAGCACCACCACCGTCACCTGCAGCCGCCATGCAAATGAAACTTTCCGGGGCTCGCGTCAAAGCTTAAATCTGGGAACTGGGGATGGCGGCAGCCTCAGCGCCGCCGGAATGACCGCCATCATCTGCGCTTGCATCGTGATGCCTCAAGGGCGACGATAAAAATCGCCTTGGCCCCTAAACCCTAAACCCCTCAAACGCTACAGTACATAAAGTGCCGATATCGCCCGTGTGCGCAGGCATGCATGTCCGGAGACTCCGCAGCCACATGTCACTTCAACGCCACACCCGCGCGCAGCGGGTGTGGTGTTGAGGTTTTAGGGTTTAGGGGCCAAACCCGTTTCCGATGACCTGCTCCAGGGCAGCGCGGCAGCAGCCCGGCAGATTCGTCAGGTCGATCCACATCCCCAGCACCACAGCACGACAGGGCTGCCCACCTTGGCGGCGACGGCGAAGGCGATGTTCTGCATGATCCGCGCGCGCGCCGAGCGTGCGAGGCGCATGACTGCGCCCAGGCTGCGCAGGTCGGTGGTGAACAGCACCACATCCGCCGCGTCGACGGCGGCGCCGGCGCCGGCGGCGCCCATAGCGATGCCGACGTCGGCGGCTGCCAGAACCGGCGCATCGTTCATGCCGTCGCCGACGTGCGCAACCGAAAACGCGTGCCGCGTGCGGTACGCGTGTGCCTGTTTTGGGGGAGCGGCAGCCGGATCGCAGACTGGTCTGGAAGATCCGCTCGGTAGGGTTTAGGGTTTAGGGTGCCCACAGCGCTTCTGAGATTCGCAGCTGGGGTACTGTCAGCGTCTGCTGCAGGTTTCAGGCACAGACTCTGGTCGAATCTCGTGAGTGTCGTCACAGCGTGCCGATGGTGGCCGAGGTGCGCACCGTCTGCAGCTTGTCCTCGGAGGCAGGAGGCAGGGTTTTGACGGAATTTTTATGTAATCTACAGGGGCGATGCTGAGGCGCGCACCATCTGCAGCTTGTCCTCGGAGGCAGGAGGCAGGGTATTGATGTAATCTCTAGGGGGCAATGCTGAGGCGCGCACCAGCTGCAGCTTGTCCTCGGGCAGCAGGCCCCAGTGCGTGTCCGCCAGCGGGATGCCGACAGCGGCCGCCGCCGCCGCCGCCGGCCCCGCCCCGTCACCTGCAGCGCGGGTCACTCGTCTCAGAAAGGCTGCGCCGCCATCGGCTTAGGGTTTAGGGTTTAGGGTTAGGGTTTAAACCCTAAGGCTGCACAGGGCGTGTGCCCTGCTGGTCCGCTGCCTCGCCAACACCCAGGTCTCACGCACAAGATCCTGTGGACACGAAATCCTGTAGGTACCACGTCGTACTCACCTGTCAGCATTGCGCAGCGCACGCCAGCTGCCTGCAGCGCCGCTACCGCCGCCGGCGCCTCCTGCCGCAACGCGTCGGAGATGGCGATGACGCCCACGGCGGCACCGTCTGCCGCCACATACACCATTGACGCGCCTGCAGGCACATCAAGCACATCGCACGGCGAGGCTTGAAACTTTGCAATTCCCATCTTTGAGTGCCCTTGCTGCAATCGGCAGCTGCAGGTCGCCAGCATCTGTGCGTCATTGCTGCACAGGCATCAGCATCTACACCTGCTTCAAAAGAGCCGAAACCTCTCTCGGGAGGCGTGAACCACGTCCAAGGGTTTAGGGTTTAGGGTTAAGGGTTTGTCTGTTGCAGCGGCGGACGCGCACCGGCATCCTGCCACCGGTGGACATCGTCGCTCTCCAACGCCGCCAGGTCGACGCCGCGGGCCGCGAGCAGCTTCCAGGCGCCGATGGCGACGTCTCGGCCGTCCACAACAGCCACAATGCCCTGCACGTGGCACCGAGTGTTGGTTAACCCTAAACCCTAAACCCTGCACGCGGCACCGAGCGTTGGTGCTCCGCATCACGACGTGCAGAGGCTTGCTGCAGGCGTCAGGGTTTAGCGAACCCAAAGCTGCGGCCGGCACCTGCAAGGTGTGACATTGCGGCGCGCAGATGGAGGTCAGCCGCTGGCGTGCCAGGGAGCAGCCGCGCCGCTCACTGCCGCGTCGGGCCTAGAAGCAGCGAAGCTGCAGCACACTGATTCCGGCTGTGCATGCTTGTGCTCGTGGTTAAGGTTTAGGGTTTAGGGTTTAGGGTTAAGCACTCCCGAGAGCCGTCTGTGGTACATGGCACAAATTGCAGAGAATTCATTGTGGAGTCCGATCCGTTTGCAGATGTTTCACTCGACGTACGAGGTATGCCTACGAAGTATGCTCACCTGGCCGTGGATGGAGACGCTCGACTGCACGGCGCCGATAAGAGGCAGCTGCCGCCCCGCGGCGCACCCGACGATGGCGGCGGCCAGCGGGTGAGACGAGCCCCGCTCGACCGCCGCCGCCAGCTGCAGCACTTCCGCCTCGTTGTGGCCCGGCGCCGCCAGGCAGTGCGTGACCTGCGGACGAGCTCGAGCGGACATCGCCAGGGTGAACACCAGGAAACGAATCGACGGCCGCCGCCGGCTGCCTCGTCGCAGCCGGGCGCCGCCGGGTAGCGCGCGACCCGCAGACGCAGAATGCGCCTTTGTAGGGTTTAGAGTGTAAAGCGGAATCGAAGACGTGCTCTCGACTGCAGCATGTCCGCCTTGCCGTGGGGCGGCACCGCCGCGACCTGTGGGTACGGATATCCTCAGGCTCGAAGGCTTGGGAGAATGCCGCATCCTCCGTGAGATGATACAAAAAAACTAAAATTATATAGCTCGGGCCCGCGCATTCGCGCTGATGTGCTTGCGGCACAGCATGGCTGGGAGATACCAGCAGGTGGACTGCTCTTCCGGCTGCGACTTTCGATGCGATGGCAGCCCAGCAGAAAATGCCGCGGCGCCTTTCTTAGCCGGATGTCGGCGCGCCCAAAAGCGGTCGCAGGTCAGCGTCCCTGTCTTGCCGGGGCAAAACGGTTGAAGAGACGACGTTTTTATGTTTATTACCGCTTTGTTAATACAAAATATATTTAAAACAAAGTCAACACACTTAATGGACGGTCCTAAGGTAGCGAAATTCATTGACATCTAATTTGTACCTTAGAACCATATGTCGCAGCGCACCTGGCAGCGTCCGCGGGTCAGCGTCCCCGTCTTGTCGAAGGAGACGACCTGCACGCCGGCCAGCGCTTCGAGCGTGTCTCCACCCTTGATCAGCACGCCCCGCTGCGCGGCGGCGGCGACAGCGCTGCAGTCACAACACCGTAAGTACTTGCTGTACTGCTGTTCATATCTCGTATCTATATTCGTCTGAAGAAGCTCCTCCAGGGTGTCGCCGCCCTTCACCAGCACGGCCTGCCGCGCGGCGGCAGCGCCGACGGCGCTGATTGAACAGAAAATCCCGGAGCGCATCTCAATTGCCTGCCATCTCAGCGCGGTTTTGCAGACATGAGGGGCAGAGCCCAGACCAGCGCGTCCTGCAGTCGAGGCTGCTGTTGGGCGCTAAACCCTAAAAAATCGCGTCTCGGCAGGCTCCCGCTGGTTCACCACTAACCACGTGGACTCTGTCAGAAGGCGCGGCCTCACCTGCAGACGGTGACGGGCGTTGACAGGATGAGGGCGCAGGGGCAGGCCGTGACCAGGAGCTGCAGCGACAGGTAGATGTAATACTGCAGCAGCAGGGAAGACAAGGGTGTTGGCAGCATATAATATTTATACATATATATATATATATATATATATATATATATATATTAAAAAATCATTTTGTACAAAATTGCCGCTGACTGACACATGGTTATTATACATGCAGCATATAATGTATATATGTATGTATGTAAAGGTGTCAGTCAGCGGCACAAGCGGGC
>JAABUM010003218.1_pt1 | contig 20613 bp, 21 predicted proteins | sample 5559161 | NCBI WGS metagenome assembly JAABUM01 (sample SAMN10711868, study PRJNA513369) | rock metagenome | isolation source: Antarctica rocks | place: Antarctica: Victoria Land, Siegfried Peak nord
AGGTTCGCGTTGGCCTGCGCGATGATGAGGTGCCGCCAGTCCGGCCGGTAGAGCGGGCTCTTCCGGTCGCGCTGCCACACGCTGTTGAAGCCGCTGATCGTCAGGCTGTAGGTCAGCTTGAGCGCGCGCAGGGCCAGCGCCCCCGCCGGTGTCCCATCGGCGTAGAGGGCCGTGCGCGCCCCGCGCAGCCGCTCGTACCAGGTCTCCATGGCCCGGCTATGCTCCGTCCAGACGTACGCCTCGGTGATCGCCACGGTCTGCCCGCGCTCGATGGCCCAGGCCACCGTCGGCGTGCAGGCCCATCGCTCCGCGCCGCCGGCGATCCGCGCCAGCCAGTACCCCGGCAGCTTCTTGTCGAAGGGTAGCTTTCCCGCTACGTCGCGCCGCTCCTCGATGTCCGACAGCCCCAGTTCGACGACGCCGGCGGCGCTCAACCATTGCGCGTTCTTGTCGTAGCTATGCAGATACGCCTTCGCGCGCTCGGCCGGCGAGAGCGTGCGCAGCCAACTTAGTTCGGCTACCGTGTCGGCTTGCCCCGCCGGCGCCGGCAGCCGCTCGGGGTACGCCCGCTTGCGGTCGGCCCCCCGCTTGCCCAGCTCCTGCAGCAGGTCCGCTCTCGTGCGACCCGGCGACCGGTAGTACGGCGTGCCCACGGCCTGCGCGTAGGCCAACAAGCCGTCCAGCAGCGTCGCGCCGTCGGTGTCGAGGCCCCACACGGCATGCTCGTCGTAGAGCGGGAACACGATCGACACGCTCGATCCGGCCTCGCCCTTGCGGCGTAGGTCCAGCCAGGGCGTGAGCGCGGCCGGAAAGGCGTGCAACTCGGCCAGGCCGTCGCTGACGAAGGCGTGGCGCAGTTCGCAGAACGGCCCCGCCACGGCGAGCATGTCGGGCAGCCCAGTCGCACGCACCCAGGCGTCCGTCAGCCAGAGTTGAGTGAGCCCGTGCCGCCGCGCGCCGCTATACAGGTCACCGACGTGCCGGATCGCGCCCCGGATAGGGACGAGGGGCGTGTCGGGCAGGTGCAGCCCGCCCGTGTCGAGCACGCCGATCGTAGACAGGAGTGTCGTCATGCGTGTGCCTCGCTCTCCGTCGTGTCAGGGCCACGCCTAGCGCTCATGGTCCCCCCCGTTGCCCCGTGCCACGCGCGCGTCCGCGCGCAACTGCTGCCGCACCAGCCACAGACCGCCCACCAGGACCACCGCGCCCACCGCGTTGATGGTCAGGTCGAGCACCACCTCCCGCGAGTTGCCCTTGCCCGCCGCCAGTTCCAGGCTGTGCCGCACCGCCGCCGTGATCCCGATCACCAGAAACTCCTGCAACTGCTCGCTCACCGGCCCCCGCGAGAGCGTCGTGTGCAGCAGTTCGGTCAGGATGATCACCAGGAACGCCGCGTCGATCCCGCTCGTCACCGCCTTGGTGTAGTTGCGCTCGCGCGCAAGCAGCGGCGTCGCGATCTGCACCACCGTGTCCACCAGCGCGATCCCCGCCAGCACGATCAGCACCAGGGCGACGATCGACATGATCAGGCTCTCCGCCCGCTCGTACCCCGCGAAGAGCCGCCGCTCCCAGCCGCTCGGCTGGGCGCGGACCTTGGGCTCGTGCCGTTGTTGCTCCTGTGGCGTCATGGTCCCCTCTCCGTCCTCTCTCACCCGTCGTCTGGCGACGCGGCCGCGCCGCCTTCCCAAGGCTACACGACACCACCGGATCGCCCGGTGACGGGAGCGACGGGGGCACGGGACCCAGCGGGCCGGTGCAGGCCGTCCGCGTCGACGTCGCTGAGGGCGGGCAGCGCGGGCGTCGAGATCACCAGGTTACACCCCTTGTCCCGGCCCCGCCGGATTGCCCGCGGCCTCGGGTGGGGCGACCTCCAAATACCACCGATGGAGCCACTCCACCACCTCATCGTAGCGCGCCGCTGGCAGCGCCTTGTAGGTGTTGATGCGATAGCGCCGATAGAGGGCGGAATACACCTGGGCGTAGCCCTCGCGGTGGCCCGCCGTCTACAGCCGCTGCCCGATCGCCTTGACGGCCAGGGAGATCTCCGCTGCCTGGCCGTCGGTGATCGTCGCGCCCTGCCCCGTGACCTGCTCGATGTCGGTCAGGCGCCGATTCGTTTCGATGATGAAGCCGCGCACGTAGTCGGCCATGACCTCGTGTTTGCCGGCGACGTCGGCCAGGCGCTGCTCGATCTCCAGTTGGTTGCGGGCGAGGTGCTGCACCGCCGTCGCGATCTCCAGGGCGAGCGCCGCCCCCGACACGACCGGCGCGGCCACGTCGGTCGGCACCGACGGGACGACGACATTACGCACGGCCCACGCCTCGCCGCGGAACGCCTCCCACAGCACACGGAAGCAGTCGGCGCGATAGCGGTTGAGCTTGTCGATCAACCCCGCCTTGACTCGGCCTGTGTCGATGCCGAAAAGGTAGCCCGGCAATAAGTCCAGCGGCAGGCACAGCAGCTCGCGCCGCCGCCCATCCGCGCCGGTGAGGGCGAGCGTGCGCAGGCGCGGGGCGATCACGGGGTCGGCCTGGGCGCGCCGGCGCTGCGAGCGGGAGTCCAGGCCGAGATGGTCGGTGATCGGGCGGAGCGCGACGTATGGCTCGCCATCGGGCGTCGCCGCGACCGGAATGCCGTCGCCATAGAAGTCGACCACCTGTTCTGTCCGCGGCGTCACGCTGTCGCCTCTCGTGTCTTCCTCTGCCATGTCCTCTCCTCTCTCATCATCGCCGGATGCCCGCTCTCTTGGTCTGGTTATCAACCGGGGTCATCATGACCCCGGTTGAGGCGCGCGCTCGATCCCATCGCACCCATCAAATAAAGAGGGCTGGGCGCGTGCCCGTTCCCATGCCGCGACGGCTGCGGGGTTGCGCCAGAGCGACTCGACGCGGCGCAACCCTTCACGGTGGCGCGCCGCGCTGATCGGCACGTCGATATCTGTGCGCTCCCAGCCGGCCTCCTCGAGTGACTGATGCACCGCCGCGTGCCGATACCCCGAGAGCACCACCATGGCCGGCGACGCCAGCAGCGCGGCTGTCAACGCGTGATGGGCCTCCGTCGTCATCTCGTGCGCGTAGCGCTTGTCGCCCGCGCGCGTTTCCCACACATACGGGGGATCGGCGTACACAAGGACGCCGGCGTGGCCGTAGGCGGCGAGCACGCGCCGCCAGTCGCCGCGCTCGATCTGCACCCCCTGCAGGCGCCGATGGACCTCCAGCAACCGCTCCACGGCGGACAGGTAGCGTTGCGCCGAACTCGCCACGCGCGTCCCCTCGGCATTGGTGGCGCTGTAGCCCCACGTCCCCTGCGCCGACGCCGCGGCGCCCGTGCCATGCGGCGCGGCGACGCTGTACTTCCACCCGTGGCGCTCGGCACCCCCGGTGGCTCCGCCGAACGCCTGGCGCACGCCGACGAACCAGGCCCAGGCGCGGCGCGCCGGGTCGCTCGCGTCATCGACGTCGCCCCACGTATCGCGGCACTCCTCGTATTCCTCCCGCGCATAGGGCGTCAGCTCGCAGAGCGCGCGGAATCGCTCGAAGGCGGCGGGATCGCGCAACACCCGATAGAACCGCACCACGGAGCCGTCGAGGTCACTGACCGTTTCTAGCCGGGCGCGCGGTTTCGCGAAGAACAGTGATCCTCCCCCGAAAAATGGCTCGACGTAGCACTCGTGCGGCGGCAAGAGAGGCACGATATGCCGCGCCAAATGCCCCTTCCCACCGAACCACGTTAAAGGCGAACGGAGAGGCTTAGACGCCGCGATCATGGCACACCGCCCCACGCCACCGCCGGGAACAGCGCGGCGCCGGCCACAGTCGGGCGCGGGCGACACATTATAGCCGCCTGAGAGGCGACGTCCGCCTCCGCGGCCGACGCCGGCGACGGTGGAGGCGTGGCGCCGGGGGCGGGCGCGATGGGCACCCCGACCTGATCCGCGGCGTGGTCGCCCGTCGGCGGGCTATCCCCTATCGGTGCGACGTCATACACGACGCGTACTCCCGCATGGCCCGTGTGCTCTAACGCGCGCTCCACGGGGCGCCGCAGCTTGTGCTCCAGCCACCGCCGGTGGGACTCCATCGGCACGACGACCCGCAGCACATCCCCCTCCAAGGCGCGGGCATGGGTGGGCGCGAACCAGGTGGCGTAGTTCTCCCGCGTCCCGTCCCGTCGCATCTCGGTCAGCACCGCCCGCCACACCGCCGCGGCCTCGGTCGTCGCCGGCGGATCGTCCGGGTCGGGCGCGTCGGCGGTCCGTGGCGTGGGTATGGCCGGCTCATCCTCCGTCGCGATGGGCGCCGTTGGCGGATGGGTGTCGGGCGTGTCCACGAGGGCGCGCAGCGTGGCGAGCAGGTAGGGCATGCGGATGATCCCGCCGCTGCGGCCCCGCTTGGTGATCGTGGCCGCCTGGGATCGTGTGATCGCCGCCGCCTCATCCAGCAATGCCAGCAGCGCCGTGTCGTCCAAGCCGGGGGGGTGCCGCATGTTGAGCACGCGCGTCCGACTCGCGTGCGGAGCATCGTCGCCGAACTCCGCCGAGAGGCGGGCGACCGCGACGACGATGGGTGCCGGGTCAGGCTCGACCGTCGGGCGTTCGGTAATCGTATCATCGCTTAAGACCATCGAATCGCTCGAGTCGAGTGGGGTGCCGTCGTGTGCGGGGCATCTCTCTCGTTTCGATAGGTCTGTTTGTTGGTCCTCTGTTTGTTGGTCCTCTGTTGTTTGTGGGTCCGATCCACCGGACCCCCCCCGTCCGCTCTCCCCGACCCCCAGGGTCCGATCCACCGGACCCCCGGGTTCCGATCCACCGGACCCCCCCTGTGCGGAATGTACCATAGGGGGGGTCCGATTCACCGGATCCCCCTTTATGGACGCTCCACCTTGCATCTTGAGGGCGTACAGCGTGGGCTGCTGCCCGTACTTCGGGTCGAATTGCTCGCGACTCACGATCAAGTTTTTCTCGCGCAATGACCGTATGGCATCGAGCGCGGTGGAGCGGCCGAGCCCTGTTCCGCGGTCGAGGCGCTGAGGTAGTTTGATGACAGCGCCGTTGGTGTCTCGTCCCTCCTTGGTGACGAGCCCGTTGCAGATCTGGTCAATACTGATCGCGTCGGCATCCTTCTTGAACCCGAGGGTGCGTCGGATGATGTACATGAGCACCTTGAACTCGGCGTTGGTCAGATCGGGCATGATCCAATCGAGCACGACATCGGGGACGATCGTCCCGTTCGGGGAGGGTATCCCCTCGAAGTGTGCGTAGTCGATGGGCGATGCGGTCGGCTCCTGTGCTCTCTTCGACATCACACACCCCCCCATACACTTGTGTCGCCGGCGCGCAGGGCGCGCAGCCGCCAGTAGCGGTATTCGTTCCACTCCCGAGGGGAAGTCTCGGACAGGGCGCGCCGGCGACCCTCGTCGCGCCGTGCCCGCGCGCCCTCGTCTTCAGCGCGGCTGTGGCCGGTCAACCCCGCTCGTACGCGTTCGAGCACGCGGGCCAGGCGGGTGTCCCGAGGCAAGGCGGCCGCGATCCGCGCGCGGCTGTTGACGACCGTAGTGTGATCGGCGCGTCCAACGACCTGCGCTGTCGCTATGTTCGTGAGATGGGAGTCCTCGACAAGCAGGTAGGCGCAGAGGTGACGTGCTTGGGCAACGTGGGCCGTGCGGCTCGGACCGAGGAGCGCCCCAGTCGTGACCGCAGGCTCAGGGTAGTAAACGTCATTATAAGCACGGGCGACGGCCGCGATGAGGGACCGCGTATCGCCCGTCCCGGCGTGTGTCCACGCGTGGGGTGGGTCAACCTGTTGACAGGCGCGCGGGTCCGCGTTATCCTGTCGAGAGAGCATGGGTGTGCTTTGAAGCATAAACACCTCCTGTACAGGTCCGCAACCCGGTTCAGAGCTGGTAACTCCTTCGGGCGGCGGCCTCCGTCTTGGTGGCTCTGGTGGTTCCTTTGCGAGGATGGGCACCAGCGCCGATTGCTATTAAAATAGGGCAGGGCTGCAAGAGACTCACCGGTTGGTAGCCGGTGGGTCTCTTGCATTGTGGCCGCTTCGACCACGCATCTATGCTACATGGCGCACTCCTTCATGATGCGTAGTGTAGCCCACACACTCCCCCCGCGTAAAGGCGACACGCGAACGCGTACTCTGTCCTTCCCTTCACAACGCTATCTGGTATGGTGCGTGCGCGGTCATGGGAGGCCCGTCCAGTCGTAGGCGCGCCCGTGCTTCACCGGTGCCGTCGGCAGCCGCGCCGGGCTGGATGCGGGCGCTACCGTCGGTGTAGCTGCGGCCGTCGTCACTGGGGCCGCAGCCGGTGCTTTCGCCATCACACGTACTGGCGCGCTGGGCACCGTGGCCGGCGTGGCTCCCCACACCACGTCGGGTGCCGCTTCCCGCGTTGGGGTCGGCATGGGTATGGGCACGGGGACTACCGGTGCGTCCGCGCGTGCGGGTGCCTGTGTGGCTGCGGGGGCGATCGGCGTGGGGTCGGATGGCGGGGGGTCTGCGCGTTCGACGCAGGTGGGCGGGGCGGGGAGCTTCGAGAGGCGTCGGAGTGCGCGGACGGTGTAGAAGGGCCGCGTGCGCAGGTCCATCGGCCGCGCCTCGCGGACGCTCACGATGATGCGCCGGCGCGCGGAGGCGTGCAGGTCCTCCGGGAACAGCAGGGGCACGCCCGCCTCGCTCACCGAGCGGCTGTCGCGCTCGGGCGTGCGCCCGAACAGGCCCCCCGGCGCGGCCGAGTCGCCTGCGCTGGACGCCAGCACCGTGCGCTTGCCGAGTGTCTCGCTCGCCCACTGGGCGTCCTTGCCGCGCGTCCCGCCCAGCCAGGCCAGCGCGTTGCACGACTCCACGAGGGCCTCCGCCCCGGTCTCGTCGTAGTCCTCGATCAGTTGCGAGCGCATCTGGAACGAGAGGACGCGCGAGACGCGCACCTGGCGCAGCACGTTGAAGCGATCGGGGGCGTCCGGGACCGCGCCCATCGTGCCGAACTCATCGAGCAGCAGGCGCACCTCGCGCTCCCGGACGCCCCCCCCTGGCAGGGTGCGCGCGCGGTCCATGAGCACGCGGAAGAGGGTGGTGAACAGGCCGCCGACGAGCGGGCGCAGCGTGCGGTCGCCCACGGGCGTCACGATGTAGAGGGCAATCGGCCGCCGCCCGCGCCGTCCCAGGCGGTCCAGGTCGAGCGTGCCCACGCCGCCGACGACAGCGCGCACGGCCGCGTCGGTGAGCGTGGAGAGGCGCGGGGCTAGACCCGAGGGGATTGAGGTGCGCAGGTCCTTGTGCTCCTTGATGAGCCCGAGGAACGGCCCCGCCGCCGGGGGGATGCCGCCCGGCGTCTTCTGCAAGCGCGCCTCGATCTTCTCGATGGTCGGCAGGAGCAGCAGGTCGATCAGCTCGCCGAGCGTGCCCGTCGCGCGGCCTGCGTCGTGGGCGACGGCGTGGACATGGGCGACGCCGGCGGCGATGAGCAGGATCAGCGCCTGCTCGAAGTAGGCCACGGCCGGGGCGCTGCCGGCCGGCGTGGTGTTGCGGAGCCAGGCGGCGGCCCACGCCTCGGCCTGCGCCTGCGTGCGCTCCAGGGAGAGCGGCGCCCACGTCACGCTGTCGGTCGGCGTCTGCATGTCCAGGCGAAACACGTCATGCGTGCGGGCCAGGGCCGCGGCCGTCTGTGCCCAGTGCTCGCCCTTGGGGTCGGTGGCCACGTAGTCCACGGCGGGGTCGGCCTCCAACAACTGCCCCTTGTAGATGGCGTTGCTCTTGCCCAGGCCGTTGGGCGCGCAGATCGCCACGCCTTCCACCAGCAAGTCCTGGGGGATGCCGACGGTGATCTTTTTGAGGCCGCGCCGCGCGGTGCCCAGCACGAGATCGCCCGGTTTGGCTCGCCGCCGCCGCAGCTCGTCCCAGGTCTGCCAGCGCGCGCCGCCGTAGGTGTTGGCCCGCGTGGGGTCCAGGCCGCGCTTCCTGCGGCCAATGAGGATGGAGACGACGCACAAGGCCAGGAGCCCGAGCACGCCGCCCAGTTCGAGGGGGAGCGCCGCGCGCACGGGCGCTCCGCTCCGGTTGTGAAGGGTGGCGTAGCGCCAGGCCGCGCCGTGGCGCATCCAGAAGGCCCACGGCGTCGTGCGGATCGTGGGGGCGAGCCCGTGGAAGCCGTGGCGCGCCCACGCCTGCGTCGCGTGTAGGGCCGTCAGCCCGTTGGCCGCCGGCCACGCCACGGCGTCGTAGGCCGTCTGGTACCAGAGCGTCACCGCCGCGACGACGCGCCCGTAGAGAGCCGTGGTCTCGACGGCAATCCAGCGCGCGCCGGCGGCCGGTCCGAGCCAGATGGCCAGGGCGGCGAGCAGGCCGACGAGGAGGCCCGCCCAGCCGCGCAGCAGCCACAGCAGGCGGGCGAGCAGCCGGCGCACGAGGCGGAGCAGGGCGACACCCCCCGCGCGAGCGCGGACGGCTAGGCGGCGCACGGCGACGCTGACCCGCGCCCAGGGGCGGGCGGTGAGAGACGGGCTGGCGGGGGTGCGCGGTGTGCTCATGGGGGTGTCTCCTGGCTCCTAGAGGTCGAGGGCGGGCGTCAGGTCCCGGTCGAGGGCATCGACGGGGGCGGGATCGAGGTCCACCCGCGCGCCCGCGAGGTCCGCGCCGTTGTGCGCGAGGGCGGCCTGGTGAGCGGTCGCCTCGTCAGGGTAGGCGGTCCCGCGGGGGCCGTCGTCGGGGCCGTCAGCGACACGCACCGGCTCCCAGCCGTTGGTGTCGCGCTCAAGGGGACCGGCGGCGTAGCGCCCGAGCGCAAAGCTGTCCCCCTCGCGCTCGACCTCGAGCCAGGTGGCGCCCGTGGCGACGAGCGCGTCGATCTGCGCGTTGTACAGCGCGCGGTCGGGAGCCGCTGCCGCCTCATAGTCGTCGGCCGGGTTGGCGATCTCGACGGCCTCCTGGGCGGGATGCGCCTCCGCATAGGCGGCGATGACCACTGGATCGGTCACCTCGTAGAATTGCCCGTCGCCCACGGCGGGGCCGGTCTGCTCCCAGGCGTACACGGTCGCCCCCTCCTCCGTGGGGGTCAGGTCGCCGGGGGCGAGCGCGGCCGGCGCCTGATCCACCCACACCGCGTAGGGCGGGTCGATGCCCTGGGCCAGCGCGCCCTCGATGGTGGCGATCTCGGCCGGGTCCGTAATCGGCTGCCAGCGATAGTCGTCCGGGCCATAACCGTCCGGTTCCCGTGTGTAATACGTCACCTCCCGGTCGCCCTGGTCGAGGCCAGGGGCCAACGGTCGCATGTCGATCGCGCGCTCCAGCCCTTCGGGGTCACCGTCGCGCGTCCACTCATAGGGCGTGCTGTCTCTCTCTCGGTCGTCGCGGGCTGTTTGTGTCATCGTGCACTCCGTCGTCGTCGTGTCGTCGCGGGGCGTGTCGCCGCGCGGCAGGTATCAAGCAGTTCGGCCGCGGTCAGGCCCTCCCGCGCGCCCCAGGCGAGCAGGCGCTGCACCGGCTCCCACGTCAACGGGGCGACGAGGGTTCGCAGCGTGACGGGCGGCGCGGCGTCGGCGCGCCTGCGAGCCGTGTCAGGGGGTGGCGCGTCCTGCACGGCGCGCACACGCCCCTGGCCGTCGATGGTGTACGTGAGCAGTGCCCCAGCCGGCCGGGCACGGCCCCTGTGTCTACGGCTAGCGGTTTTACCCATCGGGGTATCCCTCCTTACAGGCCAATCAGATGCGCGATCCAGTGCGGCGTGCGGGGCCGCGGGAAGTGCGCGGTGACATCAGCGCGCAGGTCGTCCAGGTCGCGCGCGAGGGCGTCCACCCGCTCGGAGAGGGCGGCGGCCCGCGCCGTTGCGGCCCGATCGCGCAGTAATAGCGCATGGGCGGCTGTCACCGCCATCTGGATCTCGGTGGTCGCATCCCGGACGCGCGCGAGGCGCTGGTGCGCCTCCCCGATCCGCGCGTGGGTGGCGTACGGATTGACTAGCCTCTCCGCCGCGTCGTCGCACCACGGGCAGGTCTCTCCCGACTCCTCGCCTCGCACACGTTCGACAGACTCCATCAGCGTGCTCCTCCCGTCCGTCTACTCCCTGGGGCCATCACGCGGCGGTCCCGTCGCCGTTGAGCGCCCGGATCTCGGCCGCGCGCACGTCCCCGCGCTGGCGTATGAAGCCATCGGGGACGTAATGGACGCGGCGCAGCTCCACACCCCGTACCTTCCCCTCGTGCGGCCAGTGGGTCCGCTCGGCCGCGCCGGCGAGCAGCACATGGACGTGCGGCTCGTCGGTGTTGCGGTGGACGGCGGCCACCCACACAAGCTGCTGACCCAACTCGTGGCCCAGGTCCATCAGGAGCAGCCGCGTCCAGGTGCGCAGGTCGAGAGGACGCACCACGCCCGCGCGCGGCCCCGGCGAGAGGATGAGGCGGTGGAAGGCGACTTTCGGGCCGATCGCGGCCGTCAGGATGGCCCGCGCCGCCGGCTGGCCGGCCACGTCGCCCTGGGCGTCGAAGATCGCCCGGCCCTCGCCGTCGCGCCGCTCGCCCGCGCGGTAGTCGGCGACGAGGTGCTGCACCTGCCGCTCGATTTTGCGGGCGGCCCACGGCCCGGCCGGCACATAGCGCCCCTCCACGAACGTCCGCGTCATCGGCGTCATCAGGCCACCTGCTCCTCGGTCACGCGCCTGTACAGCCGCGCGACCTCGCCCGCCGCGCGGGCCGCCGTGGCGCGCTCCTCGGCCGCTGCTTCGAGCCGTTCGGCGACCTCGGCTCCGTAGTCGTTGTAGATGTGGGCGAACCCCTCCAGCCGGGCCACCGTCGCCTCCCGGCGGATCGCCGCCAGTTCCGCGCCGAACGGCTGCACCACGACGGCGCGCAGCAACTCCTCCACCGTGCGGCCCACGGCCGCCGCGATGGCCGGGACCGCCTGCGCGCCGACGGCCTGCGTCGAGGCGGCGGCCGCGCCGCGCTGGATCAGGTCGTCCGCCGCCGCTGACACGGAGACGCCCGCGCGCTTGGCATGCTCCGCGACCGCCTGCACCGTCTCGTCGGCGAGGTAGTACCCCGTCCGCTTCTTCTCATTCTTCTCCTCCGCCATGGGTCCCCCTCCTGTCCTCTCGTCCGTGCGTCCGTGTGTGTTCTCGTCCTGGTTCTGGTCCGTGCGCGCGTCGTGCTCTCTGTCGTGCGCCGTTACGCCGCGGCGGCGCGGCGCAGCAGCCCCGCGCCCGTCGTGACGACCGTGGCCACCGCGCCCGTGGCCCAGCCCGTGCCGCCCGCGCCGAGCAGGAGCAGCAGGCCGCCCGTGGCCGTACCCCAGGCCACCCCGAACGCCAGCGCGCCCCGCCACACGGGCGCGGGGGCGGGCTGGTGCGGCGGCAGCGCAGCGAGCAGGCGGCGGGCCTCCTCCCCGCGCGGGGTGATCCGGTCGTGCGCGCGGGGCGTGTCCGCGTTGACGGCGGGATCGGGGTACGCCCCGGCCTCGACCACCAACCCGTCGGCGCGCAGGGCCGCGAGCGTCGCGTAGACCCAGGCCGTGCCTGCCCAGGCCGCTCCCCGCGCCCGGCGGCCTGCCCCCGCGTCCCGGCCCGTGTCCGCGAGCGCGAGCGCGCAGCGGAGGTCATAGGTGTGCCACTCCTCCCCGTCGGCGAGGGCGCAGAGCACGGCGTACTGGCGCTCCTGCGCGGCGGTGCGGTCGGGCCGGGGCATTCGCCCCGGCGTGCGCAGGGCCTCCGCTCCCTGGGGCGTGATACGGTAGTAGTCGCGCTGCTCGTCGTCCAGCGCCGGGTCGGGCCGCGGGGTAGTCTCCGCGATCAGGTCGTCCGTGAGCAGAGAGCGGAGGGAGTGGTAGAGCGCGGCTGGGCCGATAGGCGCACCCCCCGGCAGCGCCCGGAGCGCGTGCATGAGGGCGTGCCCGTGGCGCTCCTGGCCGTCAGCGAGCGCCCGTAGGAGGTCGTCCTGGCGGCCGGGGGGGTGCGCCTCGGACGGCGGCGGCGGGGCGAGCGGGGGCAGCGGTGTCCCCGGCCGGTCGAGCAGGGCGCGACCGCGCGGGGTGAGGCGGTAGTAGCGCCGGCGCTCGTCCTCCACCGCGGGATCGGGCCGCCGGTCGGTCTGCACGATCAGGCCGTCGTCGAGTAGGCGCCCGATGGCGCGGTAGAGCGTGCTGGGGGCGAGGATAACCCGGCCGCCGGTGTGCTCCTCGACCGCGCACATGAGGGCGTAGCCGTGGCGCTCCTCCCCGTCGGCGAGCGCCCGCACGATGTCATACTGCCGATCCGTCCTGGCCATGTCTCTCGGTCTCCTTTCCAGAATTACGAGGTTGTCTGCATCGGACGCTTAAACACGTAGAGGAGTTGCCCGGATGTCCCGAGAGTTGTTCGCGTGATAATTGGAGACCCGACCAACTCCCAACCCTCCTTGCCTAACTCGTTCAGACGAGCCACCGTACAATCGAACTGCTGCCCATACTGCCATTGCTGCGGGGCCTGTATGACCATCGAAATCCTCGGGTGTTGCGCGTCGTTCTGCTGATTCTGATTAGCGGCCATCGGTCTTCCCCTTTTCCTTCGTTGCGTCCGACGTGGCAGATTCCAGGCGCCGGGCGAGGACGCGGAAGAGGCGGCCCCGCCACGTCAATCCTCGACGGCCGGCCTCCCGCTTGGCGTAGGACAGCAAGAGCCGCCCCACCAAGCGCCCTTGCGGTGCGAGCGCGCCCGAGCGCGCCAGGATCACGACAGCTCCTATCAAGAGCAGGGCGTCGCGGGCGAGGCCCAGGAGGGGATGCCCGACGGCGCGGACGGCCAAGACGGTCCCTACGAGCACGAGGAGCGCGGCTAGGCGCAGGATAAGCCCGAGCGCCGGCGCCATCTCGACCTGCGCCAGCTCGTCCGTCGCGCGGCGCACCGTTTTGGGCACGGCCAGGATGTACAAGCGCCGGCCCGTCGCGCGCGCCGCGTGCTGTAGAGGCCGCTTCATTCGATCAACCCCCACTCGGCGTTGATCGGCGCGGCGATGGACGCGGTGGCCGAGATCTCGGTGACGCTGGCGTTGGGCATCTGGACAATCGACGGGTCTCCGGGTGTCGCGGGCATAACCGCATCTGTACCTGCGCCACGCGCCGCATTCCCAAATGCGCCGAGCGCGCCACCAAAGGCGGCGCTGGCGGCCATGTTGACGGCGTTGGACGCGAGGGGGGCGTGGCCGATGCCCAGGGCGCGGGAGGCCCCGCCGCCGAGCACGGCGTCGCCCAGGCGCGGTGCCCCGTAGAGCACGAGGGCGCCGGCCAGGGCGGCGGCGAGCGATTGCAGCCCGCCCGTGTGCGCGAACACCGCGAGCATCGCCCGCACGGCCACGAGCGCCACGGCGTACGAGACGCCCCACAGCGTGAGGCTGAACCAGAGCCGCGCCCAGGCCACGGCCACCCCGCGCGTGAGCGGCGTGACCATGCAGATCGCGCACACAGGCGCGGCCAGGTACACGGCCGCGCCGTACATCGTGCCGATAGTGCGCGTGATGGCGATGAGCACCAGCAGCACGAAGAAGGCGACGACGAAGCCGGCGATCACGCCCAGGAACACGGGATTGACGGTGATGACCGACACCAAATCGCCGCTGATGAGGCGCGTCACCAACAGGCCGATGGTGGCTGCCCCCTGGGTGTGGTGGGGATCGGCCAGGATCTGCCCGGAGGCGGCGTTGACCGCGCCGATGTAGAGGCGCATCAGCCAGGGGAGCGCGGTGGTGAGGGCGAGGCCCAGCCCCCCTTCGACCATCTGCGTCAGGGCCTCCCCGCCCGGCCCCAGGCCCAGCCGGCGCGCGTACCAGGTGAGCGCCCCCGCCAGGAAGAGCACCCCAAACAGGTCGCGCGCGAGCTGCTGCATCGTCGTGAAGACGGGTTGCAGCTCGCTGATCTGCGTGTAGTCCTGCTGCGTGGTGAGATCGGTAGCGACCTGCGCGCCGATGGCATCGGCTCCGGCGGTGGCCCTGTGGGCGAGCCAGGAGCCGAGGGCGCCGAAGGGGTCGAGGCAGACGGCCCAGTTGATGACGGGGACGGTGAAGCCCACGCCGCCGCACGCGGGCGGGGGCGGCGGCGGGGGGTCCACCGTGAACGAGGCGGAGGTGGAGAGCGTGGGGTGCGCGCCCGCCGCGTAGAGGCGATGCGTGCCGACGCCGGGGGTGGGATCGATGTCGAGCACGATGTCGAAGGAGGTATCGCCGTTGGCGTCGGCGGCGTGCGCGCCCGGTGAGGCCCCGCCGACGTGATCCCAGGCGAGCGTCACGTCCTGATTCGGCGCGAAGCCGGACACGTCGGCCGTGAGCACCGTGCCGGCAGCGGCCCGCGCGTGGGTGAGCGAGAGCGCGACGTGAGGGTGGTACGTTGGCGCGGGCGGGGTGGCCACGGTGAAGGCCGCGCCGGCGGTGGTATGGCTCGGGCCGACGGCGCGCACCTCGTGCGGCCCGTCGGCGGCGTCGTGGGGGACGGCCGTGCGCAGGGAGAGGTACCCCCCGTCGTCGGTCGTGCCGCGTGTCAGATAGGCGCCGTCCCAGTAGACCGTGACCTGCCCAGTGGGGGGGAAATCGCTGGCCACGGCGATGAGCGCCGCGCCGGCCGCGCCCTGCGTCGTCGAGAGCGTGAGCGCCGGGTGGTACGTCGGGACAGGCGTCGGTACAGGCGTCGGTGTGGGCGCGGGCGGTGGCGGCGCGGTGGCGGCGCGGGCGGGGACCGTCCCCAGGGCGCTCATGGTCCCAAGGGCGAGCAGGACGGCCACGGCGCGGGCGACCAAGGGGGCCACGGCGCGGGCGGCCAGGGGAGCGCTCAGTCGGCGCATGAGGGCTCCTCCGTAGGGGCCTGACGCCCCGGTGAGACAGGCGCGCACGGCGCGGCGCACGAGAGCAGGGCGCGCCCCCACACGCGCCCTAGACGGACGAGGAGCGGCGTCACCACGCCCACGGCGAGGGCGCGCCCGACGCGCGGGGCGACCGTGGCCCACGCGCGCCACGCCGGCGTCGTGAGGTCGGGCGTGACGACGAGGGCGTGGGCCAGAACGGCGATCAGGCGCTGCACGATCATAGGGCCTCCTCCGGCGCGCGCTGCGCGTCGATCGTGCGCGGGTCGGGCGCGGGCGCGCTCATCAGGGCGCGAGACAGCAGGGCCAGGCGCACCGTCCCGTACGCGAACGCGAGCCCCGCGGCGGCGCACAGCGTCAGGAGGAGCGCGAGGCCGGGGCGGTCGGACGGCGGGATGAGGGCGAAGGACGCCACGGGGATTGTCCGCAGGTCCATGGCCACCAGGGCGATGCCGCGCACCACCGCGACCCCCAGCGCCAGGGCGACGAGGCCCACGAGCGCGCCGAGCAGGCGCAGAGCCACGAGGGGGCGCAGGTGGATACTCCGTCCCATAGGTCGATCTCCTCTCTCTCCAGACGCCGCGGTGGGCGGCGCGCTATTTAACGGGCGGCGGTCCATGCCGCGCCTCCTGTCCCGGCTATCCCGGCGGTCGTGGCCTCCCATGCGTCGGCGCCGTCGCCGGGGGCGCTGTGTGCGGACGTGGGGGCCAGTCGTGCGGCGTCGACCTCCGCGGGGGTGGCGCCCTCGGCGAGCAGGCACACCGCCTGGTACACCTCCTCACCGGTCGGGGCCGCGGGGTCGGCGGCGACGGAGCGCACCATGCGCGCCCGCACCTCCTTGTCGTCGGGGTCGGAGGCGAACAACCACGCCTCCTCGGGCGACGACGGCACGTTGACCACCCCGCGCGCCGCGCGGGCGGCCGTCTTGGTGGTGCGGATCATGAACATCTGCGCGTACTCCAGGCGCTTCTTGTCGGCGGCCTCCTTGCCGGCCAGGTCGCCAATGCGGGCGGCCTCGCCCTCGGTCAAACGCAGCTTGCCCGCGATCCACTTGCGGGGATCGACGCCGCTCTCGTCGTTGGTGTCGTGCATGTTGAACAGGAAATGGAGCGAGGTCTGGTCGAAGTAGCCGGCCGCGGCGGCGTTGCTGGTGAGGTCGGAGAGCTTCTGCGAGACGAACATGGGGACCATGCCGGAGTGCCGCCCGGTGCGCCCGATGCCCGCGACCCACTCCTGCCCGGCCTGGTGGCGCAGGATACTCCACCCCTCGTCGATGGCCAGGAGGTGCTGCACGGTGCCCTGCCCCATGCGCCGGCCCCACGCCTGCGCGAGCGCGTCGCGGCGGTCGGCGATGTCGGTCATGGCGAACATCACGAAGGCATAGATCGGCGTGGTCGCGCCGAGGTCCTTGGGGTCGATGTGGAAGGCCAGCAGCCGGCTATCGACGGCGAACGAGGTGGGCCGGTCCACCAGGGGGGCGTAGCGGCCACGCACGTAGGGGGCCAGTTCGGCGGCCACGTCCTTGTACAGGCGCTTGTCCTCGTGGTCCTCCTGCGTCGCGGCCTGCGCCTCGACCCAGGCCAGCAGGTCGCGCTCCAGCGGGGCGCCGTCGGCCGGGCGGTCGTCCGCGTCGGCGCCGGCGCCTGGGGCGAGAGCGGAAGCGGCGCGGAAGCCGCCGTAGACGGCGGCCACGCCGGCGTCGATCACGGAGCGCACGCGGCCGGTGATGGCCTGGCCGCTCTCGGCGAGCAAGACCTCGTGGGCCTTGCCGACGAAGTAGAGGCGGGCGGCGCGCTCCTCGGCGGTGGCGCGGGGGCCGTCCCAGATGTTGATGGACGCGGTGCGCGGGCCGCCCAGGCGCACGGTGTGGCCGTCGGCGATGGCGCACAGGGTCTCGTAGCCGCCCACGGTATCGACGGCGGTGGCCCAGCCGTCGCGCATCAGGAAGGGGAGGATGAACTTCTGCACGAAGAACGACTTGCCCTGGCCCGAGCCGCCGAACACGTCGATCAGGCGGTTCTTGAAGGCGCGGTCGCCGATGTCGAGGTAGACGAGCGTGCCGTCGTCGTCGGCGCGGCCGATCAGCACACCGCTGGCGGTGCCCGGCGAGCGCACGATGGCGGGCCAGGCGTTGCCCACGGTCTCGGCGTACATCCGGTACGTCGTGTAGGCGGGGGCGTCGGTGCGGCCCAGCGGGCGCGTCGCGCGGAGCAGCGGCCCCTGCACGCCGCGGGCGCGGGCGGCCTGGGTGTCCAGCGCGCCGGCGCTCGTCAGGAGGCCCCAGAGCGCGTCGGCGCGCACGGCGAGCGCGGCCTGGTCGGGCGCGAACACGGTCACGTAGATCCCGACGCGCACGACGGCGAGGCCGCCGGTGCGCATCGCCTGCGCCTCGGCGCGGGCCTCGGCCTGCGCGGTGCCGATGTCCCCGTCGGCCTGGCGGCCCTGCGCGCCGGCGCCCACGACGAGATCGGCCAGGCCCCGGCCGCGCTTCTTGGAGCGCGTGCGCTCCTTGTCGGGGTCGAGGCCCTCGATGGTGTAGGACACCCGGAGCGGGGCGGGAAAGGCGAGCAGCGGGGCGGGCCAGCCGGGCTGGGTGAAGGTCGAGGGCGCGCGCAGGTAGACGGTGCAGGCCCAGGAGCGCGCGCCCTGCCCGGGTGCGTACACCCCGTCGAGCGTTTCCCGCGCGTCAGGGTCGGCCAGCGGGTCGGGGAATTGGGCGTAGAGCGCGCGCACGGCGTCGCCGTCGAGGCGGCGGGCGGGGACGCCGAGGCGGTGCAGGGTGCGCTCGACCTCGCCCACCACGCGGGCCAGCGTGGTCCCCTGGGGCGCGCGCTCCGGGCCGGCGATGGCCAGCAGGAAGCGGTGCGTGGGGACGTACGCGCCGGCCAGGTACTCCTCCCACCAGGCGCGCAGGCGGCCGTTGAGGTCGCGCAGCGCGGGCGTGGGCGGGCGGGCGTCGGCGAAGGCGCGGGCGACGGCGGCCTCGGCGGCGGTCGGCGTGGAGAGCACGCTGACCTGGAGCGCATAGCCCACGGGGGGCGTGAAGGCGGCGGCCGCGCCGTCGGTGAACTTGTCGAGCAGGTCGCCGGGCAGGCTGAACAACTGGATGCCGTCGAGCTCGAGCCAGATGCACGCCCCCTTACCTTTCTCCGTGCGCGTGCCGTCGTCCGCGATCGTCGCTCGCGCGGGACGCGGGCGCGTCGTCCGCACGGGGCGGGGCGGGTGCGCCCCACGCTCCCGCCACACCGCGCGGGTCAGGCGCTCCCACACGGCCCAGCGGAACGGGGACGCACGCCGCAGCGTGGACAGGCTACTCATAGGCCACCACCGCCCAACGGGCGGCGCGGCGGCCGGCGCGGGTGCGGCCGTCCGTGTCCACCTTGCGGACCAGGCCGGCGGCCTCCAACTCGCGGCGGCGCGGGCGCACGGCGGACGGGGTGAGGGCGGCCCCGTCGGCGATCTCTTCGTGGGTGGCGCCGGGGTGCGCGGCGAGCCAGGCGAGCAGGCGCGCGCGCTGGGCCTGCGCCAGCGGCGTGGCCATCAGCGGCGTGACCGCCACGACGGGGGCGAGGGTGAAAGCGGGGGCCGGGGCGCGCGTCGCCCCGTCGTCCGTCCCGGCGGCGCGGATCGCTCCGTTCGTCCCGGCGGCCGTGGCTGTGTCACCGACGACGGACAGCGCGTCAACGGCGGGGGCGTGGCGGCGGCCGGCGACGCGCCGGGTCACACGATAGGCCAGGCGGCGCGGGGTGGTTAGGAGGGTGCGCCACAGGTAGCCGGCGATCTGGCGCGCGTAGGGCTCGACCGTGCCGCTGCCGGCGAAGGTCAGCACGAGCAGGCCGAGCCCGGCCGGCACGCCGACGACGAGCAGGAGATGGAGTTGGCCGAGCCCCGACTGGCCGTAGGGCAGGTGACTCGTGGCGTTGATCAGCCCGTAGGTGAGCACGACGATCCCGGCGACGTAGAGCGCCTGGCGCACGGTGAAGACGCCGGCGACGATCTTCACCGGGTCGTTGATGTAGAGGGCGCTCCGACTATTCCGGGCCATCGGCTGCCCCTCTCCCTGGCGGCCCCTGACGTTGGACGGCCCTGGAGAGGGCCGCGCCGTAGAGCACGAGGAGCGCGCCGGCGAACAGCAGACCGATGTCGTGGCTGAGGACGGTGAGCAGCAGGTAGCCGAGGCCGCCGCCGAGCAGGTAGGGATAGGTCACGCGGGACACCAGGCCGACGAGGGCGCGGACGCGCGGAGGTGACGGGGGTGACGGGGCGACGACGGAGGGCGTGGGACGGTCGGCGTGGGCCATGGTCATGCTCCGGGCGCTACACGTGAGGAGGGCGAGGGGAGGGCGAGGCCCCCGCGTGCGGGCGCGCGCTCCCCCCTCCCGTGCGATCGACAGCCGCCTAATGGATGTTGGCCTGCAAATACGACGCGGCGCCGGTCGCGCCGAACATGAACACGCTGGCCAGGGTGGCCGTGACCCAGGCGCCGCTCGCCCGCGGGTTATGAAAAGCTTGCATCGCGCCGGCGATGATGAAGACGATGGCGGCGAAGGGAATCTTGACGGTGTTAGCCACGTCGAGGAGGGCCTGAGCGAGCCCGGCGAAGGGGTCAGTGCCGGCCGCGATGACGGCGAGGGCCGCGGGGTGCGTCAGGGCGAAGTGACTGCTGGTGACGATGGCGACGGTCTCGTGCAGCATGGTGATCTGTCCTCCGAATGGTTCAAATAGGCGTACAGGTGGTGTGCTTCTTGCCCCGATCCGAAGATCGGGTCTACCGTGACCTATGCGCGGCCGGCTAGTTGGAGCTGACGGCCGCGCATGTGATTGTCCGGGCTGTGGGGGCTGTGTGGGCTGCAGTGGATGTGCCCACCGTCTGATGGAGGTGGGCGTCGAACTGGTCTTCATCGAGGAGCAGGAGACGCTCGCCCGTGCGGTGATACTCGGCCGCGACCTGCCACGCGACGGCGGCGGACCAGGCCCGGCGGACCTCTAGGACGCGGTAGCCCGGCGTCCGTTCTATGCGTCGTGCCAGGGCGTACGCCCGCTCCTCGTTTCTCTCGACCGGTGTGGCCTCGGCTTCTAAGGTGGATGTGTGCAGTGATGCCTCCTCTCTTTCCTTGCTAACGCATTTGATCTTTAGTTTGCATCAAAGGTAGTACGTTGACCAGGATGTTTCATCTGTTTGACCAGACATCTCACCAGCCGATTTGTTAAAACGGATGTTTTGGGCGGACGTTGGGCGGACGTTTGTGGTGTCGTATGGTACTGTATAGTTGAGCTTCTAGGTGTGCTGCATACTCAAGTCGTCTGTAGCAGTCAGGTGGATGTCCAATGGTTGCTGTGCAAACTTTTGGGGAACTAGTGCGTTCTCGCCGAAGATCGCTGGGCTGGACGCAGGATGAATTAGCTGCACGAGCTGGTGTAAGTGACCGTACGGTGCGAGAGATAGAGCGCAATAGACGGACATCACATCGGCGGAATGTTAAAGCTCTCGTCGCCGCATTGAGTCTCTCGGAACAGGAAATGGGGCTCTTTGAGGGTACGGCGCGTCAGGGCAGCGAGGCTATATCCCTTAGGACAGAACCTACAACCTCTAGCTCCGGTCTATCGACACTGCTGACGCCGTTGGTCAACCGCGAACGGGAGACCGAGATTATCACGACAATGTTCCAGCGTCCTAGTACACGTTGGCTTAAATAGGTCGGCGTTAGGCGGCAAGGGCCTTGCCCTGGTAGGTCCACTTGAAGGGCTTGGCCGTAGTGCGGTTGTAATAGGCGATGAAGGCGAGCACCTGGTGCGTCAGG
>JAABUM010003219.1_pt1 | contig 20611 bp, 36 predicted proteins | sample 5559161 | NCBI WGS metagenome assembly JAABUM01 (sample SAMN10711868, study PRJNA513369) | rock metagenome | isolation source: Antarctica rocks | place: Antarctica: Victoria Land, Siegfried Peak nord
GGCGCCGTCCCGGCCTCAGCCTGTGCCCCTGCCGCTGTCGGGTGGTTTAGTCTCTGCGACGTTGACGTTGTAACTATAGGGGAGAGAACACCCCCTGCATACACTGTGACTCCTGGATCTCCTGTGACTCCTGGATCTTGGTTTGAGTGTGATGTGGCAACACATAATCCGGGCTCCTGAGAGCCGTATCTGTGAACTTACAGCAGCATGATTTGTCATGTTTGTGGGTTTTTGTGTCTTGAAAGCATGATATTTTTGTCTTGAAAGCATGATGTGTCTCGAAATCATAATTTATTTATGTGGCGTGATTCAGACTGCATACCCAGATTGTTATCGGCGATCGTGCGATGCACAACAGCCTGGTCTCATCACACGGCCGCTCTGCTCTGCGACCCTCCCTCCAAAGCCCCAGCTGCTGGCTTGCCTCATCGATTCACTCCCCGCATGATCACACGGTCCACAAACTTCTCGCTTGCGGACTCCAGCGCCGAGCTGATTCCCCCGGCAGCCGGCTGCCGCGGTTTCCGCCCGCTGCGGCGCCGCTTTCCCCCCGCCGCCGAGTCGGCGGCGTCCTCGGCAGTCTCCTTCATGGCCACGTTGAGGTACATCTGCCACACGGCGGCGTTCATGTCGTCGAGGCACTCCCCGTCTTCGCTGCTGAAAAAATCGCCCAGCGGCACCTGAAGCGGCACGCCAGCTGATTTGAGCAGCGGCGAGCAGCAACTGGCAACCGGCGACTTTGTTCAGCAGCATTGAAGGCAGCTGATCTGACTCCGACTTGCAAGAGTACAGCCATGCCAATGGCCGTTCGCTGAGACAAGTCAGCAAAGCAGTATTGCGCAGGACCGACCTGCAGGTGCGGCTCCCGGAAGTAGTTGACGCCTGGCTCCTCTCCACCGTACAGGCTGCGCAGGTGGCACCCATAGTGTTTGTTGAATGATGCGCACGCGGCAGGCAGGTTGGGCGCCCGCGCGAGCACGTCAAAGTCGATGTAGTAGGCGTCCCGCGTCTGGTTGGCTGCCCACTCCCGCATCATGCGGTTGCGGTTCTGGTACGCCTGCAGGGTCATATCAAAGGTCCTTAGATTGCGAGCCTAATGGCACTTGTGAGGCATAGGACGAGACCGCCAAAGGATTGCAGGGATGCACGGCAGGTCCGCCTGTCGCGCGCTTGCAGACGGGTGCTCTGGCGAGTGCCGTGCACTGCAACACCAAGGGACTGGCAAACCATCCTCTGTCACTGCCCGCATGAACCAGCCATGCCAGGAGCTGGCGTGCTCCCTGAACAGGCTAATCTCCCTGCTGCACACCTCCACATAGTGCGGCCTTTTGGGGTCCACGCGGGCGGTGGGGATGCCCAGCATGAAGATGCGGCGCACGAAGCTCTGCGCCTTGAGCGCCGTCAGCGCCTCCAGCCACTCCTGCGGCGTCTCCCACTCGTGCGTCCAAAACTGCGGGGGGACATGCGCCACAGCATAGGTTATTCGTTTGTTTTTCGATATTGGTTGAGCATACACATTTGAAGACCTTTAGCCAGGGACTGAGGAGCAACAATGTCGTCGTTGGGAAGCGCAAAAGGGGTCTCCAAGTCAGGCCCAACAACGCCTGAAGTTCTTCAAACTTAGACTTGCCATGCCGACTTTGAGCTCCAATGAGGAAATGCGCACCATGACGGAGATGATGACGTCGACGCGGGTGTCGCGGTAGAAGCCGTCCTTTGCGTACCGCTGCAGGCTGCGCACCTGCTGCCTGAAGGTGGACCCGAACAGGTAGTGCACCTGCGCGCGGGAGCAATGGGTGTCATGTCCACTGGGTGTGACTGCTCGGCAGGGACGTCACCAGCGGCACAACATACTTTTGTGGCGTCCCAGAAAGTTGTTGTGTGTCCGGGCATTCCACAAGCATCGTTTTCCGGGATGCGAGCAAGGTGCAGCGCATGGCGCCATTTGGCAGACTAGTGCCTCCTTCGGATGTCAGCGCACCTGCAGCGGCGGCTTGGAGCAGGAGGCCCAGCGCGCGTCGCTGCTGACGTTGAGCGCGTCCAGGAAGAAGCGGTTGACGGACCACAGCTGCGCGTCCTTGTTGGCCGCCAGCTTCTTGGTGTAGGCGGGCGCCGCCTGGAAGGCGTCGGCGGCGTCGCACACCGCGTATGTCGCGTGCGTGTGTATCTTGTAGTCCACCACCCGCTCCTGCATCGCAATTAAGGGTTTAGAGCGTAAATTCCCAGGCGCAAGCGCTGAGCACCGTGCACTTCGCATGCGTGTGTATCTCAAATTCGCTCCTGCGGTGGCAGCAGGCACGGTTTCGGGCTCAGAAACCCTGAGCCACGATACGTTTGTTCGAATTGGCTTTTGTGTCGGGGGGTGATGCCGCCTGGCAAGGCCCAATGTCGGCAACCGCCGCACCGACAAAGATGCCGCAGGACCTCAAGCAGTGGCGCCCCGGGTTGGTCCTTGAGACACAGCTGTATCATCTGACCGCAGGAAGATAGCAGCTTGAGCAGCTGTCAGGCCAGCAGCCAACTCACCTGGCCGCGCATGAGGTGTGTCAGGCGCACGAACAGCTGGCGCATGAAGGAGTCGCCGACGACGAGGATGTCTGTCGCTTCCGCCTGAAAGTATTCCAGCACCTCGCCCCGCGTGTATTGGAAGTACTCGCACCCCGAGTCCGGCGCATACACCTGCGGGGCACAGTTGCAGGTGGAAGCTGATGCGACAAGTCTGTTGCGAAGACAGAAGTCCTGCTTAGACAATTCGGCAGCCAAAGCGACAGAAGTTATGTTCACTTGCGCCCTGATGGAATTCAGCATCATTCCCTTGCTCATGCGGCAAGGCGAGGCAGCGCTATTGGGCGTGAACAGAAGAGGGCTGACCTTGTGGCCGGGGGCGGCTGGGTGCGGCACCCACCGGCCCGGTCCCGGGTCCGAGGTGCAGCAGCTGTTATCACATGTGGGCCGCGGCCGTGCCACCTGCTCCATAAACCTGGTGCTGCACGCCTGCGGGGGTGTGATGAGTTTTGAGTCAAGGGTTTGCAAGCGGCTGCACCGCTGCGGTTCTCCCGTGTTGTCACATGATTGCGGACGACAGCCAATGCCGTCTGAAAAGGGAGGCTGTGACAACAGCAGGCAGGTGCATGACGATGCCACACCATGTTGCAGGGACCCTGCAACGCACATCTTTCTCTTCGCTTTTGTAGGTGCCGCCCGCCCAGAATGGGCACGCCAGTCGCTCCGTCAGGTCAAAATTGCAGGTGTGGCCGCTCATGCACGGCGGGATCTGCGGTTCGCGGTCCGGCTCCGACAGATAGTACCTGCACATGAGGGCAAGGCTGCATTCTCCCAGCTGCTGTCCAGCTGCACCAGCGACTGAGTAAATCGCTTGACAACACGCAGGTGGCGCAATGTGCACGGCAGTGCACCCACTCACCAGCAGTCCCTGGGGTGGTACACCGAGCAGACGGGAGCGCTCCGCATGGCAACCTCCGGTTCCTCGGGGTCTTCCAGATCCTGGGCCAGTATGGGGGCCGCCACCAGGCACAGCAGCAGCAGCAGAGCCGCCGCTGCTGTGGCTGCGGCAGGCATCGCTTTTCGTAGCCGGCCGGCCATCCGTGTGGAAGGTCTCAGGTGTGAATGGCTTCTCGGCTGATCCAACTACTCTGAGGTACAGCTACGCTGCTAATGGTGCGCCGCCTCTGTGCTGGCGCTGGGGGCGGCTTGGTGCTCGGCTGCGCCGCTCATTTGCTGCAGCCTTTGAGATCGGCGTCAATGCACACGCTGATGGTAGATCCTTTCAACGAGCTGGAGAGGATAGAGCGCCTCTGTGCGTCTGCAAGCTGCCTCCAGACCCGGGGGCAGGGTGGCCCTGGGGCAGGGTGGCCCCCCTGGAGGGTGGCCCCTGTGCGGGAGGCGCTGCACCTGGGGCCGCCGAGAACAGGAGTGTCAGCGCGCAGTGTTAGGCAAAAACGACAGCTGCCAACGAAAAAACTAGGCCGAGACCTGGACCGCGGGACGCTATTGGCGATTGATCACAACGGTATGGCAATGGTATGAGCTTACGCTATTCTGCTGCGACTCGACAACTGCACCTGCACCAACGAAGTCAGATGCGCCGATTCGGCATCCGACGGCTTCACGGCGTGCGCTGCAACAGCCACGCTGGACCAGTGATGATGCAGGGACGTCACACCTCCGGACAGATAGGCCAACTTGCAACGTGGCGGAGCTGTACCTTGCACCTCAAGTCGGTCAGCCCAACAACAACATTTGGCGACACTTCTTGACGACTCCCACCCGATGCGATCGCAGCATCCCCACATTCCCCGGTCGTTCCCATGCTTTCAGTCAGTTGCCGTGTTACACGTTTGCCATGAGCGAGCGTCGTTCCAGATCACTGCGTCATTTGACTTTTGAGGCCATTTCATTTCAATTGACCTCACCCACCTGCGTGTTGCCATATCATCATTGTCTGTGATGCCAAGAGCCAAATGTAGCCCTGTAATGGTTCAGTGATTGCTCACCAGTCTCGAGACCAGAGAGCTCCCTCGCGGCAGCCCCCATCATGGCGCAAACGCTCGCACCGGCACAGCTGGCGCTGTGCGCGGCGGTGTGCGTCTACCTCGAAAGCGAGGCGGACGAGGTTGCGAACGAGACGATGTCGCGGCTCGGGCAGCTGCTGCTGGGGCTGTTCCGGCGCTGCTCCGGCGACGCCACCGACGTGCTCGGCGCCGACGCCACCCTCATGGATGTGCTCGCGCTGCTGCAGGTGGGTACTGTTCGATGGCTTCTGCACAGTACCGCTTGCTGCCCTTGAGATGCCTGACCAAAGATGGACGACTTGGCTCCAGTCGATGGTGCATGCTCTCAATCAGCCTCCTGTGGTGTGCCTGCAGCGGGAGACCGGCAGCGGCGCGGGGCACGATGACGGCGCGTCGGACGTGACGGACGGCGAAGTGGAGGACGGGGTGCTGCTGGGCGACGCGCCCGCCGCCGTCCTGAGCCGAGTCCGTGTACGTAAATTTGCCGCCATCGAATTGACCTGCAACTGCATGGGGCCCCCTTGGCTGTGTAGATTGACGGCATGCAAGTGGCGGCCTGCTATGAGGGTCGCAAGGCCTGCTGCCGTCATGTGCAGAGTGGTAGCTCAAAACGGCTGCTGCATCATGCTGTCAAACAAACCATCAGCCCGTCTGCTCAATTACACACGTGCACGGGTTGGGGCTCAGGCAGGGCACGGCTGCTGGCACCTGAGAGAGCAAGCCGCCGATCAGCCTGTGATTGGGTCACAGACGGGACGCATGAGCCCATGTGTTGAATCGATGTGATGGTGGTGTGCGCTGCAGAGGCTGGACTCGCCGGACGCGCTGGTGGACTTCTTCGGCGGCGTCGGCGCGACGCTGTCACGCGCGAGACACGCAATGAGGCCTACTTGAGGCCCGCTTGCTTTTTGAGTTTGAGAATATTGTGTGCCGCAGCGGCTGGACTCGCCGGACGCGCTGGTGGACTTCTTCGGCGGCGTCGGCGCAACGCTGTCGCGCAACCCGGGCCTGCTGGCGGGCGGCCTGGGCGGCCTCGCGGACTCGCACTCGGTGCTGGGCACCGCGCTGCGGCGGGCCTTCCTCGCCTTCGACATGCTGCCCTTCGAGGTGGATTCGGGAGTCGGTGTGCGTCCTGCATATTTGTGTCAAGGGGTCAGCGTCAAGGGTTCCAGCGCATGCAGCGCACGCCTTCCTCGCCTTTGACGTGCTGCCCTTCGAGGCTGATGTGCAGGAAGTCTTCCTGGGCCTTCATCAGCGTTTAGGGTCCTTCCAAATTCGCACGGCTGTCCTGCAGTCCATGAGGCAGCCGGCCTGCTGGGCGAGGTTTAGAAAGGGGTGTGCTTGCGGGGACTATGCATGCCTCAAAGGCCGCATCAGCAGTTCGGTTTTGTCGCTGCCCGTGACAAGCTGTTCAGCAGCTGTGACTTGTGACGGCGTACGCATTGCTGCAGGCGGTGTGCGCGCTGTATGGCGCCGTGCAAGACGAGCTGGACGCGATTTCTGCCGAGGCGCTGCGCGAGGCGATGGACCGGCGGCGGTCGCCCTCGCAGCAGGCGTCGCCCGGCGGCGGCGTCGCCATGGACGCAGACGATGTGGACAGCCGCCGCCAGCCTGGCGGCAACGAGGTGCGCCCTGTTTCGAGTTCCGGAATGTAAACTGCTGTTTGCCGCTTGAGATGAAGAAGCTGCACGACATTGACGAGGCGTTGTCGCACCCCGAACGTAAGTGTCTTCACATATGCCGACAGTCCCTCGAATGCAGGCGCAGATGCGAGGGGGCAGCCCGGGGGGCTCGCAGCGGGCAGGCGAGCGGGACGAGCCGGGCGGCGCAGGACAGTCGCACATGGCGCGCCATGCGGCGGCGCTGCAGCACCGCGATCTGCTGGCCGCCCTCGACAGCCTGCACAAGCACTTCGACTACCATTCAGGCGAGTTGGCAGCACAACGTGTCAGTTTGAGCACGGAGTGCTTTGGCGACCGAACATCACGCCTGCCAGCTTGCTTGCGCCCGGATGTAGACAACAGACGCCAATGCAGCTGTGCGTTGTGGACTCATGTGGGTGATGCATCGAGCCGATCAGCTGCTTGGCGGCCTTGGGTGTTCAAACAATCAGTCATTCACTGCTGGTGCAGGCGGCGGCACAGGTGCGGAAGCAGACAGTGGCGGCGGCGGCGGCGGGGGCGCCTTCCAGCACGCGCTGCTCAGCCTGGCGGCGACGCACGCGCACTTCGGCCACACCACGCAGGCCCTCACCAGCCTCAACGAGACTGTGCGCCGCTTGGCTTCACTAGCTTTTCAGCAGGAAGTTTCAACATTGTTCAACTTCTGTCACAACGCCTCGTGATGTCATAATGCCTCATGTCAGTTTGTCGCACCACAACGCGTGCCTCGCAGGTGATTGCACGACTGAGCCTGAAAACAAACTGACACGCATCCCTGAATCGTCTCTCAAACTCTGGCATATTCTTCTGCAGGTGCGCGTGGCGCAGCAGGCGGGCGACGCGGCGTGCCTGGCGCATGCGCTGGCGGCGCTGTGCGGGCTGCTGGCGGCGGCGTCCCCGCCCCCGCCGGCGGCAGGGGCTCCGCCGCCGCCGCCGCACTTGTGCCAGCAGCACCAGCTGCGCCGCCTGCTGCACCTGTGAGGCCATTTGTACTCTTAATATTGCCGCCGTCTCAGCAGCAGCAGCAGCAGCAGCAGCAGCACACCGCTCCCAACTGCTGAACGCACTGGGCAGCAACGGTGCTCCCATCTTGGACTGCACCCAATGCTGCACGCACCGTTGCGCTCTGCACATATGCCCATGTGGCAACCAGCGTCGCTTCCAGCCAAGTGTTCTCCTCGACCCCCCGCAGGTGCCTGCGGCAGGGCACCGAGCTGGCGCTGCCGCACCTCACGGCCTTTGCGCGGCTGGGCCTGGCGCGGTGCGCGCTGCAGCAGGGCAGCGTGCCGCCCGCCGCCATCTGGCGCGACCCCGACGAGGCGCATTCGCCCGCGGCGCCCGCGCCCAGCCTCGAGGTGCTTTGCGGGCATACCTAGTGGGGTGCTGCTGTGCGCTTGCAGCCCTCGGGATGTTGTAGGAGTGCCGATAGACGTGCTCGACCTCTGCTCAAGTTGTCCTGCTCAAGTTCCCAATGTTTTGATCAACGTGCCGTCAGGTGGCGGCGGCGTTGGCGGAGGTGCAGCAGCTGCACTACAGGGCCGCCACGGCGGCCGCGGCTCCGGGGCCCACCATTGTGCCGCCACCGGACTCGGCCGCCGCCTCGGCTGCGCGCGCCGCCGCCCTGTATGGCGACAGCAGCCCCGTCTTTGGGCCCGCGCTGAAGGGTGCGACGCGGTCTGCACAGCCATCGCTGGCTCACCTGCTTCTCAACAGCAAAGGCTGTGGCACAAAAGCCCCACCAACACTCCTGACCCTGGGCTTCCATACCAAAATGGTGACCATGCTGGCAGCGGCAGGCTCTGTGCTGTGTGGATGACTTCTCATGATGGCACAAACATATGTTGAACAACACTTGGCGCCGGCACAGACCCATGACTACAATATGTGCCGCAGGCTGTCATGGCCGGCGGCGGAGGCAGTGGCCGAGCTGGCAGGCGGCAGGCAGCTGCTCATGGGCGCCGCGTGGCGATTGGCTCTCTGTGGTCGCACGACGCATGACCACAATATGTGGCGCAGGCTGCCAGGGTCCGGCGGCGGAGGCGGCGGCCGAGCTGGCGGGTGGCGGGCAGCTGCTCATAGGTGCTGCCTGGCAGGCCGCCGGCGCGCCCGACCTGGCCGCTGCTGCCGCCGCAATCCGCATCGCCTGCTATGGCGGCCCGCACTGCGGCGGCGGCGACAATGCTGTTGGCGCGCGCGTGGGCGGGGCCGCCGCGGACGGAGGCACGGAGGGCGGCGGCGGCAGCAGGCAGGAGGAAGCAGACATCGCGCTGGCGTATGCGCAGCTGGCGGTGATCGCCTATGAGCGCCAAGGGCCCAGGTATGTGGCCATTTTCGTTCCACCTCGGTTGTATGGGATAAGGTTTTCGAGGCTGTGCTGGGGCTGAGTGCCGGAGTAATTTCCATAGATTCCACACAATAACCCAACCTGACCTGATGTGCAGGGCGGCGGAGGCGGTGCTGGCGCAAGCGGACGCTGCGCTGCCGGGGTGCGATGCGCCGTCGCTGGCGGCGGCGCGCCTGTCCATTGGCCACAGACGCACGCTGCACCGCGGCAACACAGAGCAGGTCCTGCGCTACCCACACTCTATGCTCTCTCATCGTACGAGCTCCTTGCTTGTGCACATGTCGAGCAGAGAAGCAGCATGTCATGGCTGCCGCACGGTGTGTCGGCATGCATTTTTTGAGTGCCCGCGCTCCAGTCTGCACTGACCCGTCCCGAGAGGATGTTGACCTAGAGTAGAGACTGCCAGCATAGCCTGCCCGCTGATGTTCTGATCCTGGCTGTTGCAGCCTGCGTTATCGTCAAGAACATGTTCCGTTCTGCATATCTCTCAAATCAGATTGGATCTTGAGAAGTGTCAAAACGACACACAAACAGGCACGCGAGCTGGCGTCGGAGCTGGAAGCGGTGGTAGCTACAGCGGGCGGCGGCCTGGACGCTGAGCTGAGGGCGGCGGCGCAGGCGGCGCGGGCGCGGCAGGCCCTCGGCGATGGCTGCTACAGGGAGGCCGCCGCCGCCTCCGCAGAGATGTTTGCAAGCTGCCACGCCGCTGCGCTGCAGGTCGGAAACTTAAATATTGTTTACCAGATCCAGGCATTGTCGAGCTGGCGTGCGTGTCGCATCGAAGCTATGCGAAATGCTGCTACCGAAACAGCACGCCTTACCCGAAAACGCCCCCTCTGGTGTTGCTGGAGGCACACAACAGGAGGGATATTCCTCGCTTGCGTTCCGGGCGGGGCTGCCGTTTGGGGGGCATCGATCCATCTCCTTGCGGCGCCTCAGCCTGCCAAGCAACAACCACGAGCGCTGCGCTTGGATCCACCCTGCCCTTGAAACCTGCCCCAACCCTCGATAACTTGCAGGCGGGCTGCGTGGAGGCTCTGCTGACATCCGGGGAGGCGCACCGAGCCGCGGGCGCGCCCACCGCCGCGCTGCCGTACGTGCTGGCGGCCCTGCACCACGCACGGCGGCTGTCCCTCGACCTGGCGGCCGCCGAGGCCGTGGTCGCGCTCGCCCACATCTGGCTGGCGCTTGGTGCGTCCCCGGAAACGGCAGCTGGGCCTTTGAACTTAGCCTAAGAACTCCAGAAGCCGCCGAGGCGGCGGTCGCGCTCGCTGATGTCTGCCTGGCGCTCAGTGCGGGCCCCCGCACCAGCTCATGGGGTTGCGCCGCCGGGTCGAGAGCCTTTGACATGCTGGAGACGATTGACGATCCATAAGGACGTGCCAGTCTGATGCTGGGGGACACCTCGACGCTGCCTGATGCTTTCCAGGCTCATGAGGAATTGGCTTGTCCTGACGGCACCGCCGGTCGGCCGCGTCACTCAGCCCCGCAGCACGCGGGCCGTATAGCACGGAGTGTGATCTGTCAACCTCTGGACCTTCCTGTGTCCCACATGCCGGCTGTGGCTGAACTGCCATTCCATGCAACATCCATCCAGTGCGGCTCGCAGGCCCGCAGCACGCGGGTCGGGCGGCGGAGGAGGCGCGCAGCGTGCTGCCGCTGGCGGCAGCGCAGGGCGGCCTGCGGCTGCGAGCGGATGCGCACTCGGTGCTGGGGCGCGCCCTGCTGACGTCTTCGACCGCTGACGACCTGCGCCGTGGCGCCGTCGAGCCGTATGTCTCCCTTGCTGAGCTCCTGTGTGAACGCTGTATATCACCAGCAAAGCCAGGCGCATCGCAGTGCTGGCCATGCTCAGCTGCCCCGCAGCGTCACTGCGATGAATGCTGTGTGCACGTGGTCAGGTGATCGTCAGCGTATCAGCACCCTCATGAGGCGCCGCTGTTTACGGCGCCATCCAACAACCGCAGGCTTGACCACTTGGGAGGCTTTTGCACAGCTCGCCTAGTCCTGACAGCCAGCATCAACAACTCCATGCACTGCGCAGGGCCCTGGCGCTGCTGCAGGAGGCGGCATCGCTGTTCGAGCAGCTGGAGGACTTTGCTTCTGCGGCGCAGCGGCGGCACCTCGCGGCGCTGGCGGCCGACGCGGCGGCGCTGCCCGATCAGCGCGACGCCGAGGCGGCCGCATGGGCGCGCCTGCAAGCGCTGGCGGACAGCGGCGGCAGGCTTCCGGCCGGCTGAGGAGGGTCTAGGGTTTTGGAGGCGCTTGGCGTGCTGGCTGCGCCGCTGTGTGTGCTTGAGGACGTTTTCGATCCTTGGCGCCGCCCAGATTGACGACGCCTGCAAACATCGCTCTGTGTCTGTTGACGAGGATGCAGGCTCGAGGCTGCAACTGCTGTATGCATGCTTTATTCCGATACCATAGGCTAGCCAGGCATGCCCGGCTGTTGAACGAAGGGAAGGTCTATCCACAGCCCGAGAGGTGAAGTGCTGGATCGGCGCCATAATTCAGGTATGCGAGGAGATACACACCAGAGATACACATCAAGTACACTTCACATCTCCAGCACACTTCAGCACACTTCTCCGCTCCACTGTCTATGATTTGAGATGCGGAAAGAAGGATACATACATATGTCGATTAGGATTTGCTAGGTACGCACGGCCATCATCTCTACTGTGAGGCCCAACTCTTCGTTCAGCTGGGCTGTGCCTGCCTCATCTTGCGAAGATCATCTTGCGATGAACTGCTGCCGCACATCCCTGGGCCGCCACCACGGCTGCCGGGGCGACTGCTGCTGGAAGCGCAGCTGCGGCAGAGGCGGCGGCGGCGCGCCAGGCAGAGATTGCCATTGATTCTGCTGCTGCTGCTGCTGAAGCCGCTGCTGCAAAGGCCCTGGAGGCTGCGGCGGCGCCTGCTTCGGCAGCGGCAGAGCCGACGCCGAGTGCAGGTCCCAGCTGGCCGGCTGTACCGCCGACATTTGCCGCCCAGTCGGCGGCTGCCAGTGTGCCTGCTGCTGCCGCTGCTGCTGCTGCTGCTGCTGCGGCGGCGGCGGCGCATGCGGCGCCGGCGGCACGGCCGCCCATGCCACCACCTGCTGCTGCGGCTGCCACGGTGCATGCTGCTGCTGCTGCTGTGGCGGCGGCGGCGGCGTGTGCGGCGCCGGCGCCGGCGCCGCCCATGCATCCACCTGCTGCTGTGGCTGCCAGGGTGCATGCTGCTGCTGCTGCTGCACGACAGCCAGTTGCTGCGCGGCGCCCTGCCGTTGCGGCTTCTGCCGGTGCGGCGGCTGCGGCTGGGGCCACGACTGCCATGGCTGCGGCGCGGGCATTGCACGCACCCCCATGCCGCAGAAGCCCGGCTGCAGTTGCACGTGGCGGCTGCGGGCGTTGCAGCGCGCGTTCCAGGCGTAGTTGTAGCGCGACAGCCACCGCAGCTCCGCTTCCACCGCCGCCTGCTTGCTGGCCTGCAAGAACAGATTTTGTATATGAATAGTTGTTGTGCACCCGCGTTGACATTGGCTGCAGCCCTGCGACACGCACATGCATCCTGCACATGCATCCACCATGGACTACAAGCATGCAGGCTCGAAGCCGTGGAGGCATTTGCTGTCTGCACAGGCAAGCCGATGGGCTGTGACAGCAAGCGAAGCCCTTCAGTTTCTTTTGCAGGTGAAATGAAGTTGAAAACGAAACCCGCTCACCAGGTAGCGCTGGCGGCGCCACACGGCGCAACCGTCCCGCACTGCCGCGTCCAGAAACGCCAGCAGGTGGTCGCCATGCGCCTGCCGAATACCCGACGCACGGTGGATGCATCTTGAAGCGCGTGCGACGGTGGAACCTGTCCGGCATATTACATGTCAATACTCATGCATTGTTCAGCCGGCCAAAATGGCGGCAACACAACTGACTACTGCTCACCGAGTACTCCAAGTTGTGTCGCCGCCACATGTTGTTCGTCTCGCCCACGTACACTTTGAACCTGCAGAGTGCAAGCCGCCAGCACTGTTCAGGCTGTCGAGCTGCTGTCCCCGGTGACGCAGAGATTTCTTCACTGGACAGGTACAGTCCATGCCGCTGGCAAACTTGCTGCTAGAGCCACATGAGGAGCCTCACCGGCGCGATCCGAAGCCCTGTGTCAGAGCAAACTCGTACACTGCCGGTTGCTTGCGAAGCGCCGCGGTGCCGGCAGCACACGCTTTGTGCTGCCGTGCCGCTGCGAAACCGCCGGCGGCATGCGGCAGGAAGAGCGACCACTCGCAGCCAGACCAGAAGCGCCTGCATCGCGAACGTAAGCCGGTATCCGTTCCTCGACATGCGCAAAGGGCTGCCATGCGAATGCCGCAAACAACTGCGAGGCAGGGTGCCGCGTGCTGCATGACCATCGCCTTTATTTGCTGCCACAGCTGCCTCGTACACAATTGTAGTCTCCGAGTCAATCCTTGGCATAACTGAGAATATAAAGGCGAACCTGTAGCCCGAATACCACTGCGTCCGTGTGTCCTCTCTGTTGGGCCAGGGGCCGACGGAATTGCTCGGCCTGCTGTGCGCGCCTCCGCTTCCCGCGTACGCATGTGCCGTGACTGTTTGCCGTGGCTTGCCTGGAAACTTCTGCTGCCTGGCGGTGTTTTGCATTCGATCCACAGAGCGATGGCATAGACTTGGGGGTGCGAATTCGGAGCGCCCACGCAAGCGCATGCACAGCGGAATTGTTCAGGAGCTACAAGCAGCGAGACGACAACTCAGGCCCAGACCGGCACGAAATTTGGCACAGATAATGCAGACACTGACGCACAGCAGGCGCAGCAGGATTCATAATTCATAACGTCACGTGCGGCAGGGTGGTGAGCATGGCCAAAACCCTCGAGGTCGAGTCAGACACAGGTTTAGGTTCGAGGCACTGACAAGCCAGCTCTGTGTCTCACAGTGTCTAGAGGAACGGTAAGGTATAACGCAAGAGAACGATGTGAGCTTAGGCAATACAGTCGTTCCCTGCTGAATGTCAAGAGGTAGATACGACGTCAAGTCAGATCCGCGGCACCGGCGCCGCCCCGGCGCAGCTGCTTATTGAACCCATCCATCGGCATGCGCTGCTGCCAGCGCTATTTTCATGCGTCGCTACCTCACTGCTTGGTCAACGCTGTCACCGTGCTCGTGCTCCCTGACGGTCATACAAGGGGCAAGCTTCGTCCAGATTTGGTCTGCGGGGATATTCAACCTGCTCTGAACCACCTGCGGCAATAAACAAGTTTTATAGCCTTTGCGATGGCCAAAAAACGATGCGCTGGTCGAGCTTCTTAGTTTTCAAGCAAGCTGGGAGGAGGTGGGCGCAAGCTGATACTGAGCATGCAACATCAGGACCTAGCAGATGCCGCCAGCGGCGACCGCTGCCCCAAACGCACTGGTGCAGGTGCGCACGCGACACACGTGAAACTGGGCCACAGGAAGGATTGTCGCACTGCAGCCTCAGACCTGAAACGGTGCAGAAAAGGTGCAGATGGAGAAACAATCGACGCACCGCCCAGTAGCCATGGTGCAGCTGCAGCTCAGTCTGGTTGCAGGGGTTCCACGTCGGGAACTCTTTCTTGGTCCACAGGTTGGCCTTCTCCTGCTGTAGCTCCGTATGCACGTGGTGCTTGTCCCACAGCTCTGCAGCGCGGCGACGGTTGCGTATTGAGGGATTGGGTGTGCAATGTGCTTTCGTTGCTGGCGTCAGCATAGCATGATCAGATCAGGCAGACAGCAGCAGGGCACTGCGACCCAGATGCATGACGAGGTATTTGACGTGCCCCACAGCACGGAGAGTGCAGCATGCTGCAGGTTGAGCCAGTGAACCCAGGCATGCGAGATGAAGCAGGCGGCGCACTTGCATAGTGCGCAAACTCCCAGTAGATGTCGTACTCCTGCAGTCGGCACATGATTCATTGGCACGCTTGTAGAGTGAGACGCAAGTCTGCATAGACCATCATTCAGATGGCAGGACTGGTGCACAATTGCCACAATGATGCTGCCGTGACACTATCTCGGGAGGTGGTGCAGCACCCAAATGCTCATGCATCAGACATGCGATCACATGACCGTCAGCATGCCAAGGGCTGCGTGATACACAGTCTAGAAGATGCATGACGCAAGTGCGCCAAACTGCGATTTCGCATGCCAGGGGGTTTGTTTTGCCAGAGAACGCACCGTCCAGGACGGCAGGTCGCGCGTCGCGTCGTCGGCAAGCCGCTCGGCCTGCCTGCGCAGCAGGTAGGCGCGCCACGTCTCCCCCGCGTCCGACACCTTTGCCTCCAGGTGCTTCACCAGCGGATCCAGCACCGCCCGGCTGCGGCAAGTAGGAAGCAGAAACGATTGGGGGAATGATGAGAAATTTAAGCAATGTATAGTTGAATGCGTTCGACACCTCCAGGTGCCGCACCAGCGGATCAGCACCACGCGGCTGCGGCAGTTCAGGTGAGAGGCCATGACGGTATGGCTGTGAGGGTTTATGGGAGCCCTCTCTGACAGAGAATGGGGTTGCAGGCTGCAGTAGAGGGGCTGGTGGCCATGCAAGGCTTGGCGCTGCCCCGGTGCACATGACAGCAGCAGCGCAGCAGGCATTACAGCTGGCAGCAGGAGTTTGAACGACGCCTGCGCACCAGAGGATCTGCGGCGTGACGCCCGGCGTCTGTAGGCTGCCCTCTGGCGCTGAGATCTGCAGCATTTGGCACACACACGCTCACGGAGAGTTCTGCTGTACAGCCACATTCTCAAGGGAGAAACCTGCAAGCAGGGCAACCCTGCTAGCAAAGCGCCTAGCAAGATGCCCCTTCAGGCATCGAGGGCAGTCAGTGGCGGCGGCACCCACGTTAAGGACCTGGGCGCTAAGCAATCGGCATCGGCTGGTGCCACACCAAATATTGTTGATTCAGCAATAATTCAACGTCCATCAACAACTGAAAGTCGTCACTCACATTGAGGACCTGGGCGCTGAGCTTTATCCACTCCCGCTGGTCCTCCCACTGCACCGGCGGCTGCAGCTCGTTGCGCGCCCGCAACTCCACCTGCGCCAGCGGCATGGCAGACACATAGGTTTCCCAGGTGGGAGACAGGACACGGGTGCGCGGGTCTTACGGGAGGTGAGTGCATAGTTTGAGCGGTGCTGGCATGGTGTGGCCGCAGGCGCCGAGCTTCATAGCTCGTATGTGACGACATGATAATGCCAGGCAGAAATGCAGCACCGCATGGCAATACCCCAGCAATCTTCTGCACTGATGATTCACGTACATGGGACAGGCTTCCTGGCGCAGCAGCGCAGTGCGGACCCATTTTCCTGTTCCTAAACAAAAAAGCGACGGGCCCACCTTCTTCTGCAGGTCGCACACGCCGCTGGCCTCGGTGCAGGCCTCCTGCTCCATGAGGTCCAGCGCCCCTAGGTCCCGCATGAAGAACGTGTCCGCGTCCGTGATCAGCAGGTACGGCGTCTGCAGACGCGATGTGAAGGTTGAATGCATGTTTGGATCAGATTTTTGAGCTTCCTCAAAACGTGTCTGTGTTGGTGAACAGCAGGCGCGGCATCTGCAGGCATTATCAGACAGAGGTTAAGAGGGCCTGTCGAACCATTTCTGACTCGATGCCAAAGTTTAGGAGGGCATGTCGAACCGAGTCCTGAACCGATGGCAAGTTGAGTTCCGATTGCTGTGAACTTGTCCACTTCCATGGCAGGCATGGCGTCCGCAAGCGCAACAAATGCCTCTGGTGGCAGGCCGATGACAGGCCGAAAACTCTGCACGCCCAGGCAATCCCCGCATGCTTGGCTCATGTCATGCAAGGCCTTGGCGACTGGCCATTCATTTGCCCCGTCTTTCATTGGATGTTCTGCAGGGCCTCATATGTCAGCAGCCTGCTGGAGTACCCACCTGGATGGTGAAGCTGCAGGCCAGCTTGACGACCTGCTGCTTGATCCAGCCGCTAATGCTGCGCGAGTGCTTGCCCGCTATCTGCTCCAGAGCCACCGGCCGCAGCTCCGGCGCGCATGCCTCGTCACCCACCACGCGAAACTGCACGACAGCGGAGGAGTATTGACACGTGGCAGCATGGGCATTTGAACCGGCTGCGGCATGCAACAGTTGCTGCTATGACTGTTGGGTTTTTAGTTTCTTTAACTTCTGGCCTGCTTTGCGGGTGCACATAACTTCGCCAGCATCCAATGGGCAAACCTCATGAAGGGCAGCTCGAGACACATTGCTGTGCGTCTGCAAGGGCTCGCAATGGGCCAGGGTACTGATGCGCACCTTTGTGGGGGGCAGGCACGGCAGGTTGACGAGCTCGCGCTCCAGAAAGTGCACCAGGGTGGGCACGTACTCCTCCGGCGCGATGAACACCCACTCCTTGAAGCTGTCCATGTTGAGGAACTTGTTGGCGCTCCGCAGCTGCAGACCGAGAGGGTAATCAGATCATTCACAGCTTTCGTGGCACAGTGGAACAGCTGGGCTGTCAGATGACTCAGTACAGATGGGCCCAGAGCGTCTTGCAGACTTATGCGCCCTCTGCCACCAGCGACATGCCGCGCAGCGGCTGGAACCACTAATCAATGCCGCATTATAGGGGCTGCTGACACTGCGCCACTCATGTACGTTTGATTTGCCCCTTACCTGATTGAGCAGCAGCGCCAGGTTCTCCGGGTCCGGGAAGACGGGCGTCATGATGGACAGCACGCCGTCCCGGCGCGCCGACACCAGCCACTGCCCCCGATCCTGCGGCGCCTCCATTTCGTACACCTCGTCGATGCCCGCCACGTGCAGCTGCGGTTCGGTCAAGGACGGCAGGTCAGCCGGAAGGGTGTGCACACTGCTGATGGCCATTGCCGGTAGATTTCCGACGCAGCAGCAGTCGCCAGTGGCATGGGGTGCTGTGGTGGTAAGGCTTTGAAACCCGCCACACCTTGCGATCGTCCTAGGTAAGTCTATCTGACCACAAGTATAAGCTGGCGCATTTTACACAAAGCGGAGAGAAAGACGTCTAGGCATAGTGGTTCAGCGCTATACCTGCACAGTGCTGTTGCCTCCGCGCTGCTGCGGCCTGCAGTGCCGCTCTGCCTGCGCTGCGATGGCCGCCTCATCTGCGCCTGCATGCCGCGACTGCCGCATGCCCGCCCGCACGCCCGCCGTCGCCCGGCTGCCCAGGTCCGTCACCGACACCATGACCGAGCCGAGGCCGGTGTCCGATTTGGGTACCAAGAACGAGCCCAGCATCAGCAGCAAGCAGACGAGCGCAATCAACGCGCCGCAGCCGCACTTGCCCCGCAGCCCGCCAAGCAGCTGCCCGTCGTCTGGCTTGTGGCCGTCGTTCGCGTCCCCCGGCTCCCACTTTGCCCCCCTGCCGCCGGCGCTGGCGCCGCGGGGCGTCTCCCACCGTGGGGAGCCGACGTCGCTGCCGGGACGGCTGGCCGGTCGGCTGCCGGGCCGTCGCAGCTCGTCCAGGCTGCTGCAGGAGTCGGCGCAGCTGGCGTCTGGCACGCCTGCCTCCAGGTCGCCGTCGCCGCAGAAGGGCCTGCGGGGCGCCGCCTTTGTCGGGCCCTCCGCCATGGTCGGCTCCCTGCACCGCATCTGGACTGAGCGTCAGATGGGCTGTCACATGGGCCACCGTCCACCACCCGGGCTCAGATCTGTGGTCGGGCATCTTCCATGAGGCCACATGTGTGGTATGTTGCGTAGGTGTCGCTGTAGGCTGCGAATTAGGCTGGCTGGCTTCAATGGCTATGCGGCCTGGCTTTGGTGCTTGCACATGGTCTCCTGGAGACTGCGGCAGGGTCGCCTCATTTCAGCAGTCCGAAATTTTCGACAGCATCTACGTACTAGCATAGCGATGCAGCTCGTTGATACCAGCAAAGTCATTCGACGACACAGATGCAACCGATGGGTGCTTGTCGGACACATGCAACGGAAAGCGCTGGGAAGCAAACGGTGGCTTGGACGTCACGGACGATGATCATAGTGTGTTATAGATGCTGTGCTGTGTACGTCGTGTGAATAGAGCCGGCACGTTTGAACAGCTGTATGAGCGGCAGTTGCACGGACCTGCCGTTGCCTTTGTGGCCGTGCATCCCCTTGCAGTGTTGGAGGATCACAGGCGCATAGCGAAGGAGTTGCTGCAGCTGTGCAGATTACACTGATGCTGTGCTTGCATGCGCGCGCTGCATTCCTGGTGTTGGTCAGGGGCGTCGTCCTACCCACCTACTATCGGTGCATGAACGGCTGCGGTAATATGTCCCCGCCGCGACCGCAAGCTGCGAGTTCGAAGCAAACTACTGATCGGGGTTCAACCGCCGTGCGATCTGCGGCAGGCGGAGCTGCTCGCGCTAGCCAATCCCAGCCACGGACAAATCCAGAACAACGATTTGACCCAGGCGGCTCGTTGCGACCCACGCTGCACCAGATGCATCAAGCTGAATGAATGATGGTGATGGTGGAAACCACAACCTGACTGAATTGACACAGATCGAAAGCCGAAGCAGCAATTCACAGCCAGCTGCCGTGCCTAAACCTAGTGCAGCAAACTTACCACGTTTGCATGCAGATCCCAAGTACCAAGGTACAATTGCTGTGCAAAAGCAAAACACAACGTCACGTCGGACGCGCCAGGTCCCACATGGCACAACTACCGACGCCCACCGGCGGTTGACTTCCATGTTCTGATGGAGCTGGGTATGTTAGCCGGGGTATGAACGTTGCAATATGTGACGTCAAAATCGGTTAAATCTATTTTCGGTTTTGCCACCTTGCAATTAATCGACGGCAAAATCTACCTGTGATCTGGCAGGTCACAGACCCCGCCTGGGAGAGGCGAAGCCTGGAGGCTGCCAGCGTAGCATTTGACCTCTAGAGACGCCACCCTGCCTCGATAGTGCATCAGCGGCTCAGCACATCAGCGGCAGCAGCTTCGATTGGCAGGCCTGCAGCCCAGTGATGAGTGAACAGCTGGCTTCCGACAGTAGATGCGGCTGTGGCAGGGCATCGCGCAGTGCATTTGCGATCTCTATGGACACCTGGCTATATGAATGATGTGTTTGCCTGGCCTTGACGCCTATGTTGGCCATTGGCCTTGACGCCAATGTTGGCCATTGCGCATATCCAGAACGTCACATCGCCACACTGCTGACCGCCTTCGCTCGCTCTTCTCGGCGGTCTGGAGGCCTCCAGACCGCCGAGAAGAGCGAGCGAAGGCTAAATCTACCGACAGCTGCGCTGCCGCAAGGTCCTGGTCCGCCGGAGCTCGGGGAGCTATGCGCTTGTGAACAGGTGCGGAACCCAGGCCGCGAGCACCACTATTGGCACTGCCCCATTGCTCGCGCGGTAATCCACTCATCCAGGCGGAGCTGGTTGCCGCCGCCACTTCCCAGCCTGCCGCCGCCACTACGGCAGCCGTGCTGCCAGGGCCGGCCGCCGCTGCGGCGGCAGTGGGCCTGTAGCAGCAGCAGCAGCAGCAGCAGCAGCAGCAGCTGCCAGCGGGACCACCGCCGCCCCAGCAGCCAGCAGGACAGCCGCAGCTACGTATACAGCAGCAGAGGGGCCGCTTGAGGGCGGCGGATGTGTGGCTCATGCGCACACAGAGGGGAGTCACACGGGGGGGTGTGGCTCCTGGTGTGCCTGGTGGCGCTATCTGGACTATGGCCGCTGGCTGGCGGCCCGGCGCCTGGAGGGGCAGCAGTCCGTGCAGCTGGGTCCCCAGCCGCCCTGCAGGTCCAGCAGACGGCAGTGGCCCACCGCCGGGCGCGTTTCTGGGGGATTCTCTCAGAATGCATTGGGAGGGGCCCCAGAGCGGTGGCAGCATCCCGCCGCTGAGTTGCCCTTATTAATTAATCAGTTTCAGCAGCCAGTCGCAGCAGTGGGCGGTCGTTTGCTTGGCGGGCGGCGCTTAGCAGCGCGCGGCGGGGTCTACTATATGCATTTGGGAAGGGTGCCGCAGCGGTGACGGGAGTCCGCCGCTGAGGGGCCCAGCCAGCTGCAGCACTGGCCATATATGGCTCCTGACATGCACCTGTGCGATTTGCTGAGGTTACAGGGGCTCGTCCCCCCTTTGTGTGTGGTCCTGGGG
>JAABUM010003221.1_pt1 | contig 20604 bp, 20 predicted proteins | sample 5559161 | NCBI WGS metagenome assembly JAABUM01 (sample SAMN10711868, study PRJNA513369) | rock metagenome | isolation source: Antarctica rocks | place: Antarctica: Victoria Land, Siegfried Peak nord
ACGAGCCCGGCGTGAAAGACTCTCCCGAGAAGTTCTACGGCGGGACCGTCTACCAGACCCCGCAGGGAACCATGTTCGGTCTGCGTCCCGTTGGCAGCAGCGGCTTCGACTCACAGCGCACCGGCCTGGACCATGTCAGCTTCGCCGTCGAGTCCCGGGCCGACCTGGAGCGGGCCGCCACCGCGCTCAGCGGCGCCGGCATCACCCACGGCGAGATCAAGGACATGACCGACGCCGGGATGGCCATCCTGTCCTTCCAGGACCCGGACGACATCAACATTGAACTGACCGCGCCGCTGCCCTGATCGACGGGCCCTGATCGACGCGGGCCCGGACCTGCGGGCCGAGCGCCGCCCCTCGTCCGGCAGGTCAGGACCGGCGGAACCAGTGCTGTCGGCTCACGTTGGTGCCCGCCGCCTCGAGGGTGTTGCGGTGGGGCCGGAAGTCGACGTGGGGGACGCACGCGGAGGATGGGCCGGAACCCGGTATATAGGAGTGCGAACGAGGGCGGACAACCCATCCCCGGACAATGTGGGCCTCTCTGACGTCAGTTGAGTCGAACTGGTGGTCGGAGTACCCGGACGGGCCTTGACGCCGCCTGCGGGCAGATCAGGCACCTTCATGCACTGCTCCTGCATGAAGGACTCGTTGCTGGTGCCGGACCTAGCCGGCCACAGTGGAGCCGGAGCTCAACTGGCCCCAGTCGAGGTGTTCAGTGCGCTATTCATCGACATGGCGCGGGCGGTTGCAGCTCAGGGTCGGCAGTTGACTACCTGCCGTAGGTGGACCGGCTGACGGCGCTGTAGAGCCGACGCGAACGCTGCCTGACGTGCTGGCCCGGCGGGTAGCCGGGGCCTTCCACCTCGGAAGGCCCCGGCCGACCGCTACCGCGTGCCGCGCGGCTGGTACCGGCAGGCTGGCAGGTCCGGCCCGAACGCCGCGTCGGCCAGGCCCGCGGCCTTGCCGATCGCGGTGGTCCACGCCTGCAGGGCGTCCCGGTCTTCGAGGTAGACCAGGATCCATGGGGACTGGCGGCCGGACTGCGGTGGAGGTTTCATCCCGTAGTTGCTCGGGCCTACCGGCTTGGTTGGGCGCGCCACATCTGCATGCGCCCTGGCAACGACAACCTGGAGCAGGATCGCTCTCGCGGGTGCGGCGTTGCTCCCCGCTACAGGGCCAGGACAAGGCCGGTGGCCGGCACCGGACCCCGCGCCGGCGCTCACCCGTGCCCGCAGACCGCCCACACCAAAACAAGATCATCGGACCACGTCGTCGGCCTCTACCGAAAGGCCGGGGCTAGGATTACCGTCGAGTCGATCGTGATTGGCGAGTCGAGTATCTGAGTCAACTTCGGGGAGTGTCTGTGCAACGTGTTCTGCTGCTTACCAGTCACCCTGTTGACGGCCGTGATGGTGCGGATAAAGAAATTGCGTTGGGGCTTGTGTCGGGTCTACCGGAGCTGAATTTTACATTCTTTGGCCGCGCCGGCAACCCCTCACCGGCACCAGGGCGCCGTGTGCCAATCTTTTCCCGAACGGGTTCGCCGGGCATCTTCGAGCGAGCGCAAGTCGCGCTTCGGGTGCCGGGACTGGCGCGTTCGACCGACCTCGTACACGCGGTGATGACCATCGGACCGCGCTACGCTGCCTGGTCCCGGTCGCCATGGGCACCGCGCAACCGACCCGCGGTGCTCACAGTGCCAGGTGTCGTCTCCCAGGACTGCTTGCGGGCTAACCGCCCGCTCGGAGTTACCGTCGCGCTCTCAGACTTCACAGCCGGCCACTTGCGGGACGCTGGCTATCCCGACGTGCGCATCATCCCGCCCGGTATAGATCTCACCCGGTGGCGACGCGTGCCGTGCCGCGGCACGGCACAACACCGTTCGTGCTTTTCTTCGCGGGACACGCAGGGCCTGATGGTGGAACACATCAAGCCATCGAGGTTGCAGCGCGGGTAGCACGCGGCGGTTTGCACGTGCGGCTGGTGCTCGCGCTACGCACCCGCCCGGGGCAAGACCACTCGGCTGAGCTGGTTGCGGCCGAAGCCGCCGCCCGCGGCGCGGGCATAGCCGACGTGCAGGTCCACGGCAGGATCGAAGCAATGACGGACGCCCTGGCCGCAGCTGACGTAGTCCTGTTCAATCCCCTTCGGCTAGACGGGGGCAAAGCGGACGTCCCCTTGACTGTGCTTGAGGCGCTAGCCACCGGGCGACCCGTCGTAGCCACAAAACTGCCTCAACTAGCGGCGCTCTCTGATGTCCTTGTACAGGTACCCGCTGGTGCCGCGGCGGAAGCATCTGAGGCTGTCCGCCTGTTACTGACCGAGCCCGTCGCTTGGCAAGAGCGCTCACAAAGTGGACGCGACGCAGTCGAGCGAAGATTTAGTGGGAAACAGATGTGCCGTGCCTACGCCGAGATCTACGCTGAACTGTTGGACGTGCACGCTCGCCGGCTCGCTTCGCATGACTAATCCCCGGTCCAACGCTGCAGCCCAGTGGCGGCCCTTGATGTTGGTGCCACGCCACGGCCCGGGCGGAGTCTCTAGCGCGCCCAGAGGCGCGTCTCTACTCAATGGCGCGGCGCGATCCAGCTCACCCCACCGCACACGTCTTGGAACCCACCGTCACGATCGGAAACGCAGGGACAGGTGTCCGCAGTCCGCGCTGGCTACTTGGGCAACGCCGCAGCCGTACCGTGGCGGCCTGGTGTGCGCGTACGTCCGCTCCCTCCAGATCACCAGGCTGATCTCCTCCACGCTTGACCGACACGATGGCGATGCCTTCGAGGAGCAGTCTTATGACAACTAACTCCCATGCGCAGCAGCCTGAAGTCGGCAAGGTTTTTGACTTCACGCGCGCTCATCGATATGCCTTCGTGCGCACGTATGTGCTGTCAAAAACAGTGTTCTTTCGGAGAGATGTTCACTTCCCCCGGAGTCGCCTATTCATTTATGAGATTGTCTACTCCCTCTGCCGTGCGATGGGCCGACCGCCGCTGGACCTGCGTTGGTTACGGCTCGATCGGGTGAGCACAGTGTTCGGGGTGTTCAACATTCGCCCGGGAACCATCGACGCCGCCTGCGTTTCGCCCGCCTTTGAACGGCCAGACCTAGACCACCTGCTGGCGCGGCTCCTGGAGTTCCTCAGCGCTGGGCGCAGCGTGCAATTCCTCGATGTGGGTGCGGACGTGGGAACCTACGCCATCTCGGTTATGAACCGCCTCCGAAGGCACGGGGACATCCGCGCCGTCGCTTTCGAACCGTCCCAATCCTCTTTTGAGCTACTCCGCCAGAACCTGCGCGACAATGACCTTGAAACATTGGTCTCATCAAGGCAGCTGGCCCTGGGAGACGGTTCGGTCACATCGGCCTTGCTGCGGTTCGATCTGCGCGAACCCGGGGGCAGTGGACTGACCCCCGTATGGGCACAGGGCACCGAGTTCGAGAAGGTACAGGTGTCAACGATCGACGCCGAGCTCCCGTCACTGGTGCCGGACGTCCTCGTCCTCAAGCTGGACGTCGAGGGCGGTGAAATCCCCGTCCTCGAGGGCGCCCGGGCAACGCTGGCAGCCGCCGATCGAGTCCTGTTGTTGGTTGAGGACTTCATCGACGACTCCGTCGTGGACTACCTCAAGAAGTCGGGCTGGTCCTTCGACGACAAACTCACGCCGTACAACAGTTTTTGGAGCATGCGCTGTCACGGTGATACTTAGCCAACTCATACGCTTTCACACAGTCCGGTTGTCGCGTCGATCTGAGCGCGCCGCCTATCAGCGATCAGGTCGGCGAGGCCGTCATGCGCATCGTGCCGGACGTCGCCAGGGCCACCGGAAGCTGATTTGGCCTCTCCAGCTCGGCGTCGGGTGTGCTTGATGTCGACCCGATGGTCTGCGGCCGATCTGGCTGACGAAACGACCCGGAGCATCCGTGGAGAGTGAAACAGCCCTCCCGCTTCTGTGCGCCCCTCTGCCGTGGCACTGGCCGCCCTCCCAGAAGGGGGGCTACCCGGTGCACCTAGAGGCCGTCTACGGGTAGATGAGGCCCCCTCAGTTACCACCGGAGTCCCGAGGACCATCGATGTGACGGGCGACACCACCACGCTGAGCTTGCAGACGTGCTGGACCGCTCCGATGGAGCCGACACGCGTGATCGGTTCGGCCTTTGGCAGGTATTCGCCGACCCCGAACCTCGCACTGAACCTGGGCGCCGGAGCTAAGCAGGACGACGCCTGATGTGGCCGCTGGTCCAACAGGGGCAGCAGGGGTGCCTGTGGCAGGCCGAAGCTCGTCCCCTGGCCTCGAGCCGCCTCGAGGCTCAGCGAGAGCACCCATTGGCCTCGTACGAGCGTTCGCGTGCGGGCTGTTCTCTTGCTCGACCCGCAAGGTGTGACGCCCGTTCGGGCGGCCTGTCAGGTCTGGCAGCGATGCTCTGCAGATGACCGACAGCCAGCCGCCGTACGTCCCCGCCAACCCCATCGTCCCGGTGACCGTCACCGTCGACGACGAGCACTGGCCCGGCAGGGTCATCGGCTGGCGCGGCGAGCAGGTCGACGTCACCTGGACGACCGGCATCGGCGCCACGCACATCGGCTTCGTAGACGCTGCGCAGGTCGAGCGGGTGGCATAGCCGTGACGCTGCCGAACGTGGGCTTCCTGCTCGGCGGGGTCCTGCTGGTTGTGCTGCTGAGCCGGCGCCGGCGCTAGCGGAACCTGTCCGGCTGGCAAGCTCCACGATCGTGCTGCTGCTCATCCTGTTCGTCGTTGCTGACCTGCTGGCCGGCCTGTGGCTGCTCGTGCACGGCTGGCGAACAGACCGCTGGCATCGGGTGTCCGTGCCCATCGTCGGCGTCCTGGTGCTGGCCTGTGGGCTCGGGCTGACCGCGCTCGGCGTCGAGGCGCACCGAAGGCCACCAGCAGCACCTCAGCAAGGCGGGGACGTCGTACGGCCGGCTTAGGGTCGGCGCAACTCCTTTGGCTGACGTTCGCCTCGCCCAGTGCCGCTGACCGCCTCTCAAGCGCGGCGTGCACAGCTCGCTTGATCAAGACGGCCAGCGTTGCCGGCCCGTATCGCGGCCCGGTGATCATCTACCTGCTGAGACCCGTTCACGGCATGATGATCTGCGTCAGGGCCAGCTCTCAACGGTCCCATGAAGCGCGCGGCGGGACTCCGAGCTGCGCGACAGGTCATCGGCCTGTGCCAGCCCCTGTAGGCCTCTCTGACGTCAGCTAAGTCGAACTGGTGGCGGAGTACCCGGACGGCCCCTGACGCTGTGCGTTGGTGGCTCAGGTGCCGTCATCGGCTGCTCCTAGATGCAGAACTCGCTCGAACAGACCTAGGAGCCGTCTACGGGGCAGATCAGGCCACATCAGCCGCTGTTCCTGCGAGCTCCCTTGTGACGGCCCTCGGGTCAGGAAGGCGTCGACAGGGGAAGCGCCGGACACGCAGAAATGGGTGCCTAGTCGAAGCTGCCATGGGTCGGGCAGCCGGTATGCCGACAGTCGGTGGGGGAGATCACCAACGTGCGTGGCCCGCAGTTGCTCGAGGCCCTCACTTCTCGGCTGGTGGTCGACAGCAGCCCCAGCACCCGGCACCGCGCCATGATGATCCCTGCCGCCACCTTGGCGGCCTTGAGGTCACCGGACATGGCCCGGTCCCACAGGACCACCTGCAGGGCGTTCAGTCGAGCCACCTCGGTCTGGCGCAGCTCGTCCACCGACTCGACGAGCTGAGCACCGAGCTCATGCTGCACGAGGTGATGAACGGTGCCCTTGTTGGCATAGCCCAGCGCGTCGGCGACCTGCTGATAGGTCAGGCCCTCGCTGACGAGCTGCAAGGCACGCACCCGACGACGCCCAGCCAACGCACGGTTGCGATGACGACCCTGCACACGCGGCAAGGTTGACGCTTCGCTCGCCGTTCCGGTCACGCTCGTCCTCTCGTCGAAGCGTCATTCTGACCGGCGGTCCCAACCAGCGCACGACCGTTAGGCCCATCGTCTGATCTTGGATCAGCCAGGCCCAGCCCCGGCAGCAGATGACGACGCGAGCAGTCGAGTGCGCCCCGTCCTCACCGGAGGGCCAAGGACAGGGCGCCACTTGTGCGCAACGTTGTGCGCAACTGGCCATGGATCGGGTGCATCCGTGTTCGTTCACGGAGTGGGCGGCCCGCTGAGGCCGAACGGGTCTGGACGTTGCCGCACGCTCGCGGCCGCCGCCCAGACGGACTGGCAGTGTGGGGGTCAGGGGTTCGAGTCCCCTCAGCTCCACCCCTTGTGACCTGGCCTTTCTCTCCTCGGAGGGGAAGGCCAGAGTCGTTGATGGCGCGGCTTCGGCGCAGTGGGCGCAGTGGGCGCAGTGGGCGCAGTTGGCGCCGTTGGCGCCGTTGGCGCCGTTGGCGCCAGACGACAGGTGCTGCTCGCGAACGGCGCGAATGTCGTACATCGATGGGCTCGTCGAACGGCGCAACCAAACCTTGGACGTAGGCCTGAGCCGGCTGCGCACCGCCCCATCCCGGCTTCGCCGGCAGGGGTGGAGCGCCGGTCCAGTCAGTTTCAATTAGCGGACTCCTTTAAAGTGCAAGTCGGACCGACGAAGGAGCCCGACATGACGACTCGCCTCAACCCATACATCGGCTTCGACGGCACGGCGCGGCAGGCCTTCGAACGCTACCGCGAGATCTTCGGTGGCGAGCTGGCGCTGAACACCTTCGGCGAGGCTGGTGGCGCCGACGGTCCCGCCGCGGACAAGATCATGCACGCGATGCTCCAGACGCCGACGGGCTTCAGGCTGATGGGCTCGGACACCCCACAAGGGATGGAAGCGCCCAAGGGCAGCAGCACCGCGATCTCGCTCAGCGGGGACGATCCTGACGACCTGCGGGGTTGGTTTGAGCAGCTGTCCGACGGCGGCCAGGTCACCATGCCGCTGGAGAAGCAGGTGTGGGGCGACGAGTTCGGCATGTGCGTCGATGCCTTCGGGATCTCCTGGATGGTTAACATTACGCAGCCCTCGGCGTAGCCCAATACCCGTGGGGGCAGCAACCGGCGGCTGCTCATGGCGCGCGCTGCGATGGACCCGGACTACTCCAAGCCGCTGGACTGAAGGCGCTGGCCCAGTTGGCGCTGATGTCCGAGGCCTGCGTCAGTCGGTGGTTCCGCCATTGAGGCCGACGTACACCACGTTCGTGGACTCAACTGAGGCCGCTCCGTTTCGACTGGCCACGGGTGATTTCTCGTGCCGCTGAGGGAGCGTTGCGCTTGCGTCGCTCGGGCGTCGGATGCCCGGCCCTGCGATAGGTCACTTGGCGTGCGAATCCCTGACAAGCACGCTGCACGAGGTCTGAGTGACGTTCTCGGGTGTTGCACAACTGTGGCTACCTGGCGTGAGCCGACCGTGCCGTTGGTCGCGCCTTACTGCTCCTCGCAGCGACGAAGGATCTCGTCAACCACGCCGGTGAGGGGCCCTGCCGAGTCGATGACAATCCCGCGATTCGGAATGTCGTCCTTCGTTCGATGAGATCCCAGTGTCACGTCACGTTCCTCCACTGTGCCGCCCCAGTCATCTTGTGGTCGCTGATCGAGCCGACGTTTCAACGTTTCGACATCGATTTCGAGGATGACAACCCTATTAAACAGGTGAATGGACTTCGAGTAGTTCCGAGACCCGCCACAGAAAAACGTTGCCCGCGCATCCTGGTCGGCTACTAGGGCTTTGACCCGATCTACATTCCAGATGTGGTGCTCGTGTTGCTCCCTGGGTGACGAGAGCAAGCGACGCGTCGCCGTGTCAGTCGCCGGATCCCCGCTGTACGCCCACTCAATGTCGCCATTGATGGCATGGTAGCCACGCCGCTGCAATTCTTTTGCATTCCGAGGTCTTGCCGGCTCCGGACACGCCTTCGATGAGATACTTTCTCACGCCCATTGCTAGATGCCGCCCTACTGACAAGAGACCACTGTCAGATAAATCAATGGCAGCGCGGCCGCGGACCATCACGCGTTGGCAGGCGGTGGGTTCGGCCGGCTGGAGGCGGCGATGGCGCCTGTCGCGGCACCGGATGATGTGACCCGGGCTTGGCTTGCTCTGGACACCACCGGTCGGGCCCACGTCGGTTTCGCTCTGGCCGAACCGGGGCTGTTCCGCACCGCGTTCGCTGTCCCACCAGACCTAGTCAGCCTCAGCCCGGTCGAAGGAATCGGTCCGACCGCCCCCGGCCCCGACCAGCTGCTGTCGGGCGCCCTCGACGCGCTGCTCGCCTGAGGTGCACTGGCTCCCGAGCGGCGACCGGGCGCTGAGCACGCCGCGTGGTCGGTGGTGCATGGCCTGTCGACGTTGCTGTTCGAGGGTCCGCTGCGCAACGTGTCCGGTCCCGAGCGGGCCGCGACCCTCGACGTGGTCCTGTCCGTCGTCAGGGTGGCGCCGGTGCGCGGCGGCTGATCTCGCGGGTGCGCTGCTCGCCCAGGGCGCGTAGGTGGACGACGGCCCAGCCGCGGAAGGGTCGCCAGGCCTGGGCGAGTTCGGCCAGGGAGCGGTCGGCGCCATAGCGTTCGATGATTTCCGCGTCGAGCCGGCGTTCGTGGCGGGGCAAGGCGTCGGGGGCGTTGGCGCCGCGGATGACGACCAGTTCGGCGGCGAATGGGCCCAGCCCGAGAACTTGCTGCCCGCGTTACGCCCGATCCAGCTCACCGTGCCCCAGTACGCGTGCCTGGAGCTGCTGGGGCAGCGGCCCGGGCTCTCGAACGCCGAACTGGCCCGGTCGAACGGCACATGCTGACCCCCCTGCCCAAGAACAGCCAGGTCCGACTCCGCAACGACCTCGCCTCCTGCGCCGCAGCCCTGACGCCTCACACCCCGCAAAGCGAGGACAACCGATCCAAGTAGGGACCCATCTGATGTGGCACAGGGCCAGGAGCGACCCGGCGGCGCGGGCGCTGCCCCGCAGACCCAGGCTGCTCGGCGCGGCTCGCTGTGCGGCGGCGAGAACTGCCCGCTCCCGGTCATGGACCGCGACGTGCAACAGCTGAGCCAGGTACAGCGTCTGAAATGGCTCTACGGATCGGTGACTACACGCTGATCCCGACCGGCGGACCGCCGCGCTGGTAGGTGTGGACGGTGCGATCGGCCGGCTATGCGCCCCACTCCGAGCACGGCATCGGCACGGCGATGCCAGGTCAGGGAGCAGCAGTTGGCTGTGCGAGCGAACGCAGGTCGACGCTCGGGTCCGCCAGCTGCTCGGGGTCCAACGTGCGACCGAGGAGGCGCTGCCCTCGTCGGAAGTCCCGTCCCGCACCGACCGCCAGAACTGCCGTGACAACTCCGCCGCGCAGGAAGAACGCGACCACGGGCCGGTCGGGATCGCTCAGGTCCCCGCGTACGACGAGCCGACAGTCCGCGTCGTGGCTGCCGCTGTACTGCAGCGTCTTGTCGTACTGGTCGGACCAGAAGTACGCCACCTCGCCAGGCGTGCTGTCGTGCCCGGCGATGCGGCGGGCCGCCCGCCGCGCCCCGGCGATCGCCGAGGCCCAATGTTCGTGCCGCTCGTGCCGGCTGGTGCCCGCGTTCCAGGCGGCGGCGACGTCGCCGACAGCCCACACGCCGTCGACGTTGGTCCGACCGTCGACGTCGACGCCCACGGCGCCACCGGCGACTAGGTGCACCGGCGAGCCCGTCAGCCAACGGGTCTCCGGTCGCACCCCGACCCCCACCACTACCAGATCGGCCAACAGCACGTCGCCGCTGGAGAGCTGGACGGCCTCGACCCGCGTACCTCCGGCGTCGGGTACGAACGCAGTGACGCTGCAGCTCCCGAGCAGGGTGACGCCGCGCTGCTCGTGCCAGCGTCGTGCCACCGCCGACAGCTCCGGCCCGAGCGGGCCCCACAGCGGCCCGGGCAGGCCGTCGACGGCGGTGACCTGCAGGCCGAGCCCGTGCAGGCTGGCGGCGACCTCGCAGCCGATGAAGCCCATGCCGACGATGACGGCGGTCCGAGCCGTGCCTGCCGCGGTTCGCAGATCGGCGGCATCGGCCTGCGTCCGCAGCTGGTGGACGCCGGACAGCCCGATGCCCGGGATCGGCGGGCGCAGGTTCGTCGCGCCGGTGGCGATGACGAGCGTCCCGTACGACAGCTCCTGACCCGAGCTGAGCTGCACCCGCTGGCGCTCCACGTCCAGTCCGGTCGCCACCTCGCCGAGCCGCAGACCGATCCGCTGGGCGCAATAGAACGGCTCGTCGTAGACGAGCAGGTCAGCGGCCACGGCGCCACCGGTCAGGTAACCCTTGCTCAGCGCCGGCCGTTCGTACGGCAGCCCGGCTTCGGCTCCGAGCAGCGTGATGTCGCCCACGAAACCGGCCTCGCGCAGGGCGGCTGCGCAGGTGGCACCAGCCAGGCTGGCACCGATGACCAGGACCGGATCGGCTGTGTACGACGCTGTCATTCCGCGGTCGTGGCCGGCGCCTGCGGTCGCAGGTCGAGCTCGAGGACGCCGTCGACGAGCCGGGCCGGATAGCTTTGCACCGCGGTCTTCGGAGGTCCCGAGACGAGGGCTCCCGTGCTGACGTCGAAGGTGCCGGCGTGACATGGGCACACGACGTTGCCGCCTTCCAGCTCCCCCTCCGACAGCGAGCACTGGGCATGCGTGCAGACGTCGTCGAAGGCGTACAGCTGCCCAGCGACGTTGGCGAGGGCGATGACCCGGCCGTCCACGGTCACGGACGTGAGGTCGCCAGCCGCGGGGGCGGTGGCGTCGGGCAGGGAGTGGGTGCTCATGGGTGGTCCTCGCAGATCGGCGACGTCAGGGTTTGTCGAGCTGGTGCTGTAGGTCCACGGGGGCTGGTCGACCTTCTAACGCGTGGAGGAATGTACGTTAGAATGTGGGGATGGAGGCGTCAAGGCAGCAGCGCCGGATCGGAGGTTCACTGGTGGACGTGGACGAACAGGCAGCCGACGTCGAGCGGCTCGCGGTGCTGGCCGACCCGACCCGCGCGGCGCTGTACCGGTACGTCTGCGCGCAGCAGGAGCCGGTCAGCCGCGACGAGGCCAGCGCGGGGATCGGCGTCGCGCGGCACAGCGTGACGCGGCACCTGGACAAGCTGGCCGCCGCCGGCCTGCTCGACGTGCAGTACCGACGCCTTTCCGGACGCAGTGGACCGGGGGCGGGGCGGCCCGCGGCGCTCTACACCCGCTCGAGCGTCGAGCTGTCGGTCGCCGTGCCTGTCCGCCACTACGACGTGGCCGGTCAGCTGATGGCCGACGCCATCGGGCGAGCCGAGCGCACCGGGACGCCGGTCGGCACAGCGCTCGTTACCGCCGCTGCCGAGCATGGGCAGCGCATCGGGGACCGCGTCCGCACGTCGCTCAAGGGTGGGACCGGGCACGGCAACGCGGCCCTGCAGGTCCTGGACGAGCACGGCTACGTCCCAGCCGTGGCTCATGGGGACATCGTGCTCACGAACTGCCCCTTCCGGGCCCTAGCGGTCGAGCACCCGGAGGTCGTGTGCGCGATGAACCTGGCTCTGCTCAGCGGTGTGGCTGCTCGCCTGCCGGGCCGTGGACTGTCCGCGCGGCTGCTGCCCGCCGCGGATCGCTGCTGCGTCGTCCTCAGCGCAAGGTGAGCCCAACCGGCTCCGGGCAACACGTCCGCTGCTACTGTTGCCGTCCGCAACTGATGCCGAAGGGGACGTCGTGGCCCGTGCCCGCCGCACCGCCAGGCCAGCTACCGATGTGGCCGATCTGGTCGAGCTCAGTCGGTTGCTCGTGAGCATCGCGTATCGCTCCCTGGACGCCTCGAGCCACGCGCTGTCCCTCCGGCAGTTCCGGGCGTTGGCGCTGCTGACGCGCGGTGGCGCCTGCACAGCCGGGACTCTGGCGTCCCAGCTCGACATGGTGCCCTCCACTGCCACCCGGCTGTGCGACAAGCTGGTCGCCGCGGGATGGCTCAACCGGGAGACCAGGCCGGACAACCGCCGGGAGGTCGAGCTCAGCATCACGGAGCAAGGCGAGCAACTCGTCCAGGACGTGTTGGGGCGACGCGCCGCCGAGCTCGAGCAGATCCTTGGCCGGCTACCGGACGCAAGCCGGCAGGCCCTGGCCGGGGTTATGCCCGAGCTGATCGCCGCCGCCGACGCGACCGTGGACCTGGCCCGCGCCGCCTGGGCAGTCTGACCCGGCCCTTCCCGCTCGACCAGCCCCGCCCTCAAGGCTTGCGTTTCGCAACGGTGCGGTGGCGGAAGAACCGGAACATGCTGCTGCCGAACCTGTCGCTCTGGGCCGCACTGCTGCTGTTCGTAGGCAGCGCGGTCGCCATCTGGATCGCGGGGATCTCGCTGTCGAACTACACCGACGTGCTCGCCGACCGACTCCACCTGGGTACGGCGCTGGGCGGGCTCGTCCTGCTCGCCGTCGCCACCAACCTTCCCGAAGTCGCGATCACCGTCGCCGCCTCGCTGAACGGCCAGGTGGATGTCGCCGTCAGCAACATCCTGGGTGGTATCGCCATCCAGACGGTCGTGCTCGTCGCGCTGGACGCCTTCGGCGTTAGGGTCCGGCGCCCCCTGACCTACCAAGCCGCGAGCCTGTCCCTCGTCCTGGAGGGCGCGGTCGTGGTCGCCGTGCTGGTGGCCGTCGTGATGGGCGCGCAGCTGCCCAAGGATGCGGTCGCCTTCCGGCTCAGCCCCGACGTCATCGGCATCGCCCTCATCTGGGTCGTCGGCCTGCTGCTCACCCAGAGGGCCGGCAAGCGACTTCCCTGGGCAGACAACGGGAATGCCCCGGACGCCCAGCCGCAGCCGCGGGGGCACTCGGCGAAGAAGCGCGCCGACGACGCCGGCAAGAAGGGCATCACCACCCTGCGGGCAGCCTCGGTTTTCGCAGCCGCAGCGGTCGTCACCCTCGTGGCGGGGGCGCTGCTGGAGGCGAGCGGCAGCCAGGCGGCGAGCAGCGTCGGGTTGTCCGGTGTGCTGTTCGGCGCGACTGTCCTGGCCGCGGCCACCTCGCTCCCGGAGCTGTCCACCGGTATCACCGCCGTCCGCAGCGGTGACTACCAGCTCGCGTTCGGTGACATCTTCGGCGGCAACGCCTTCCTTCCGGTGCTGTTCGTGCTGGCGACGCTCATCACCGGCAAGGCGATCCTGCCGAACGCGCACAACAGCGATCTGTACCTGACCGCCCTCGGGGCACTGCTGACCATCATCTACATGGCCGGGCTGCTGTTCCGACCGGCGAAACAGCACGCCCGGCTGGGTATCGACAGCATCGCCGTCCTCTCCGTCTACATCCTCGGCGTGGCCGGACTCGCCCTTTTGCCGTCGTGATGCACACGGGTACGCCTCGCTCGGGCAGGAGCGGCACGCCGCCGCCATCTGCCGCGTAGGCCTGGAAGCCCTCGACCGTCCACCACGAGTCCTCCCCGGGGCCGGGCTTCGGCAGCCGACGTCGACCACCAAGCCGCTCGTCCTACCGGTAGGCGAGGCCCGCCGCCTCCAGCGCCGGCTGCAGTGCCGCGCTGCTGGAAAGCGATGCAGTCGACCAGGATCTCGACGCCCGCTCCGGTCAGGGACTGACACAGCGCGGCCAGGTCGAGCGTGCCGTGTCCCACGGTGAGCAGCCGGCCGAACGAGGTCTGCTCTGCGTCCAGCCCTGCCTCTACGCGCCGTCCGGAACATCCTGCCCCGGAAGATCCTGACCGCACCGGATGCAGCGGGCCGACGGCTCTTCCTCGGCCAGTCCACCGCAGCCGGGGCAGACGCGGTCCAGCCAGCAGGCCGCGTCCCCGCCGTACTCGGCAGCGGGTCTGGACTCCGTGCCGGTCGGCGGCGGGAAACCCGCCGAGGGGAACGGCTCCTGCTCCGGTCTCCCCATGGCTGCTCCTCGGTCACGTCGAGGCCGTACTTCACGCCATCATCCCCGCGAGCGCGACCCGTTGCTCGGCCACACCTCTCCGGCGTGGGGAGGATGACAGGTGACCACCTCGGGCTGGGAGCTACTCCGGCTGTTCCTGCACATCACGGCTGCCACGATCTGGGTCGGCGGGCAGCTGGTCCTGGCAGCACTGGTCCCGGCCCTGCGGGGGATCTCGCCGCAGGCGCCGGCGATCGCCGCCCGCGCGTTCGCCCGGGTGGCGTGGCCGGCCTTCGCTGTCCTGCTCGTCACCGGCGCCTGGAACGCCTGGGCGGTTCGGGACGAGCTGCACGGCTCGTACGCCGTGCTGTTCGCCAGCAAGCTGGTCGTGGTCACGCTGTCCGGGCTCACCGCTGGCGGCATGCCCGCGCGAGCACACCCGCAGCCCGTGGCGGCTTCGGCGCCGCGACCGCAGCGTTCGCCCTGCTGGCAGTCCGGCTCGGCGTACAGCTCACGCTCTGAACATCTGGCCCACGACCAGCAGCACGTTGGTGAGATCTCCACCCTCCGCGACGACGGGGATGCCCCGGCGTGCGACGCTGGCGGGGTCCGCCTGCACCCGCTGCCGTCTTCGGCCTAGCGATGCCGGGCCAGAAGGGTCAGCGACAGCGGGGAGCGCAGGGCATCGACGGCGATCAGTCCGAGCACGGAACGGGCACCCCGGACGATTCCGTCCTGGGCGACATCGCGAACCGCGCCGACATCGAGGCTTTGCTCTGGGCGTTCTACGGCGCAGCCCTGGTCGACCCGGTGCTCGGGCCGGTCTTCACGATCGCCGAGACGGACCTGGCGACCCACCTGCCCCGCATCGCGTCCTTCTGGGAGGTGACCCTGCTCGGGACCGGGACCTATGCCGGTCGCCCGATGCAGCTGCACCGCCACCTGGCGGCCACGGCGGGGCTCGCGGCCCTCCACTTCGAGCGGTGGCTGGTGCTGTGGCGGCACACGCTGACCACCCTGTTCGAAGGCCCCACGGCGACCCGAGCTGTCGGCGACGCGCAGCGGATGGCGGTCGGCATGGTCCGGGACATCGAGAAGCCGCGACCGGCCGAAGGACCTTCGTCCCTGGCCACCGCAGCGGAGCTGCTGACAGGGTGAGCAGACAGATCCCACCCGACTGATCGGCTGACCGCTTGTGACCAGCACCGAGGCAGGACCGACACCCGACGAGCTGCCGAACGTCGCCCTGGTCAGCTTCCGGAACCAGCTGACGGTTGGCGAGGACATCGTCGACCCGCTCACGTGGGCAGGATCGGTCCCGGTCGCGCACGGCATCGCTCCGCGCGTCCGCGTGGGCCGCACCCGCTGGTTCAACCTGCTGTGGCTGCTGCCGATCGGCTTCGTGGCGCTGCTCGCCGGAATCGCCACGGCCAAGGGCCTGCGCGGCACCAGCAGCGTCCAGCACTTCATCGCCACCTACCCCGGCACAATCACCTCCCCCGGTGCCGCGGCCCATCAAGGACTTCCGATCTGGGTCGGCGTGCAGCACCTGTTCAACCTGTTGCTGCTGGTGTTCATCATCCGGTCCGGGCTGCAGATCCTGTCCGACCACCCTCGGCTGTACTGGACGCGGCACAGCACCCCTGGCCGGGACTGGTTCCGTGTCCAGCAGCCGGTGCCCGAGGATCTGCTGTGGACGGCCAAGCAGGACTCCATCAGCCTGCCCGGGCAGGTGGGGCTGCCGGGCATCCGGCACTCGATCGGCCTGGCACGATGGTGGCACCTGGGCGCCGACACGCTGTGGCTGCTCAACGGCATCGTGTTCTACGTCCTGCTGTTCAGCACCGGGCAGTGGCGCCGGGTCGTCCCGACGAGCTGGGAGGTCTTCCCAAATGCCCTGTCGGTCCTGATCCAGTACGCGTCCCTGAACTGGCCGGCCGAGAGCGGCTTCGCGGCCTACAACAGCCTGCAGCTCGTCGCGTACTTCATTACGGTGTTCGTCGCGGCGCCGCTCGCGCTGATCACGGGCCTCGGGATGTCGCCAGCACTGTCGACCCGGTTCAAGCGGGTGTCGAAGGTCCTGAGTATCCAGACCGCGCGCTCGCTGCACTTCCTGGTGCTTGTCTGGTTCTTGCTGTTCATCGTGCTGCACGTGACGTTCGTGGCGACGACCGGTCTGCTGCGTAACCTCAACCACATCTACATCGGCACGGACAGTCGCGGTTGGCTCGGGTTCGTTCTGTTCACTGTCTCGATGGTCGTGCTCGTCGTGGGGTGGGTCGCCGCTACACCGTTCACGCTGCGGCACCCGCGGACCGTCCAGCGCGTCGGGTACGCGCTGATCGGACCGGCGCAGCGGCTGTTCGAGCATCTCGACGCGACCCCAGGGGAGTACACCGAGGACGACATCAGCCCCTACTTCTGGCACAACGGCGTCTACCCGGACTCCGCCGAGTACCTCGCGCTGCAGGCCGGCGGCTTCGCCGACTACCGGCTTCGGATCAACGGCCTGGTCGAACAGCCCGTCGAGCTCAGCATTGCGGACCTGCGTGCCCTGCCCGCGCACGAGCAGATCACGCAGCACTTCTGCATCCAGGGCTGGTCCGGTATCGCCAAGTGGCGCGGTGTGTCCCTGCAGACCGTCATGGACCTCGTCCACCCGACCCCGGATGCGAAGTGGGTCGTGTTCTACAGCCTCGGGGACGGCCCGGACGGCGGCGTTTACTACGACGCCCACCCGATTGAACAGATGAGCCACCACCTGACGATGCTCGCCTTAGACATGAACGACGAGCCGCTGTCGTTCGGTCACGGGGCGCCGCTGCGGCTGCGCAACGAGATCCAGCTCGGCTTCAAGCAGGTGAAGTGGATCAAGGGCGTCGAGTTCGTCGCGCACTTCAGCGAGGTCGGCGGCGGCCACGGCGGCTACAACCCCGACCACGAGTTCTTCGGCTACCGCCAGACCCTCTGACTAGGAGATCCCATGCAGAAGTCCTCGCTCACCGCCCTGGCCCGCAAGCAGCTCGAGCTCGCCAAGGCCGCTTCCAGCGGACGGGCGTCCCACACGGTGTACGGCGGCCACGAGCACACATTGCGGCAGACCGTCATCGCGCTCGCGAACGGCCAGCGCCTGGACGAGCACGCGAACCCGGGCGAGGCGACGGTCCACGTGCTGCACGGCCGGGTGCGGATGGCCGCCGGTGACGCGGGCTGGGAAGGCTCCGGCGGTGACCTGCTCATCGTCCCGACGCCCCGCACACGCTCGCCGCTTTGGACGATGCGGTCGTCCTTCTCACGGTTGCCAAGCACTGACCGTCCGCCGTACCCGCTTCGACCGGGCGGGACGGCATTGAGCGTCGGAAGCCACCCGACGCGCAGGATGCCGACGGTCACGTCGGTGTCTTCGGCCAAAGTATCGGTGCTCATGCCGCCGGCTGCGTCGAGCGCTTGGCGGCGGAACGCTCCGATGGCGCCGGGGACGCAGGTGATGCAGTGCAGCACGTCGAGCAGGCGCCGGTCGAGGTTGAACCCGACGACGTACTCCAGGTGCTGCCAGCGCCCGAGTAGCCCCTTGCGGTTTCCGACCTTGACGTTACCTGACACGGCTCCGACTCGGGCGTCACGCATTGCCTGCACAAGCCTGCGGATGGTCTGCGGCTCGAAGACGGTGTCATCCGTCGAGCATGACCAGGGCTTCGTGGCAGGCGAGCTCGGTGCCGGTCTTCAGCACGGCGGCTTTGCCACCGTTGGACTGGGTGTGTGCTCGGGGCCTTCGAGGCGGGCTCGAGAGATCCGTCGGTGCGGACGGATGACGAACGCAACCATCAGGGTGCGCGCAAGCACGAGCACGACGAGGGCAGCACGACCCATCTGAATGAGCCACCCCTGAACGGCGCACGTCAGGCGCCACAGACCGCCGAGAGCAAAGACATCTCGCCCTTCTCCGCGGCCGTACGGTGGTCAGCCCGTCCGGATCCAGACCTGCCGAGGTCTCACCGCTCGCCGGCCGTCCCTCGTTCAGCGCCAGATGCCCAGCGATGTGCCGGTGGCTGCTCCAACGATGCCATCAGCGGTGAGGCGTCGGGCCGGGAGCGACTGGTAGGCGCGGACGGCACTGGTCGTTGCTGGCCCGAAGGCTCCGTCCACGCCGCGCACGTCGTAGCCGAGCTGGGTCAGCCGCGTCTGCAGGACCCTCACCTGTGCGGCGTCGGAGGATCCCTCGCGCAACAGGTGGTTGATGTACCCCGGGGCCGGCAGCTTGGGCAGCCCAGACTGACCGAACCACACTATCCGCGACACCCCCTCAATCGTGGCGATCTGCCGGGCCATCGTCGCGGTGCTGCTGCCGTCGCTGGTCAACACCGTGATCACGAAGGAGGCGGGGGTGGTGGCGACCGCTCCGGTGCTGTTGACATGCCAGCCGTCGGTGCGGGGAAGCCAGCCGTTCTTCAAGGCCACCGCTCCGTGTGGCGGCCCGGCACTGACCCCCCAGGCCTGGTCGGCCTCGACCCGGTGCAGCAACGACAGCCCATACTTGCGGAACGTTTCCGAGAGCAGCGCGTTCGGCTGGCTGAAGCGGGCCATCAGCGCGGCCTGGTCCGGGGCGGTGGTCACGGTCAGGCCCCAGTAGCCTACGGATCCCATGGTGGTGGCGGGCATCGGCACCTGACTGTTGAAGCGCCTCACCGCCGGACCCTGCCCGACGTGGTTCCACAGCCGGGTGGCTGCTGCGTTGTCGCTCTGCTCGATCATGCGCGTCAGGTCCGCTTGCTCCGCGCCAGTCAGGGCCCGGTGGGCGAGCTGTGCCTGCCAGAACAACGTCGCCATGATGTCGACCTTGACGATGCTGGCGGTCACGTTCGAGCTGCTGCCGCGGGTGAACAGGTACGGCAGCGTCTTACCAGCCACCCGCACCGCGACCGTGCACGAACCGGGTCGTCCGGACAGGTAGTTGGCAAGCTGAGCCTCGTACGGGAAGCGGGCGGCTGCCGGCGCGGTTGACTGAGTTGCCAACCCACGTTGCGGGGCATCACCGAGCGGAGCGGCGACGGCGACCCGCAGCAGCAACCGGCCGCTGACCGTGTCGTCGGGTCGGACCCCTGCCGGTGCCGTCACTGAGCTGATCTCCGACCACCTCACACCCGAGAACGCAATGCCCTCGCACACGGCTCCTTGCCCGGCTGCGTCGCCGAGGCTGAGCGGATGTCCGGTGCGCCGGTCCACCGCATCGACGCGGCCGGCGCCGCTGACCACGACCGGGCCGGATCCGGCGACCTTGATGGATCCGTCCAGCCGTAGCCCGTGCGGCAACTCCAGCAGCACCTGCCCGACGCCTTCACAAGACACTGCGACCCGCCTAGGAGTCGGGACGGACGTCACCGCCAAGGCAGCCGGCACCCCTGAAACCACGACGCCCCCCAGCAGCACGATCGCGAGCAGAACCGGCGGCGCGCAGCGGCGCCCCCGTCCCGGTCGAGCCGGCACGGTGCGCTCCTGTACCCCAGTGAGCTGGTTCTGATGAGCTTCATCGTGCCTCCCAGCGCAATGGGTCGAGCAGTCAACCGATCAGACGCCATCTGAGAGCGAAAGGTTGCACGAACGTGCTTCCTCCGCAGCGGAACGTGTCACCTGTGCCGGCGTCGAACCTTCCTGCTCGGCGTGACCGTGCAGTCTGCTGTCATCGGCCCGGACCCGAGGCCGTCGGCTCGGGCAGGTGGAAGTGCGGGTTCTCGATGATCCCGAGGACGGTGCCGCCCTCCAGCACGGTCGCGACACGGATCCCGTCCCCGACGTTGTTCACCTCGCCGCGGGGGGTGGCACCAGCGGCCAGCAGCTGCGCCAGCGCCGTGTCGGCATCCGCCACGCCCCAGTAGGTCAGCGGCCCGGCCGCCGGGTCGCCGGTGGGGTCTAGTGCCAGCTCGTAGCCCGCGACGTTGAACCCGACGTAGAACGGCTCGTCGAAGTACGGCTCCACCTCAAGCAGCCCGGCGAACCAGGCATGGCTGGCGGCCAGGTCTGACGCCGGGTAGATAACGGTGCGCAAGCCGAGGAACATGTTGTGCCCTTCGCGAGGCGGTCGGATGACCGCGTCTGCACTCAGGGTTCTGCACCGCTGACAGCGCTCTGTCGCAGTGTCTCCGTGATGACGTTGCTGCCCACCGCGTGCAACGCGGTTGTGTGCGGGCGGTGGCCAATTTTCTGTGGTCATGCCCACGACGTCTCTGGCGGCTCTAGGGTTACGTAACATCACCGCGAACGGAGCCTTCATGATCACTCGCTCAAGGCTCGGGGCGAGCTGCCTCGCAGTGGCCGCCGGTTTCGCCACGGTTGCCGTTCCCACTCCCACCTCCGCGGCCACCACGTCGGCTTCATGTTTGGCCAAGCCCGGGACGCTCGCCTCTCCCTCCGCGACACATCGGGCCGTCGTGATGTTGGACCCAGGTCACAGCGGTCACGCCATCTCTCATGTCGACCCGGTGATCCACCTGCATGACGGCGACTACCCCAACGTCCCCGAGCTCAGCGAGGTCTGGGACGTCACCCTCTTAGTCCAGAGCGCCCTGACCCGTGATGGGTACGTCGTCCTGCGGACCAAGAGCCGCCGGGACGACTCCCGTTACCTTGCCGCCCGCGCCGCCGCGGCGGTCAAGGCCCACGCCGACATCGCTGTGAGCATTCATGACGACCACGGCGCCTCTGCGAGCTTCCAAACCGTCTACCCGCAGTTCGTGGGCGGCTACCGCGGAGGCGGCAGCAGCGGCCCGGTCACCAGGT
>JAABUM010003222.1_pt1 | contig 20603 bp, 22 predicted proteins | sample 5559161 | NCBI WGS metagenome assembly JAABUM01 (sample SAMN10711868, study PRJNA513369) | rock metagenome | isolation source: Antarctica rocks | place: Antarctica: Victoria Land, Siegfried Peak nord
AGCCGCCCACACACTCCGTCAGCATGCCTTGCATCTGGCCAGCACCCTCACCCAGACGCCCGCCCTGTGCGCCGCCCTCACCACCATCCACCGGTGTGCGCGCGCAGGATGTCGCCTCAACCGCCGCAAAAAGAAGCCCTCGCCCTTCCAATTGCTGCACGATCCTGCCCTCCTTCTCTTCGGTTGATGCCTATGCGGCGCCACGACGCCACACCCACTCCACGCCGCGGACTACCTCGACGGCGGCGACATCGTGCCTGGGTTCCGCCTCCCGCTCACCGCCATCTGGTGACCACCGCTCCCGTGGATCCAGAGGGCTCATGGAACTCGCCTGTACAGAAAAGGGCTTGTAATAGTATCCCCCTGTGCCGCCTACCCAATGACTGATCAAGATCAAGCAAGCGAGACCGCGTCACCGACAGCAGTCGTCCAGGATCGGCTGCCCCAGCAGCAGGGCGCTGTCCGCTGAGCAACGCGCCTGGTGAAGAGCCGGACAGTCAACGCGGAGTGAATAGGGCGTCACATTGCCCCGTTCCCCGCTCAGGCTCCGGCGAGCTCTATGGGCCGTGGGGCCAGGGCAACGCTGATGCCGGCCAGGACGAACGCAGCAACGCATAGCCACAATGACAGCGTATACCCCTGTGGCGCCTGGTCATACAGCCAGCCCGCGGCCACGGGACCCAGGCCCGCGCAGAGGGCCACCGGAACCCCCTGCACCGCTGTAATGGCCCCATAAGCTCGCCGGCCAAAATGATCGGCCATCACGGCGGCGCGCAGCGGCGAGAGCGCCCCAAACGCGGCGCCGTAGGTTACAACATAGGCCAGCAGCCAGCCAACCGACGTCGCCCGCACCAGCACTACCACACCGATGGCTTGCATGACCAGGCACACACCCAGCAGCCGCTGCGGACCCAGACGATCGCTGAGCAGATTGAGGATCAGCCGCCCAGGCAGGCTGGCCAGGCCCACCAGGCCCATAATGCTTGCCGCTAGCACCGGGTCGTAGCCACGGCCAATCAGGAAGGCGATGCCGTGGACCAGGATAACGGTTGAGGCCAGCGTCGCCAGCGCGTACGCCCCCGTCAAGGCCCAGAACGCCCGCGTCCGCACGGCCACGGCGACGCTGAAGCCGGACAGCGGGGTGGAGGTGGGCACAGATGAGAGGGGGGCGCCATCGGGCTGCATGGCCAGATCCTCGGGCCGCCGCCGCACCACCAGAGCATGCACAGGCAGAGCAATGCCTAGCTGCCCCATGGCCAGGACAACCAGCGTGCCGCGCCAGCCCAGGTGGGGGATCAGTGCGCCGGCCAGAGGGATAAAGATGGGCGAGGCCAGGCCACCCAGGAGCGTCAGAAGGGCCAGCGCCGCCCCGCGCCGGCGGGCAAACCAGGTGGCCACGACGGTGTAGGACACCGAGTAAAAGGTGAGGCTGCTGGTCAGGGCAAAACCGCCGGACCACAGAACGTAGAACTGCCACAGCGTGGACACCTGGGACAGCCCCAGGAGCATCAGGGCGCCGCACAGGGAGCCCAGACTCATCAGCACCCGCGCGCCGTGGCGGTCTATCACCCGCCCGATAGGCAGGCTCAGCAGGCCGGCCAGCACCGTGCCCAGGGCGTACGCTCCCGAGAGGCTGGCCCGGCTCCAGCTGAAATCGTGGCCTATCGGGGCCACCAGCACCCCAAAAAGGTAGTAGGTGGCCCCGTAGGAGATGATGGTCGTCACGCCCAGCGCCGTGACCAGCACCCAGCCATAGTACAGGCCGTGGGGGCGACGCCAGGGCACGATCAGGGTCACTGGCAGCCACAGCCCCCGGCTGTCGGCGATGCGCCACAGCACTCCGCCTTGTCCGCTGGCTCACAGCAGGTGGCCTGTTCCGCCGGGGGGCAACAGGATGCTGCTTCCTGTAGGGTGGGCGCGGCCCTGGGGGCGCCCACCCCAGCCACCTCTAGCAGCGGGCGTGCCGCTGCCGTGGCTGGGGTGTTAGCCTGGGTGATCCTCGTGGCGCCCGCGCGCGCGTCGGCGCCGCCGGCGCCAACCCACCGCTGGGGAACACCGCGCGATCCGCCATCCTGGCCGCTTGAGCACACGCCCGTCTGGGGCAACACCAGCCGCACGTCACGGGCTGTCGGCCAATCACCGGCCAGGGCCGCCACCACCGAGCGCACCTGCTCGTAGCCGGTCAGCAAGAGGAACGTCGGAGCCCGCCCATAGCTTTTCATGCCCACAATGTAGACATCGCGCTCAGGGTGCGCAAGCGCATCCACGCCGTGGGGAGGCACTGTGCCACAGGAGTGGACATTGGGGTCGATCAGCGGAGCCAGGGCCGTGGGACTCTCCACAACCGCATCCAGGCCCAGGCGCAGCTCGCCCAGCAGGGCCAGGTCAGGACGGAACCCAGTCGTGGTGATGATCTGATCAACCGGCGGCAGTTCCTGTCCCTCATGCTCCGGCCCATCCTCGGAACGCAGCACAAGGCCCTGAGCGGCGCCGCTCGCACCGGCGACTCTGAAGCCGGTGACCAGGCGCAATCGTCCCGCTTCGAGCAGACCGCGCACACGCTGGCCCAGCGCGCCCCGCTGTGGCAAGGCGTCGTCGTCTCCGCCGCCGAAGACCTGGCCCAGACTCCCACGGCGCACCACCCAGGTGATGGCTGTGCCTGGCTCCTGGTCGGCCAGTTCGGCCAGATCCACGAGCGCGTTAAGGGCGGAGTGGCCGCTGCCGACCACGGCGACCCGGCGGCCAGCGTAGCGCGCCCGGCGCGCCCCCAGCACGTCGGGGATGCCATAGGCAATGCTCTCGGCCAGCGCCCTTTCACCCAGCGCGGGGATGCCGCTGGCCCCCAGAGGGTTCGGGTTGGTCCACGTGCCCGAGGCGTCGATCACCGCCCGGGCCAGGATGGCCTGCTCACCTCCATCCGGCCGCACAACCCGCAGCACGAAGGGAGCATCAGCGCGCCCGACGCTGGTCATCTTGTCGTATCCCTGCCTGGTCACCGCGACAACACGGCTAGCAAGCCGCAGATGTGGCGCGATCTCCGGTGTCGCGGCCAGAGGAACCAGGTAGCGCTCAACCAGGTCCTGGCCGGTGGGATAGTCGTCGGGCGCCGGGGCCGTCCATCCGTGCGCCTCAAGGAGCGCCCGCGCCGCCGCGTCAATGCTGTAGCGCCACGGTGAGAAAAACCGCACATGGCTCCATTGGCGCACGCTGGCCCCCACGGCCTGGCCAGCTTCCAGGATGATCGGTGTCTGCCCCGTGCGGACCAGATGGGCGGCGGCGGCCAGTCCGATAGGTCCGGCTCCGATAACCGCGACCGGCAGTTGTGTGGTGTGCATGGCAGTCCCTCTCTTTTCATTGATACTTTTCGATGGGTGAGACCAAAAAAGGCTAGATCAGCGGACGTACAGCGGATAGGAGCCTCCTGCCCTGGTCGGTGGCCCAGTAGAAGGCCCAGATGCCCTGCTTCTCGCTCTGGATCAGACCCGCTTCCCGCAGCAGCTTGAGGTGGTGGCTGATGGTGGGTTGATTCTGGGTAAACTGGTCCGTGATGTCGCAGACACACAGGGGGCTCTCTTGCTGGGCCAGCAGGTCCAGCATACGCAGCCGCGTGGGATCGGCCAGTGCCTTGAGCCGGGTGGCCAGAGCCTCTGTCTGCCCAAGTGAAAGGGCAGGAGCGGCGGCTGGCGCGCAGCACGGGTCGTTCTTATGCCGTACCGGCAGGGGGCGGGTGAGTGTCTGAGTATCCATGGCCCCAGTGTAGCACAACACATTGATATCTGTCAATGTATCCAGGGACCGCATTGTGGACATGACCTGGGGCAGGCCCACTCGGCGGCTAAACCATGCCCCGGCCCCGCTGTCTCCTCAGCGCTGGTTCATCAACAGCCATTGGATCAACAGTCGTTGGTGTGAACGTGGTATGATGGGTCCATGCGGCGTGAGGGCGTCGTGGTTGGGCAGCAGGTCAGGCCCACCGGCATGGGCAATGGCCCGCTGGTCTATATGGCAGTGAGCCTCTCTTTGATCACGCTCCACAGCTAGTCCAGGCGCCGTGGGCAATGGCCCGCTGGTCTGTAGAGTGAGTCGGGTGTGCCGACACCACAAGGTGAGGAGGACCGATTGATGGCCGTGCGACCGTTGCCTCTCTCAACCGTGGTGGTAGCGGATCCGCTGTTGCCCGAAGGCCTGCCCGCCTTCCTCAAGCTGGTGGCCGAACCAAACCGCCTGCGTATCCTGGCGCTGCTGACCCGCGGCGAACTCTGTGTCTGTGATATCGAAGCGGCGGTGGGCCTGCCCCAGAACCTGGTCTCCCATCACCTCTCCGTCCTGCGCCGCGCGGGCCTCGTGCTGGACCGGCGCGAGGGCAAGTGGGTCTACTATCGCATCGAGCCTCAGACGCTGGGTGAGCGCCTCGGCACGCTCGGCCTGCTGCTGAACACGCGGCAGGCCCAAGCGCGGGCCGCCCCGTGCGCGGAGGACAGCACGCTATGAGCAGGCCGCTTTTATCTGGGGAACATATCAATGACGATAGCTTCAATCGTGATAGATATATCGGGCGGCCCGGGCTCCCGGCGCTGGGGCGGGCCTGCCTCGGTGAGCTTGTGGGAACCTACATCCTGGCCTTCTTCGGCTGTGGCTCGGTGATGAGCGCGGTGATCACCGGCGCCCAGGTGGGGGTATGGCAGGTCGCCGTGGTCTGGGGCTTCGGCGTGGCCCTGGCTATCTACGCGACCGCCGCGGGAAGCGGCGCGCATCTCAACCCGGCGGTGACCATCGCGGTGGCCTGGCGCCGGCCACAGACGTTTCCCGTGGGCCGCGTGCTGCCCTACTGGGCGGCGCAGCTGGCTGGGGCCTTCCTGGCGGCGGCCACGCTCTACGCCTGCTTTCGCCCGTTCATCAGCCGCTTCGAGACGGCGCATCATCTCGTGCGCGGCCAGCCAGGCAGCCAGCTTTCGGCGATGATCTTTGGCGAGTACGGCCCCAACCCCGCCGTCTTCGGTACCGCGCCGGCCACCATTGCGCTGCTCTCCCCGTTTGCCGTGATGCTGATTGAAGCCCTGGGCACGGCACTCCTTGTGTTCTTCATTTTCGCCCTGGTGGACCGCCACAACCAGAATGCGCCGGGCGGGAACATGGCCCCCTTCTTCATCGGATTTTCCGTGGCTATCATCATCAGCGTGCTGGCCCCGCTGACCCAGGCGGGGCTCAACCCGGCCCGCGACCTGGGGCCACGCCTCTTTGCCTGGCTGGTTGGCTGGGGGGCTATCGCCGTGCCTGGTCCGAACGGCGTGTGGTGGGCCTACATCGTCGGCCCGTTTGTGGGCAGCCCCATCGGGGCAGCCCTCTACGACCTGCTGATTCGCTCAGTGCCCGCTGAACAGGAGCAACCAGTTGTTGTCTATGACCAGGAGCCCGCGGCAGCCCTGTGAGCGCCGTTCCCCCGGCGTGAGCCCGAGTAGGGCGCCGCGAGAGGGCACGGCAGCGTCATCACGGGCGCGTAGGGGTTCAGCAAAGGGGCAAGGGGGTCTGCGCTATGCCTGCCAATGCGCCGGGCGTACTGGAGCCGGGGTCTCGGCTCGGTAGGAGACACGCATCGCCTCAGCAACGCGGAATGAGCCCGCCGCACTGAGGGTAGTCAGCATCAGGAGGCATAGGGTGGAGAAGCGACGGGTCCTTTTTCTGTGTACACACAACTCGGCGCGCAGCCAGATGGCTGAGGGACTGTTGCGCGCGTTGGCGGGCGATCAGTACACAGCTTTCTCAGCCGGGACGGCGGCCACCGAGGTGCGCCCACTTGCCGTGCGCGCCATGGCCGAACTGGACATAGACATCGCCGGCCAGGAGAGCAAGACGCTGGAGCGCTACCTGAATCAGCCCTTCGACATCGTGATCACCGTATGTGATCAAGCCAACGACGCCTGTCCCGTCTTCTTCGGAGCGAAGGAGCGGCTGCACTGGAGCTTCCCCGATCCGGCGCGGGCCACGCGCACGCGGGATGAGCAACTGGCCACCTACCGCCAGGTACGCGACGCCATACGTGTCCACATTGAAGAGGAGCTGAGTGGGCGAGCAACGCCGTCAGGAGAGTAGGTCTACCTCGTCAGTTGGCGGGCGTCCACGATTCCCTATGATTGTGCGGAGCAAGATGACCCATGTCCTGATCATGGGCGGCAGCGATGCCGGCATCAGCGCGGCCCCGCGGGCGTCGAGGTCACGGTGGTGGTCGCCGAGCACTGCCCCAACTACAGTATCCGTGGTCCGCCGTTCTATCTCTCGGGCGAGGCCCCAACAGGCCGCCTGCTGGGGGCACGGATTGTGGGCCACGGGCAGGCCGAGGATGAAGATCCCCTGTCTTACACGACCGCCGGCGCATCGTCAGGGGACGACAAGCGCGGTGACACGCCGGGTATATAGAAGCGGCGGATGGGCGCGACAGCCAGAACAGCAGGGCTGCGCCCATCCACCACTATACCGGGGGCAGGGTGACGCGGCGAGAGCGAGCCTGGCGGGCCACGACGATGCCCGCGAGCAGGATGGCCCCACCGACGGCGATCCAGACCACCTCATAGGGAATATCGGCGCGGCAGGATAGGATCGAGTTGTTCGGGTCCAGCGGCACGGCGCACACGTGCTCATTGACCAGGTGCAGATGCAGCATGACGTGCTGCACGACACCGTCGTAGGTGTTAAAACCGCCCGCGCCGATCAGGATGCCGCCGAGCAGAGCCCGAGAGCGCGGCGGCGCCGCGCTGGCGCGGTCACGCCACACCCGCAGTGTCCCCCACAGCAGGCTCAGCGTGCTGACCACGTGGAAGAGCCCATCGGAGAGGATCCGCCCGCCCTGGTCGGTCGCCCAGTAAAAGTTGTGCCACTGTAAAAGCTGATGGAAAACGGACTCATCAATGAAGCCAGCTATGCCGATCCCCAGCAAAACGCCGGTCATAATGGTCGGCCCTAGCCGCGACTCCCCCGGAGGCTGATCCGCGTGCGCCCCGTCAGTGCGCCCTGGCTGTGTCGCCCTCATCATCCACCCTTTCCGCCTCTGGCTCCTGGTCGCGTCTCAGCACACCTGGCGATATCCACCCTTTCCGCCTCTGGCTCCTGGTCGCGTCTCAGCACACTTGGCGATGGGGCGACCAGGAGCCGAGCGCCCTCCCGCTCATCCCGGAGGTGTGCCACGGACCTTCTCCTGGCATACTACCTCATGTGGCCTGAGCGGACGAGGGGAGCAGTCGCCCGGTGGTTCTGGCCAGGTGGGCGCACTGGAGGGAGCATGAGCGTGATCCGTGTGTTGTGTGTCCTGCTGATGGCCAGCGCGCTCGTCTCTGGCCTCCCACGCGCAGCTACGGCCTGCGCATTGGACAACCGTGCCTCCCTGTACGCCGATGGCGTCCCTGCCCTGCTGGCCGCGTCTGGACCACACGGCCGTGGTCCCTGGGCGGAATAGTCAACGGCCGCGCCGCAGTCAGCCTCAGGCGATACATAAGTATGCGCACAGCTGTATAGATATGCGCCATGGAGAGTCAGTCCCGTCCATGAATCATCATCCAAGCAGTAATCTGATCTCGCGTTCAGAAGCAGCAGAGACATGAGCGTTAACAGCGCTTCGCTTGCATCAGGCCGTATGGCAGAGCGGCCTTGGACTGGTTCCGCATGCTGCGGACGAATCCAGAAGAGTGGATACTCATGCAGCGCCAGGGTCGATCGCACCGCCCGCCCCTGGCTGCTCGCAACCGCGTCGAAGGACACACAGGAAGAGCGCACAGCTCACGCCACTTTGTTACCACTGAAGATCATGCTGGTGGTTGGAGTGCGGCTGGCCCGGCTGCCGTGCCCAGCCGTCTGCCCGACGGAGGTAGCAAGCGGCCAGTCCAGGGGCTTGACTGTGCTCTGTACAGTGAGAGGCGCCGAGACGTGCGACGTCGCGGGTGGTGGCCGCGGTCACCTCTGGCGTACCGGACATCACGCTCCCAGCGGCGCGCCACGCTCTCATCCACGCGGAGCTCCATGACCGACTGGCGCGTGCCCTTCGACAACAATCTGGCTGAGCGGGACCTGCGCATGGTCACAGTGCAGCAGAAGGTCTCCGGCTGCTTTCGCACACCTGAGGGCTCCGCCGCCTTCTGCCGTGCGCGGCTACATCTCTACCCTCAAGAAGCAAGGTGTGCCGGTGCTTCTTGCCCTGCGCCGCCTGTTCCTGGGACTCCCTTGCTCTCGGCTTTGGCCGCTAAATAGTCACTGCGGTGTCCCCTGTCAGCACGATCACCGCGAGCCGGACACGAGCCGGACACCGGTCGGGAGGGGCAGCGGGCACGGTTCGTGCGTATCGCAACACGATATATGCAGATCAAAGTGTGACCCTGCGAGGTGTTGTCATGTTCGACGCGCTGTCCCTCCCCATTCTGCTTGCCCTCTTCGTCGTCGCCGCCGCCGCCGTCTGGGTCGCGGGGGGCCAGCTCTCCGACACCACGGCTGTGCTGTCAACGCGCTTCGGCCTCGGCCAGGCGCTCGGCGGGCTCATCCTCCTCTCCATCGCCACCAACTTGCCCGAGATCGCCATCACGGTGAGCGCCGCGCTTGGGCACAACCTCGGCATCGCCATCGGCAATATCTTGGGTGGCATCGCCATCCAGACCGTCGTGCTCGTCGTCCTCGATCAGGTCGGTGTGCGCCAGAAACACCCCCTGAGCTACATGGCGGCCTCGCTGCTGCTCGTGCTCGAAGGCGTGCAGGTGGTCGCCGTGCTCACCGTCGCTATCATGGGCAACCAGCTCCCCGCATCGCTGATCGTCGCCCGCGTCGCGCCCGGCGGTCTCCTCATCGTGGTGCTCTGGCTCGTCGGCATCTGGCTGCTGAGCAAGGCGCGCACCGATCTGCCCTGGCAGGCGAAGGGCGATGCCCCCGATGGGCAGGAGCCCGGCGCTACGGGCAAGGCCCAGCAGCAGAAGGGGGCCAGGCATCAGGGAAAGAGCACCACGCGCGCGGTGCTCTTCTTCCTTGTGGCGGCCGGCGTGACGCTCGTGGCCGGCGTGGTGCTCGAGGAGAGCGGCAACGCCATCGCCGGCCATATCGGCATGACCGGCGTGCTCTTCGGCGCGACCTTCCTGGCGGCTTCGACCTCGATTCCCGAGGTCTCGACCGGGCTGGCCTCGGTCAAGCTCGGCGACTATCGGCTTGCGTTCAGCGACATCTTCGGTGGCAATGCCTTCCTGCCCGTGCTGTTCCTGCTGGCGAGCCTGATCTCGGGCCAGGCCGTGCTGCCACGGGCGCAGCGCACCGACATCTACCTCGCCGGGTTGGGCATCCTGCTCACGACGGTCTACCTCTACGGCCTCATCTTCCGGCCGCGGCGCCAGGTGTTGAATATGGGCGTGGATTCCCTCGTGGTCCTTGTGCTGTACGTGCTCGGCATCCTGGGCCTCGTCGCCATCGCCCAGGGATAACCTACCTGCGCGCTTAGCTCCCCAACCGGAAGCGTCAGGTTTCAGGACACACAGGCGCGGCAGCCGACGGTGGGCAGGGGGAGGCGACCCGCGCTTGCGGCTAGGCCACCCGCAGCAGCGCACACACCGCGCCCCAGCGGTCCTGGAAGAGGCGGCGTTGCTCGGCGAGGGAGAGCATCCGTGCTGCCACCGATCCCCCAACGCTGTGTCCGCCGAGCGTTCCTGGACATGCAGGAGCACGGATCGACGCGCCCACGCGTGGGTGGATGAGCGCACCGGCCCGGGAAAGGACTGCCCGCTGTGCGTGCTACACTGATGGTGCGGTCTCCGACGAAAAGGCGTGACCGTTAGAGCAGGAAGGGACGATAGCAGCATGCAGACCAACCAGCTATCAGGGAGTCAGTCATCCGCAACGAGCCACACGGGGCTTCCCAGTCGCCTGGGCTTCATTCGTCAGGCCCTGGCTGCAGGACTGTCCGTGCCGACAGTTGCCGCCTTACTCCAGGAGATCGAGGGCCCCGTGCCCGTGCAGGCTGCTGGGGCGCCGCCCGTCCAGATCACCTTCTCGTCCTGGGGCAGCCTGGATGAACAGGTCACAATCACAGCGCTGCTCAAGGTCTTCGAGGAGCGACACAAGAACATCCAGGTTCAACCGCTCCTGACGTCGTGGAGCAGCTATTGGCCCAAGTATACGGCGGACCTGGCCGCTCAGAGCACCGCCGACGTGCAGTTTCTGACCTTCGTGCCCACCTATGCATCCAAGGGCGCGCTGAGCGAGATTCGCCCGCTGCTGCGCAAGCATGGGCAGACCGTGCCCACAGCGTATACACCAGGTCTGCTCAGCCTCTTCGAGTACAAGAATAAGCTCTATGGCTATCCCCGTGACAACGGCACGGAGGTGATTTTCTATAACAAGACGCTCTTCCGCCAGGCGGGTGTGCCGTTCCCCACAGCTACCTGGACCTGGGACGACCTGCGGAGCAAGGCGTTGAAGCTGACCAAGCGCCACGGCAAGCGGGTCACCCAGTATGGGTTTGCCTTCGAGACCTTCCACTGGCGGCTGTACATCTGGCAGTCCGGCACTGAGTTGTTCGACAGCAACAGCGCTCCCACCAAGGTGACCTTCAACACGCCGGCAGCTGCGCAGGCGTTGCAGTTCATGGCCGATCTGATCACCAAGGATAAGGTGACGCCGCCGGCTAGCCAGATCGCGGATTCGTCAGCCATTGGCCCGCTCTTCTCCAGTGGGCGGCTCGCCATGGCCTTTGGCAACCACGCGCTTGTGCCCACCTTCGTGGCGACGCCGGGCCTGGAGTGGGGCGTGGTCGGGTTACCCCATTTTGCCGGTCAGCCCACGGTGAATGAGGCGGGGGGCGCCGGCTACGTCATCTCGCGGTGGACGCAGCAGCCTGAGGCTGCCTTTCAGCTGTGGTCGTTTCTCGTCGGCCCAGTGGCCTCGCAGATGTTCGCCGCCGGCAATGATCTCGTTCCTGTGAACCCTCAGGTCTTGCGTTCGGCGACGTGGCTGAGCAAGCCCTACAACCGCGTTTTCAGTGAACAGACAGCGCTGGGCCACGCCTTTCCCTCGTTTGCGGCGTTCAACGACATCTATACGGTCATCACCAGCGTACTAGACCGCGTATGGATTGGCGAGATGACCGCCGCACAAGCGCTGCCGCAGGCCGCCAGCAGCGCCGCGAAGATGCTCCACGCGGCGCCATGACGGCGCGGGCGCCGACAGCTGCCTCTCCCCGTCTGACACGACCAGAGCGGTCGGGTTGGAGTGTGCAAGGATCTCTGCTCAGCGGCAATCCGCGCCGCGCGCAGTGCCGGCGACGCTATGGCGACGCTGCTGCAGGGCCAGACCTTCGATGAGGCGCTGGAGGGGTTGTGCTGGCCGTTTGGCTCATCCGCCCGCGCAAGCTAGGGACAGAGCCCTGGACACCACCCTTGGACGCATCAGTTTCACGCGGTGATCACGCTGCCCCCTTGGGATGGTCCTGGCCTCTCTGAGCGAGCGGATGAGCCAAACGGCCAGCACACCTATGCACTCGAGGGAGGAGTCAGTGCTGATTGTGGGGCGGATGAGCCACGCGGCCAGCACAGGCGCCATGTCGCCCTCACAGGGCTAGCGCGCGGGCAACGGGCAGCCGTCGGGACCGCAGACACCGGCCGCGATCTCCTCCGCCCTCTCCCGCGCCAATCGCTCCCGTTGCCAGTCCCAGTCGATCGTGGGATGGAACTTCTCGGGGTACAGCGCCGCCCAGATCTGCTTGCGGATCACGAGGTTCTCGGGATCATGGCGCAGCGCGCCCTGCCACTCCGCCACCGCCTCCTCCCGCCGGCCCAGGCTGTCCAGCAGTCGCCCCAGCCGCAGTCGCGTCGCCACCACCTCCCTCTCCGTCGGGCCGAGCGCGTAGGGCGTGACGTCCACTGGGCTCACGATCGTATCCTCTCCTGCCGCGAACCGCTCGACGGCGGCGCGGTCTTCGGCGTGCTCGACCGAGAACCCCCCGTATTTAGCGTAGCGCACGACGCCGTCCGCATCGATCAGCACCCCATTAGGCACGGCCTTGAAGCCGAAGGCCGTGGCCGGGGCGCCCGTGTCATCAACCAACGTGGCAAAGGTCGCCCCGGCCACCTCGACGAACGGACGCGCCTGCTCCGCCCCGATATGCTCCATAGCGATCGACAGAATCTCGAAATCCGCATCCTTGTGGGCATCAGACACCTGCTGCCACCCGGGCAGCTGCGCGCGGCAGCTTCACCACGAGCCCCAGAAGAAGAGCAACCGCCGCTTGCCGCGCAGACGACCGAGCGTGACGGTCTCCCCATCCAATCCTTGCAACGTGACATCCGGAAGCTTGTCACCCACTCCTATCGCCATCTCTTGTTTCCTCCCTGTGCTCTTCCTACTGTCTGTCCTGGCGCTCCTGGAGCCGCCGCTTGATCTCCTGCCCTTCCCCGCGTGTCGCTGGCCATGATGAATGTAAGCACGAAAAAGTCTCGTGATCCAGTGGGGCGCTAGGCGGCGTCGGCAACCAGCGGCAGCACCTGACGGTCCGCCCAGTAGGCGTCCCACCCCTGTCTTGGCTACCAGCCTCATGCACGGGATGTCAGCCCCAATGAGGCTCATAGCCCCCAGCGCAGATCGGCTATTACTGAGCGGACCCCGCCTGCTGCAGCCCTTTCATGATGTTCTGCGCCGCGTGCCGCGGCCTTACTTTGGCCGCTGCAGCGGCCTTCTCGACATCGTCCTGTGTGATGTGCCCATCATCACCGTGGCGATCATTGGGTGCGTCGCACCCGCAACTCAGCCACATAGAGGTCTCTTTCTGCTCGCGCTATTCGCGCTGTCTGTGCCCCCCGGACCGAGGGCTACAGTAACCCAAGAGCATGTGCTATGCCACGAGACGGCTGTGCGTGAGGCTGACCACGACGTGGTCGTGATGGGGACGCCCTCCATGGCGCCGGTCTGAGGCCTGTGCTGGCTGGTTAGGTCATCCACTCGCTCAGAGACGCCACGCCCCCCCCACAGAGGCCGCCTGATCACAGCGTGCAGAGGGCCGGTGTCCTGGGGCAGTGTCCACGGTTCTGTCCCTAGCTGTCAACCACGGATGAGCTAACCAGTCAGCACAGCCCGATCACCACGCCCACCATCAGGTAGGCCAGGGCCGCCCAGGCCCAGCATGACGCCCGCGCCGAAGATACTGTAGGAGTGCGCCTGGGCCAGCGCCGCGCGCACGGCCAGGAACACATCGCGCGCCTCGGCGGGGTCGCCAAGCGGTAGCACCCCCCACTCCACCAGGTGATAGTACAACGGTGAGGGCGCCGTGGGCGCCCCGACCAGGGCGCGTCATCCCCGCCGCAGCCCCACGCCAGCCAGGCCACAGAGCAGGCTAGCCAGGACCACCAGCCCAATCTCCAGGACGGCAAAGCCGGTCGCATCGCTGGCCCATGCGCTGGTTATGTCGAATGGCATAATCGCCCCCCTCCACTCGTGCGCCCCTGTATCAAGACAGTAACTCAGACCGCGCTGCTGTGTCAACAGGATAATACAACGCCGGGCTCAGGTGGGCCAGCGCGACTCCCCCATCTACTCAATCTCACGGCAGGTCAGGCTACAGCGGCAGCCGCCAACAACCTCAACACAGGCGCCGCTGGGCTAGGGCCAATACGGTGCGGTTAAGGACTCGGATAGCTAGCCGAAGGGGCGGGTGAGTGACGTGTGTACCTGCCTTTTCAGAGACGCTGTGGTCGCTGCTATTTGAGCAGACACTACTTTGATCATTTATCTACACCGTATTGGGGCTAGCGCTGGACGGTGCTGTCGGCGGGGCGGGGCGGGCGCCCACGGGGAGTCACACCACGTGCCACCTCCTCGGCGTAGCGCGCGATGGCCTCTGGCGTGCTGTGCCAGCGGCCGCCCCGCTTGATCGCCGCCAGGCGGCCCTGGCGCACCAGCCACCCCAGGTGCGCCGCGCTGTACCCGCTGCTGGGGGCTAGCGCGGCGAGTGGCAGGTAGGCATCCTCCTCCAGCGTGACCGCGCAGGCCTCCAGATACAGGTCGAGGCCGCCCTCGACAGCCCGCCCCACCAGGTTGGCCAGTGGCGTGTAGGCGCCGGTATCCGCCGCGGCCAGCGCCCGGATATAGCTGAGGCGCCACTCGCGGAGCAAGAGCGCGGGCGGGTAGCCAGCGCGCATCAGCAGCAGGTTAAGCAGCAGGCGTCCCACACGCCCGTTGCCATCGGCGAAAGGATGCACAGCCTCGAAGCCGTGATGGGCGATCACGGCCGCGACGAGCGGATCGTAGCCATGGGCGTCGTCGGCCACCCAGGCGATCCATTGATCCATCAGGGCCGGCGCCTGGCCAGACGGCGGCGGGGTGAGCCGAGCGCCGCGAATGGAGACAGGCACGGTACGGAACTGGCCAGCCTCGGGCATGATCGCCTGCATAACCAGCCGATGCAGCGTCAGGATCGTCTCGCGCGTGATCGGTTGCACTGTCGCCGCGAGGGCGGTGAGACGCGCCACGGCCTCGGCGTGATTGGTCGCTTCCAGGATCTCGCGGAGGGGATGTCCGCCCACGGTGAGCCCATGCTCCACAACCAGCTGGGTCTCGCGCAGGGAGAGTGTGTTGCCCTCAATGGCGTTAGAGTGAAAGGTGAGCAAGACGCGCAGGTCGGCGTGCAGCCGGGCCAGGGTGCTGGGCGGCAGCGGGCGGTAGGTCTCCAGTCGCGCGCTCTTGTCGCGCAGGCGGCGGGCCAGGCGCGGATCAAGGCGCGGCTGCCGGGTCTCTCGGTCCATCGGATGGGCCCCTTGCCGGGCCTGGGGCCGCGTCGCTCTTGGCGGTCTCCTCCCCTATCATAATAGCAATGCTTCTGTCTCTACAAGCGAAACCATTGCTATTATGGATCCCCGGGACCGATGCGTTCCGGTAAGGAGGTCAATCCACATGCTCAAGGAGCAGCCGATACAGCTGGAGGCACGTGCGCGGCAGGCAGTAGATGAGCTACAAGCCACGATTACCCGGCACTATCCCACGGCGCGAGCTTTGAGGTAGCTTACAGCGTGGATGCTCCACGGAGCATCCATCTGCTCACCACAGTGGATGTCGCTGATCCTGATGAGGTAGGCGACCTGGTGATTGATCGTGTTGTCGTGCTCCAGGCCGACGAGCAGCTACCTATCCATGTGATCCCTCTCCGTACGCCCGAGCGGGTAGCTGCGGTGCTGCAGGCCCGGCAAGGTCGGCGGCCGCGGCAGGTCTAGCCAGGAGCAGAGGCGTAGGCCACGTGTTTATGTGCCGCCGGCGGGGTCGGGTGGGGCGGGGTAGACCAGATGTCTCCGCGTCCCTCGTGCTCAGCTATCCGGTGGCGAGCTGCTGCTCCCAGGAACGCGGAAAGCCGAGCCGCGCGTCGAGATAGGGGTCAGTGACCAGATAGTGGCCCATTGTGGCGGCAGCCCGTGCCTGCTGGCCGACCACCCAGAGTTCGCGCAGGACGACGAAGAGGGGCACAGCGCGACGGTCGCTCCAGCAGGACTGTGATGTCCAGGCCGATCGCGTAATCAGCCGCGAGGGTCGCCAGTAGCGCTGCCGGGGACAACAGCGACTGATACACTGGGTAGATACCGGCGTTGCCTGACACGATTGCCTCTCCTTTCCCTATAGATAGCTGTGGCTGTCGAAGGCGCTGGCGCGGATTGGGGGCTGGCTCAGGGCTGGTCGGAGCCGCTGGGGACCGCCCGCTCCAGGCAGCCGCGCAGGATGGCAGCGACCTTTCAGGCGATGGTCAGATCCCGTGGTCACCCCCTGGCGTCAGTATGCCATGGCGGCGACCCTGCGCCCCAGGCGCATGCGGGGGTTGTTTATGTGCCATCGTGGGTGGGGCAGTTGCGGCGGTGGGGGTCGCGGCCGCAATGTCGATATCCGATTCAGCCGATACCCCACCGTGCCGCCAGCTGTTCCGCCTGCGCCAGATCCAGCAGCGCCCCACTCGCGGCAAACTGGGTCCGCGCCTGGGCCAGGAGCAGGAGCGCCTCGGCAGAGGCGTCGGCCGAGCCGCTCCCGGCCAGCAGTGTCGCGGCCAGGGCAACCCCGGTGCGCGCGGCGTCCAGTGCCAGGCCCAGCGCCGTCTGGCTGGCCAGCGCCGCCCGCAAGCGCTCCTCAGCATCAGCAACACGCCCCGCGACATGCGCGCAGCGCCCTTCCAGCATCGTCACCAGAGCCTCCTCACGCAGGCCAACGGCCACTCGGACGAGCGCCCGCGCCGGCGCCATAGCCTCTGCTTCATCCACGGCAGCCCGGTCAAGGGCCAGGTCGGCACGGGCCAGCGTCAGATCCAGTTCAATGTCCAGCCGGTACACGGAGGGGCTATCCGCCACACAATCCTGGGCGTGGGCCAGCAGGATAGCAGCGTGCTCAGGCCGGCCACCAGCGAGCCGTGCCCGTGCAAGGGTCAGCAGCACGCGGGGCAACTCTCCGCTTCCTGCCTGGGCCCCACGTCGGGCCAGGCGGCCCAGGCAGGAAGCGGCGCCAAGCTTACCCCGCTCATAGGCGACCTGGGCCAGAACATGCCAGGCTCCCGCGCGGTGGCGGGTCTCGCCCCGCTCCCGCGCTATGGCCAGGGCGCGCGTGGCGTGCTCCTCGGCGCAAGCCAGGTTACCTCGCAGGAGCGCGATCCGCCCCAGCGCGAGACCACAGCCCCACAGGCCTTCCCACACATCCTGGCCGGTATAGATCGCCAGCGCCCGCTCATAACTGGCCGCGGCGCCGCCAGGGTCTCCCCGGGCGAGCAGCAGGATGCCCATCTCGCCCCAGAGATCGGCCACGTGGCGATCGTAGCCAATTGCTTCCCCAATGGTAATGCTGTGGCGGAAGGCCTCCTCAGCGGCGGCCCAGTCGCGGCGCAGCCTGGCCACCAGACCCAGGCCCCGCCAGCAGCGTGCGCTGCCCTCCTGGTCCCCTATCTCGTCAAAGCAACGCCGGGCGCGCCCGATCAGGTCCTCAGCCCGGTCCAGCTTGCCCGGACTGCTGAGCATCACCCGCCCCAGCTGCATATGCGCGGCGGCCAGGGCATGCCGATCACCGCGGCGCTCGGCGAGCGGCAGGAGCTGCGTGAAGCGATCCTCAGCGCGGTCCAGGCTCCAGGGCCGCATGGCCACGTTGCCCTGCAGATGATAGGCCTGCATCAGCAGGACGTCGGTGGCCGGCCCCGGTGGTGCGCTGGCCAGCAGATGGAGCGCCCGATCGGCCGCCGCGTCGGCCGCCCCATAGGCGCCCATGTCCGAATGAAGGTCGCCCCGCCCCAACGCGATGGCGGCGCGCGTGAGGACGGGCAGGCCGGCGCCATTCTGCCCGCCCTCCCCCTCAGCGGCATCGTAGGCGTCGGCGGCGCGGGCGTGCTCACCCAGGGTGCGCCAGATCTCCGCCTGCTTGCACCAGAGAGTCGCCCGCCGCGCAGGCTCAGCCGTCCTGGCTTGCGCCTGGTTGAACGTGGCCAGGGCATCGTGGTACTGGCACAGCACGCGATGCAGGTCGCCGAGTTTCTCGTCCAGCCGGGAGAGACCCTCGGCATTCCCGACGGACTCCTGGCGCTGACGGGCAGCGGTGTAGTGCGTCAGGGCGCTGCCCACGGCATAGGCCGCCGACGCCGCGTCACCCGCTTGCTCCAGCCAGCGCGCGGCCTGCCCATGCGCGTCAGTACAGGCATAGTGGTAGGCCAGAAGCTCAACGGGCGGGGGCCGGGCTCGTCTTCCAGGCTCGCGGCGATATCCAGGTGCAACAGAGTCCGACGGGAGAGCCCCAGATCGCTTTCGACCACCTCGCGGATCAGATCGTGGGCAAAGCGATACCCTGCCGCGTCGTCCACCAGCAGGCGAGCCTGGCACGCCGTCTCCAGCACGCTAACCACGGCGCGTAACGGGCGGCCGAGGGCCCAAGCCAACAGGTGGGCCTTAATCGCTCGCCCCGCCACGGCGGCCACCGCCAGGGCCTCCCGCGCTTCGGCGGGCAGGACGGCCACGCGCTCACGCACGCTCTGTGCCACTGTCCAGGGCAGAGCCTGCGCGTCGCCGCCTGCGTCGCGGCGTCCCTGGCGGCGCCCCTGTGCCCAACTGACCAGGAAGAACGGCACACCGCCCAAGCGCGCGGCCATTGCAGCGCCGTCTGCCGCCTTGGCTGACTCGCCCAGCACGACGGCCAACAGTGCGGTGGCGTCGGGGACGGCCAGCGGCGCCAGCGGATGGTGGGTCGCCAGTCCCGCGGCAGCCAGATCGGCCAGCATGGTGGAGAGGGCAGCGCCCGGCTCGAGCTGCGTATCGCGGTAGGCAGCTACCACCCGCAGGCCGTTGTCCGCGGCGCGGTGGGCTAGCACACGGAGCAGATCCAGCGCATCTTTGCCAGCCCACTGCAGATCGTCGAGCAGCAACAGCGTGCCGGCGGCGCCCGCGGCGTTGGCCAGACACCGCGTCGTGGCGTCGAAGGTGAGACGCCGCTCCTCCTCGGCCGAGATGGTCCCCGACGGCAGCGGCGCGAGAGGACCGCCCGCCAGTTCGGGCAACAAGCGCACCAGCCAGGCGCAGCCGCGCACCTCACGCCGGGTCTGGTCGAGCGGCAGCGAGGCCAGGTGGCGGGCCACTGCCTCTTGGAGCGGCGCGTAGGGTTCCTGCCCCCCACGCTGGCGACAGCCGCCGGATAGGACACATCGCCCTTCCAGCGCGCCCAGCCGCGCCGCCTCAGCGAGCAGGCGGGTCTTGCCGATGCCGGGCTCGCCTGCCAGGAAGAGCAGCGGCGGCGCATCAGCAGATATCGGGCGCACATGGCCCCGCAGCAGGGCCAGCTCAGGTGCGCGACCGATCAGAGGAGGCATGGAGGCGCTGCGCATGGCTGTGATCGGAGACGCAGGCCGCGCCGCGGCGGCAAAAGTCCCTCGCTCCGCCTCGTCCAGACCCAGGGCTTCAGCCAGGAGGGCGACCGTATCGTGCCGTGCGCGACATCGAGCGCGGGGCGCCCCATGTGCCACGGCACGGACGCTGAGGCTCGCCCGCTCCGCCAGCGCCTCCTGCGTCAGTTCCACATTGAGACGATGCCGCCGCACGAGCACCCCAAACCCGCCCGGATGGATCCCGACCATTGGTTCTGCCTTTCTTCCCCTCCGCAGTGGCAGCTGCTGGTAGTGTAGCACGCCCCTCCGGCCTGCCAGAGCATGATGCCTGCTATGATGCCTGCTCTTTTGCCGGTTTTGCCTGGGCCAACCGTGCTTCCTCTGGCAGAGTGGGAGGCAGGCAGCCAGGCCAGCCCCGCGACAGCCAACGCCGACCCCAGGATCACAGTGCGCGCTCGTGGTCCATCAACGGTGATGTAATCCGTTGATCGCCTCAGCCAGAGGCCGCGGGCAACGTGGCGGCACAGGCGTGATGAACCGCCAATCTGGGTATCACTGGTCATGCCAAGATCCATAGCGGGCGCGTGTGGTGCGGGAGGGAGGCGCACGGACAAGAGACGGATCAAGTCGACACGCACGCTGGAGGGCGCCCCCATGCGTGCCCTCCAGCGCGACTGACGAAGCCACTGTGTTACAGAGGGCCCTGAGGCCCCTGTGCGATGAACGGAGGGCTTACGATCCCCAGAGCGGCATCGTCATCAGTGTGCTGGGCAACCTGACCGCGATGTCGCTGACGACCGTGGACGATGCTGTGCGCGCCGCGCTTATGGCGGCGCAGTGACAGCAACACCGTGTTTCTACACTGAAAGGAGCCTTCGATGTTTGCAGGATCTCTCTGGCACAGTCTCGCCCTCCTGGTGGGGTTGGCACTGATCACCGTCGTGCCTACGCTGTCCCAGGCGGCGAGCCCGGCCAGTGGCGCATTCTTCTATACAGTGACTGACCTGGGCACGCTGGGTGGCAGCTATAGCGAAGCAGGCTGGATCAACGACCGTGGGCAGGTGGTGGGCCAATCCTCCCTCCCCGGTGATACGGTGGCCCATGCCTTCTTGTGGCAGAACGGCACAATGACTGACCTGGGCACGCTGGGCGGACCCACTAGCATTGCGCTGCAGAACAATGCGGCGGGAGCGATCATCGGGACGGCGGACACAGGTCTGGCCGGTGGCGACGCGCAGTACTGCGGCGCCACTGAGGACTGCCATGCCGCGCTGTGGACCAGGGGGCGCCTGACCGACTTGGGGACTCTGGCTGGCCCCAATAGCTATGGGTGGGGCATCAACGATGCGGGAGCTGTCGTGGGCGATGCCGAGACCACGGTGCTGAACCCCAGCACGGGTCTGCCACGGGAACGTCCGACTGCCTGGCTCTGGGGCATCGCGCACGATCTGGGCACGTTGGGTGGGACGAACGGCATTGCCGTGGGGATCAACAACGACGGCCAGATCGTGGGCAGTTCCGCCGTGGCGGGCGACGCCGCCACGCACTGCACCCTCTGGGAGAGGGGCGCCGTCACGGATCTGGGCACATTGGGCGGCTCCTTCTGCACCGGCGCCTGGATCAACGACCGTGGGCAGGTGGTTGGGTACTCCCATAGGCATCAACCGAAGAGAAGGAGGGCAGGATCGTGCAGCAATTGGAAGGGCGAGGGCTTCTTTTTGCGGCGGTTGAGGCGACATCCTGCGCGCACACACCGGTGGATGGTGGTGAGGGC
>JAABUM010003223.1_pt1 | contig 20602 bp, 18 predicted proteins | sample 5559161 | NCBI WGS metagenome assembly JAABUM01 (sample SAMN10711868, study PRJNA513369) | rock metagenome | isolation source: Antarctica rocks | place: Antarctica: Victoria Land, Siegfried Peak nord
GCGGCGAGCGGACGGAGCGCGTGGAGCAGTTGAGCAAGATGATGGAGTCCGCCGGGCTTCGTGCGCCCGTGATGGACAACATCCGCGACGAGATGTGGCTGAAGCTGTGGGGCAACCTGTCCTTCAACCCGATCAGCGCTCTGACCCATGCCACCCTGGACGTGATCACCACGTCGCCCGGCACTCGCGCGGTCGCGAAAGCCATGATGCTGGAGGGCCAGGCCATCGCCGAGCGGCTCGGCGTGAAGTTCCGGGTGGACGTGGAGCGCCGCATCAACGGCGCGGGCGCGGTGGGCGCTCACAAGACCTCGATGCTTCAGGACCTGGAGCGGGGGCGGGCGATGGAGATTGATCCGCTGGTGTCCGTGGTGCAGGAGCTGGGGCGGCTGACCGGCATTCCGACGCCGACGATAGACACCGTTCTTGCACTGGTGCAGCAGCGCGCCTCTTCCGCCGGCCTGAACTAGAATGGCACAGTGGCTGCGCTTCGAGCGAAACGGGGCGGCAGGGTTCGGGACCTTGGACGGCGGGGTGATCGCGGTTCACCAGGGCAGCATGTTCGACGATCCCACGCCCACGGGCGAACGGGTGGCGCTGGCCTCCGTCCGGCTGCTGGCGCCCGCGCAACCCTCGAAGATGATCGCGCTGTGGAACAACTTTCGTGCCCTGGGCGTCAAGCTGGGGCTGTCGGCGCCGGCCGAACCGCTGTGGTTCATTAAGGCGTCGTCGTCCTATGCCGGCCCGGACGCCATCGTGCACAGGCCGGCGGAGTACGAGGGCAAGGTGGTGTTCGAGGGCGAGCTGGCCATCGTGATCGGCGCCACCTGCCGCAACGCCTCCCCAGCGGAGGCTGACGCGGCGATATTCGGCTATACTTGCGTGAACGACATCACGGCGTCGGACATTCTGCAAAAGGACCCGACCTTCGCGCAATGGACCCGCGCCAAGAGCTACGACGGGTTCAGCCCCTTCGGACCCGTGATCGCCACTAATCTCGACTCGGCCATGCTGTCGGTCCGCACCGTGCTGAACGGGGCGGAGCGGCAAAACTATCCCATTTCCGACATGGTGTTCCCCCCCGCCACCCTGGTCAGCCTGCTGTCGCGCGACATGACCTTGGCGCCCGGCGATGTGATCTGCTGCGGCACCTCCCTGGGCGTGGGCGTGATGCGGGAGCGGGAGAACACGGTCGAGGTCACCATTGACGGGATCGGCACGCTGCGGACCCGCTACGTGAACTAGGGGCGCTGGGCGGGATCCGTTCCGGGTTTGGGCGACCGCTCCGCACGGGCTTGCGTAGGACTACCTGCTCCCTCCGGGAGAGGGTTGGGGTGAGCGACTGTCTGGGGGTCAAGCGGCCTGAGCGGCATCGTTGCGGGTTTCGTTCGCCTCTTCGAGTTCCCGGGCGTCTTCGGCCATCTTGGCCCGGATCTCGCGGGCCTTGGCGTTTAGGCGGGTGAGCAGCTTGTGGGCGAGAGCCATGCGGACGACCATGCGAGGCTTGCCCTTTTTGGTCAGGCGCCTGTCGAAGTCGCAGATATCCGGTTCGTGCCGGGCGGCGAGGCCTGCCGCGATGAACAGAAAGGATCGCGGCCTTTCGCGCCCGCCGCGGGTGCGGCGCGGCCCGTCGTGGTTGCCGCGTTGGCTGGCGAGCGGGGCGACGCCTGCGAGCTTAGCGATGGCCTTGTTGGAAACGGTGCCGATCTCGGGCAGCTCGGCCATGAGGCAGGCCATCGTGCGGTCGGCGACGCCCTTGATGGCGCGGAACGCCTAGTCGAGCATCATGCCGATGGACGATGCGCCCGGCGGACATGGATTGCCACCGCCAATCGCCTGGCCGCTATCTTCCCCTTCTCCCTCCGGGAGAGGGCCGGGGTGAGGGAGGTCTTGTCTGCGGAGCCGAAAGCAGCCGATGCCGCAGGCGCACGGCCTCAACCTGGCCAGCACCAGCAGGTGCTGTGTGGCGAGCTGTGGACCCAACCCGCTCCATGGCCGCGCAAAGATTTCCGGCTACAGATCCTGACAGCACCTGTAGCCGAAGCAACTCCACCCCGGCGCTACTCCGCCGCCGTCGCCATCGCCCCCACCGCCGACACCCGGGCCGCGCAGAACTTGAACTCCGGTATCTTGGCGAACGGGTCCAGCGCCGGGTTGGTCAGCAGGTTGACGGCGGCCTCCGCGTAGCAGAACGGCATGAACACCATGTTCTCCGGCACGTCGCGGTCGCTGCGTATCTTCACTTCCACCGCGCCGCGCCGCGTCTCCAGCCGAATCCGGTCGCCGGGCGTCAGTTGCAGGCGCCACAGGTCCTTGGGGGACATGAACGCCACCGCTTCCGGCTCGATGGCGTCCAGCACGGCAGCGCGCCGGGTCATGGACCCGGTGTGCCAATGCTCCAGCACACGCCCGGTGGACAGCACCATCGGGAACTCCGTATCCGGCACCTCATCGGGCGGCAGCACGTTGGCCGGCACGATCTTGGCCCGGCCGCTCGCGGTCGGGAAGCCGGCGTAGAAGATGATCTCGTTGCCGGGCTTGTCCGGGGCGTCCACCGGGTAGGTCACGGCTCCCTCGCGGACGACGCGCTCCCAGGTGATGTTGGCGAACGACGGCATTACCTGCGCCATCTCCGTGAACACCTCGGCAGGCCCGGCGTAGTTCCAGGGCAGGCCCATGCGCTGGGCGATGGACTGGATGATCATCAGGTCTTGCCGCGCCTCGCCCGGCGGCTCCAGCACAGGGTTGGCGATCTGCACGCGCCGGTCGGTGTTGGTGAACGTCCCGGACTTCTCCGCGAACGCCGAGGCCGGCAGCACCACGTCCGCATGGAACGCCGTCTCGGTCAGGAACAGGTCCTGCACTACCAGATGGTCGAGCATCGCCAGGGCGCCGCGCGCATGGTTCAGGTCCGGGTCGGACATCGCGGGGTTCTCCCCCTCGACATACATGCCCTTGATCTTGCCCTCGTGGATCGCGGTCATGATCTCGACGACCGTGAGGCCGCGGACGGGATCAATCGGGCTGTTCCAGTAGGTCTCGAAGTGCTCGCGTATGGCCGGGTCCTCGACGGACTGGTAGTCCGGCAGCACCATCGGGATCAGCCCGGCGTCGCTGGCGCCCTGCACGTTGTTCTGCCCGCGCAAAGGGTGCAGCCCGGTGCCGGGCCGCCCGATCTGGCCGGTCACCAGCGCCAGCGCGATCAGGCAGCGCGAGTTGTCGGTGCCGTGGACGTGCTGGCTGATGCCCATGCCCCAGAAGATCAGGCTGGTGCGCGCCGTGGCATACAGGCGCGCGACCTCGCGTATGGTCGCCGCCGGGATGCCGCAGACGGCCTCCATCTTCTCGGGCGGGAAGTCCTTGATGCGCTCCTTAAGCTCCTCGTAGCCCTCGGTGTAGCCGGCGATGTACTGCGCGTCCGTCAGGCCCTCGGTGATGATGGTGTGCAGCATGGCGTTGAGCAGCGACACGTCGGCGCCGGGCTTGAAGGCGAGGTGGCGGTGGGCGTAGCGCGACAGCGACTGGTGCCGCGGGTCCATGACGATGAGCTTCGCGCCGTTCTTCTTGATGGCGTTCTTGATGAAGGTCGCCGCGACCGGGTGGTTCACGGTCGGGTTGGCGCCGATCACGACGATGACCTCGGCATCCAGCGCCGCCATGAACGGAGCCGAGACCGCGCCGGAGTTCAGGCCCTCCATCAGCGCCGCCACCGACGAGGCGTGGCACAGCCGCGTGCAGTGGTCCACGTTGTTGGAGCCGAAGCCGGTGCGTATCAGCTTCTGGAACAGGTAGGCTTCCTCGTTGGATCCCTTGGCCGAGCCGAAGCCGGCCAGGGCGCGCGGGCCGTGCTCCTTGCGTATGCGCGACAGCCCGTTGGCCGCACGGTCCAGCGCCTCGTCCCACGACGCCTCGCGGAAGTGGGTCCAGGGGTTGGCCGGGTCCACCTGGTCGTTGGCGTGCTTGGGCATGTTGTCCAGGCGGATCAGCGGCTTGGTCAGGCGGTGCGGATGATGGATGTAGTCGAAGCCGAAGCGGCCCTTGACGCACAGCCGGTTCTTGTTGGCCGGGCCGTTGCGGCCCTGGGCATAGACGACCTTCTTGTCCAGCACCTCGTACGTCACCTGGCAGCCGACGCCGCAGTAGGGGCACAGGCTGTCCACCTTCTTGTCGGGCCAGGACACGCGCTGCTCGGCCTCGTTCAGATAGGCCGCCGGCATTAGCGCGCCAGTCGGGCAAGCCTGCACGCACTCGCCGCAGGCGACGCAGGTGCTGCTGCCCATCGGGTCGTCGAAGTCGAACACCACCTTTGCCTCGGCATTGCGGTAGGCCATGCCGATGACATCGTTGACCTGCACCTCGCGGCACGCGCGGACGCAAAGGTTGCACTGGATACAGGCGTCCAGGTTGACGCGCATCGCGGGGTGGCTGGGGTCGTGCGTCCAGCGCTCAACGGCGGGGAAGCGGCTCTCCGTCACCCCGGTCTTGTCGGCCCAGTTCCAGAACGGCGAGGTCGGGTCGTGCGAGGTCGCACGGGCCGGCTGGTCGGACACCAGCAGCTCCATGACCATGGACTGCGCCTTCTTCGCGCGCGCCGTCTGGCTGCGTACCTTCATGCCGACGGCGGGCACGCGCTTGCATGACGGCGCCAGCACGCGCTCGCCCTCGATCTCCACCATGCAGACGCGGCAGTTGCCGTCGGGGCGGTAGCCCGGCTCGGGCCGATGGCACAGGTGCGGTATCTCGGTGCCCACGCGACGCGCCACGTCCCAGATGCTCTCGCCGGCCAGGGCGAACACGCGCTCACCGTCCAGCTCGAACGCCAGGCCCTGCGTCTCGGTCGTGGTGCGGTCGAGGTTCTGCGGCCCCTCGGTCATGGTCGAACTGCTCATTCGGCGGCCCTCCTGGAGGTCAGCAAATGGGGAAAGTACTTGATGAGGCAAGTCAGCGGGTTGGACGCGGCCTGGCCGAGGCCGCAGATGGAGGCGTCGAGCATGACCTGGCTGAGTTCCAGCAGCAGGTCGGTGTTCCAGACGCCGGCCTCCATCAGCATCCGCGCCTTCTGCGTGCCGGAACGGCAGGGCGTGCATTGCCCGCAGCTCTCGTCCTCGAAGAACCGCATCAGGTTGATCACCACGCCCTGCATGTCGTCCGCCTCGGAGAACACGACGACGGCGGCAGAGCCGATGAAACAGCCATATTTTTCCAAGGTGCCGAAATCGAGCGGTATGTCGTTCATGTGCCCCGGCAGGATGCCGCCCGACGCGCCGCCGGGCAGGTAGCCGGCCAGGGTGTGCCCGTCATCCATGCCGCCGCAGTACTCGTCAATCAGCTCCTGCACGGTGATGCCCGCGGGGGCCAGCTTGACGCCGGGCTGCTTGACGCGGCCGGACACCGAGTAGCTGCGGAGGCCCGTCCGCCCGTTGCGGCCGTGGCTGGTCCACCAGGCGCCGCCGCGCTCGATCAGGTCGCGCACCCAGAACAGCGTCTCGACGTTGTTGATGAGCGTGGGACGCCCGAACAGGCCGACCTGGTAGGGATAGGGCGGCTTGTGCCGCGGCAGGCCGCGCTTGCCCTCGATGCTTTCCAGCATGGAGCTTTCCTCGCCGCAGATGTAGGCCCCGGCGCCGCGCCGCATGTGAATCACCGGGCCGCCCGGCGGCAACTTGGCGATCTCGCGCGTCAGTATCTCGCGCTGCACGGGATACTCGTCGCGCAGGTAGATATAAACCTCTGCGGCCTCGACGACGTGCGCGCCGATCAGCATGCCTTCCAGGAAGCGGTGCGGGTCGGTGTTGAGGTATAGGCCGTCCTTGAACGTGCCCGGCTCGCCCTCGTCGCCGTTCACCGCCATCATGCGCGGTGCCGGCTCGTTGCGGACCGCGCGCCACTTGCGCCCTACAGGAAACCCGGCGCCGCCCAGGCCGCGCAGCCCAGCCTCGTCCAGCTTGGTCAGCACGTTCTCGACACTGACCTCGCCGGAACGGATGCGGCCCAGCAGCGCATAGCCGCCGCCGGCCACGTAGGCGTCGTAGTCCACGTAGGTCCCATGGACGTGCGCATGCGTGTCGCCCGCGGCAACGGCTGCGGCCACGGCGTCCGCGCTGGTGCCTAGCAGGAAGTTGTGGCCGACCTCCGCCACCGGCGCGTGGTGGCACAGGCCGACGCAAGGGGCGCGCACGACGCGGGCGCCGGGCAGGGCGCCGCTGGCCTCGCGCGCCTTCAGGTCGGCATACAGGGCCTCGGCCCCGTACATGGCGCAGGTCACGGTGTCGCACACGCGCACCACGGTGGGGGCCAGGTCAGGCTCGCCCTCCTTCACCACGTCGAAGTGCGCGTAGAACGTCGCGGTCTCGTAAACCTCGGCATAGGCCAGCCGCATCTCGTCGGCGAGCGCCGCCAGGTGCGGGGCCGAAATCTGGTGGTAGGTGTCCTGGATCAGGTGCAGGTGCTCGATCAGCATGTCCCGCTGCCGCGGCGCGTCACCCAGCAGGGTGGCGATCTCGTGCTTGGCCTGCGGCTGGACCTCGCGGCCCTTCGGCGTGGACCGTGCGCGGCCCCCGCGTCCCGGGTGCTCGAAACGCCTGACGTTTGATGTTGCATCCTGCATGAACGGTCTCCCCTATACATTATACCAGAAACGCTGGTTTGGCCCAACATATGTGCAGTTGGCCGGCATGTCAGTGAGTCAATGCGTTGATGGACCCAGAACTTGGGTAGCAAGCGGCGTCCTGCTCCGCTGCGTAAGGTAGAAACGGTGTTCCTGGGCAGCGTTGGGTGGTCCGGTTAGGTCGCCAAGGGCAGCAAGCCGACGAAGACATCCAACCGAGCCGCTGATGCGCCGGGCCCACCGCAATGCGGCGGCCTTGTACGCCGAACCGCCACCCAGTTGAAGCCAGATCGTCTTCGTTTCCGTATACGCCTCCAGTGCCGAACGCCCGAGGTCACGGCCAATGCCGGACTCGCTGCCCATTCCGCCCCAGGGCAAGCGCGCATCGGTCGAACGATAGGTGTTGACCCATACGGTTCCGGCACTGATCTGGTTCGCGGCCCTGTGCGCCCGGTCCACGTTGGAAGTCCAGAACACAGACGCCAAGCTGTAAACCGTTCCGTTGGCCAGGCGCAGCGCTTCCGCCTCGTCGCCGAACCGCATGACGGAGACGACAGGCCCGAAAATCTCCTTCTGGGCAACCCGCGTGCCGCCGTCTACGCCGGACAGCACCGTCGGCTGCACGAAGTAGCCCCGGTTGCCGATGCGGCTGCCACCCAAGACTAGCTTCGCGCCCTCGTTAAGACCGATTCCGATATATCCTAGCGTCAACATCGGCCGCCCCTGCCTGCGCCACTAGGGCAAGAACCTCTTCCGTGGCCGGGTTGAACGTCGTGAACTGGTTGCCGCTCTGGGCATCGGCCCAGTCGCCGTGGATCAGCAGCTTGGTACGGGGCAGGACTAGTGACAAGCTCACGAGGGATCCTTATCGCGGAAGACACTTGCAGCGTTGTCCGGGCTGCCTGTGTAATCAAACTGGATTTACAGGACACCTTATCGGAACTTCCGATCAACTCTGGCCCGGCAGTTCCAGCATCCCAGCAACGTCCAACAGGCTGGCCTCCGCCAAGAAGGCCCGGGACAATGGGGAAAGCGGATCGCGATTGTTTGCCACCAGCCCGACGGTGTGGAATGCCGACGGCTGGTCGAGCGGCAGCGCGCGCAGGTCTGTGCCGGGGCCGAGCACAGCGAGCAGGCTATGCGGGACGATGCTCGACCAGCTACCCAGCCGGACATGGGCACAGATCGCCAGCATGGAGGTCGTCTCCATCCTCGGCCTCGGCGCCGGGCCGCCAGCCTCCCGAATGATGCGGTTGATGATGCGCCGGTTCTGCATGTCGGAGCTGAGCAGGCAAAGCGGCAGCGTGGCTGCCTCATGCCAAGATACGCGGTCCTGGCTGCCGAGCGGACCGGGCGACGAGGTCAGCAGAACGTAGCGCTCCTGGTAAAGCGGCAGCGAGCGCACGTTGTTCAGTGGCTCGTTGTCCAAGTAAGTAAGCCCCACTTCAAGGTCGAAGCTTTCCAGCCCGCGCTGGATCTGCACTGAGGTCATCGAGGTCACCTCGGCCGTTACGTTCGGGTGGCGGTGGCAGAATGGGGTTACGACAAGCGGGGCAGCGGCCATCGCGGCTGGAATGACGCCCAGGCGCAGTCGCCCGCTCACGCCGTGCCGCATTTCTGCGAGTTCCTGCTCAAGCCCGTTCTGGTCCGCCAGTATCAGCTGCGCCCAGTCCAGCACCCGTCTTCCTTCCTGAGAAAGATTGCGGAAGCGCTGTCCCCCATGGTCAGTGAGCGGCACACCCAGTTCGGCTTCGAGTTGCTTGATCGCCTCTGACAAAGTCGGCTGCGTCACGTTGCAGGCTGCAGCAGCGCGACCATAATGCTTCTCGCGAGCGAGAGCGACGAAATAGCGGAGATGCCGGAGGTTCATGCGGAAGGCATGGCTCGCCAACTCAACCGTTGCAAGCCGATCCGGCCAAAGTGATACTCTGGTCGCTCAGTGCGCCCCTGAAGTCCGCCCTTGACCGCCTGGGCCTTGAACTCCGCCGTTAACCGCCGGCGGGTCCACTTCTCCGCCATGTTGTACCGCCCTCATGGGGTGTTCGGGCTCCATACAAGAACCTCCATCCCGCAAGAGGAAGGCCCACCATCATGCTACCTTGCCACCTTGCTGCGCCAACGCCTTTGCCCAGCTTATTGCTCCACGGATGATGCCCCATCTCGCTAGTCTGATATCGTTCAAGCCTTCTTGATCAGCGCGGTTCAGCATCCCCACTGGCCAAGGATGTGCATTCGATCGCTTTCGAGGCTCTTCGGCCGTTGTCCGTCCTTTGCCTCGGGAACGTATGAGCCGTTCAATGCGTCCGGCGCGACGGCCATGATGCCGGCCCGAGTGTTCTTTTCCGTCATCGCCTCTTCGAGCGCTTCTGGGTCGCTCCACGTTAGTCGTCCCGACTCCATGCGGGCATAGACGAGCCCAGTCTTGCGGCTCGCGAAGCTGACAGTCGAGAGCAGCCGCACGCACCGCTCGAGGAACCGTGTGTTGTTCTCTGGGGCCATGGCCTGCGGATCCGGGTACACGTCGTCCACGCATTTGGCGTTCACATTGATCTTTCGATAGCGCTCGACGTCAAGGATGCACTTGACGTCAAAGATGGTTATGTCCCGGTTCCATCCGAAAGCAATGGTGCGCGGCCGTTCTCCAAAGGGAACGCTATTGTCAAGAAATTCGTAATGGACCCGCTTTGTCGTCCGCATCGCCCATGTGAAAAACAGGTCCGGCATGCCCGTAAATGCTTCAACATTGTGCGCAAGCAGATCATCCACGGCTTTGTAACGCCCCACGCGCAGCCCGCGCTCCCAGGCGCGCTCAACGGTAACGTGCGGCGGGGTGACCATGAAAAAGAGATACACGAGATCGGCGAAGCGTGTGATCATCGTGCTAGTCGCCTCGTCAACGTCTGCTGCAAAACTATCGAACCGAAAACGGTCGATCAGGAGATGTGGTACCTCCGAACGCTGGCCTTTCCGTCCCATGTAGCGGTCCAGCTTCGAGTCGATAATGGCGAGTTCATCTCCGGTGAGCATACCAGCATATTTATGATTTTCACCGAGTGAGCTGAAGTCGAGAAGATACTTCCGCCAGATATCGGGGCTGATAAGCGCAAAATGTTGCCAGTCAATGCCGATCTCTGCTGCGAGCCTCTTCTGATATGGGCGCATCGTACTCTTGCCGGAGGCAGAAGCTCCTTTTGTATTCATTGCGAAAGGTCGCTCTTGGAAGGGCAGAAGCTGATACCCCTCGGCCTTCGCAGCTTCCGGGAACCAAGAATCGACAAGCTGGCCGACGATTTCGGCAACGTGCCGGTTGCAGGCAATGCCGGTGGCGACGGATGCGAGCAAATTCGCATCGCCCCAGATACGGCCGTGCTTTGCGCGCATTGATGACGCCACTCTGATCAGCGTCTTGTATGCCGCCATCGCTAGCGGGCCACTTGCACTTGACCCGGCCTTTTCCGTCCACTGCCCAAGAAAACGCTCCTCGCGATCACGAACGTCCTCGTGCCGGACTACATCTTGCCTCTCACGGGATTGCCAGCGCAGGAAGCCGAATCGCCCACTTCGCCGAGCATCTTGCGCAGGAACCGGGGTGGCGCCGAGCCGCGTGGAACCGAGCACGTTCCCAAACTCGGCGTTGATCAACGCCGACAACTCCTGCTCGGCTTCCCGGTACGCGCTCACGATTTTTGGCATGTGCGGCGCTATGTGCCTCGTCAGAATCTTATGTGTCATCTGTCTAAAACTGACGCCGAGATCATCAACCTCGAACCCATCAGGCACGGAGAGCTCGGCGGTCACGCGAATAAGGAGCTCGTGTACCACAAGGCGTTCGGGGCGGAAAACCACGAGCTCATCAGTCTCGAGTCCCGTCAAGTCACGCAGCTCGCATGCCTCCTCGTAGCTTCTGAACGCATTATCCGATCTGTAGATGGTCGCGAGAGGTGCCAGGCGAGATGGAAGCTGAGACTGAATGCCCGGATCCCAAGGACCACTTCCCATTGTCTCAGAGGGGGGATGCGAGGTCGTCATGGAGCACCCCAGTCGGGCGAGAACCGGAGGGGCTTGCCATTTGTGGTAAAACGCTGATACGAGAGGTCCAACAAGGAAATTCCTTAGCTAGGCGTATTGCATCAAGGTCTACGCCAAGTCGACTGTGCCCATAGCCAACCTCTTACGCCAATACCTCCTCAGCGCCAACTCACCTGAACGCGGCCCTCACTTCTACTCTGGGTTGAACAGGTCCCAGCACCCTTGGATCGATTTTGGCCGGTTCTGGGCGTTGGTGCGTAGATGCCCGGGTGGCCTGATCCCGACGGGGCAGGTATGTTCCTTCCATGCCCTTCAAGCACAACGCCGCACGCCGTCATCGCATCCCGCGAGCCCGCTACCGGGTTGCGAACTGGTCGGCCTACGAGGCGGGACTGCGCCGGCGGGGTGAGATTACCTTCTGGGTTGATGAAGCAGCCCTGACCGGATGGCACGCCCCGCGCCGCAGCACGCCCGGCGGGCAGCCGCGCTACTCTGACCTGGCGATCGAACTGGTGCTTACACCGCGGCTGGTGTTCCACTTGGCCCTGCGGCAAGCGGAAGGCTTTGCCCGCAGCGTGCTCGCGCTGCTCGGCCTGGACCTAGCTGTGCCGGACCACACCACGCTCTTGCGGCGAGGTCGGGCCTTTGCCGGCCGCCACCCTCGGGGCCAGCCTGATGGCGGGCCGATGCACCTGGTGCTGGACAGCACGGGGCTTGAACTGTTCGGCCAGGGCGAGTGGTGCGCGGCCAAGCACGGCCGACTGCGCCGGCGCTGGCTCAAGTTGCACCTGGGTGTCGACGCCAGCACCGGCGAGATCGCAGCCCACGTGCTGACGGACGGCGACGGAGACGACGTGGCGCAAGCACCCGCCCTGCTGCGCCAGTGCGAGGGCACCCTGGCCAGCCTGACCGCAGACGGCGCCTACGACCGCGACCCCGTTTATGCAGCAGCCATGGCGCGACAACCCAGGTCACCACCCACCGTGGTCATCCCACCCCGGGCCGACGCCGTGCTGAGCACAGCTGATCCGGATCATCAGACCCCGCGCGACCATCACATCCAGCTCTTGGCCGAACAGGGCCGCACGGGCTGGCAACGCGCGACCAGTTACGGCAAGCGCAATCACGCGGAAACGGCCATGAGCCGCTACAAACACCTGATCGGGCCCAAACTGCGCGCGCGAACCCGGCCAGGTCAGCACGGCTAGGTCGTAAACGATGCGCTATGGCCCTTGAGTCCGGCCGTCACTCGTCGTCTTCGTCCTCGGGCGGGTATTGCGGCGGGGCTTTGCCGGTGGCCTTGAGCAGCTTCGGGTAACGCGCCTTCGGGGTCTTCTCCCCCAGCCCGATCACCTCGACCCGAAAGCGCCAGTCGTCGCCGTAGTCGAAGAGGAACTGCATCTCGGCGCCGACGGCGGGGAACGCCTGGGCCACCTTGGTCCGCTTGACGCTGCCGGACTCGGCACCGCCCTCCAGGTCGGCGAAGAGTTCGTAGCGCACGGGCGAGTCGAAGACGTGGTGGCCCAGCTCGCTGAAGAAGCCGAAGGCGTGGTCGAGGTCGAAGTCGAAGGCCCGCACGATGGCCGCGGCGAGGTCGTAGAGGGACGTCTCGCTCGGGATCTCGATGTCGCGGTAGACCCTGGGCTGGAGCCGGACGCGCAGGACGTGGGTGCTCGTGCGAGACATGCGGCCGTCCTCCATCCACCCCGGCCCGCGCGGCCCGATGCTCAGCCGCCCTTCGGGGCGGCCCAGTGCCAGGGCATGAGTTCGTCGATGCGCGCCTGCGGCCAGCCGTTCACCAGGCGGGTCAGCAGGTCGGTGACGTAGGCCTGCGGCTCGACGCCGTTCAGCTTGCAGGTCTCGACCAGGGAGGCGACGTGGGCCCAATTTGCCCCGCCCTCGTCGCTGCCGGCGAACAACGCGTTCTTCCTCGACAGCTTGATCGGGCGTATGGCGCGCTCGACCGTGTTGGTGTCCATCTCGATGCGGCCGTCGGCCAAGAACCGCACCAGCCCGCTCCAGTGGTTCAGCGCGTAGCGGATCGCGCCGGCCAGCGGGCCGCGGGCCGGCAGCCTGGTCATTTGCGCCGCGAACCAGGCGCGCAGGTCCGTGACAAGCGGCTGGCTCTTGGCCCGGCGCACCGCGAGCCGTTCGGCCGCGGCCTTGCCGCGCACTTTGGCCTCGATCCGGTAGAGCGCTGCGATGCGGGTCAGCGCCTGCGCGGCGATCGGCGCCGCGCCAGCTTTGGCCAGGTCGTAGAAGCCCCGGCGCACGTGGCTCCAGCAGAACACAAGCGTCACGGCCTCCTCGCCCCTCTTGGGGTCGGCCAGCTTCTTGTAGGTCGCATAGCCATCGCACTGCAGGATGCCGCGATAAACCCCGAGCAGCCGGTCGTTGTGCTCCTGCCCGCGGCCCGGGGCGTAGCTGTAGACCACCGCCGGCGGGTCGGTGCCGCCCCAAGGCCGGTCGTCGCGCGCCACCGCCCAGAAGTAGCCCGTCTTGGTCCGCCCGCGGCCGGGATCGAGCACCGGCACCGTGGTCTCGTCGGCGAACACCCGCGCCGAGCCCAGCAGGATCTCCCTCAAGCGGCTGACCACGGGCGCAATCTCGGCTGCGGCATACCCGACCCAGAACGCCAACGTGGAGCGGTCCAGCTCCACCCCTTGCCGGGCCATGATCCCCGCCTGGCGATACAGCGGCAGGTGGTCGGCGTAGCGCGCGACCAGCACGTGGGCGACCAGCGCCTCGGTGGGCAGCCCGCCCTCGATCAGCCGCGCCGGGGCAGGCGCCTGCACGACCACGCCCTCGCAAGCCCGGCAGGCCAGCTTTGGGCGCTTGGTCACCAGCACCCGGAACTGGGCGGGGATCACGTCCAGCCGCTCGGAGCTGTCGTGGCCGATGACGGCCATCGCACCCCGGCAGCACGGAAAGGCCGTGTCCTCCGGCGCCAGCGTGACCTCAATCCGCGGCAGGTGCGCCGGCAGCGCGCCCCGGCTCGCCCGGCGACGGGCCACGCGCTTCTGCTTCAGGGCGGAGTCGCGCCCCTCGGCCTCCGCCTCGCCCTGCGCGATGGCCTGCTCCAGGCTCTCCAGGCCAAGCTGCAGCTGCTCCTCGGGCAGCCGCTCGGACCGGACGCCGAACTGCATGCGCCGGAGCTGCAGCAGCAAGTGCCGCAGCCGGTCGTTCTGCGCCGCCAGCACCTCACGCTCGGCAGCTAGGCTGTCGCGCTCGGCCGCGAGATGGTCCCGCTCGGAGACGACACTGTCCCACTCCGCCCAAGCCGCCAGCAGCAGCGTCCGCAGCGCATCGGCCGTTTCGGGCAGTGTGGGCAGCAGGTTGGGTGCGGCGCGCATCGTCGGCGAATGCTACCCCGCCGCGGTCGGTGTGGGAATCCTCCGCACCGTCTGCACCCGCGTCCAGTCCAGCCCGTCGAACAGGGCGGCGAACTCCACCGCCGACAGCCGCACCACACCGTCCATCACCGGCGGCCAGCGGAAGCCGCCCTGCTGCAGCTGCTTCCACACCAGCACCAGACCGCTCGCATCCCACACCAGGAGCTTGACCCGGTCCGCCCGCTTGGCTCGGAACACCACGACCGTGCCCGAGAACGGGTCCTCACCCAACGCGGCGGACGCCAGGGCCGCCAAGCCATGCGCGCCCTTGCGGAAGTCCACCGGCCGGGTCGCCAACAACACGCGCACGCCAGCAGGGATGGTGATCATGCCGCACCAGCCGACGCCCGCACCGCACGCAGCACCGACGTGAGCAGAGCCGCGTCCATGCCGGGCAGCACGCGCACCACGGCGCCCGCCACCTCCACCTCGATCGCAGGCGGCGACACCGGCACAGGCGCCGCAGGCGGCAGCGCCGGCTCCGCATGGATCGGCACGAAAGCGGGGCCGGACGGAACGACCATCCCGGCCTCCGCCGGCAGCGCCAGCAGGCCCGCACGCGCCTCGCGACGCCACGCGAACACCTGCTGCGAGCAGATCTGCCACCGCCGCGCCACCTCGGACGGCCGGGCACCGGGCGCAAGGCTCTCGGCAACCACCTGCGCCTTGCTCTCCGCAGACCAGCGCCGTCGTCGGCCAGGACCGGTCAAAACCTCGACCCGGCGATACCCAGCCCTCGCGTCGTCATTAAAGTCAAACATAGCGTCAGCTCGAAGCTCCCTGCCTCAAGCAGACCAACCACACTCAGCATCCACCCTGGAAGAACGGCCGCGCCGCAACGCTTACGCTAGGTCGCCTTGGCCATTCAGGCCCTCAACCGCATGATCCGCACCGGCAAGCCCGTCAGCATTCCCTGCTGACCAGTGCAGGGTAGGGACCATGCCGCCTATGCTCGGGTCCATGCACCAGCGCCGGGCTGGGGCCCAAGCGTCCGGGGCGGGCTGGGCATAGCCGTAGGCAGGCAGCGTGGCGTAGCCGTACGGTGGCGCCCGGTAGTAGCCCTGCGCGGCGGCTGGAAGGGCGGCGAGGCAGCCGAGCAGGGCGATACGCATAGCGGACTCCGACAGTCAGCAGGTGGGTGGAAGATGTTCCATCGCCAGCATGAAGCGGGTCAGAGGTGGCGGCAATGCGCCGCCGCCGCGGCATTCCAAAGGCAGGTCGGCCTACGGCGACACAGGTCCGTCAGTGGTTGAGGACATGTGGCTCCGATCCCAAAGCGCGCATAGCTCTGGAACGCTTGCTGCTTAGGTGGATCAACGTCGGGAAGGGTTCGGCGGCCTGGCCGCTCCTCTCATGACCGCCTGCGTCTGGCCCCGCAACGCTGCAAGCTGCCCCAGGAACGAGGGTTGAACAGGTCAGGATCTCGCGTGCCTCCGGCAGGTCGCGCCGAACAGGCCCGAAGTCCAGCGCGTGGACGTCCATCGCGGATCAGTTCGCCCGATTGTCCTATCGCCAGAGGTATTCTGGATTGCACCAAGAGCTTAACACTGCTTGACTGTTCCTAACCGTCGCTGACAAGGCAGCGGACATAGGAGGATCAACGATGCCGCACATGCAGACATGCACCAGGAGCTTTGGCCGAAGGGCGTTGCTGCTCGCCGGCGCCGGCCTTGCCATGCTGGCCCTTGGCGCGCGGCCTGCCGCGGCCACGCCGAACTACGTGTTCGCCGGCACCATCGCGATCCCGGCCGCCACCGCCAACACGGCCGGAACCTTCACGGGCTACGACCTCGCCACGTTCGACGCGACGACGCAGCTCTACTACCTGACGGACCGATCCAACAACGGCATCGACGTGTTCTCGGCCAAGACGAACACCTTTGTCGAGCGCATCGGCGCCGGGCTGTTCTCCGGGACGCAGGGCGGCAACAACGACATCGCCGGGCCGAACGGCATCGGCATCAGCAACGTCGGCACCGGCAAGCTGCTGCTGACCAGCAACGGCACCAGCACGGTCCAGACGTTCAACCTGGCCGCGGACGGCCTGACGGTCCTCAGCACGCCTGCTCCGGTGTCCACCGCGGTGGCCGGCACGCCGGCGCCCGCCAACCGGGTGGACGGCGTCGCCTACGCGCCCACCGCCAACACGATCCTTGCGGCCAACAACGCCTCCAACCCCGGCTTCGTCACCCTCATCAACAACGCCGACGGCAGCGTCCTCAAGTCCATCCTGCTGAACGGCAGCAACGGCTACCCCAACGTCGGCGGGGACGGGGTGGAGGCGACGATCTTCAACACCGCCCGGGGGACGTTCTTCGTCGCCGTGCCGGTGTTCAACGGCACCGGGTCGGGCGGCGTGATCGAGCTGGACGCCAGGACCGGCGCCCTGCTCAACACCTACGACTTCAACGCGCTCGGCCTGACCGGAAGCTGCAGCCCGACCGGCGTGGCGCAGGGAGCGGGAGCGTCCATGGTGGTGGCGTGCAGCGACCCCTCCAACGGCGTGCAGTCCATCCTGCTGGACCCGTCCGGCACCGGCTCGATCAAGCAGATTGCCGGCATCAGCGGCGGCGACCAGGTGGCCTACGACCCCGCCCGCAACGTGTTCTTCGAGGCCGCGCGCTTCCAGCCCGGCGGCCCCACGCTGGGCATCATTGACGGCGCCACCGGCCTGCTGACGCAGACGCTGCCGATCACGGGCAACGACCACTCCGTCGCGGTTGACCCGGTGTCCGGCGAAGTGTTCGTGGCCTTCGGCGCAGCTATCGGCGCGGGCGCCCCGAACCCCTACTGCCCGCAGTTCGGCTGCATCGGCGTGTTCGCGGTGCAGGTGCCGGAGCCGGCGTCGCTGCCCCTCATGGGCCTGGCGCTCGCCGGGCTGGGCATCGTGACACTGCGCCGCCGTGCCTGAAAGGGTCTGCATCCGTAACCGGGCTAGTCCGCCCGGTTACGGATGACCCATCGCAGCAGACAGGGTCAAAGTAGGTTCGTCTGATTGTGGGCCTGGCCTCGCGCTTATGGGAACCTTGCTGCTCTTTCGAGCGGAACACCTCCAACAAACAAGGGGATCGGAAATGAGCAAAGCAGGCGCCATGGCCGTCCTTGCTGCGGCTGTCATGGCCATGACCACGGGGGCAAGGGGCGACGTGCCCGCCGGGAAGCAGCCCGGACATTTCCAGGCCCTTCCATCTGCCCAGGTCCAGTGCCAGGTGAACGACGCCAACTGCCATCGCATCGCCGCGTATGTCCTGGAACGCATCACGCCCTGGATCGCCGACCGCGCCCTGGTCAGCGCCGTCGAGGCCCAGAATGTCGCGAACGCGAAGCTGACCAACCTGGAGATCGACAAGCTCGACGTCGGCTGGATCGACCGGAGCGACAAGAAGCTTATCGACTCCAAGATGAACAATGACCTCGCGGCATTCCTGAGAACGAAGAAGGAGGCGGGGCCGGGCGTGATCGTCGAGATATTCGTGTTCGACCAGATGGGGCTGAACGTCGGACAGACCGACCCGACCCAGGACTACTACCAGGGCGACGAGGCGAAGTACTGGCGGACGTTCATGGCCGGGCCGGGCGCGATCTACGTTGACCAGGTGGGCGTGGACGACGGTCGGAACGTCTCCCAGGCCAACCTCACGATCACGAACCCGGAAACGGGTAAGCCAATTGGGGCCATGACGGTCGGGATCGACGTGGACAAGCTTGCCAAATAGGGGTCTGGCAAGGACCGGACCCGACTATGGCGGTGCTGGCAGGGAGCGCCGTGGCTGAACCGCACGGTTGACGCATTGCCGCGTGTGCATGGAAGCACCCCGCCCGCGGGCGCAGGCGGGGTTGGCCATGGCCGGTTGCGGCTCAGGCGCGACAGCGGCGGGCGAGCAGGCCCAGCATGCCATGCCCAGCAGAGCGAGGCTCGCCGGCTCCGACACTGCCGTCGCAGCGAACTCCAGCGCGTCTCCCAGCCGAAAATGGCCGGGCGGGTTATACCGCTACCTTCTGCACTCCCCCAATCTCTGGACACTCCCGTTTCCATTGGTGCCAGACGGCCAAGCCGAGATGGTCATCGTCCCGGAGCACGACCGGGCACGAGGCCGGCATCGGCGCAGGCGGTCTGGCGGTCGCCGCCGAACCACGCGTCGAACAGCAGCCCGAGCTTGTGGAAGGCATCGGCATCCAGCCGTCCGGCTATGGCATGGAACGGTCCCTCGACCACCACCGGCACGGAAACCGGCGACCCGGAAACCTGTGCGAGCGGGTTCAGCCTGACCGCCACCGTCTCCCGCCCAAGGTCCACCTGGCCGGCCCCTTGCAGCGACAGGTAGGTCGTCTCCAATGCGATGGTGCGCAGACGTGCGACGCCGTTGCTGAACGACCCGGCCACGCCCAGGCAGCGCAGCGCCGTCTCACCCTGCGCCGGAACCTTGATGCCGAGCACGTCCAGCGAAGCGGACGCCAGCTTGATGAGGGCTGCGTTGCTCATCTGCCCCCCGACCGCCGTCACCGAGACCGGACCATCCAGCGAGGCTGCCAAGCCCCGCACCGTGCGGCCGGTGCCGCGCAGGTTCGCTTCGATCCGCGCGGTCCCGCTCACCTGTCCTGGAAGGCCGGCGTAGCGGGCGAGCAGCGCAAGCGGGATGCCAGGTGCGTGGACGGCCAGGCTGACCGGCACTGGGCTGGTCGAGGCGTCGGCAGTCATCGACACCGCGGCAGGGCCTGAAGGCATCGCCAGCTTGACCGAGCCGACCTGCATCCGCCCGCCCTTGATCCGCAGGGCAAGCTCGACGGCGCGCCAGACCTCATTCTGGAACGTCATGGCGCCAATGCTGCCCGTGACATCGAGGGTGGGGCCGCGCAGGAGCGCCCAGGGCAGCGGCGTATCGGGGATCACTGGCCCGGTCCCGCCAGCGGGCGCGACTGGCATGGCGAGCCTCACGCCGAACGCCTCCAGCATCGCGTCCATGTCGAGCGTGCTGGAGTGCAGCCGGGCATCCAGCACCCGGGCGGCGCCGAGGCCCAGAGTGCCTTCGCCAGCGACATCGCCCTCGTTCGACTGCAGCCTAGCATCCTTGAACCGGACAAACGCGGCGCTGGCCGGTATCGCCAGGTGCCCCTCGAACTCGACCCCGGTCAGGGCCGGCAGACCCTGGGCCAGCACGGGGCGCAGCGCCGCCAGGGAAGGCGTCCGCAGCACGGCCGTTGCGTCCAGCCCGTCGAACCCGAGCGCGTGGAGCGCCAGCTTGCCCGTCAGGGCAAGGCTGCCGGACGCAGCCTTGCCGCCGGCTGGCGCGCCGTGGAACTTGAGGCCGATCGGCAGGCTGGCGCGGCCGTCAGGATGGGTGGGCACGCCCACTGTGCCAGCCATCGTGAACGGCTGCCCAGCGAACCAGCCTGCGCCGGATACGGTCGCCAGGCCGCCAGCACGTTCCAACGACACCTCCGTCGCGCCAAGCTTCAGCCCCGGGGCACGATGACCGAAGTCGGCGTCGGCGAACCGCAGCCGTGTGGCGCCGACCACCGGCAGGTCGCCCGGCACCGGGCCGTTCGTCACATGCGCCGAAACAATCGCGTTGTGCATCGTGGGCAGCCGCATGTCCGGCAGCAAGGCGTTCAGCCTCGACAGTTCGCCCGCCTTCGCCTCAACCTGCAGGTCGTAGTGGCCGGCCACGTCCATCATGCCCGTCGCCACGGCCGCCGCGTCGAACGCGGCGAAGTCCAGCCGCGTGTCCCATGGCCCGGTGATGCCCGCGGTCGGCATCGCCGAAGCCCTCAGGGTGAACGACTGGTTGTCCGAGTAGACCAGGACCGCGCCGACTTCGAGCGGACCCTCGTCCGTGTGATGCCGCAGATCCAGCGCCCGTATGCCCACGACCTTGGTCCGCGCCGGAAGCCGCCAGGTCACCATGCCGTTCTGCACGTGGGCGGTGCGGATGCGCAGCTGGAAGGGGGTGCCCGGCGCCGCGGCAAGCGGCGCATCGCTTGCACGCCCAGGCGGGTCGAACACCCAGTTCGGCTTGCCGCCGACCTGCTCGAACAGGATGTTCGGTCCGACAAGCGTGAGCCTGGCGACCTCGATCCTGCGCCGGAACAGCGCCGGCAGCGACAGTTGCGCCTCGATCCGTTCGGCCCGCGCCATGTCGGGGCGGGTGCCGCCGGGCAGGTTGGCCAGCGTGACGTCGTTGATCTCGACCGTCGGCCACAGCGACCGGCTGAGGCGCACGGGGCCGTTCAGGCTCAGCTCCCGTCCGGTCGCGTCCTGGACGGCGTCCACGAGGGTCTGCTTGTAGTCGTTGGGGTCGAGCAGGACAGCAGCAGCACCAACGGCCGCGACAGGCAACACGACGACGGCCGCAACCGCCCTTCCCCACCAAGCCCGTCTCCTCACGCCTGAGTCCCTCGCCAAATTCGGCGGGTGCCGGTGCGAATGCACGCCTGCCAGACAGATCGGAGTGAAGTTGCCCCGGTTTGATGGAGTGTTGGTGGGCTTCGGTGGCTATGCCTGGGCTTCGGCCGCCTCTGTTGCTGCTACGGCTGCCTCGTAGGCCATAGGCGAGCGATAGCCCAGGCTGGAATGCAG
>JAABUM010003224.1_pt1 | contig 20602 bp, 13 predicted proteins | sample 5559161 | NCBI WGS metagenome assembly JAABUM01 (sample SAMN10711868, study PRJNA513369) | rock metagenome | isolation source: Antarctica rocks | place: Antarctica: Victoria Land, Siegfried Peak nord
CGCGCCACCCTTCAAGTCGTCAACCTCCACAGGTGGCTCAGGCGTTTGGCGCCCGCCCCCTCCGATGACCCGCCCTTCCGCTATAGAAAATCGCATTCCACAGCCTTATGAAGACAGGCTCTAAGATACCACTCGGCATGTTTGGAACTAAAGCCATCGCCAGAACTAAAAATCTGTTGCCTGTCCAACGCCATCCACATTCGTCCTGTGCTACAAGCACGCGTATAGCGAGATAAATAAATTTGAACGCGACCTTCTAAGGTGTCACAGAATCGGCTTTCAATCATCTTTTTCAGTCGGCTCCATTGCATCGTGCTATTAGTTTGCAAGACACTGAGTTCAGGGTCGAAGAGAAATGCAACCCATTTTGAAATATCGCAGACGTTCTGTGTGGCGCCGCTTCTGGCAGCACAATTTTGTGGCGCGCTCTTTGTTGCTCGCATTGTCGAGTGGCAGTGGTGCATTTATGGTGGGCGCATTTATGGGGGTGAATACCTGGATTTCGTCCGGTCACTCCGAGTCTTTGTCCTACTGGGTCATTGGCGACTCTTTCTTTGTCGGGATAGAGATGACGCTTTTTGGTCAGGTCGTTGGTTTCCTCGTGTTCTCGGCAATTGGATTAGCCAGTTCTCGTTGGAGCGTGAGGCGCAGATGGCGTTTTGCACAGGGGATGAAGAGGCGCTTTTTCGTTCCGCTCATGGCGAGTTTCGCTGCAACTTCGCTCGGAGCGGCTGCACTCTGGTTTGCATGGCAAGGGGGGTTCACGCCGCAGATGGATTTAGACGATGTTCTGCGATTCACCGGAAAAGCAACAATCGTCTTTGGTAGCTGCTTGTTCGCCGTGCTTCTCGCGCGCTTTTCTAAAACCAAATCCCTGCGCCGTAAAACGCCCGTTCAAACCGAACGGCTTCTGCCACTCAGCTAATCCCTCATCGCCGCGCGCAGTTGCCCGCGCGTCGCTTCGACGCGCACGACTTCGCCCAACCGTTTGGGCACGATGAAGTTGACGCCCGCGCCGCGATTCTTTTTGTCGAGCGTCATCGCGCGCCAGGCTGCATCGAAATCCAAATCGGGCGTTCGCGTCGGAAGCCCGGCGCGCTCGAACAAGCGCGTTTGGCGCGCCAAAAGTTCTTCGCCCACCGCTTTTTCGATTGTGCCCAACTCAAGAGCCAAACGCGCTTCGACGGTCATGCCGACGCTGATCGCTTCGCCGTGCAAAAAGCCGCCGCGTTCATCTCCGACGTGGAGGGCTTCAAGTGCGTGGCCGAATGTGTGGCCATAGTTCAAGGTCGCGCGGCGTCCCGGACTGTCGTTTTCGCGCTCGTCTTGGCCGACGACTTCCGCTTTGATCTCGCACGAACGCGCGATGGCACGCGTTGTGGCGGCGCCCTCTAAAGCGAGAATCGAGTCGAGATTATTTTCCAGCCACTCGAAAAAAGGCGCGTCGGCGATGACGCCGTATTTGATGACTTCAGCCAGTCCCGCGCTCAGTTCGCGGCGCGGAAGCGTCTTCAAACAAAGCGGGTCGATGAGCACGCCGACCGGTTGCCAGAACGCGCCGAGCAGATTCTTGGCGCGCGGATGGTTGACGCCGGTTTTGCCGCCGACGCTGGAATCGACCATCGCCAACAGCGTGGTGGGCACTTGAACGAACGAGACGCCGCGCATCCACGTTGCCGCGACAAATCCCGCGAGATCGCCCGTCACGCCACCGCCAACGGCCCACACCGCGCCTTTGCGAGAGAATCCGGCTTCGGCGAACGCATCGAAGACGCTCGATGCTGTGGCGAGGGTTTTGGCTCCTTCGCCTTCGCCCATGTCGAAGCGAAGCACTTTTTGCCCGCGCTCTTCGAGCCGCCGCGCGAGCGCGGCGGTGAAAAGCGGCGACAAAGTCGCGTTGGAAACGAGAGCGATTTCGCCGGGAAAAGCGGCGCCTGGCAAGCCGTCGAGAGAAAGCAACGCGCCCGCTTCGATATGAATTTGATAGGAGCGTTCGCCTAAAGCCACGGGGATGTTCATGGGCGCAAGTATGCGAGCCTGATTGACTTCAACAAATTCTCACAGCGCGCTTCCCTTTTCTGCGAGGCGCCAAAAACGGCGTGGGCCTGCCGACTTCGCCTCGCCTTAGCTTTATCGCGCGCGCTCAACTTCCTGCGAGGTGCCGAAGATGGCGTAGGCCTTCGCCTCGCCTCAACTCCATCTCGCGCGCTCAACTGCTTTTCCCTCGCAAACTGCTCTTTCTCTTTATGTCCAACAGCGAATTGATCGCCGAACTGCGCTCGCAACTCGAAGAGGGACGCGCGCGCCTGTGGAAGAAACACTCGTGGAGAACGCCCATCGCGCCCTGGCTGGAAGAATATTCAGTTCTGGTGGACGATGTGCTCGTGCGCATCTACAACGCCGCGTGGTCGAGTGCGCGCGAAGGTTTTGAGCGCGAAGCGAGCGAAGGCGCTTTTGTCGAACCCGGTTTGGTGCTCATCGCCATCGGCGGTTATGGGCGCTCGGAACTGTGCCCGTATTCCGACATCGACATCGCTTTTGTGCCCTCCGAAGAAGAAAACCCTCTGCTCGATGCCGTCATCAAAGAAGCGTTTCGCTTGTTCGTGGCGGTTCTCATCGACGGCGCCAAAATGGATGTCGGCTACGCTTACCGGCCCCTTTCCGACATCGAACGCCTGGATCATCCCTCCAAAGCGGCACTTTTAGAAGCGCGGCGCATCGCGGGCAGCGAGCGGTTGGTGCAGCAGGTGCGCGACGAAGTGCTGCGCTCGTGGGACGCCGTGGAATTCGCACTGGAAAAAGCCGCCGAGCGTCGTCGGCGCTCGGATCGCATCGGGCTGTCGCAATACGCCGTCGAGCCGCAAATCAAAGAAGGAACCGGAGGCCTGCGCGACGTGCATTTCGCGCTGTGGAGCGCGGCGGCGCTGCTCAAAACCGAACAACCGCTCCAGGAACTTGTGTCGCGCGGCGTGGTAACTCAAGACGATGCGCGCGATGTCGAGGCGGCGAGCGGCTTTTTGCTGAAACTGCGCGTGTGGCTCCATTTGCAAACCGGGCGCAAAACCGACGTGTTGCGCCTCGATTATCAGGACAAAATGGCGCGCGATCTGTCCTACGTCGGCGCGGGCGGCGTCGCGTCGCAGAACTTGCTGGCCGATTATTACCTTCACGCCGAAAACGTGGCGCGCTTTTGCGACCGTGTTTTGGCGCGCCTGCTCGAAGGGCCGCTTCGCATGGACGGGCATTTCGTGGCCAATCGCCAACTGCTCTGCCTCGCTCATCCTTACGCGCTCGCCAACCATCCTGAACTGTTGCTCACGCCCTTTGCTTTGTCGCGCAAATATGGCTTCACGCTCGACCCATCTCTTGAACGTGCTCTCGATGATTCACTGCCCCTCGTAGACGATGCGACGCGGCGCCACTCGACCATGAGAACCGCCTTTTTCCAACTCATCGGCGACATCGGCAACTCGGCGGGGGTTCTCACCGAACTGCGTTCGAGTGGAATGTTGCAGGCCATCATCCCCGAAACGACGGCGATGCTGCGTTTGGCGCCGCCCGATCCGACGCACGAACTTAGCGTTGGCGAGCACTCGATCTACGCCGTGCGCCAACTCGATGAATCGTGGCGCAAACGCGGGGGTGACGACGAAACCTTCGCGCTGTGGAACGGCGTGGAAGATGTCGAACTTTTGGTGCTCGCCGCATTTTTGCACGATGTCGGCAAAATCGAGCCGAACACCGATCACACCGTTTCGGGCGCCGTTCTGGGCGGCAAAATCGGCGAGCGGTTGGGCTTATCTCCCTCGCGCCTCGACACGCTGAAGTTGCTCATCAATCGCCACTTGCTAATGCCGCGCATCGCCCGACTGCGCGACCTTTCAGCCGCCGCCACCATTCGCCGCGTCGTCGCGGCGGTGCGCGATGTGCCAACGCTCAAGATGCTTTATTTGCTGAGCCTCGCCGACACCTGCGCGGTCGGCGAAAAGTCGTATTCGCACATGGATTTGGGCGCGATGCGCGAGCTTTACGAACGTTGCCTGCTCGCCATGACGCGTGCCGAAAACGCCGAAGTGCTGAGCGACGAAGAAAAACGCGAGCAATTCGTGCAACAAGAACGCGAACGAATGCGCCGCAGCCTGCGCCACCTCGAACTCGATGACGCGACCTTGCAAAAGCTGTCCGACACCCTCCCCGCCGCGTATGTGCTCAACACGCCGCTTCCCACGATGGCGACGCACCTCAAGTTTTTGGATCAGTTGCCCGACCAAAAACTGATCACCGACTTTTATCCGCTGCAAGGCCGCAACTTCGCGGAGATGGCCGTTGTCGCCTACGACGACGAAAAACCCGGCTTACTCAGTCGCATTTGCGGCGTGGTGTATGCAAGCGGCGCGGAAATCGTGGCGGCACACGTTTACACGCTACGCGGCCACGAACTCAACTCGAAGTGGGCATATAGCGCGCCCGAATATGGCCGCGATGTCGTGCTCGACCGCTTAAACCTCGTTTCGGCGGGCCGTTCCCTGACGAGCGCCCAAACCGCGAAGATGGCGGCGACCATGCGCGAGGTTCTGTTGGAAAACAAACCCGTCGAAGACGTGCTCAAAGCGGCTGGCAAGAAAAACACGCAAAGCGTGGTGCCGAGCAAAATCTCGGTGCGCAACGACCTGAGCGACGAACACACGGTTTGGACTTTGGTCTGCGACAACGTGCCGGGCCTGCTGTATTACATCACGCGCGCCTTCGCCTCACTTAGCCTCGACATCCACACCGCCAAAGTCACGACCTGGGGCGGCCAAGCCGAAGACGCCTTCTACGTCACCAAACGCGGCGAAGACGGCCACGGCGTGAAATTGGGCGACGAGGAAATCAAAGGCACAATCGAGGCGCTAAAACGCAAGCTACTCAAACCGAAGGGAGAATGATCACAACCGGTTCAATTAGCCGCGAGGACGCAGCCAAAAGGTTTGATTTTTTAGCCGCGAAGTTTCGCGCGCGACGCGCCGAGATTCGCAAGTTCACGCATCGAGATCCAGATTTCGTCTTCTGGATTCATGCTAATGGGAAGTTAACTCTGCTTTCGACTCACATTTAAAGCATCCGCCCAAAAACTTCGAGCACATCTTTAGCGGTTCCGGTTGGGTTAGTCTGTAGGGACATGGCTTGCCATGTCCGATGAGGACGTGAGGTTTCTCGCGGGCGGACATGGCAAGCCATGTCCCTACAAGACACTCTTATTCGGATTCGCTATTGAACGATGAACCAGATTATGGCGGCTTCTTCCGAGGACGTATCGCTTCGCTTTTGGAAGACCAACTCGTTGTCGTTTACTGCCGCGAAGAAGCGTTGGCCCGTGCCGGGAAACAACTCGCGCAGTTCTTGAAAGGAATGGCGCAGATGCCAATTTGGATTAAAGATGAGTCTTTAATAATTAGTGATAACGGCCACCTTTATGGCACGTTGGAAGATTTAAGAAAGCGTCAACTACTCGCCGAACCATAAAAGCGCAGCGCGAAGTTCCAGAACGCGTGTGACAACACCAGAAACGCGCTTGAAAGCAGCAGCGCGCCCGCGAGCATCCCGAAGGTGCCGCGCCCTAAAAGCGCGAGTGTTGGAAAGGTCGTCAAAAACGCGACGGGCAGCACAACGGTGAGAAACGATAGCGCGCGGGCCGGGTAAATTTGCAAGGGAAAGCGCGCCATTTGCATCATCGGGTCGAACACAACGGCGATGCCTTCCAACTTCACAGCCCAGATCGCAAACGTCACGGACATGAACCAGATGGAGTAGGCCAGCACGAAGCCGCAACAAAGCAGCACCAGCCACAGCGCCCAATTGAGAAGTGAAGGGAAGTGGCCCAAACGCGAAAGTCCCAAAAAGATGAGCGCCAGTCCCATCAGCGAGTTGAGGCAACCGTTCAAATCGAGGTAGCGCGCCGACACGTAGAACTGGGTCGAGACGGGTTTGGTGAGCGCCAAGTCGAGCGTGCCGTCGCGCACGCCACCGGAAAAGCGCCACATATTGGGGCCAAGAACGCCGTAGCAAAACGATTCGAGGATGACGAATGTGCCATAAAGCACCCACATCTCGTCGCGCGACCAGCCGCGCACCGCGCCGACGCGCCCGAACACGACGTTGATAAAAAGCAGCGACACGCCCGTCCAAATCGCATAGCCGAAGATGCCCGCAAAAAATTGCACGCGAAACTCCATCGCCCGCGCGATGCAGTTGATGACAAACGCGCGATATAAACGCCCATAACGCATAGCTTGAGTTAATCGCGCGAGCGGGAAACACGCGCCAAAGCAACAAAAAGCAGGTGACGCCATCTGACGACATCGCGCCTAACCCCCAAGTGCCTGCCAATTACTGGAGATGGCGCCCAGCCAATAATTAATCACGGCAACTTAATGTGATAAAGCGGTGCAGTGATGGCGAGTAGAAGCGCATCTCACTACCGTTGCATCAAGCGGGGCTGACGCCCTCTTCCAATCGGCGCTCATCTCTGACTGGAAGAGGGCGTCAGCCCCGCTTGACCAGACTTTCACCGTGATGCACTTCCACCCAGACACGCTTTAGAAGCGGGCTAATGTTTTAGGGTGCTGGGCTAATGTCTTCCGAATTCCGGCTAACAATTTCCTGCGTCCGGCTAATTTCTTCCGACATCTGGTTGATTTCTTCCCGCGCCCGAGTGATTTCTTCCCGCATCCTGCCCGTGTTTTCCTTGTTGATGTCTTGCGGCGCGGGCTTTAACCCGAACGCAACTTACCAACACGAACCGCTTTTCAGCAGTTCCAACGCAGCGTCGGGCGACAGGGGGCGCGAAAAGAAGTAGCCTTGGCCACCTTTGCAACCGAGTTCGCGCAGGTCGCGCAGTTGGGTTTCTTCTTCGATGCCCTCGGCGATGACATCCAGATTCAGGGCGAGGCCCAGCGCCACGATGGTGCGCACGATCTCGCGGTTTTCGCCGCCGTCCTGCATGCTCATTACAAACGAACGGTCGATTTTCAAAGTGTCGAGCGGAAAGCGGTGCAAGTAACTGAGGCTTGAATAACCGGTGCCGAAATCGTCGAGCGCGAGCTTCACGCCCAGTTCGCGCAGGGTGTGCAACCGCCCGATCACGGACTCGGCGTTTTCCATGATGGCGCTTTCGGTGATTTCAAGTCTCAGGTTTTCCGGCGCGATGTCCCAGCGTTGCAATTGACGGTGAATGAAGGGGATTAAATCGAGCTGTGAGAACTGCTTGCCGCTCAGGTTGACGCTCATCGTGAGCGCAGGCGCGAACTGGAGTTCGGCTTGCCAGCGGGCGAGTTGTTCGCAGGCGGTTTCCAACACCCACGCGCCAATGGGCACGATCCAGCCGGTTTCTTCGGCGACGGGGATGAACTCACCGGGCGACACCAAACCGCGTTCGGGATGGCGCCAGCGAACCAGAGCTTCAAAACCGGTGATGCGGCCCGTGCCAAGCGACACGATGGGCTGGTAGTGCAACTCGAACTCGCGCCGCTCGATGGCCCAGCGCAAATCGGTTTCGAGTTGCAACAGCGCCACGGCGCGCGTGTGCATCCCGCTATCGAACAGGGCAAAGCGCGCTTTGCCCTGCGCTTTGGCGCGATACATCGCCATATCCGCGTCGCGCAGCAAATCGTCGGGGTTGTCGTAGTCCGCGTGCGCGATGGCGATGCCAATCGAGGCCGACGAAAAAACTTCCTGGCCACCGAGGGTGAACGGGCGCGCCATTGCGCTTTGCACGCGCTCGGCGACGTGGATGGCGTCGCTTTGGTCGCGCACTTCTTCGATCAAGATGGCGAACTCGTCTCCGCCCAAACGCGAGACCGTGTCTCCCGGACGCAGGTATTCTTCCAAACGGTGCGCGATGGAAACCAGCAGTTCGTCGCCCGCGAGGTGGCCCAGCGAATCGTTGATGTTTTTAAAACGGTCGAAATCCAAAAAGAGCACCGCGAAGGGCGCGTCCGGGTGACGCTTGAGGCGCGAAAACGCCTGGGTCATGCGGCTGGAAAACAGCGTGCGATTGGCAAGTCCCGTCAAACGGTCGTGGAAGGCATCGTGAAACAGTTGATCTTGCGCGTTTTTGCGGGCGGTGACGTCTTCGACGGTGCCTTCGTAATACAGCAAAATCCCGTCTTCGTCGCGCACTTCGCGCGCGTTTTCCGAAATCCAGATGACTTCGCCGTCTTTGCGCTTGATCTGCGCTTCAAAATTCGACACCTGCCCCGCCATTTTCATTTCTTCGATGAACTCGAAGCGCTTGCGAGAATTGACGTAAAGCTGGTGCCCGATGTCGTAGTAGGAGGCGAGCAGTTCATCGGGCGAACCAAAGCCGTAAATGCGCGCTAATGAGGGGTTGGCCGTCAGATAGCGGCCTGTGGGCGAGGTTTGAAAGATGCCTTCGACGGCGTTTTCAAAGATCGAGCGGTAGCGCGCTTCGGCTTCGCGCAGCCCGTCTTCGGCGCGTTTACGCGCCGAAATATCGCGCGTGATGATGTGGATTTCGGCGACTTCGCCCGATTCGTCCTCAATGGCGTGGCCCGTGGTTTCGCACCACACGTAATGCCCGTCGCGGTGGCGGCGCCGGTAAGTGACCGTCGTCACGTTCGCCGGGTTGGTGAGAGCTTCGCGGTAAGCCAAACGCAGGCTTTCTTTGTCGTCGGGATGCACGCTTTCCAGCGGATGGCGCCCGATGAGTTCGGCAGGGGTAAAACCGATGATATTTCGAATGGAAGGCGAAACGTAAAGCGTTTCCAAATCCGGTGACAAACGCGAAATGGCGTCGATTGAATTTTCGGCCAACAAGCGGAACAACTGTTCGCTGTCTTTGAGCGCCTGCGCGTCGCGGTGCGCGTGCGTCACATCACGCGCGACCCACACCACGCGGTCATCGTTCAGAGGAGTTATGGTCGCGTCGAACCAGACCTGGCGTCCCTGGATTTCGAGCGAATACTCGATGCGCGCGGGCGCGCGTGTGTCGAGAGCGCATTGGATGACGCCCGCGAAGTTGCGCGCCAGTTCCGGCTCGAACAGATCGTGAAACGAGCGGCCTACCACCTCTTCGGGTGGGTAGGCCAGAATCGCCGGGTTGGAAGTAACGATTTTTAGATAAACGCCTTCCCGGTCGAGAACAAAAAGCACATCGCTCATCAGTCCCAGCAGGGCGCACAATTCGGTTTCGGATTCGGCCAGAGCGCGATTGGCGCGCCCGCGCGCGATGCCCGCACCAAAAACATCGGCGCACAAGCGCAGCGTTTCCAGTTCGGGCGCGTTCCAAACGCGCTCGCTTTTGCAGTCGTCGATGCCCAAATAGCCCCAGCACCTGCCTTCGACGAAAATCGGCACGTTGACCATCGACGCGATGCCAAAAGATTCGTAGAACTCGCGTTGCTGTTGGGGCAAAATAGAGGAGAGCGTATACGTCGCCTCGCCTCGCTCCATCGCCTGTGCCCAGTCGCTCAGCCCTACAGCATCGAGATCGTAGTCGGTTATGCACTCGATGGGCAAAGGCTTGATTCCCGGCGCGCACCAGGTGGTGCGCACGGAAAAAATCGGTCGGTCGGTCGCTGTTTTCTCGATGAGGTCAACGCGCGAAACCGCGAGGGCCACTCCCAGATGCCCAAGCGCTGCCTCGACATTTTTTTCCCAGCCGTCCAGCAAAAAGCAATGAGCCACAAACGAGGCCGCGCGCAACATCGCTTCGCGCTCGGCCAGAGGACAACGCGGCGCCTGCGCCGCGCGCGCACTGGCTTCGCCTGGCCCAAGCGTTTGGCGGGCCACGGTCGCATCGAGCGCCGCCCAGTGGGGATACAAAGAACTCATGATTTCGCCAGGGCCAAGCAAAACACGCCCTCGCAGGCTGGTCGCGTGGCCACGCGAACAAAGCGAACCGCGTAACTCTCGCTTTGGCGCGCTTCAAACAAAGGCGCCCGAACGGATGCACCCTTTTCGCCGTGTGAAACAAAGGCGTAACATCAACAGGCGCGTGGGTGGCGATCTGAAAACTTCCTACCCTTGGTTGGAAAGTTCACTCGCAGTTAAATCTATCTCAAGGTAAAGCATGAAAGCATCTCGAAAAGCGAAGCGTGTGCCGACAGGCTTTGAGATGCCCTTCACTTCCCTGCGTTGTAGAAACGAAGTTCATCGCGCCTTTGGGGGTGGGGGTGGTGCATTCCGGTGGTGAAAACCACCGGCATCCGGGCGCGAGCGGCCAAGCGTCCTCCCGGACGCGTTGCCCGGTTGGTTCTTCGCATCCGGCCTTTGCGGCTGGCGGAGTCGGAAACCGGCGATGTGTGCCATTGGAACAGCGCTTGAACAGGAACACTGCCTAAAACAAAAGCGCGAAGTGCAATGGCACTTCGCGCTTGAAATTCGATTCGAGTTCTACAACTCGGCGACGCCGTTTTCGCCGATGTTTCCGCCATGTCCGGTCACTTTCGAGCGGATGAAACCGGCGATATGTGCCACTGGCGACGAGGGCGAATCCCAATACTGCGCCGAACTGACGTTGATTTTCAAAAGCGACAATTCGGGATCATCCAGGCCTTTGGGAAACCACGCTTCAAACGCTTTTGTCCAATATTTCTCGAACAATTGGCGGTCAACGATGAGTTCGGCGTTTCCGGCGAGCGACACGTAGTTCTGGTGCGAGGGGTCAGAAAACGCGACGTTGACAAGCGGTTTGTTGTCGATGTCGTGAACTTTGGGCGACGACTTGGACGTGAAAAACCACACGTCGCCATCGAATGTGCTTTCGACATTGGCCATCGGACGCGCGTGCAAATCGCCGTGCTCATCAATTGTGGTCAGCATGGCAAAGCGCATCGGCGTGATCATTTTCCCAATCTTTTCAACCGCTTCTTCGCGGGTTTTGGTTTCTGGCATAACGCGCCATCTTTGGGCGAGTTGAGGGCCAAAGTTGTGGCCAAGACGAAGTGGTGGCGCCCCTCATCCGGCCTGCGCCACCAACTACCGCAAACGCCTGTTGCCCTTGCCGTCGCGCGAAGGCTCCAAATCGAGTTCGCCTTTCGGCTCCTGCTTAGGCGCGCGGCACTTCGCTTGCGACCGGGCCTTTGCCAACGATTGTTCCTCCATCAACGGCCCACAGCGCGCCTGTGACGTAGCTCGCCATGTCGCTTGCCAGAAACGCGAACACGTTGGCGATTTCTTCTGGTGTTCCGCGCCGCCCCATCGGTGTCGCGGCGATGAGACTTTCTGCCATTTCGCCGTCCATCGAGCCGGACTCTTTGTGAGTCCACGCGGTGTCAAGGGGGCCGGGGCACACGCAGTTCGCGCGAATGCCGTGCTTGGCCTGCTCAGTGGCCACGCCTTTGGTGAACGCGTGAATCCAACCCTTTGTGCCGCCATAGGGCGTGTTGAGCGCCAGGCCGAGCATTCCGCCTTCACCGCCCGTCGAGATGATGTTGCCCGCCGTTTTTTTCAGTTCCGGCACGGCAAAGCGGGTCATCAAGAACACGCTGCGGATGTTTTTGGTGACGGTTTCATCAAAAGCATCGATTGGATACTGGTCGATCTCGCAGGTCGTGAGAAACACGCCCGCGTTATTGATCAAAATGTCGAGCTTGCCGAAAGTCAAAACGGCGGTCTGCACGCATTTCCACGCGTTGTCCGGGTCGGCGACGTCGCCGATAAAGGCTTCGGCATAGCCGCCTTTGGCTTCGATTGCCTCGACGACCTCTTGCACCGGATCGCCCGGCAAGCCGTTGACGACAACTCTGGCGCCTTCAAGTGCGAATTTGTGGGCGATGGCCTCGCCAATTCCCGTCCCGCCACCCGTGACGATGGCGACTTTGTTTTCTAATCTGCGGAGCATAAGAACAACGCTTATATATGCAACGAAAAAGCCGTCTCTTCGGCGAAAAGACGGCTTTTGGTTTATTTCAAGCGAATCGGCTGAGCATCCGAAACGCGCACCCGAAACAGCGAGTAAGGTTTGCGACGCAAATCTTTGCCGAAGTTGTAACCCTTTTGGCGATGCAACTGGTTGCTCGTCACATACAAATACCCGTCTCCCGGCAAGCTCAAGGTGTCGGGCCACAGCAATTGATCGTTTTGCACGAGGGTTTGGAACAAACCGTTGGGCAGGCGCCGCGAAATCGAATTGGTTTCGGGCTGGGTGCAATACACGCGGTTCGCCGTGTCCGTTTCCAAACCGTCGCTTAGGCCCTTTTCGCCGTGGTCGATGATGGTCGCCGCCACTTGCGCATCCGTCGCCTTGAAGTTGCGAAGTGCCGCTGTTGAAACCGAATACAAACGCCTTGAAGCGAGCGGGCAGTAAAACAAGCGCGAACCGTCGGCGCTGATGGCGATGCCGTCCGACTGGAATTTGACGTAGGTGGGAAACATCTTCGGCGGCGTTGCAAACATGGCGCGGCCTTCGGGGAAGGGCACGAACTTGGGCACAGCTTTGGTGGTCGGGTGGTTGGTCAAGCTGCGATGCGCCTGGCCCGACGCCAAATCCACGGTAATGATGCCTGCCACGCCCGAATCGGTGATGTAAGCGAAGCCTTCACGGCCTTTGGTTAAATCAAAGCGGATGTCGTTGAGATACGATTGAGGAAGCGCCACGCTCTGGGGCATAAAAAGCGTGCTGACGATGCGGTTGCTTTTCAAGTCAACGCAGACCAACTTCGGCCCGCCATAGGCTGTTGGCCCGAACACCACCGAGCCGGTATCGAGAATCCACAAGCGGTCGAGTGGGTCAACGACCACGCTTTGAACGCTAACGAGATGGGTTTCACGCTCGCGGTGGCCGCGCTCATCCAGTTCTTGGGCCAAAATCGCGCGCGTCCCGCTGGCGCCGAAAGCGTTGATTTCGCGCGAGGGAAACGGCACTTCGCGCCCGTTGACGATTTCGCCAACAGTGAAGGGAACCGGGTCGCCCCAACGCGGATAGTTGACGAAGATGCGCCCCTTTTGCGAAACCGTGACGCCCGTTGGCATCGAGCCGAAAAATTGATGCACGGTTTCGAGCGTGCCAAATGTCGGTTCGCGCGGCGCAGGAGCCGCACAAACAGAAACGGACGCGCCCAGCAGAGCCAAACATAGCAACGGTTTTAGGTGAGTTGAATTCATGGGAATCAGGCGGAGTCGCGCAATGGAGGTGCCGCGTGTTGTCGGATTTTCCCTTTTGGCTTGGAAAATTGGAGCATCTTGTAGGGATATGGCTTGCTATATCTGCCTTCTCGAACAACATCACGCGGACATGGCAAGCCGTGTGGCTTGATTTTTCTGCTTTCGAATTGGCTTTCAAGAACCGCTTCGATTTCTCTTGCCCATTGAAACGCGGCCTCGATTTTGAACGGCTTTCCACCTATTATGTGCGGACGTTTCACCCTTCATCATTCGGCTTCGGAAGTCGCCGAACGCTTTGCGACCCAGCAAACCCTCTTCGATTTTCCTGCCCGCTACAACATCGCGCCGATGCAACCGGTCGCTGTTGTCACGCAAAACGCGCACGGTGATGGCGTGCGCGCGCTCGAGGGTTATCGCTGGGGACTCGTTCCGAATTGGGCCAAAGATCCCTCGGTCGGCTCAAAGATGATCAACGCGCGCGTCGAAACACTCAGCGAAAAAGCCAGTTTCAAACACGCCCTCAAACGCCGTCGTTGCCTCATTCCCGCCGATGGCTTTTACGAATGGAAGCAGGACGAGAAGATCAAAACGCCGCACTACATCCGCTTCCGCGACGACCGTTTGTGGGCGTTCGCGGGTTTGTGGGAGGAATGGGAAGGCGCGGGCGAAGGCCCGCTTCGCACTTGCACCATCATCACCGGCCCGCCCAATCCGCTGCTTTCCACGCTCCATCATCGCATGGCGGTGATTTTGAAACCCGAACTCGAAAGCGTGTGGCTCGACCCAAACCTGGGCGTTGATGAGGCTTTAGATTTGTTGCAGATGTTTCCCGATACCGAACTCGAAGCCTTTCCGGTTGATAAGCGCGTAGGAAATGTCGTCAATGACGACGAGCGCATGATCGAACGCGTTGAAGAGGTAGGGCCGCAGCAGTTATCGCTGTTGTGAAACGCGCACCTGAGTGTTCGCGCTGGGTTTGTTCGTTCGCCACACTCGCCAACAATGAAACATAAAATCGTCGCGGCTGTGGCCATCGTCGAAGGATTAGTTCTGTTATTTTTGTTCGCTATGTGGAGTTTGGATCGCGCATCCGCCGGGTTCCAGTTGTTCGGTTGTGATGGAGAAATCTACTCGTCGGCTCCATCGCCCGATGGGAAGTTGATGGCCTACGCGTTTGAGCGCGACTGCGGTGCGACAACAGGATTCTCTTCATTCGTTATTATTCGGGATGCCAAAGAGAAGTTAAATTTAACGGCGGATTTAGTAGGCAACGAAATCATATTTCAAGCGGATGGCGATTACCATCCAAATTTGAAGTGGAAATCGAAGAACAATCTGCAGGTTTCGTTTTCACCAGGCGCCGTGCCTTCCGAAAAAGAAATCGGGTTTCAAACCGTCAAATCGGGCGAACAACGTATCGAGTATCAAGGGTTGAAGCCGTAGCGTTTCAATGCGCTTCCGCGCTCGGCTTTCCCTTCACGTTTTTGAAAAGCAAGAGCAGCGGCAACATGACGATGAACAAAACCGCGAGCGCGAAATAGGCTTTTTCAAAGGCAATGGTTGCGCTTTGCGCGGCGATCATGCCGTTGATGGCGGCATAAGCGCGGTCGTGGGCCGTCGTCGCGTCGATGCCGCTTTGACTTTGAAAAGCGCGCGTCATTTCTTCCAAGCGCATCGTCCACAGCGGGTTGAAATTGGTGATTTGTTCGACCATCGGGGCGCGCGCTTGTTGGCCCCAATGATCGAGCACCGTCGCCGCGCCTGCAATGCCAAAGCTGCCACCCAATTGGCGCATCAGGTTGAAAAGCCCCGCGCCTGCGGGCACTTCGCGCGGTTGGAGCGCGCCCAGAGTGGCCGCCGAAAGCGGCACGATGAGCATTCCAAACGCGGCACCGGTGATGATCATCGGCCAGAGCAGTTGGTCGGGGCCGGTCTTGAGCGTGATCGAGTGGAAGTAGAGCATTCCAATCGAAAACAGCACCATGCCGAGGCCGAGCATGAAGCGCGGCTGGATTTTCGAGGCCAACCGGATGGTGACGATTGTCACAATGGCCGTCGTCAAGCCGCGTGGAATGAGTTGCATTCCGGTTTCTTGCGCCGTGTAGCCGCGCAGCGTTTGCATGAAGACCGGGAAAATGAAGACCGAGATGTAAAGCCCAACGCCCACAACAAAGTTGAGCGCCCAGCCCGCCAGAAACGCGCGGTTTTTGAGAATGCGTAAGTTCACGGCGGGCGATTCGATTGTCAGTTCCCACCAGACGAAACCGACCAGTCCCACAAAAGCGAAAAACGCGAGGGCGATGATGAGGCTCGATTCAAACCAGTCTTCGCGGTTACCCTTTTCGAGCACGGTTTGCAAACAGCCCAGACCAACGGCCAAAAGCCCGATGCCGATGGCATCCACGCGTCCCGGCACGCGCACGTTTTCGTCGTCTTTGAGGTAGGTGAGCACCAGAAATACGGCCCCAATGCCCAGCGGCACGTTGACGAAGAACGCCCAGGGCCACGAATACACGTCGGTGATGTAGCCGCCAATGGTCGGCCCCAAAGTCGGCGCGACCATGATGCCCATGCCGAAAATGCCCTGCACCATGTTGTGTTGCTTGGGCGGGAAAATCGAGAGAATGGTCGCTTGCGCCGTTGAAATGAGGGCCGCGCCGCCCGCGCCCTGCATGATTCGCCAGAAAACCAAACCCCACAAACTGCCGGAAACCCCGCACATCAGCGAGGCGAAGGTGAAAAACGCCATCGAAGCCGCGAGGTATTGGCGCCGCCCGAACTTGGCCGAAAACCAGCCAGTGAGCGGCAACACGATGACGTTGGCGACGATGTAGCCCGTCGAAACCCAGCCGATCTCATCGAGCGTTGCGCCCAGATTGCCCTGCATTTGCGGGATGGCGGTCGAGACGATGGTGGTGTCGAGGATTTCGAGAACCGCGCCGAGCACGACGGCGGCGAGCACGATCCAGCGCGTGAGAACGGTGTAATTCTCGTAATCGGGACGAGGAGCGGCTTTGAGGTTGGCAGAAGCAGTCATGGGTGAACGCGTTCTTGGGGTTGGGAGAAGGAGACACGCTCGCTACGCCCGATTATTTATCCGTTTCAATCGTGGGCGCGGCGCTCAGGCCCGCGCGCAAACGGTCAAGGCCAGGTTGATTCGGGTCGAAAGTGATTTTGACCGGCACTCGCTGAACGACTTTGGTGAAGTTGCCCGTTGCGTTTTCGGCAGGAAGTAGCGCGAACACGTTGCCCGTGCCTGCCGCGAGCGATTGGATGTGGCCTTTGTAGTGAAAGTCGGGCAGGGCATCGACCTCGATGTCGGCGACCTGACCTTCGCGCACGTGGCCAAGCTGCGTTTCCTTGAAGTTGGCGACGAGCCAAACATCGTTGGTCGGCACGAGCGCCATGATCGCTTGACCGGGCGCGAGTTGCTGGCCCACTTGTCCGGTGCGGCGCGAAACCGTGCCGTCCATCGGAGCGACGATGCGCGTGCGGCCCACGTCGATTTGCGCTTGCGCCAAAGCCGCGCGCGCCTGAGCGACACGCGCCTGCGCCGACTTGAGGTTAGCCTGGGCGACGGCGCTTTGCTGATCGCCGGTGCGCGCTTGTTGCAATTGGCCGCGTGCCTGCGTGACTTTGCCTTGAGCGACCCCCACGTTTTGGGAGGCGCCGCTACGCGTCGCCTGCGCGTTGGCCAGAGCCGCTTGCGCTTGCGCGATGGCGTCGCGCGCGCCGAGCGTTTTGGCCTGGTTCGAGGCGATACCCGCTTCGGCTTCGCGCACCGCGCCCTGCGAGGCGCCGTAAGTGGCGCGCGCATTAGCGATGGCGGCCTGCGCTTCGGCGACGGTTTGGCGTGAGGCGGCGACTTGTGCGCGAGATGCTGCGATTTGCGCGTCGGCGGCGTTGATGCCTTCGCGCGCCGCTTCGACATCGGCCAGGCGCGCCGTCACCGCTGACTGCGCTTGAAGTAAGTTTTGTTCAGCCGCTTGCCGTTGCGCATTGGCCTGGTCTTGCGCGGCCCGCGCGGTTTTTTGCGCGGCTTCAGCGGCATCCACGCTGGAGCGCGGCGCGGCTCCTCCAATGAACAACCGCTGGGCGCGCGTCAAATCGCTGTTGGCGCGCACGAACTGCGCTTTGGCCGTGTCGATTGCGGCCTGCGCGACGCCGATTTGCGCTTGCGCCGACTGGGTTCCGGCGCCTGCGGTTTGCACGTTGGCACGCGCCGCAGCGACGGTTTGAACGGCGCGCGCCCGCGCCGCAATCGAGGCGCGCAGGTTGGCAGCGGCGACTTGAATGCCCTGCGACGCGTTGCCCGCGCGCGCCTGTGTCGCGGTGATTTGCGTTTGCGCCGCGCGCGCTGCTTGAACCGAACGGTCACGCGTCGCCTGCGCCTGCGTGATCAGCGTTTGCGCCGCGACCACGTTGTCGCGCGCCGAAACGATGGCCGCTTGCGCGTTTTGCACGCCCGCCGAGCCTTGTTGCACGCCCGACTGGGCCGCGCCTACGCCCGATTGTGCCTGCTCGATGCCGCCTTGCGCTTGTTGAACCTGGGCCGCCGAAGTCGAACCGGTGAGGCCCACGTTGCTTTGCGCCGAATTTTGCGCGGCCAAAGCCACCGCCAAATTCGCCTGCGCGCTTTGCAGAGCGGTCTGATAAGTCGCGTCATCGAGCGTGGCCAGCAGTTGCCCGCGCTTGACGATTTGGTTGTCGCTCACCAGCAATTGTTGGATGCGCCCGTTCACTTGTGGCGTGACTTGCACGACGTCCGAGGTGGTGTAAGCGTCATCGGTGGACACGTGCCACTGCGACCATTTGTATTGTTTATAGCCGTATAAACCCGCCAAAATTACGACCGGAATGCCGATGAGCAGGGCCAGACGGCGCTTTTTCGGGTCGGGCTTTTTGGTGGGCTTGTTGCTATCAGGCGCTTGGGCAGCAGGCGCTTCGGAAGTTTGGGTGCGCGCTTGAGGCGAAGTGGACGGCGCAGGAATCTGGTCGTTGTCGGCGGGTGCGGGACGATCTACTGTTTTCATTGGAATCGAGGATTAAGAATGGTGCGGCGTCCAGTCGGCGTCGCGGAGCGCGTCTTGGCCTTGCGCGACTTTGGCGAGCAGGGCGATGAGTTGGGTGCGTTCGTCGCCATCGAGATGGGTCATCAGGCCCGCGATACGGCGGTAATGGTCGGGCAAAAACCGCGACAAAAACTCGCGGCCTTTGGGCGTCAGTTCAATGCAAAATGCGCGGCGATCATCGGGATGCATCTCGCGCGAAATCAATTCGTCGCGCTCCAGGCCGTCCAAAAGTCCCGTCACAGTCGCTCTGGTGACGCCCAGCTTTTCGGCGATTTCTGAAGGCAGCATCCCGTTTTGCACGCACGGGCGGTCGAGCATCATCAGCGCCAAATAGCGTCCCTGAGAGGTGCCGTTGCGAGCGAACTGGGAGCTTAACCCTTCCAAAACATCCGACGCGACGCGCAGCAAAACCAGTGTTGCTTCAACAGCGCCCGCGTCAAGGTCAGGATAACGCTTGGCTTTTTCCTGCAACATTTCGTAGCGCGGCAGGTCGCGGAGCAACAACAGTTCAGACACGATGATTATGGTGGCAAATTATAAGCCGCCTAACTAAATGGTTGGGCGGCTCCAGTGGTTCCCATTTTGAAGGCTCCTCGAAATCAACTGGAAGCAACCCTTTGCCCTGAACCCCGCGAGGAAACAGGCTCTGCCAAGACATATCGTGGCGGGATAGAGCTACCTCTTATCAGCGCAGAAAAACGCAAGCCCCGCTTCTGGTTGGACAAAGGCGGGGCTTGCATTCTTCTCTACTTCAGCGCGACGCTTTCTTCTACTTCAGCGCGGCGCTTCGCAGGGTGACGACTTCTTGCGAAGCGACAGGAATGGAAACTTCGCCGTTGTGCATCACGACGGTTTCACCCCCAACGTTGCTTTTCGCGGCATTGGTGCGAGCGACAGAAAAGGGAACGGTGGGGCGATTTTTGAGTTCGTCCACACGAATAGTAACGGCGAATTTTTGCGCGGGCGAATGGCCGCCCTGTTCGCGGTTCCAAGTATCGTCGCCGCCTTGAACGCCGGAAAACGAGTCGGCGGTGTAGTTCGCCAAGCCGATGCTCCAGCTGCCGTTCGGGTTTTGGGCTGTGGCCGAAATGACGCGCGGCTTGAGGCCAAACGTCCACGTCATGTCGCCATCGAGCGAACTTGTGCTGTCGCGGAATGCCGCGCCGACATCAAAGGCCTGCGCCAGTTGTTGATAGGCGTAGTATTTTTTGAACACGGTCATCTTCGGCGGGTTGAGGGTGTAGGCGATGATGCGCGTCGCGTTGTCGCCCGGATCGTCCAGATCGAAGCCCAGAAAGTGATCCCACTGCGTGACGCGGTGGTTGACATCGTTGAGAAAACGCGCCGACAGCGACACGGCGCGGCGGATGTCGTCCGGCTTTTCTGGCCCGTTGTCGCTCGCTTCGGTCATCCAGTATTCTTTGGCGTTTTGCCCATTTGCACCCGCGACATAGCGCTCTGAATCGTTGTTAGCTGCCATGTTATAGGAATGCGTCGAGGCACCGGCGATAGATTTCCACGCTTGTGGATCGGCCCGCAGCGCGTCCATGAAAGCATTGTGAACGTTGTCGGGGCTTCCGGTTTCGGGCGCGATGATTTTCACGCTTTGCAAGCCGCGCTTGTCGAGTTCAGCGCGTAGCGCTTTGACGGCGCGCACCATTTGCGGCGCCGAAAAAATGCCGGGGCCGTTGTTGGCGTTGTTCGGCTCGTTTTGAATGCCTGTTGCGGTGAGCGTGATGCCATTTTCCTTTTGGAGTTGCGCTAGGAAATCGGCGAGCAGGGTCGCGTAATTTTCAACTTGATCGTCTTTAATGTTGTTGCCTTCGCTCATATAAGGCGGCAACTTATCGGGCGCCAGCAAAAGAGTGGTGACGCCGTTCGCGCGCGCGTCTTTAATGAGGCCCGAATCAACATACATCGCCCGAAAATGCGACGGGTCGTGCCCGCCTGGTGTCGCCGCGTATTCGTCGGTGTTGAGCCACAAGCGCAGGGTATTGAACCGCAGGTCGCGCCACATCATCTTCGACAGCATCGCGCGTTGCTGCACCGGCAACTTCTGGTAGTCGCTGCCCCAGTTACCAATCGAGGCGCCAAAACCGGCGAACTTTTGGCGCCCGCCCGCCGCGACGGAAACCGTGATATTTTGCCCCGTCGCGGGCGTTGTGACAACAGGTTGGTTTTGCCGGGGTTCTTGCGCCTGAGCCTGAGCCGGGACAGCTTGAGTTGAAGGCGTCGTGGCGGCGAAACAGCCGGTGGCGGCCAGCGCCAGAGCCGGAGATAGATGTTTGATTTTCATAATAGAATTGCGAACTGGAAACGAAAAGCGGGTGCCGTCGGGCACCCGCTTCCGCACGCGTTTTAGAGAATTCGTCTGGCAAAGACCAATTAATCGTCTCCGCGAATCGTCCACATGCCCTGATACC
>JAABUM010003226.1_pt1 | contig 20574 bp, 37 predicted proteins | sample 5559161 | NCBI WGS metagenome assembly JAABUM01 (sample SAMN10711868, study PRJNA513369) | rock metagenome | isolation source: Antarctica rocks | place: Antarctica: Victoria Land, Siegfried Peak nord
CGTATGGTTGACTACTGCCACAGTCGCTGGTGATGCCTGTCGCCGCCTCGCGCTCGCGGCGGCGCTGGTATACCTGGCAGGACCTGCGGCTGTTTACGTGGCTCCGCAAACAGCCGCAGGTCCTGCCGAGCAGCGCTGCCCTTGACGCTTTCCAGGCTCTTGCTCATCGTCAGCCTCACTGCTCAGTCACAGCGCTCGCTGCCAGCCAGAACCTTTGCTCGTAAAGCCTGGGGCTGCTACAGTGGCACCGCCGCTGGCCGCCAGGCTCGCTTGCAGCTATTCCGACTACCCCTATCTGTTTTTCATTGCACATGCTGAACCTGGGATGTAATGCCGATCAATGAAAAAAGCCCCCCAAAGCACTGATGCAAACGGCACCACTGGCTCGCTGTAAGATTCAGTTCAGTCAAGAAAATACTAGGGATGTACCGCGCATCGTTTGGCAGGCCTGCCGCCATGCAGTGGGCTCAACTATGGTGCAGGCAGTTCCTGTCAACGGAGACGGGGTGTGCTAGCCTTCCCATCAGCTGGCAGGGAGACGGCTTTTATCGCAGAAGCGTCAAGTTACGTGGCCTGACTGTTGCCACGAGACCGCCGGAATCTGGAGAAACGCACGTCACATCATTTTGCATCCTGCTGCTCATCACTCCAGGCCGCCGTCATGAGGCGCGTTGGTCATGCGGCCGGCGGCCGCAGCGGTGGCGTCGTAGTGGGCAGGCGGCAACAGCCGGAACACGTGCTCTTGGAAATCGGCCACCAGGCCCGAAAGCCGATCCAGCTCCGCAGCGACATCCTCGTGCTCCTGCCTGGCGCGTTGCGTCAGCCCGTCTGCCTGCAACACAGGTTGCAGCGCACGCACTTCAGCCATGCTCCTTTTCCATAGGGTTCATGACTATGAGGGATCCATCACGATGTCAAGAAGGCGCCTGCCTGTCTGCCTGCATGTGCATCCCGCCATACTGCACAATGAACCCGCCACGCTGCCAGAAAATAGTGCCATACTTGGCATGCGTGTGAAATACACAGGGTCCTATTGGGCACAGCCTTTGTGATGCAGCAGCTGCGGTAGCAGGGTGCCCAGCGGAATGTCATCGGCACTGGAGCTGCTCACTGCTCGACCTGGGCCTCTTGGCAATGAATAACAAAAACAACAATGGTGCCGGCTGACAGAGCGTGACAGACCTCATACATCATGGCGGACGTCGATGCCTCAATCTTCTCCACGCGCGGGTAGATGCCCGTCTCCAGCTCCTTCTTGATGCTCACGTCCAGCAGCTCCTCCTGTGCGATTTCGCAGCATCAGCTCTGTCACAAATCACCCAATGCGCACCAGCAACTTGGCTGCCGGATGGCCCAGTCTGAACAGTCATGCGGCGGACCTGCTTGCCGCAACTGTGCCTGCAGACAGTTTCGTTCGGGACCCATGCTCAACAGATCGCCAGCTGTACTGGCACATGCATCGACAGCGCCAGTGGTGGCTCGTTCAGCCCAGGTGTGAGACTCGAGCGTTTGCTTGGCAGGTATCAGCAGCGGTAGTCGCCCGCTGCTGCGGTTAGTTTTGTCGTGATGGCCCTGAAAGCAGAGACTCGCCACGATGTCGTGCAGCCATCTGCTTGAGCCGTCCTGATCGCCCTCGCTGTCTTGGGCAGGCGCCCCAGCGCCGTGTGCGCCTGGTGACGACGCCACGTCAGCGGTAGGGCCATGGCCGTTCCAGTCCTGCTGCTCCTGCTCCTGTCCCTGCTCCCGCTGTTGCTGCTGAGCCTGCTGATCGCCATTCGCTGGCTGGATGTCATCTGCGTATGCCTCCGCTTCACCGCCCTCGTGCTGCTGCGCATCGCCTTCCGACCTCTGGCGCTTGTTGGGTGACATGTTTCGGGCACTCCGCAGGCACTCCGCCGTGGGATTATCCGCCGTAGCTTCGGTGCTGCGATGGTCGAGAGATTGTTCTGCTGCAGCTGGAGCGTCTTGAAAGGGTCGGCTGCAGATCGTATTTGGGTGCCTCAGGGTTTACTCAAACCTTGCATTCACAGATGGCGAGCTGCAGTGATGCTGATGCTTGCAGAATCGTCCAATACAGCACAGGTGCAGTCAGCTGCTGGATTGATCCGCCGGCAGACAGCAGAACGATCCGCAACCAGCACCGATGTGAAGTTTGACCCCATGTGACTCGGGTTCGATCAGCATTGCGGACCTGCTCGTTCGTTGCTCGATGAGCATCGGCATTGCAGATCGCAAGAAAGACAGCACCACGATGTACGCTGGCAAGCCTCCGCCACCTTCTGATTTGGCGCTCGTGTTCGACAGCCCTGTCAACTTTGACACCTTTGTACGCATCATGGTGCCCTTGGACGCAGCCTCGGGTGCAGCAGTGATCATAAGCAACAGATTTAAGACGGCTGCATCATGTAGGCTGCGGCAGTCAGCCTGCACTCGGGAGCTAAGCTCTCAGGTGTTCCTACTCCTGAGAAATGATGCTGGAACTGATTTTGAGCAGTATTCGTTTGCGTGTTCGCAAGTGGGATTGTCGGACATTTGTCTGACGACAGCTTCCTGCCTCCATTCGCACATGCAATTGGCTATCTGGCAAAAAAGCCGAGCTTCAGCAGATTACCAGCAACGTGTTATCTGTGTCGGTTACCCTGGTATGGTCGAGGGTTCGAGTGGGGACGGGGGGCGGGGTCGAGAGGGTCCTTCCCCACCTCCCCAGGTACCGAGCAAGGGTACCTGGCGGTTGGTGGTTGAGGGGGGTGGGTCCGCCGCCGCACCCCCCTCCCTTACTACCACCCCTCAGCCCACCGCGCGCCGAAATGCATCTATATCTGCCCTGTCCTGCACCAATGCTGCTGAGATGTATGCTGACCACCATGATTGAGAGCGATGAATGCATTGTCTCAGTTTGGCGGCAAATGGACTCGTTGAAATTCAGTGCGCAGTATTGGTGGGGGAGGGGGGTGCTGCTTGGGTGGGTAGGGGGGAGGGGCTGCCAAGTGCATGCCCCTTTGTAGGTACCAAGGAAGGGGCAGGGTGGGTGGGTAGGGAGGGTCCTGGACCCCCTGCGGCTGTGGCGGCCAATAAAATGTCACGGACAGTCTGTTACACAGAAACATCTCAAGCAAATTGTCAGCAAAGTTGTTCGTGTATACCTACTTCAGACAAGCTGATGCATCTCAACAAGACGAAACAACATTGAACATATTTGTCAGCGCCGCAAAGTGGGCATTCAGCTGGGGTGCTGTGTGTGTGTGTCTCGCTGGATCTACTGGCTGTCCTACACTACTGCAGGTCATCTATATAGGCAAACAGCGGTAAAGCAAGGCATCTACCTATTCGTTAGGCTCCACTTATTATTATGCCGCCAGCATGGCCGGCACCCTCAAATTTGATGCCGCCGCAAACAGCAGCAGCAGCAGCAGCGGTCCGCAGAAGCTGCTTGCGCAGTCAGCGCGGCCTGCCGCTTGGCTGCCGAGCTTGGCCCAATGCTTCAAGTTATCTCCCGCCATGAAGCTTAATGACTATCGTGAATTGCAATTGCGATGGGTTTGCGAGTATATAACTTGCTGGCCTACTCCTCCTGAACATGACCGGTCTGGGAGCGCACGTACAGATCCAGCAGGTGGATCAGCGCCTGCACGGGATAAGGGATCTCGGTCGAAATTGATATCAGCTAGACATGGTGAGTAGAGGGTTTGCCCATCGGGGGAAACCTGCGAAGGGGAGGCACTGGCTCAGCAGTCCACATCCCGAGGCTGCTGCGGCGTTCACACCCGAATGCCATAGCAAGAGGCACTCTCGCCACAAGATGCGCAACAAGATTCACAGGCATCCAGTTACCAGTTGATACATTTTATGCCACAGCGCTGGCTTCACAAGTACCTGCGCCGGATCGCCGCCGCTGACGGTCAGTGCCGCTGCGGCACGTGCGTCTGCGGCCTCCTCCGCCAAGCGCGCAGCCTCGGCGGGATCTACTTCCTCCTCATCTGCAGCGCAGTCCATGCAGTGTGAGGTCGAAGTTTCAAACCACGAGGATTCGCCCCATCAAGCATACCAGGTGTTCGCACGGTGCAAAACTGCACAATTACTCCGGCACAGGAACCCACAAACACGCCCTGCAAACTGAAGCACAATCTAGGTTGCCTGGTTTTGAATTGAATCGATGTGTCAGATATGGAGGCGCACCGTCGCTGTCATTGGCGGCGCCCATGCAGCGGCGCTTGCCTCCACGCGGCCGCCGGCGCGCCCCGTCCGACAGCGCCGCGTCCGTTGCACTGTCACTCGCCAGCTCCTCCGCGCTCAGCGACTTGACCGCCGCCAGCGCAGCGGCGATGTTCTGCTCCGGAGCCAGCGAAAAGGCCTCCTGTTTGCGTGGGTATTGAGTAGTCGATACATGTGTCCACGAAGCATCACAGCTTTTCAGGGAGCGACACTGCAGCGGCAGGCAGCAGCAGAACACGCTTGGCAGGCACAGCCAGTCAGGAGGCACAGCCAGTCAGAAACTCCAGGATCAGCTTGCAACACCCTGTTGTGCAGTGTGTGGGCCTTGAGCTGCGCCAGCACACGCCAAATCTAGCACGGGAAGTCTAACAATTAAGATGCCTTCCCCGCACCTTGTGCGCCTTGAGCTGCGTCAGCACGCGTCGCATCTGCGCCATCTCCAGCACGCTGCGCTCGGCGCGCGCCTCCAGGTCCGCCAGCTCCGCATCGAGCGACGCGTTCTCCGCCACCAGCCGCGCGTTCTCGTCCCACGCCGCAGCGAACTCCGCCTGTGCGGGGTTGCCGCCATCGCCGCCGCCGTTGCTGCCGCCGCGCCTGCAGACACTGTGCCAAAACTCACGACACAGTTATGGTCGAGGTCATCTCGCAGCTGTCGTCCTCATCGTGCAGACATCCAAGAACGACTGCTGGCTACCAGTGGAGCATGCACGCATGCTGGAGAAGGGCAGCGTCATGGTGCAACCGCCGTCAACCGCCGTGACGCACGTCAACTGCCGTGTGCCCAGCCTGTCTGCCGCCCCTTGAGGCCTGCTTCATTCCTGCCTCACACGAGGAGAAAAGGTTGGCACCGTGGACACAATCGCTGGATATGCGGCGACACTACCATTGTGTCACTGAACGCACCTGCTTCGGGAGGAGCCGGCATCCTCGGGCCCGGGTAGCCATCGCAGCGCCGGCGCGTTCAGCGACAGCTGCTGCAGCCTGCCGGGCTGCAGGGGCGGCGGCGGCGGCGGCATGACACCGCCATCCGCCTCCATCTGCCGCCGCAGATGCTGCGTTGCGACGGAGCGCTCCAGCACGCTGGCACCGGCGTTCGCGGCGTGCGCCGGCATCGCTGAGGGCGCGCCGCAGAAGTCGGTTGCCGGGATTCGGGGGATGTGTCAGCGGCCGGCTGGCTGCTGCAGTGCTGTGGCAGCTGGGGTGCAGAGGTGCTCGCAGAAGCCTGCTGTTGTTCTGCGATGTCAGTCCTGCGGCAGCATGGTGGCAGCAGCTTCAATTTGATGTCAGTGGCCCTTGCGGCACTAAATTAAACAAGGCTGGGGTGTACAGGGCTAGTCTGACTCATCATGCACTTGACCCGCTCCTGGGCATGCAACATGACCATCGCGTACGAAGTCACCAGAGATGATTCGTATGCATGCAACTGATCGCATCCGACCGACATGGTCAACGGACGCGACGCGTCATGGTCCTGCACCCGTCGAGTCATAGGGGCATGTGGACATGAACATGCATTTGAACATATGCCCTGCCGGCCGATGGCAGCCGGAAGACCAGAGAATGTGTTTTAGATCTTCGTGAGTCAAATACATTGGTCAGCTGGCGAGTCAGTGCCGACATAGGGGGGTGCTGGCCATTTGCACCGCAGCTGTCGTCTGACAGGATTGTACTGCGGGCTGCCAAAGGTCGCCACCGGCCGCTGCGAGCATCCGCGTATGCGCTGGCTTGCCAAGCACATTGTATTTTCTAGCAGCAGCATGCTACAGGCTGTGACGGGGCCGTCCGGCACTGACCTGCAGCTCACCTGTCGGTGGCGTTGGCTTCGAGTCACAGGCGGTTTGCGCTGCCGGCTGATCGGTCGCCGATGCGGATGGCAGCTGATGCCTGGAGCACCTCACAGACGGTGTGTGCAGGTCCTGCTACTCAGCACAGAGCGCGCGCGCCTGCACCTGGGGCCGTCGAAAAACCGCGGGTGTTCCGAGAAGGACAGGGGACCAAGAAAGGCGCACGCCCCTTGCCGTAACGCTCTGCTACGGTCTGCAGCAGCGAGTGCTGATGCGAGCACCAGCTGAACAACGGGCTGTGATTTGCGAAGCGCAAGAATGGAAATGTGACTGCTGGCACTGCGTCACTCTGAGTCAGAGCGCGGGAGGCAGAATCTACATTCAAGACTTTCCCATCGACCCCTGCATCATCCACATCCCGATCAAGTTGGCCGTTCGATAATTGGCGCCTTTCGGCTCTCCCTTTCGGAGCCGCGCGAGAAGGCATATCGCTGGCTCAGTCAGATCCAGCGAAGTTCATCAGCGAAAAAGCTGGACAAGTATGTCAATTCAGCGTACGCGGCAGTGAGTGTGTCGAAAGGCACCATGCTGCAGGTGGGGCTCCGAACCGCGTCCGTGGCGCCTCCTGCGCGGCAGCATGCACGCGGTGCAAATACGTCGGCAGCCCGAAACAGCTTTCGGAGGGGTCACACGCCCCTTCAGCCAGTGACTATCACGCCTGGCAGGCGGACAGCGAGGGTGGTTGTCTCTGCAGAGCTTTCGGATAAGGGGCGGCGTTTCAGAGCTGCGGATGTGGAGGTGAGTTTGAGGTCTGGGACCCTGCATGCCAATATGCATCGGCGAGACTGGGCAACGGCAGGCTAACCAACATGCGCCTGCTGAAACCCTCAGGTTAAGCGTATCATGGGAGAAGGCAGCTACGGTGAGTGGTTGGCATCGTCACAGAACGCTGCAGTGTCATCGTGCGCGCGCATGCAGGCGTCTGGCGAGATCAACCAGCATCATGTGCAATCGCGGCGAAACCAGGCGGCAAACACTCCTTTGTCTCATTTCATGCAGGCCAAGTGTTTGAGGTGGGGCCCGCTCTTTCCTCGAGCATCATGACATGCACCAGTAATGAAGCTGCCATGGTTGCGGCGGTCTAGCTTTTTACAAACACCTGGACAGCCGTTGTTCAGCGCATGCAATGATTGGAGCGGCCCCGGCGGCTATTTGGCAGCGCGCGAGTCATGCATATAAGCGAAATGGCAGGCGCCTGTCGGGGGCTGGGCGGTGAACGCTTGTGCAGGGATGCGTCAGCACTCAGATGGCGGCAGATTGGCAGCGATGATGGGTGCACATGTCACTGAGAGACACTGTGCCGCCACTGCTTCCGATTGCACCACTGCCAATGGAGGAGGCGGCTGAGAAGAGCGGCAAAACGCTGATCCATGCCGTCATCTCCTTGCGTGGTTTCGTGTTGATGGCGTGGCGGCACAGCGTTCTGGGAGCAATGATGTCTGCACTTTTGCACCCCACTGAGGCGCATGCGGTATAGAGCGTGCCCCAAAGCCTTGACCCTGCTTTCCACGCAGGGGATGCTCCAAACGCGGAACGGCAACGAACGCGTGGTGCTGAAGAAGGTCAAAGCGCGCGTTGAGGTGAGCTCCATGCGCTATGCTTCCAGACCCCACCTGCACTGCCTTTGCTTGTCAGCTGGCGCAGTGAGCGCTGCACATCCTGCAGCCTTGCTGGATCTGCAGCCCCAGCCGCTCCTGCCTCCTCGGCTCATGGGCCCGAATCTGGGCCACAAGCCCCTCACATGCAGACCGCCTGCTTATCTGCAACTGCAGGGCGCGAGGCAGTTGGGGCAGATGGAGCACCTGCTGACTGAGCATGACAGCAGTTCATGCGCCGCACCATTGCTGACCTGTACAATTAACGTCCCAATCACAATCCATTGCAGGGTTCGGAGCAGATGGGGCAGATGGAGCACCTGCTGAGTATGTTCGCCACTTGGTATGTGCGCGGCGCCATTGACGATCCTGCAAATGAGGATTCCATTGTTCCTTTCCAATACACATCATCGCAGGGCGCGGAGCAGATGGGGCAGATGGAGCACCTGCTGAACGTGTACGCGTCGCGTTCCGCGCGCAACGCCAGTTGAAGTCCGCTATGAACGGCACCTCTCACCACTGTCCCAAGTTCTGTTGTATCAGGGCGCGGAGCAGATGGGGCAGATGGAGCACCTGCTGAATGTGTATGCGACGCGATCGGCGCGCGGCGCCATCGCCGACTTCGTGGGCTACCTGGAGGTTCGGGAGTCGGAGGCCACCATGCGTCTCACGCAGGGCCTTTGGCTGGTGGGTTTGCAGGCATTCACGGAAGGCAGACAGCAACAATGTTCACGCATCAGGGTCCGCCGTGCGACCGGCGCGCAGCATGCGGCAGGCCGGATCATGACCAGCTGGCATGGCGTTGGAGACGGGCTTCGACTAAGTTCTGCAGGCGGGGGAGCCGTCGCGGGACCCGGCGATAAGTCGCTGCCAGCTGCAGTGAACAGAGGCAGCACATGCCTCACAGGCTGGCTCCCTGACAGTCAACCACCATGACCATTTTTCTGGGCACATTCCCCTGCAGGTCTGGCACTGCAAGGGCTCCCGATACGCTAGGCTGCCTGCTATCCGACATAAACGCGGGAGTCAAATTCTGCTGACTTTATTCTGCAGATCTGGCAGTACGAGGGCTCCAACACGCTGGGCGGCTACCTGAAGCGGCGCGACTGCATCCCCGGCCTGGCGCGGGACCTGGGCGTCAGCGAGGCGGCGGCAGTGCCCACCGTCATGAAGCAGATCTTCGAGAACCTCGTGGTGAGCTGCTGCCTCCGATGCGCCCATCATGAATCAAATCCTTTTGGATGACCTCGTAAGATTGGGGGTGTAGCCCCAGCATAGGCGGTGGCGATTTTGCCGTGATGCGTGGGAGCAGAGCGTCTCCCACCGGCGCGCATGCTGGAGACGGCAGCCTGATGACAGAGGGGAGAAAACCGATCTGGAGTCCGTTTTCAATATTTCCCTTTCGATCTGGCAGGCGCTGCATGCGGCGGGGCTGGTGCACCGGGACGTGAAGCCAGCCAACATCATCTTCTCGGAGTCGGCGCGCAAATTCAAGCTCATCGACCTGGGCGCCTGCGCCGACCTGCGCTCTGGCACCAACTACATCCCCGACGAGTCCATTCTGGACCCCATGTACTGCCCGCCGGAGCAGGTGTGCTTAGGTAACAAGACGTAATCTCTGTAAGGTCCTCTCGGTATGACCTGCGCTCGGGACCAGCTACATCCAATTTCCGACGAGTCCATCCTCGACGCCGTGTACTGCCCGCTGGAGCGGGTATAGCACCTTCTCGGCTGTCTGATTAGATCGTTGCTGCCCTGCGACCTCTTGGCGAGGTCAGGCTCACACGAACTCAGGCTGGCGACCTGCGGCCTGCCTGGCGGCACACATCAGGCTGAGCACACGAAACCCTAAACCCTAACCCCACACCGACAGCCAAAGGCCCATGCACACTCCCCGCTGTCTGCGTTTCAACCATTATAGTACCGGCAGCAAGGCTGAAATGTCAATGTATGCGCGCAGTACTGCCTGCCAACGGACGCGCCGCACCTGGCGAAGCAATCGCGCGCGATTGCAGCGGCGCTGTCGCCCATGGTGTGGGCGACGCACAAGCCGGACCGTTTCGACAGCTTCTCCGCAGGCGCGGCTTTATACCGCTATAAACAGAGGATATGCGCGACGCCCTCTGCACTGACTCTGACGCGCGTGTGACCTACCAACAACCCATGTCATCACATGGCACCCTCCTTTCAAGACATGCGTTGTTGTAGCTCCATGGCATGGAGCACGTCACCTTAGGGTTTAGGGTTTACCCCAAACACTAAACCCTAGGGACACAGTACAGGCCTTCTGCAGACTACCCTACTGGACATGACATACACGATGCCTGCAGCGCGGCGCATGCATCTGTTCTGAGCCTGGTCTGCATAGACTGTGCGTAACATGGCATGCCTGTCACCTAAACCCTTTACTCTGGCGCGCAGGCCTAGTGTTGATGCAGCTGGCGCTGCCCAAGCTGCGCAGCAGCAACAACCTGCGATCCTTCTCGCAGCAGCTGGCCTCCTGCAACCACGACCTGGACCTGTGGCGCCAGCGGTTCGCCCTTTTCCTCTAAATTTTCCCCTTTCCCCCTGTGTTTCTACCCGTGGACATGTGTTTCAAATGGGCTTGTGCTTTTACCAATGGAATGTAAGGAGTACTTTGGTTCGTCGATCACCGGCCCCTCAGGCCTGGGGCAGGCAGAATGCCGTCGCCGTCATTTCTGTCCACTGTTGATGTGGTGTCAGCGCTTCAATGGCAGGCGGAGTCTTTCGTTCTTGGCTGCCACACGTGCCATCTTTGGTGCCTCGGGCATGGCAGGCTTCGACACCTGTGCGCTGATTGACTTCCAATGCGGCCATTGCATAGTTCTTCATGCCTGCCCTGCACGATTGGGATTCATGTGCCAGACCCCACCACTCCAATGAGCGCAAGCGGTGGCTACGTGGCAACTCGCGGACACCATGTGACACTGACATCCTGGGTGCAGGTGCGGCATGGGTTGGAGTTGACACACATCTCAGAGACCATCAGGGCTTTCCAATTCCTGCCAGTCGAGCTGAATTGAGGCTCTCGGTGAGCATGCAATCGCATCGTCGGCCGCAGGCAGCCGCTGCCAGCAGAAGCAGCGGGTGCTCTGGGCGCGGGCAATGGCGCAGGCGGGAGGTGGCGCGTACTGCGAACAGACAATCGGAAACGCCACTGCTATGCCCTTTGGGACACAGCTTTCCTTGTTACGTTTGCAGGCACCCGCCGCCGGCGAAGGAGACGGACATCCTGGACGCGGACGGCGGCTCGGTTTGGGAGCTGGCGCGCACGCTGCTGCGGCCGCGCGCAGTCATCGCGGACCGGCAGTCGGGCGCCGTGGAGTTTGTGCGCGGCGGCGTGCAGCGGGTGTCCATACGCGCCGCGCTGCGCCACCCCTTCGTCCGCAAGGTGTGCCCAGAGCGCTGCGGTCGCTGTGCAAGTTTTCAACAGGGCTGGGTGTCCCCCAAGGGCCTGCCCACGATCACTTTTTAGCGACTCGAATGGGGTTCGGGGTGAGATGCTGTGCATCTCGGATCCATCCCGTTGACAACATGTTTGCAGGCACGATCATTTCACATATCAAAGCCTTATGCTCATCGGTGCAGGCAGAGCAGGGGGCGCGGCAGTCTGGCGGCGGCCTCGGCGGCTGGTTCGGTCGTGTCACGGGGACGATGACCATCGACTCGGAGGACGAGGGCACCGGCATGCGGCAGCGCGGCGGCACAACGCCAGCTGGCGCTGCCAGCGCGCGCCCCCGCTGGGGCAGCGGCCTGGTCACAGCCATCTCCAGCACTGGCAGGTGGGCAGCGTGATCTGAAAACAATCCAAAAAGAATCCAGGAGTCCGAATCCGATTCCTGCATGTTTGGCGCCGGCGCCGCCAGCGGCCGCCCGCGCTGGGGCAGTGGCCTCGTCACAGCCATCTCCGGCACCAGCAGTTGGATGAGTCATTTGACGAGGTCTTAACACCGTCACCTGGGAAACATCTAGGAGTGCAGTCTCCATGTGCAAGGCGCCTGCAGGGGCCGCAATCAGCGTGCGCCCCCGCTGGGGCAGCAGCCTGGTGACAGCCATCTCCAGCACCGGCAGGTGGGCAGGCAACCCTGCATCGTCAGTGCCACTGATACGCTGCACCTGCGGCCTCCGGGAGGACAGCCAGTCGTCAAAGGGCGCCTGTTGACGAATGATAATTGTTGGCCGCCTGTTGACCAATAACGTTTGTGCTCATGCTGTATGTACCCACTTGTGCTGCTGTGACTTCCCTGCAGCTCCCGCGCCGGCAGCCGGTGGGCGAGCGGCAGCGACACCGTCTCGGCGGTGGCGGCCAACGTTGCGGCGTCCGATCCCGGGAGTGCCACTGCCGGCGGCACCGGCAGCTCCTACGTCTCCTCCGGCGAGGCCAAGCGCGCGGCCATCCGCATTGCTCGCGGCGGCAGCTCTGGAGGTGCGGTGCTTGCTACTGGCTGTGCGGAGCATGTTTAATATTGCTCAAGTGAAACCAAAGAGGCTGGATGACGCGTTGAAAGAGGCAACTCTCACTCTGATAGTTGCCCAGGATGCTTCCGGCGATCCCATTATCCTGGGTACTTCGCGATGAGGGTTGCACCCTGAGTTGGTGTGTGCTGGCATACAGAGCTGCCTCCATTGCAGATCTAACACAGCGTTCACACAGGAGTGCTGTCTCAGTCCTAGATCAACGCACTTGAGACATTGGTGCCAGGTCATCTTGGGGCTTCACAGTACCGTCCACCCATGTGAAGGCGCCTGTCACTTCATATCCGCAGGTTCATCGTCCAGCCGGGCAGGCAGCACCTCGCGACGGAGGTGGGGCAGCGGCTCTGTGTCAGCCTCGGACGGAGAGGCGCCGCCCAAGCCCAAGCGGCGCGGCATCGGCGCGGCGCTGGTTTCGGCGATCATGGGCCCCCGCAAGAAGGCAGCGGTTGCGAAGGCGGCGGCGCCGGCGGCTGTGTCAGCCACAGGTCGGTGCTGATTGTCACGCGGTGCCCTGCGCAGTCACAGCTGAGAGCGTATGCCGGAGCGTGAGGCCTGCAAACAGCATCTTTGATGCCACCGAAAACTCCTGCGTTCTCAAGCGTGACCGCAGCGTCTCTGGCGGCAGTCCAGGACCATGCGACCCCCCTGTGTTTCAGAATCGTGACTCTTTTGGCCGGCTCAACAAACATCTACTTGCGTCTGCAGCCGACAAAGCGGCCGCGACAGGCAGCGAAGCAGTTGGCGGGCTCACCCTTTCCGGCTCCCAATGGACCATGTGTTACGATACTCAGCGTCCATGTCTCTCCGCCGCAAAGAAGCCGAAGGAACAATGAGCGGCAGCACCAAGCAGCTGGGCCGGGCTGGACTAACATACAGTAGCCTATTCCTGACATTTTCTAGAACTGGGCATGTAGGACTTGCAAAACTCACCACCAAGCGTGCCCATGCTCCAGGGGAGCCGAAGGAGCAGCCGATGGCGGCAGCACCAAGCAGCTGGCGGGGCAGCGGCACACCCACTCCGGCTCTTCCAGGCCCATGTTTTGTGGCAACCTTCCTCTTTCTGTGTGCGCAGAGCCGAAGGAGGTGCCGACGAGTGGCAGCATCAAGCAGCTGGCGGGCCTAGGCCGCGCCGTCGGAATCTGGTCCCGCGCCTCCGGCAAGCTGTTCAACTTGGAGGAGCGTATCAAGGACCAGGTGAGATCATCAGATCATGCCACGGTTCTCATCCTTGACCAATGTGGCATCTGGTTCCGTACCTCGGGCAGCAGCTGTTCAGGGTTGCAGGAGCGCATCGAGGGCCAAGTGGGGGTTTCTGTCAGCAGTTAGGAGTTGACTATGGGGTCATCGAAGTGGTTAGTATATCTGGTCCCTGCCAGGCAAGCTGGGCAACCTGGCGGAGCAAACCAGCTGGGAACCTCCATCGAGGCCTTTATCAGGCCTTGAAAAACCTGAAGTTGCGGCAGCAGTTTCAGAACCGCACCATGTTGGTCCTTGCGGCGTGTGGCTGACGCTGGATGGCAAGTGTTCACATGACGTTTCCGTGTTTGTCGCTGATGTCGATTGCCCCTCAGCACCTGGAGGTCTCGGCCCTGCCGGCCTGCTGGGTTTCTTCTGTGAATTCGGATCGGAGTGCTGCTGCTGAACCACAACCTCATGTCGTACTGCCAAAACCGCAGCCGGACGTGCGCCCAACATTGTTCATCAAATATCAGCTTAAGTTGACACACCTCATGCCTAATCCTCGGACCGCAGGCGGACGCCACCAAGTGGTATACGCGGATGGTAAAGGGGTTGAAGGCGAGCGCGCACAGTCCCAGTCTGGTTGCAAGGCCCGAGCCCTGAATTTCACCTTCGCAGGCAGACGCCACGAAGCGGCAGACGAGGGTGGTCAAGGCGCAGCAGTCGCGCGTGCGGACACGTGACATGTATATCACAAAGACCGTTTCGACGCTCTGTGGTACCGTTTGACTTATTAACGCTTCTTGCAGGCGGATGCGACCAAGCGGCAGACGAGGGTCGTCAAGGCGCTCGAGGCGCGCGTGCGGACGGGCGAGGCGTCCCTCGATGTGCTGGCCAGCGAGCAGTCAGCGCTGGCGGCGATGACGGAGCAGCTCACTACCATGACCTCCGAGTTCCGCACCCTGTACCGCGGGTGCGGGTCTCCAAAGCCTGTCTGTTCTGGTTCCCGATCCAATCACGGTGGAATTCTTCTATTCACGACGGAGCAGCTGACGACCACGATGTTGGCGCCACAGAGGAGTCGTTCTTGACCTGTCGACCGTCAAAACACGAGACATATCCAGAGAGTGTTTTTCATGGGACCTACCCATCGCTTACTCCACTGGGGGAACACCCCCATGTTGTTCAAACTGCACGTGTCACTGCCTGCGTGTCAGCTGCTGCCGCTGCTAGGCACTGCTGTTAATCGCTCCTTGACGCACCCTTGCATAGGGACGATCCTGCTGCTAGGCACTGCCAGACATGCTCTGGCATGCACGAGCACTTTGTAAACACCAAGCACCGCAGGATGCTGGGCGCACCACGGAGTAGAAGAAACATATGGCCGCGCACACCAGCAGCCGATTTGTATCGAACCTGACCTGAAACAATTCTTGCGCTATGGCAGGCTGTTGGGCGGCATCACGGGGCAGAAGAAGCGTGTGACAACGCGCACGCTGTTGCGCGAGGACTGCTTCTGCGTTGATAAGACCCCTGAACGGATCCTTGCTACATTGCAATCGTTGCAGGGTGCTGGGCGGCATCACGGGGCAGAAAAAGCGCGTGACAACGCGCACGCTGCCACGCAAGAAGGCGGTGCGGCGCGCCATCACAGAGGGGCAGATGCCCGAGCAGGCGGCCGACATGCAGGCAGCCCAGGTGCGAACGGGGCTCACTGCTTACCTGTAGAAGTTCAAGTTTGTATCTGTGTCATCTCTGTTATAAACTTCGATCGGGCGGGCAGCGGCTGTCGAGGGCTCCGAGCAGGCCGCCGCTGTGCAGGCAGCCCAGGTGCGACATACACGCTGACGCATTCCGCCTGTGCCTCTACAGCAGTGTGCACCGCCAATCAAGCTGGAGGGATACGAGCTTGTGTGTCACGTCCATGTTGATGACGAATCTGCATGAGAGTCCAGAGAAGGTTGACCGTGCCTGCTGCTTGTCTGCACAGGCGGCAGCGCAGCCGGTGAGCGAAGCGGCCACAGACGCAGCGTCGGCCGCCAAGCTCGCAGGCTACAGTGGCGCTGGCGAGGCAGCGGATGCAGCGGCGGACGCTGTGGAAGAGACCGAGAGCAGCGTCACCGCCGCAGCCAACAAGGCTGTGGCCCTTGGCTTGGTGAGGACTGCATCAGGGTCTTCTATCAAAGTTCAGTGTTCGACTGCGAATTCAGTGTCGCGTGCACTGGCGACAACAGTGTCGCGTGCACCGGCGACAACAGTTTCGCGTGCACCGGCGACAAGGCGTTCACCGCTTTGTCTCGGCTTTGCCAGAGGACAGGCGCCTAGCCTCTGCAAGGGTTGTCGAAGTGGGAAATTTCGGAAGTCCACTGCGACTTCGACGATTGCTCATCATTGCGAGCCATGACGGTGCTGAGAAGGTGGTGCACGGCATTGGCAGCCGCTGATCGTGCCACATGCACATATCCAGCTGCCTGGCACACCGCCGCATGCTGCTTTGTACCTGCTGCTGGGTGAATCCAGTTCCTTGAGTGACGCTGCTTGCTGACGTATTTGCTACGCCCCCTGCCTGCAGCGCTTCACCGGACAGGCGCTCGGCATCGCGACCGGCATGGTGGCGTCGATCGAGGGGCAGGCAGACGCGGCGCGCTCGCGGGGCAGGGAGGCCGCCGCGTCGCAGGTGTGGTGAATCTTACGCAATGACAGAATGGCAGCAAGCAGTATGGTCAATTTGGCCTTGCAGTTGCGATTACTGCAGAGATGTGCGCTCCGGCGTTCATCCTTAGAGCGCGCCACCTTGACAAAGCTCGACTCTCTGTACTGAAACTGCCTTTTACATTGCGTAGGTCAAGGTAGCAGCAGAGGCGAGCCGCGTGATGAGCGAGGAGCGCCGCAGCAGCAGAGGATCCGCCGCCTCCCCGGTAGCCGTCGCTCGCTCCGGGACAACCATCAATGTGCGGCCCACCACCTTTTCTCACAGCCCACAAACTCGTCCACGACTCTGGCAGGCCCACTACTGCGGATATGAGCGTCCTTCTTGCTCAGCCACTTGCCTGGGAATGGTGCCAGGGCCGGCGCAGCATTCCACTGCGCTTCTGCCCGCAAGCGACCCATGCCGAGCAACCAGTTGCGCTAGGGTTGCGCCGCCAGCCGGCTGCCTGCCGGCCGTGCATATCTCGATGCATGGCCCCTGGCCAACTCGTTGCGCCAGAGGCACCCTGCCACTACCTCATTGATGCGTCTCCACCTGTTTCAGTCGCCGCTGGCGGTCTCTGTGCAATGGGAGGGGTTCAACCGGATGGCGGTGTGTCACTCGTTGCCCGCGGCAGAGCACGCTTGCTTTTTTCTCCGCACTGCCTGCGCTCACTCGAGGTGTTCGTCCTACATGGAGACTTGAACGTGTTTTGCGCCTCAGTTGTCTTGATCTTTGGCAGGCGGAAACGTACCTGTGGGCGCCGCCGCGGACACAGCTGGAGGTGCCATCCCATTCAGAGCCTGTTCGTCCATGTGTCTACTCACTCAGTTTCTCCGATCTTTCATTTAGCAGGCGGACGCTGCGGGTGCTGTCATGGGCGTACACATAGATGTTGTGGACCAACACCTGTCTATTGATATGAGCTTTGTCTTGACAGGCGGACACGGACCTGCGGGTGCTGTCGCGGGCGTACATGGAGATGCTGCGGGACCTGAGCCCCCCGCTCAACGCCTCCAGCCGCTGGTCCGCAACTCGCGAACGCATCCGCGCCGACCCCCGCTACAAGGTATGGGGAGTTTCCTATCGTTGTGGCGTTTCTTTTCGACGTGGTGAAGCGGCAGAAGCGCTGCGCTGCCCGTGAGCGCATCCGCGCTACAAAGTGAGACGACTTTTGGACCAGAGACCACCGCATCAGTGCTTTTGCGGAGTCTTTCGACAATTGGCACCTGCTTTTCTCGGGAAGTACGGCCTTGCAGCAGTCTGCTGCCGCCGACCGGCCGGTGTCCCAGCCTGGTTGTTTGATCACAAACTTCTGCACAGCAGGGTCAAAGCATCAGAAAGCTGGTGCCGAGCCCAGGCAGGCAACCACTCATGATGTGGCTCAAGTTGCTGTCTAGACGCTTCAGATGCCCAAAGGTGGAGGTGTCAATGCCCGCAGCGAAAGACGCTCAGCACCTTTCCATAGGTTAACACGTGCTCATGCGTATATTCATCATGTGCAGGCCGTGCCGACGCCGCAGCGGGAGAAGCTGTTCAACACGTACATGCAGGCGGTGCAGCAGCTGCAGGCGCAGGCGCAGGAGCGCGCCTCCCGCGCCCGCGCCGGCTTCCAGGTGATTGCACGAACGTAGACTCTCGTGTCCACCATGGTGAAATGTTCCCGAACGTCAGTCAGCAGGAACGACAGCAGCGGCGCTCTTCGTGTGTTGGATGCGCCAGCCTCCCGGGAAGCAAGGCAAGAGCAAGCTGGGCAGCTTCAATAGAAGGTTCGATCCGCGATCAGTGACAAGCAGGGTTTTGGTGAGTGGTTGTGATGTGAGATGCGCCCGCTGCATTCCAATCGTAAACCGTATCCATAGGGCAATGGCAGATCTCCTCTGGATGCTGATACGTGCTGTATATCTTGCGGCACAATATCTCGCCACTGCCCTGACATGGGGAGGACGACTGACCCGACAAGAAGCCCTTGAGATGTTACATGACTCGAGCCTCACAATTCCTGTCATCATGTTCTCGCACATCAGCTGCGGGAGGCGGGCACCAGCGTGAAAACGACGTGGGAGGATGCCCGGCCGCTGCTGGTTCACCAGAGACCAAATTATGAATCTGTATAGTTCACCAAAACCCCTTCACTGCGCAGGAGCTGCGGCAGGAGGCGGACATTAGCGCAGAAACCACCTGGGAGGATGCGCGACCGCTGCTGGATCACCAGATACCTACGAGTTGAGAGCGCATGAATCCCCTAAAACCCTTCACTGTGCAGGAGCTGCTGCGGGAGGCGGACATGCTGAAACGCCACACTTCAAACCTTGCTCATCAAGGCCCTAAGTGTCCTCCTTGAAGATGCACAGGAGCTGCTGCAAGACGCGGACATCGGCGCTGAAACGACCTAGGAGGACGCGCGCCCACTGCTGGATCGCCGCAGCTTCAACTCCTGAGCGTTGGATCCTCAAGTTTCCCGCAGGAGCTGCTGCGGGAGGCGGACATCGGCGCAGACACCGCCTGGGAGGACGCCCGGCCGCTGCTGGAGCTGAACCCCACCTTCTCGGCGTTGCCGGAAGCTGAGCGGCGGCTCGCCTTCGACGCCGCGGTGGCGGAGAAGCGCCGCCGCGCGGCGGCCAGCAGCAGCGGCGAGTCGGCATTCCGGCAGCTGCTGGTGGAACTGAAGCCGCCGATCAGTGCCTCGTCCACCTGGGCGTCCGTCAAGCGCGCGGTGAGGCCTTATATACATGAGATCATCAAGGAAATGGAATCAAAAACTGTGACACCGAAGGTGGCAGCGGCGACACGGCCACCGTGAAGCGTGCAGTGAGTCTTGCTGTGAGGGCCCATGCTGTTAGGGTCTGCAAGCAGATGGGGTTCCATCAGGAGATGGTGAGCCTGCTTGCAAGAGCTCCAGTGAGGCGAGGAGTTCCATCCCTTTGAGCAGCTCTGCAGGGGCTTCTTCCAGCCGATTTTGTCTCTAAACCCTATTCGCTCCCTATCTAGGGTCTTTGGACTGAAAAAACACATCAAACCGTGTCGTCATGATGCAGGCGTGGGTGGACTCTCGTTTTGACGCGGTCAGCGAGGACCGGCGACGGGAGCTGTTCGAGACGTACCGGGCCATGGTGGCGGAGGAGGCGGCGCCTCCGCCCGCGGCAGTGCAGGTGCGCCTGACACCCCAGTGCAGGGTCGGTCTACTTGTCCCTGCTTGAAACTCCTGCAAGCCTGGGCTGTTGACACATGACACCCCGAGTGACCATCTGCTCGCATCTGCCTGGTGCAACTACAACTTTGCCGAGTATCACCTGCGGCTGGCCTCAAAACTGGTGTGCCGCCTCGGAATTGGACACCCACATGTGCAAACTCCACTTTTCAGGCTCGTCCTTCTGTACTCTTACGAACCTGCTTACATGTTTCTCATCCGCAGAGCCACGGCGGCATCAGCGGTGGGGCGGACCTGGCGATGCTGTCGCAGGAGCGGCAGCGCATCGCCGCGCAGCTGGCGGAGCTGGACGTGCAGGAGCAGGCGCTTCGGGAAAAGGTACGTCTGCCGCAAACAACAAAAAGATGCAATCTTGCAAGAGCTGCGCCTAAGATGATGTTGTAGGCAGAAGTGCCCGTTGGTTTCGGCAGACTGCTGGTGCGCAGCTTGTTGGGTTATCTCGCTGCCGCCTGCCGACTGCACGCGCGTGTGCTGCGCAGGAGTCGCTCAACAGCAACGGCATCCCGCCAGGCGCGGAGTGAGCTGCGCCCGCGGCTGCCTGCCGGAGAGCAGCGAGCCTGCAGTGGTGACGCATTGCCTCGCGGCAGTGGCACAACGATGCGGCAGTGGCACAGGGCCTGCGCTGCTGGCGCAGCATGGCGGCGGCGGCGGCGTAGTCGGGATGTGTGTACCCGGGACGGTGTGTACCGGCGATGCGGCTTGCTTCATATCTCATAGTCATATCTCAAGGGAAAGAGTTTCGTGAGGCAGTGAGACCGAATGGAAGTGGAGAGGGCCGACTATTGGACTAGGAGCCTTTTCTGATGCACCGGAGTCTGCTTGCAATGACGATGCCTAGGTACTGCTTGATGAATCGTTTCGTTTATTTTTCCGCTGCCCGTGCCAGGTCATAGCGGTGAATCAGTCACCTCCTGTGCCGGCAATGTGGGCAGCATCGTGCCTTCAAAGTCAAACTCGTTCTGCAAGTCTGTTTGCGAACCTCTTGGTTGATGGCAAATTGTTTTAAAGCTGAAATTCCTGTGCCATTTCTGTGCACCACTCCCAAATGTCCACTCCCCTGCTCTTCTGGTCATTCCGACTTTCAATGCAGGGACAGGGAGTGCATTGGCTTTGCTGCTCGTGTTGACGCGACAGCTTTTAGATACCTACCCACACATGAGAACATCCTATTGTTAGCCTCTGTACCCCAAACAAGCATACAGCCGCAGAGGCCGCCCAAGTGGCACAATGCTGACGCGGCCCCCGACACCCCTGCTGAAGTGTTCATTGACGACATGCACAGTAATCAGGCGAATTGATCGAAGCGGCAACAAAAGTAAGTGCGGAGGGCTGCCGAAGGCAGTGTCT
>JAABUM010003228.1_pt1 | contig 20564 bp, 36 predicted proteins | sample 5559161 | NCBI WGS metagenome assembly JAABUM01 (sample SAMN10711868, study PRJNA513369) | rock metagenome | isolation source: Antarctica rocks | place: Antarctica: Victoria Land, Siegfried Peak nord
GCCGGCGCCGGCGCCGGCCCCGCCTCCCCTGCCAATGCCGTCAAGCGGTGCGTCATTGCGCGGCTCTGGCGAGGCGCATGGCCGTATGCATGATCAAGGCTGGCAGGTCGGGCCCGGACACATCACAGCGGGCTTTTGTGCTGACCCTCCGCCCTGCCTGCCTTCATGCCTCCTCTGTGGGTATCTTCTGCACACACTGACTGCTGCAAAACCACAAGAGCTACGTGCCCAGGGAGGCGTCAAATGCGGGGCAGAGCGTGGCGGAGATCGAGGCGGCGGTGCAGGCGGAGCAGACCGCAAAGCTGCTGTACCGGCGCACCTCGGAGGTCGCCGCTGAGCGGGAGGCCGTGCAGAGGCTGCAAAAGTGCGCCTTGGTTCGTGGAGCAACAGGAGATGAATTTCCTGTGAAAATACCTGTTCTGTCGCTTTTCTTTCCAAGAATGCAGACGCGTGTTGCGGTTGGGCAGCTGTCGGCGTGGCTGGCGTAGTTGAATATGAACGTCACACCTTAGCGCAGTGAAGTGCGGACGCTGAAGTCGGGGCACAAGACGATGAGCGTCCGCAGTGTATCAGCTTGATATGTGATTGACAAACACAGAGGCTGCGGCACGCTTGACGAGCTTGTGTGTAATGGCGCAGGGAGGTGCGGGGGCTGAAGTCGGGGCTGAAGGACGATGAGGCGGTTGCCGGCTCGCGGCTGTACCGGGAGGTGGACCGACGCGCCCAGGTGCGCACCTTGTGGATGCCGGTTTGTTGGGCGCAGACACAGGCCCTCGAGGATGTCCCACGCCTCCCACAGATCCGCCGCATAATTCGCTCCCAGATGTTTGCGGCCAGCGAGACGAGGGCGGCTCCAACACCACATGCCGCTGGGGGCTGCGCCTTTCGAAGTGCAGCATTGTAAGTGCAGCTAGGTTCACAATGTGCTGCAGGGCATGCTGGCGGAGCTGGACAGGCAGCAGGGCATCATCGACGGGCTGCACCACCAGCTGGAGAACTTCCGGCGGCGCGACCACGACCTGCTCATGCAGGTGAGCTCTGTTGGGTCTTGTTATCGCAACACTGCACTGGCACCAACATTTGCACTGAGGCAGAGTCACACAGTGCGCCGCCGCCGCAACACGACCTGCTCGTGCAGGCACTGCTGCCATGCATGCTTTCGGCACTCGCCCTTGAAGCTGTCTGCTGCACGCCCGCTGGTTGCTGCTGGAAGTGTGTGCTCGTAATCAGCATAGCCATTCCCCCAGTTCAGAGCACTTCGCTTCCTAGGGGAAGTTTGACAAAACATGATATGTTGTAACACCTGAATAATCTCAAACCTTGTTATTCACAGGTGGAGCAGGCGCAACACACGCGGGCGCAGCTGGCGCACTGCGATGCGCGCCTTGCGGAGGTGGTGGCCGCGCTGCAGGCGGCCAAACAGGAGCGGGATGCGGCAAAGCGTGATGCCATCACCGCTGCCGCCGGCGCGCCCCACAAAACGGTGTCCGAGATGCAGGTGAGCGGTGAAGCACGACGAAAGTGTTGCTGCCCGTTCCCAGCTGGATACGCTGGGAGGATGCCGACATCGCCCATGTGCAACAGAGTGGCTTGGCTCTGGGAGCAGGCGAGCCTTATCCAGCGCGTCCCCGTTGGACTCCTTCGCGAGCCCCTGGCATGAGTCTGCATCAGGGCGCCGCCATGTGACTCAGTGCACAGTCTGAGCTGCGGCCCCAGCACAAGCGCACGTATGTGGCGTGAGTGAGAAGGAAATAATGTGGCGTGAGTGAGAGGGAAGGGATCCTGCTTGTACCTGCCGAGAGCCTCGCAGTGCTGCCTACTGGTTGCGCGAGGATCTAAACACTGCAGCTTCAGCCCTCTATGGCTCAATCTTGCAGCAGTTTGAAAGGTCCTCAATGCGTCGCAGTACAGCACTGCAAGCGAGGCAGCAGCGGAAACAAGGTTGCTTGCCAATGACTGCCTATCTCGTGTCCTGCAGGCGATGCTCTCAACGCTGCAGAGGCAGAACAAGGGGCTGGAAGCCGCTGTCGCACGACATCGGGCATCCGCAGCCGTGTCTGAAGCCCTCAGAGCAGAGGCGTCCGCCGCTCGAGCCGCGCTCAAGGTGAGATGCTGCTGCCAGGCTTCGCACAATCGTGAATAGTATTGTGCACGGGATGAGGCGATGCGGCTGGCAGTCGCCTAGGCGAAGCACAGCAGGCAGTCGCGGACGCTGCGATATCTCTCATCATCCTCGTCGTTTGATCTGCTTCATTCCTGCAAGTACCGAACATGCATAGCAGCTCGTTGCAGGAGCAATGGCCTGTCCAATGCGCCCCCAGCGGGGCAGCAGGCGGCCGCAGAGGCATATCTGTTCTTCGGTATATCTATGCTTCTGCTTATCCAGTAGCATATCAACTGCTGCGATGCAGGAGCGGGGTGAGGCGATGCGCTTGGCGAATGCCCGCGCGGCGGAGCAGCAGGCGGCCGCGGACGCGCTGCGCAGCGAGGCCGTGGAGGCCGCCGCTGCTGGCGACGACCTGCGCATCATGGTGGGTGCATCAAGGGTACTTGTATCAATTTCGGGGAATGCCATTGCAGATAGCGTTAAGAAATTAGCCACGCCGTGGAGGCGGCCGCCGCTGGCGGCGACCTGCACATCTTGGTGGGTGTTCTAGAGGATTTGCAGGGTACTCAGCACCGGGTTGGCGGGCTGTAGAGGCCGCTGCCGACGCCGGCGGCCTGCACGTCGTGGCAGGCATGTCATTGCTGTGGCGGGGGTCTACAGCCTCGTGCTGGTTCCGGAGGCATACTGCGCATCACGGTGAGCGGGAGCCTTGTAGGGAAGGTGTGTTTGCAGGGCAGAACCTCCCGAGATGTGATGCAAATATTGCCGCGCCAGTGCCGGTGCGCAGTGGCTCGGCGTGTGGTTCTTCCCCCCAACCCTGCACCCGCAGTGCAGGTTGTGACATCCACTCTCGTGCCCCTGCGCCGCCTCACACAGCCACAGACCCGAGCGCCATTGCCTGCCTAGTCTCCGAGTCCAGTCACTTCGACAGATTACATATCCGAGGTTGGCGCCAACAAGCCAAGACTGAAGCCGCAGCGTGGTGTGATGAAGTCCGATAGTGTCTTGGGAATGCAGGTGGAGGCGCTGCGGGCGGTGGATGACGGGCGGGCGCCTGCAGACCTGCGGGCCAGCGAGGGCAAGCTGAAGAAGGAGCTGCAGGTGCGTTGCAGAGCACGTGCTGTCGACTGGGCCGCCCAGCAATGCTGTCGCTCACCGCTAAGTGAGGAGCGCAGCTGAGGGCTCGTGAATGATGTCTCACCTGAAATGTGGAGATGTCGACCATCGTACATCCGGACTTAAGGTGTCCCATCAGCACCTGAGCAATTTTATGTGTCCATTAAGACAGCGTAGGCGAAGCTCAATGGCAAGAGAACGCTCAATGCCAATGGCGGGCGCTCGGCACGTCAGTGTGTTGTTTCAGTGTGTCTTCCAGCAAAATTCTGGTGCTCAACATCAAGCTCAAATCCACGAGCTCAAATCCACATCTCGTCAGATCTTATCAAGTTCCAACGTTTTGCCAGCCTGTTCCGCAGGCAGCGCAGGCGAAGCTCAACGGCAAGGCGCCGGACGCAGCGGCCGCCCGTCTGCAGGAGGTGGAGGCGAAAGCTGCAGCGGCGGAGGAGGCCCTGCGGGCTGAACGGGACGCACTGGCGGCGCAGGCCGCAGGGCTGCAGTCCAGCATCTCCGACCTGCAGGGCCAGCTCGCCGCCGCCAAGGTATCACCTCAAACCCACACAAACACTGTACAATCACTGTGGTAAACCAGTTCTAGGACGTGGTATTCTGTGGGCCTTGCTGTCCAGCATCACCGATTTGCGGTGGCCAGCTCGCTGGCGCTAAGGTGCTCACGAAAAGCCATGTGTATGGATGCAATTGAACAGAGCAACACTTGGGGCTCGCCTTTTCGACTCGCGGCTGCAGTCCAGCGTCTCAAGACTCGCAGGCGCAGCTCCCTGGATTAATGTCAAACCAATGGCATTACATGCAGGAGGAGAGCGACGCGTACATCCAGGAGATCGAGTCGATCGGCGCCGCCTACGAGGACATGCAGGGCCAGAACACGCGACTGCTGGCGCAGCTCGCCGACAACGACCGCGTCAACAACGACCTAGTTGCAGAGCGCGTAAAGGTGGGAACCAAGGTTCAAGAAACGGAGAAGGTGTTCACAGAACAAACATTCAAATGTGAGATTTCACATGGCGGCTGCTGGCGCTGCTGGCCGACCGTGTCAAACGACCTGGTCGCTTGTCTCCGCCTCAAGGTGAGAGCAAGAACCAGAACAAGTGCATCTCGAAGACGAGAAACACTCGACAGGAACAAACCGATAATAAACCCGATGCTGGCGCAGCTGGCTGTCCAAGCCTGTTTCGAGAATGATCTCGCCACTTTCACTAGGGGATTACGATGGATCGAGGTCTAAGACTTCGGCTGTGGCCTGAATGGAAACGCTCCGGCAAACATTGCAGTCGACCCATGACACACGAAGAACCCGAACACTCGGAACCGTGCTCCGGCTGTATGCAGTTTAGCAGGCGCGGGAGGCGGCGATCGGGCTTCGGTACGACTCTCTGACATGGTCCCTTTTAGTCCTCTTCACCTACCCAGCAGGCGGTGCAGCAGGCGAAGGAGGCGGCGGCGGCGAGGCCGAACGGGCGGCGCCGCGCACCATCGTGATACTGTCTCATCAAGTGCCTTTCGAAAGTAGATTGGGGATGTCACGGTTGTACCTGGAGCAGAGACCGGCGTACGTGATGGGTGTGCAACCATGCAGGGGAACTGATCGGGCAGAGCATCCCCCATCGCAGGCAGTGCAGCAGGCGCAGGAGGCGGCGGCGGAGGCGGAGCGGGCGGCGGCACGCACCAAGGAGGCTCAGGCGGCGGCCGCCAGCCTGCAGGAGCAGGTTGCCGGGTTGCAGCGCCAACTCCAGGTGCGACGGCCTGTCTTTCCGCTAAGAACCTCACGAAAGCCAAACAGAAGTCAGGCTGGAATGAAGAAAAGAGAATCGGGCTGCAGCGCAAGCTTCAGGTTCGGCATCAAGTGTGCTCCATAGCATGTTGCACGAAGCAGTTGCCGCCCCCTGGGCTGTCGATGGGCAAGCATTGTTTACGTCGATCACGCGCAACAGTTGCACTCGTGCAAGGACGTGTGACTCGCTCCCCTGAGGCATGCACAGCTCGTCTCGCCAATGGGGCGATCGCGAACACAACTGTTGTTTCAACGCCCTACAATGCAGGAATTGGTGGCGTGGCAGGCAGCCCGCCATGCAAGATCCCAGCTGGAAGCGGCGCAGCAGTAGGCACGGCATAACAACTCACGAGTGCCACGAGTGCCACCTTCAACTGACGCCTGTCTGAGGCTTCATTCTTCACTGATTTCAGGCTCTGAACGATGAGGCAGCGGCGGCGCGGCAGGCCGCCCGCCACGCCGGCTCCCAACTCGAAGCCGCGCAGCGGGAGGCGCGCGATCGAGACGCCGCACTCGGCGAGCGGCGCTCCGCCGCGGACGCGGCGGCGTCCGCGGCGGAGACCGCAAAGCGGCAGGCGGATGAAGAAGCAGAGCGCGCGGGCCGAGAAAAGACCAAACGGCAGCGCCTGGAGGAGGACCACAAGGTGCGTGTCTTTTCCACCTTTTCCTGACTTTGTTTGGTCTGGCACTGCATAAAATGAGCGCGGAGACCGACAAAGCGGCGGAGCGCACGGGCCGGGAGAATACGAAACGGCAGCGCCTGGAGGAAGACCACGATGTGAATTGTCGTTGTTTCAATGTCTCCATATATTGTGTCAATGCGTGGCGCTGTGGGAATCATGCCTCTGGTCTGCCAAACAAAGCGCCGCGGTCTCTCGCGGCCAGCTCGTCATGTGTGAGAGGCCAGGTGACAGAGCAGGGGCCGTTGGTGGTTGCCTCACAGGAGGATGCATAGGAAGCCACGACGAAGGAATGTCTGGATAGTATTCGAGCAGTTGATGTGAAGTCCAACTATGACGACAGATGACGACAGAACAGGAGTCCGGGCCCGGGCGCTGCCAGCAGCCGTGTCTGTCAACACTTCCCAAACTCGGCAAAAGTTCACAGTTCCTGCCCTCTCACTGCCGCAGGGCCTGCAGGCGAAGCTGGAACGGCTGCGCAAGTTCGACAGCGCCGGCGGCGCCGACGCTGTGCTGCGAGACGAGGCGCGTTTCTTGGCACCTTGTTTGCAGCATCTCCTTGCAGTTATGTTCGGAGCATCAGCCGCAGCCCATTTCGGGACATTGCCGCAGGCGCCCTGCCGCAGCTGCGGCCTGACACGGACGGCCTCGCCGCCAGACGATGCCCAGAAGCCGGATTCACTTCGTGTTGCATATGCCGTGCACCCAAAGTCGTACCGATTTGAACTCGCCGGCAAAGCGGACCCGACTCATCTTGCCGATTTGTGTGCAGGTGGCGGCGCAGCGCAAGCTGCTGCGGTGCGGCGTGTGCGATGCGCGTCAGAAGGACTGCATCATCACCAAGTGCTGGCACCTCTTCTGCCAGCAGTGCATCCAGAAAAACCTGGAGACGCGGCACCGCAAGTGCCCGGGGTGCGGCGCCGCCTTCGGCGCCGCCGACGTCAAGCAGGTCTACCTCGCGTGAAGACTTCCGGTGGAACGGTGCACCTGGGTTGCAAACCTGGCCTGCAGAGGCTAGGAGGGTGCTGCTCGTGCGCAGAGTTCTGCTGGGCTCAGCTGGAGCCTGGCAGGCGTCAGTAGGTCGAACCGGGGCGGCCAGCTGCAGCAGTCTGCAGCTACAATGGTGGACCGCCTCGGTGCATGACTTGGTTTGCAGCCTTTCACTGCATTGGCGCGCAGCCCAGCACGGAATTAGCAGCGAGGACCATGCATGCAGCAAGGCTGTCGCGGACCATTGCGTTGCGGGTGGCAGACACTGCATATTCATGAAGCACTTACACATTCAGGTGTGGCACGTCCGAAGGGGATTAATAGATAGTTCATCTTGTAAACACACGCCACAAGGGCGAGTGCCAACCGTCTGTCAGGAAAAGCAGAGCAAGTCAACCCAATCAGCTTTGTATCAAAACAGAATCGGGTTTGAAGCATGGGGACAATACTATCTCTGATGTCGTGCTGAAGCAATTGCTGACTTCTGGCCTGAGCCAGAAATGGTCACGTCGCTTTCCGCTTCTTGGCGGCAGCGTAGCTTCTCCTGTGGAAGTCCACAAACAGGCACAGCAGCGCGGCATTGAATACGGCGTTGAAGACCCATGCCCGGAAGCCCGAGCACTCGTCCTCTCGCCGCTCCGCCCGCAGGTGCGTCACGAAGAAGGGTATTGAAATAAGAAAGCTGCACATGCAGGAGACACTCGAGTCAGCACATTTCCGTGAGAAGCACTTGTGGTAAGCTTATTTACGTGAGCAGCCAGTTGGCTTTTGGTAAGAACCAGCTTCCGCTTGCTAAAAGTGCCGGCAGGAGGGCTGCAGGAACCTGAAAGTGCGCGCCTGTACATAAACTGCACGATCTGCAGGTTGGTGATGAGCTTCTTCCACCTCGGCGGTCGCTTGATTGTGCACAGGAAGTAGTACCTGCGGCGCAGTGATCACAAGTCACCTCACATTTCAGGTCAGCTGACATCAACCCTCAACAACATGCAGCTGTGACCGCTGGTGTCACCTTTCGCAGCAAATCACGCACCAGTACATCACGACGTGCACGCCAGTGTTGGTCAGCAGCGCAATCTGCTGCAGAGACTGCCCCGCCTCCAGCCACAAGTAGGCCATGACCACCACCGTCGCATGGTGGAAGACGTGCAGGAAGGACAGCGGCTTTGCCTGCAAAGTAGTTTTTTTTATTGAGCCGCAGCTGCGTCAGACGTGCGCCATCCTCCGCTCCCAGCACCAGCAGCTCGGTGCCGCGATGATACGTAACGGTGTGATGATGCATGCGTCCTGCGGAAACTGAAAATCACCAAGCATGACATGCCAGGTGGTCCATTGCGCACCTTCAAAATGAGCAGCACAGTGTCCAACAGCTCATAGTACTTTGACAGGTAGTAGACGTAGCTCCAAAAATAAAGCGGCCCCTGCGTTGTCAGGTGATGTGCACGTCAGGTATGAGGTGAGCAGCATGCAACCGGCTGTATGCCTTTTGGATGCATGCACCATATGACGCTGACTGATTGCCACACGCAATGCAGCAAGTCAAGCTTGCCTTGATGGGCGTGTCGGGCGGCAGGCAGTACAGCCAGTGCAGCGAGCCTCGCCGGCTGGTCTCCTGCAAACACAGATAAAATCTAAACTGCATTGCAACAGGGCAGGCGCCAATGCCTCATCCATAAGGCACCCTTTGCTTGCAGCATGACGTTCAACACTGTGACAAGGTACCCGTGTGCCCTCGAAGGCTGCGCCGAGAAACATCGCCAGCGATCCGAAGCACAGTATCAGGTTATGCAGCCCGGTGATCGCCGCGGGGATGGCGACAGGCTGCCGGATATATTTTGGTAGAAAGGCGACTACAAGCACATAAACCGTCACCCCGACGGCAACGGAAGAGTATGTTGATAACGGTGTAACACCATACTGCCATTGAAAGTCGCTGATCATCGCAGATCGCTCTGCAAAGATGGGTGCAATGGGTGGGTCAATTTTTGTAGCGATGCACGCTCTGCTCGCAGCACTGAATACCGCTGAGGGGTGAGGTCCTGCTGCAAATGTGCAAATGACTTCTGCCGAACTCACCTTAGGCAGCGCATTTCAGCAGCGTCAGCATGCAGGCAGCAGAGAATGGCATGGAAGGACATGCTGCGCGCACCTACTGGAGCAGCAAACGTTTCAGCTTGACCGTCCTCTTGGTGCTGTCGCTTTCGCACGGAACATAACCAATACAACGTCCTCAATTCTTGCCTATGCGATCTTCGCATTCCTCGCACACAACACACGGATACTTGCCGCACACTCTGCACCCCGCCGCTTGCAACTAATCCCTGCTGCGCCCAAGATCGGATTGAACCTATCTTCAATAGTGCCGCGATCAGAATGCACAGATTGACACTGCCCGCAGGCTCGCCGCGGCCAGCAATCAGCTGTGTCAATTATTCAACCACATTCACGATGGCGGCAGTTCCCGCTCAAGCACCAGCGTCACCTCGCCATCGGCGCGGTCGCCTCGTCTCAATGCGTTGATGACCTGCAACACGGACGCAGTGACCCTTCATATTGAGCCTGTACATATGCAAGGTTTTGAACAGCCACAGCTGAGGGCGCAGACGACAGTTTCGCTTTTGACACAACGACCAGCGGCTATCAGACGCTGAGCAGCGACCAGCTGATGGCGCAGCGCGCCTGTGGCCACTTCTGGTCGTCAGCGCCGTAGGTGATGATGTGTCGCTGCGGTGGATTGATGCCAAACAGGCTCTTTGTCGGGAACACGAAGTTGGTGCAGGTGCACGCCCGTAGCACATCGCCCACTGCTGGCGCTCTGATAGCGCGAGACCGGTCCAGCTTCACCATCTGCACTACAACACAGCGGCTTGTTTGTGAGGTTTTTGAGCATGGAGGTTTCGTTCTTCATCTGCGGAGCACGTTTCTCACCGTCGGAGCGCGGCCGGTCCAGCTTCGCCATCTGCACCGCAACATGGAGTCCTGGAACGTTTCGGAATCTCACATGAAGATAAGTGCAGGACATCGCCTACCGCCGGCAGCTGACAGCGCGCATAGCACGTCCAGCCCCACCAGGGCACATGTCAGAAGGCATTGGGCCCAGGCCACCCTGTAGGTGGGACGTGAAGGACGCTGTCTGGGACGGGTGTTACTCCCACATGGAAAGTGGTGACATTATGTAGCACACCTCTGCCATCTGCGCGGCGGGCGAGCCGTCCATGAAGCCTGAGATTACCGCTCGCTTGCGCCCGGCATCCTCCTCGAAGATGATGCCGAGCGGCCGTGGGAGCGTCGTCGAAATGATCGCGCTGGGCTGCCGCAGCAGCCTGCAACAGCGGAACGGAAGATTAGGGTCTGGAAGGAGGACTACCTGGGGAGAGGCGGTTCAGGTTCATTGATGACCGGGGCAGCTGCTGAGGGGATGGCACGGCATCGCGGCTCGAGTGCAGCTGAATGCAGCAGAGCATGATTGCATGACGCCGATGTAGCGGGCCGCTTACTCCGTGATTTGTGCGTTATGGTCTCTCACCTGGAGAACATAAAGGTGCGCAGCTGCCGATCTCATATTGCGCCCACACAGAACCTTTTCCACTCAAACCTTGCTCAATTGCAATTTTGCATTGGAGCCGCCGTGGCTAACACTCACTTGGAGAACACGAAGGTGCGCAGCTGGCGCTCGGCGATCGCGCCCACGCGGATGCGCACGCGCTCGCCTTGAAAGTCTTCCTCCACCGGCCACGGTGTGTAGGAAACCGGGCGGAAGGCCAGTTTTGCATTGGAGTCCCGCTCCGGGTTCCTGCCGTCCGTGGACTGGAACAACGCACCCGTTTCGGGGTCCTCAAAGTAGCCTCCAGACTTCTGCAGGGGGTTCAGAGGGTCAGATGTCGACGTCCATGGGGTGCGGTGCTTCGTATGATTGGCTGGTAACTCCAAAGAAGGGCCAGGCGGCTGCCAGGAACAAGGGACTGCTGGACTTGTGGCAGTGATTAGAATGCCTGGCTGCAGTTTCGAGCCACACCTCGCTTGGCGGCTTTCTAAGAAAATTGTAGGTGATCGCTGCCGCAAGGCACAGCAGCGGCACCGCCAGGACCACCAGAAATACCTGGGAAAACATGAGCCGTGAACTGTGTAAGTGAAGTGTTGTCCGAACTTGAGAAGAATTGGCGACGCCTCTGTGCTGGCATGCTGGCATTATTCACTGCACGTTTGGCTGCGGCAAGATACACGTCCCCAGGAAACCCGAGCGGGAGCAGAAACGTCTCAGCATCTCCTCTAGCTTTATGCACCTGGTCCTGCGCCTGCTGGCATGCCTTGTCGAAGCATATGCCCTGCAGCGCCGCTGTGGCAGTCGGCTGCTTGTGCGAACGCGGCGCTGAGTGCTGCTGTGCCGAAAATGACCTCCAGGGAACGGATTGTAAGGCTGCTGCGGCGGCCCTCGATGCGCAAAACGCTTGTGACACAGACGGGGCTTTGCTGCAGACGGAACGTGTCGTCGTGCACGCTGAGAGCTGGTTTGACAGTGCACCAGCAGGATGCAGTGCAAAACGGCAGGGCTTGATGGAACCGATTGTGCCGAGTGGCATTGGCTCTTCTGCGCCGAAACAGATTTTGAAACCCAGCTTCAACCTTTTGCAGCCCTGCAAATGACTCGACATGCACTGCACCCTGTTGCACCTCGCACCACATCCGAGATGCTGGCACGTGCAATCTCAGAAGCTGCAAGAAATGCGAAGCGCCTGCAATTCCAGCCAGTTCCAGCTTTCTGCAGACGGTTGAGTGAGTGTCTTTCTCCATGAGTGAGTGTCTTTCTCCAGGCCTGGGTATGTGACGCCCACGGCAGTACTGCAGTCTCATGCTGGCAAGCTGCAGGGCGCGGTTTGAACGGCGCCGTTCAACACAACCAGGGAAGGACTGACACTGGGGCCACATGAACACCCTCCGGTGCGTCCTTCGTACGACTTTTTTTGCCCGTCTCAACGTACTGCAGCCACGTCTATGTGCGGCACCTCCTCAGAGGTCATGCGGCAGCGGCGGCAGTCTTGGTCACCTCGATCTCCGCCCCTCATCGCAGGATGCATTGCGGACAGTCGGCGTGCAGCAGCCTGCCGCTAGTGTACAACGGGGCCGCCCACCTGCTGCCTTCGCATGCGGCGTGCTCCGGTCGTAGCCGCAGCTTGCGTGCAGCATCGTCAGTGCAGCTGCAGCGCCTCGCCTTCTCATCGGGCCGGCTGACCAGGTGAGACCGCAAACACTGGCCTCCAGTCTTGTGCGGAGTAGTAACAATCAGCATCCCGCGCACCTGGCACAGCGTATATCTGCTTTCGAGGTGCACGAGATGCATGCTATGGCAGCAAAGGCGCCCCACAGCCAGATTGCAGATATGTCGGACGTTGAATGACCATGCTGATTTGCACGCAAGACTGTGCCACGTCAGCAGCTGGCAGCAGCAGGGGCAGCAGCAGCCGGCCCTCCCCGCTGCCGTCGTGTCCTGGGCCCGCCGGTCGAGGATATGCCCTGGGGAAAAATCCAAGTGGTGGTACTGGCGTTTTGGACAACAGAGGGCATGCTCCTGCCAGAGGCGGACATCGAGCCGCACCAGAGGGGCGAGCAGCGGCGCGTGCGGCAGAAGACCCTGAGGTGGGCTGGCAAGCACAGGCGGCACCGCAGCGTGCCATTCCTCGCACTTCTTTCATGACGTGCAGCGCGCTCGTGCGGCGGCGGCTGAGCTTGCCTATGATGGCGACGCGGCTCAGGTGGCACTGGCCAGGGAAAAACACATCCGGACAACAGAGACACTGCCGGCATCATCTGCCGCATGAGGGCCATCAAGGAGGCACTGGTTGCCAACGACCCGGAGTGGACGGGGAGTGACATCAGGCTGGCTGGCGTGGACTTGGTGGCAGCGCACAACGGCGTCGCGGGGAAGCTGTCAGAGCTGATTGCCGCGCTGGCGGGCTGCCTGTCAGCATCGACCCGGCAGCCATCGTGCAGCATGTGCCCACGCTTCAACCTGCGGGACATCGCTGGGGTGCTGCAGCGGCGGGTGGCGGCACTGCACAGCCTGCACCCACAGCTCGATGTCGAGAGGAGATGCTGAACAACGCGCCCGGGCTGCTCATGCGGTCGGAGGAGACAATGTCAGCGGCGTTGCACTCGGCCACTGGCCTGGACAGCGAGGGCGTGAAGGCCCTCGTGGAGGGGGAGCCTGCCGGCTCGCGCTGCAGCCCTGGGCCGCTCGCCTGGATGCTGCAGCAGGTGCAGGCATATGAGCGCAAATGTCGTGCAGCTGGGGCATCCCAGCCCGAGTCCGACCAGCTAGTGGGTTTGTTTCCCCGCTCAAGCATCGCGTATTTCATCAGGGCAGCGCCGATGCAAGTGTGGCGGCTCAACCACCTGGCATCCGTATCGGCGTTTTGCCGCTCTGCCCATGGCTGGTCAAGATTGCATGCGTACAGGTTTGAAGTTCTGCACCCTGGCTTCGAGGCCTGGTGGCACCCGATGCCACCCGAGGCCTTCGATGATAAGGGCACATGATGCCGATGTACTTTGCTGATGCCTTTGCGCAGCCGTCACTATAAGGCTGTACAAATCCAGTGCAAGTGTGTGATAGGTATGCGATGTGTAGGAAGGTGAGTAGGTAGGTGGCGAACGGTGATTGTCAAGAACCTTGCCTAGTAACAACAGATGTCCAATGCACTTCAGCATGAAGTCTGCCCACAACGAAACGCCACGGCTCATGCGACCTTCAATAAGCACAAGCCAGCCAACCTGCTGCACCAGCGAGCTCCCCTGAGTGGGTCCCAGGTGCTCACTTCTTCAACTGGCTGATGTGAGCCTGCGAGGACAGAAGCGGCAGGAGTGGGTGCCAACGATTCGCAGCTGCATTCACAGAGGATGTGAGCATGATGCGTCAACACAGGCAACATCGTGCCGCGGGCAAAATGAGCTGCGGGAAGACTGGCCTGCAAAGGCCATATGTAGCTGAAGCATGGGTGCATCCTCTTGCACTGCACAATTCATGCAGACGCACCCCGACAAAGTCGAAGGCAGCCTCCTGCTGCTCAGGGCGTGGCGCAAAACCCTCCGGCACGCCCGCCTGCTGCAGGGTGTCCCGCGCCATCGTTGCCGTGGGGCTGCCACCGACGACACCTGTGCATGCAGTCTCAACGCGTCTCACCAGAGAGCTGACTCATAAAAGCTAACGCAAGGCGTTGCAAAGCCGATTCGACCCGAGTCTGGACCCTAGCAGCGCTCGAGCCACATTGCTTCGTCATCTTTGGCATGTCGGAGCTCTCATTAGCGACAAACACGACCTGACAGGTCTCCTGCGGTGTGCCAGGAGGACAAGTGACACGCCTGTGGAGTGGCTGCGGCTGTGGCCGAGGCCGCCGCCGCCGCCGCCGCCAGAGCCACCGCCAATCCCGAGCGGCGGCGGCGTGAGGCTGTGCTGCGGCGCGCCCCACTGCTGCTGCGGCTGCTGCACATATTGCGGCTGCTGCTGCTGACCATACATCTGCTGCTGGGGCTGCCCGTACTGGGGCTGCTGGGGCTGCCCATACTGCGGCTGCTGGGGCTGTTGGCCGTATGCAGCATGCTGCTGCGGCGGCGGCGCGGGCTGCCTGTACTGCTGGTACTGCTGCTGCGCTGGGAGCGGGTGCGGCTGCCATGCGGGCTGCTGCGGCGGCGCCGTGCCGCCCCTGCCTGCACACGATCAGAGAAAAGACTGAGAAAGGCAGCATTGCCACGCCAGTGCGTGTTTCCCGCGCGCCTTCCTCAAGGGCGGAGCTGGGAGGAAGTTACCAAACAAATCCTTGAGCCCCGATGATATAGTCAAAACGCTTGCCAGGAGGTGGCTTGCAATTGCACCTGCCATGCCACCGCTCGACGCCATTCCGAAGCCGGGCTGCAGACTGCCAGAGCCTGATGCGCCGCTGTGGGTGCGCGCGTGGAGCGTGCCGCCGCCTGCACACGTGCAAACAATTTGTCAACTCGGAAGGTTGCTACATTCGGTGGTGACTGAGTTAGGAAATTTTGTGCTTTGGGCAAGCCCTGGAACACTGCATCACAGGCACAGCAGCCAGCATGTTGTGCAGTCGTGATCTATCCATTAGATGCACAGCAATTCACGAATTTTGAATGCTTTGAACAGTGCAGGGTGTTACTGCGCTCACCCATGGGCTTGACATTCTTGCGCACATCAAAGTCCAGGTCGTCAAACGCGCCGCTGCCGCTGCTCTTGCGCGCATGGCCGCTTCCGCCGTTGGCCAGACCTCCCTGCGGCTGCAGTCCAGACTGCTTCTGCGGCTGCGGCTGCGGCTGCGGCTGCAGGGACCAGCTCGTTTGGGACTGCTGCTGCTGGGACGCCGCGGCCACGCCGCTGCCGAAGCTGCCGTTGCCGATGCCGCCGCCAGTGGGGCCGCCAGCACTCGGCGACAGGCTCGTGAACAGGTCTGCCAGCTCGCCTGCCGAAGGGCGCACGTGCGCCGGCGGCTGCTGCTGCTGAGCCGGCGAAGCTGTCGTTGCATTTGTGTCTGCGCAAGGAGGTCCGCACGCTTCCGTGTAAAGTTGAGGCTGCATCATGTCACGAGGCAAGATTGATGTAGCCAAGGGGCCCACAAAACTTGACCGTACACCAATCTGCTCAGAGGTCACGATTGGGTCAAGACTTGGGGGCGAGGTGCCGTGGCACTGAACAACGAGCTGCACACCCGCTGCAGGGGCCTCTCTTTCTTGATAGAGGCAGCCGTCGGCTTCGGCACGCCGCACAAACTGTGCGGTGCTCACCGGCGAGGGAGAGGCCGCCAAAGAGGCTGCCGCCGTCCTGCCGCGGCTGGTGCGTGCCGCCGACGGCCGCCTGCCCCAGGCCGCCGCTGCGGGTAGACGCAAGGTCCAGGCCGTCGAACATGCCGCCGCCGCCGCCGCCGACGCCGCTGGCAGGCTGGGGCGCCGGCCCGCCGCTCACGGCTGCCGCTGGCATGCGCTGCGGCGGTGGGGATGGCTGCGCCTCGGAAGCCCCGAAAAGATCTGTGTAAGGCAGGAGCGATCGTATGTTAGAAGACGGGGATAATCACGCCATTCAAGGCAGCAAATCGTGACCTCGTCTGCCACCTTGCCGACGCCACTATCCTCTGACATCTCCATTAGCAACCTAGTGACACTGTTTTATCGCTGCTTCCGCTGGTGCATGGCCAGGCAACAGCGGCTCTCAGCCGCAGCTGCGCACCCAGCAGGTCGTTGCCAGCCGGGGCGGCAGGCTGCGCCGCCGGCGCGGTGGTCAGCGCTGGCGAGGCCTCCTGCCGCGCCTCCGCAGCCGCGTCATCGGCCCCCAGCAGGTCGCCCATGAGGTCTGGCTCCGCCGAGGCGGATGCGGGTGCGACCGGCGCGGCGGCGGCGGCTGCGGAAGACCCTGGATCAGGCAGCGTCTCGGCGCCGACGGCGACGAGCACGCGGCGGGCGCGCGCCCGCACGGTCGCCTGCGCCGACGCCGCCGCGGCGTGCAGCACGCTCGGGTCCGACTATATAACACAAAGCAACGTCGTGTCTGACCTGCCACATGCGCAAGGCACAACACCAGAACGGATGCAGCAATGCCGCCGCGGCGTGCAGCGCGCTCGGGTCCGACTGTGCGCCAGAGTGGTATCATCGCGATCACTGGTTCTTTGTGGGCGCCACATGCGCAAGATCAACGTGGGAAAGGCATCTGGCTGCTGCATCAGCCTTGGATATGGACAACTCGATCCGGCTGCAGGCAGATGGACGCAGGCACACAAAGGCGCCCGCGCAGGCGCAGCAGCACGGTTCCGGACGGCTTTGTTCAAACAGACCCTCGTATGCGCACCTGGAAGTAGACTGCGGCCTTGCCGCATGCGGCGGAGGAGCCCTGCTGCACGATAGCCTCCAGCGCGCACAGCGCGCGCAGCGACGCCTGCCACGACGCGCCCTCCTGCGTGCGCACCGATAAACCACACGTCACAGTGAAAACTGTGGTTGAGGTGGGGGACAACTTCTTCCCCTGCAGCACCAGCGGCGGCTGCGGCGGCGGCTGAGTCCGTTCCTGCTCGCTTCATTCCGACTCGCTGCTTCCCTCCTCTCATCTGTATGCTTGTTGAAGAGCCAGCACTGTAATCCAGTAGGACGCACCATCTTGGCGGCAAGCAGGCGGCCGACCTCCAGCCCGTCAAGCGGCGCGAGGTTCTCCACAAAGGTGCGCAGCTCCTCCGCCCCGGGGGTTGCCCGCACGCCGCCGGGTGCGCACAGCCGGTCCACCAGGTCCGCCTGACATTGAATCAGTGAAACTCCAATCACATCAAAACTACAACTCACAATGGTTAGGCTTGAAGTCACAGCGCTCACCAACACAAGTCTCCTGTTCAGAAGTTGCACAGCAATGTAGTTATCAAACCTGAACTAAAACATTGGAAACAAACCTCATCGCCAATGGCACCGTTGCCACCATATCCGCCACCAAAGCTGCCGGGCTGCGGTCGTCCCGACGCCCGCGCCTGGCCGTGCAAGCCGGACGACTCGTCGGCGCTGTCGTAGCCATCACCCTGTAGGGGAAAAAACATTCCACTTCTCATGGCACAGATCTGACTCGTGTCACTTTTGTCAGATGGAAACAGGTGCTGCAACAATCTGAATGCACAGTCCGTGACTTTTGCAAAGCATGCAATGCATGGGAGGGGCGGCCACCTGGGTGAGCATGGACTCGCTGCCACGGCCACGGTGCCGCGGCGACAGTGCCCCCGCCATTGCGCTGCCAGCGCCGCTGATCGCGTTTCCGGCGCCGCTCAACGCGCTGCCGGCGGCGCTGGCCACGCCGCTGCCCCACCGCGGCGACGCCACGCCGCCGCTGCTGCCGCCGGGGGGCGTATAGGAGGGCGCGGCCTGGAGCCCCGACTCATAGCGCGGGTTGCCAAAGCCCTGGGCAATTCGCGACATGCTGTCAGTGCAATTTCTGCAACCCTCCCGCACGTTCCGCTGTCGCGGCTGCGCTGCGCAGCAACAAGATATGCAGCGCAGCTGTTCAGACATGTTCTTCTGGCAGGTAGATGGCAGACAGCGCGGCACCACACCTGCATGCCCTTGGACACCGCGCTCGAGGCGTTTGAGACGGCGCCGGCGGCCTTGCTCAGTGCAGACTGCCCCATCGCCAGGCCGCTGCCCAGCATGCCACCGACGCCGTCCGCACCGGCCATGCCGCCGCCGCCGCCGACTCCGCTTCCCCCGCCGCTTCCACCGCCGCCGCCGCCGCTGTAGTTGGTGCTGCCAAAGCCCTGGATGCGGTTCTGCGCGGCAGGAGGTTCTATTGTGGCATGCTGTTCATCGTCATATGCATGCGGAACCTGCTTGACAATGCCCTATCAATTCCTGCAAGAAGCATTCAGAAAAAAAATGATCTGTCAGTCTGGTGCACTGTTGAGGAATGGAGAGGACTATGGACATCGGCCGTTAGTGCGTAGAACCTAGGAGCTTGTCTACTGCCCATGGCCGTTCCAGCTCCGAACAGTGCACCAGACACAATGCATAAGACACATCCGGATGCTGCAGCTACACCAGCGTTGATGCGAATATGAGCGCGTCGTGAGCTGGGGGTCGGCGGCGGGCGCGGCGGGCGCGGCGGGCGCGTAGCCGCGTCTCGGTTCATATTGTGAAACAATAGCCAACTTGCAAGCGCACCAGCCAGTTGGGTGCCAGCGGCGGGCTCAGTGGGCGCCTCATATGAAGTGCGAATGCCAAAGAAAACGGCTGATGAACTAGGTGATTGATTCCAAGCGCACCGTGAGCTGGGGGCCAGCGGCGGGCGCGGCGGGGGCGTAGCCGTTTTCGGCGCCGAAGAGGGCGTCGAGCGCCTCTCGCGCCATGTCCCGCACCCGCTGGTTGGGCACGTCCCCTTTGAGCGGGTCCGGCTCCCCCTTGTAGTGCGTCAGCTCCCTGCAAGGGTGCATTCAGGTTTTTCGCCGATTGCAAATCACAGCTGCACTGCGCATTGCATAGGGTCGGGATGCAGAACCACTTTACGGGCAACGCCTGCAAGCGGAATGCAGAAGGCTTGCAAGGCATAAGGTAGCGAAATGCATGTCACTGCGCACCTCACGCAGGTGGACTGCCGTGCCATGGCGCGGCGAAAATCATGCGCGCCCTTGTTGCACAGGTGCTTGATGAGCCGCAGCGTCTGCAGAGTGCGGCACATACAATCGAAAATGGGACTTTGATCATAAGAATCGCTGCATCCATTCTGAGACACCAAAGGACAAACAGGCGTCCTTGATCGGCCCGTCAGCCAAGAATGAACAGGACGTGCGCAGCATCAGGTGTGCGGCAAGGTGCATCAGCCCACCTTCTGCTTGACGACGGGCGGCTTTCCCGTCAGCCGCTTGACGCAGAACTCCACCATGAGGCCCGCCTCCTGCATGCCCTGCTGCGCCTCCGCCACCAGCTCGTCCAACAGGTAGACTGTTGCACAGGGGGCGGTGACCAAGACGAGATTATGCGCCGCTTTGCAAGTCATGTACGCAACAATCCTTGCAGCAACCACGACCCACGACACTGAGATGTATAATGCACGGTGCGCATTGTGCATGAGGGTCTCGCACTGGCTCGCGGTTCCAGAAAGGACGGAGCCTCACTTGGAGCAGCATCATCTTGGGTGTTCGTTGCTTCCTCCAGCTTTCGCATGCGCTGGAACGACGCGAACATGGCTGCAGGCTATTAAAACCCTCAATGCAGATGGCTGTGCGCGAGCACTGTCGCCAAATCGGCCCTGGGCCTTGTCACAAGTTGATAGTCCAACTTGTGTAGGAAATGCCGTTGCGCAGACACGCAATCAGCGGTCGATGCGCCAGACCTGCCAGGCCGCTTTTACTACACTGCAATTGCGTTGTGCCGCGCGGTTTGTGCTTCCTGGCAGAGCATCGCACGTGACTAAGCGATGCCGGAAACCCTGTTGGCCAGCCATCCTGTCTGCGGGCCTCCTCAGCGTCCATTCTAGTTCGTACATCGCACGAGGCATCCTGTTATGCCCTGGATCGCGGGCTTCGGTCTCGGAAGAAACTTCGTCGTGGCCCGTCACACTAGGATTTGAATCCACACCATCTTCCGGAACGCTTGCACAGCGGTGCAGCCCCGCTGTACTGCAATCAGAGCTGCATGATTCAGCCTTTGGTACCTGACGTTCCTAGAGCCCTCACCGCTGCCGCTGCAAACGCCAGTTGTAGGCACCCGTGCAGCGTCAGCACTGCCGCTGGCTCAGCTGCCTCACAAAGCCCAGGCAATCCCTGCAGAGCTCTGCGGCACCGCCTGTGCAGCCTGCCTCTGCTGCGGGCCTCGTCCAGCGCACGTCAGCTCCCGCTGGCCGGCAGCGCTGTCGCAAACCGTGGCCGGCCATGGCGTCGGCGTTCGCGCAGCAGGGCGACGGCCGCCCCGCGCCTGAGGATGCGTTCCCGCAGCTGTCGCGGATCGGCACGCCGCTCAAGCGCAGCCGGGCGCAGGTCACGCAGCGCATCAGCGGGGACCTGGCGCGGACATCCGCAGAGGCGATGTTTGACGGTTCAGAGATGGACAACGTCCGCTCCCAGAAGCGTTTCCTGTCTGAGGTAAGCCTCCCAGGTGCCAACTTGCCTCTTACCAACCTGATATCCCACGAAGTGAGTGTTCGTTCTCGCAGGAACCTCGACTGGCGGCACCAGGCAGTCGCATTGTCTTTCGGTAGCCACAGTCTCGAAAGGGAGTGCAACAGCGGCTGGTCTGAAGTTGGAATGATTGTAAGATCATCCCCTGCGGTGCTGCACGCAGTCCATGGCGGCGGACATGAGCAAAATGACCTGCGGCGGCGGGCTGTCGCTCGGCGGCGGCGCCACCCTCTGCGTCGACGCCGTCGACGGCG
>JAABUM010003229.1_pt1 | contig 20560 bp, 22 predicted proteins | sample 5559161 | NCBI WGS metagenome assembly JAABUM01 (sample SAMN10711868, study PRJNA513369) | rock metagenome | isolation source: Antarctica rocks | place: Antarctica: Victoria Land, Siegfried Peak nord
CCGCGCTCCGCGTCGCCCACGAGCACTCCACGGACATTAAATCGACAATCTCGCTGGGCACCGCCCTGCAATACCTCAAGCATGGAGCCAACCTCTGAATAGAGCGCCACGGGTCATCTACACACACGTCAGCCCATGGACAATGTCAGCTGTGCTTTCCCTACAGCAGGTCCTCGCCTTGGCGTTGGCGTGTGCACTGCTCATCGCTGTTCCCGGTCCGAGCGTGTTGTTCGTCATCGGCCGCGCTCTGAGTCACGGGCGACGGACGGCGTTGGCCAGCTCCCAGGCAACACCGTTAGCTCCTATCTCGCCGCTGTGAGTGTCGCGGTTGGGATGGGTCCGTTGCTGCAGCGCTCGGACCTGGTCCTGCAGGTCATCAAGTTCGCCGGAGCGGCGTATCTGGTGTGGCTTGGTGTGCAGGCCCTGCGCCACAGCGGGGCGGCCTTGCTGACCGCGGCGGCAGCTCCCCAGTTACAGCCCGGCTGGCGCTCGGTTCGTACTGGCGTAGTAGTCGGCATCACTAATCCCAAGGTGTTCATCATCTTTCCGGCGATCTTGCCGCAGTTCGTCGACAGCAGTGCTGGTCACGTCGTCGTCCAGATGTTGGTCCTGGCCCTCGTACCCCTGACCGTCGGGCTAGTCACCGACACGGCGTGGGCGCTAGCTGCCGGACGAGCCCGTAGCTGGCTATCCAGTACGCCGGGACGCACCCGCGCGCTGGCGCGCATCGGAGGCCTGTCGATGATTGGGTTAGGCATCTCAGTGGCCGCGACTGGGCGTTCTGACTAAAGTGCCGCCCCGAACTCGCTGGCGTAACGGCGAGATCTGCTGTTGGGCACGGGCGAAGCCTCGAGTGAAGGCATCAGCGGCTGCGCAGTGTGGCGCAAACCTTCGTTGTGACCCGCAGTCGCTGACCGGCGCCGAAGCACACGCGAGGCTGGCTTGTCGCACGGGCCAGACGCTGCCCACTCCACTCTCAACGGCCCATCCGGTAGGTGGCTGCGGCGATCTGTGTGAACGAGCGGATGAGCGGGTTGGGGTTGGTGGTGTTCCAGGCGACGACGAGGCGGCTCGGGGGCATGTCACTGAGCGGGACGGATGTGAGGCCGTCGGGTAGCGCGTGGTCGAGTGGCGTCAGCCCGATGGTGTCGTTCCAGAGGACTGCCTGTAGGCATTCGTGGACGGTGCGTATCACGGGACCCTCCCGGACCTCACCGCTTCCGATGTCATCCCGGTTGTCGTCAGTGTCATTCCTGTCGGCGCCATTCCAGTAGGTGCGCCAGGTGGCGTCGGTTCCCTCGGGCAGTTGAAACCAGCGGCGGTCGGCAAGCTCGCGCAACTGCAGCGTGTCGTGTCGGGCGAGCGGGTCGTCGGTGCGCACGACGACGCCGACTGGGTCTGAGCGCAGCACGTGGATGCTGATTCCCGTGGTGTCGAACGGTGCTCGGGTGAGAGCGACGTCGACCATGCCGGCTCGCAGGCCGGTGGTGGGGTCGGTGAGGTCGGCTTCGCGGATACGGATGTCGACGTCCGGGTGCCGTTGGCGAAAGGCTGCGGCCAGGTGGGCGCCGACCTGTTCGGCGCTGTCAGCGAGGATGCCGATGTTAATGGTGGCGGTGCCGGTCGCGGCGCTCACCCGGGCGCGTGCCTGTTCGGCTTGCTCGAGCAGGGTGCGAGCTTCGCCGTACAGCACGGTTCCGGCGGGGGTGAGGTTGACTCCGGTGGAGGAGCGGTGCAGCAGGACGGCGCCAAGCTCGGCTTCCAGCGCCTTGATGGCTCGGCTCAGGGGCGGCTGGGTCATGTGCAGGCGCAGTGCCGCCCGGCCGATATGGCGTTCCTCGGCGACGGCCACGAAGTATCGCAGTGAACGTAAGTCCATCACCGGCAACGATACCCGCACGGTATCGGGGGTGTGGAATGGGTGTTGGACGTCCATCCCATTCCGCGATGAACTGGAACCGATCCGATGGCTGCGGAGAAGAGCACGCGGCGATCACCGCTTCCAAGGAGTTGACGTCATGGCTGACCACGTTCTGCCTGAGCCCGTTGTGGAGATTTCGGGGGTTCAGGAACTGGCTCGCGACCTGGTGGTAATCCCGAACCGTCGGGTGCAGCTGGTGCCTAACATAGGGGTCATCGGCGGCAGCCACTCGGTGCTGGTCCTCGACACCGGGATGGGCCCGGGCAACGCCGGGAAGGTCCTTGATTTCGCTACCGACTACGCAGCGGGCCGCAAGCTGTACCTGAGCACCACGCACTTCCACCCCGAGCACGCCTTCGGTGCGCAGGTGTTCGCCGGGCAGGCGACGTTTCTGATCAACCGGGCGCAGGCCGAGGACCTGGCCACCAAGGGCGCCGGTTACCTGCAGATGTTCCGGGGTCTCGGCGATCCGGTCGCCCGGCAGTTGGAGGGCGTCGAACTGGTGACCCCTGATGTCGTCTACGACGACTCCTACGACCTCGACCTGGGCGGCCGGATCGTGCAGCTACGGGCCACCGGTCGCGCGCACAGCAAAGGCGACCAGGTGGTGCGGGTCCCCGACGCCGGGGTGATGTTCACCGGCGATCTGGTGGAGGCGGGGCAGTTCGCGATCTTTCCGTGGTTCCCGCCGCACGACACTGACGTCTCAGGCGTCCGCTGGATCGCCGTGATGCAGCGACTGGCCGCCGAGAGCCCACAGCTGGTGGTTCCCGGGCACGGCGATATCGGCGGCCCGCAGTTGTTGACCGATGTCCGCGACTACCTGCAGCTGCTGCGCGACGAGACCTGGATGCGCCGAGACTCGACGATGGGCGAGCAGACCATCGTGGAGGAGGTCCGAGCACTGATGATCCAGCGGCGCCCCGACTGGTCCGGGCAGGAATGGATTCAGCCGGGTATCAGCTGCCTGTGCGCCGAGCACGTGGCGTGAGGCGGCCCCAGCCTGGTGGCTTGTGTGCGTGAGGACTGGAGGGCACCCTCGATGAGCGACAACGGCTCAGACAGCCGGGAATGCCGGAGCCGGCGCGAGCGTGGCATCTCTGCATACGCTGCGACCTTCGCGGTGTCTGAGCAGGAGGTGCCCGCGGCCTTCGCCGCGCGGGTCGGGCCGGCGTTCGCCGAGGAGGCGCTGCAGGCCGCGGGCGGAGCGGCATGGTCGCACCCCGGCCTCACCGGACGCGAACGCAGCATGGCCATCATCACCGCCCTCACCGTCCAGGGGATATCCGGAGACCGCCTGACCACTCACCTACGGCTAGGCCGGCAGCACGGGCTCGACCAAGAAGCGCTGACGGCCCTGATCACGCTGCTGGCCGGCTACGTTGGCTATCCGCGCGCTTCCCTCGCCATGGAAACGATCCACGGTTCGTTCACCTCGACCGACCAGTCCGACACCGCCCAATAGTAGACGCGCCTGACGCGCCTGACCCTGAGCGAACGCCGCGATAGTGGTTGCGGACTCACGCAAGCTGCCGGCGACAAGGTCGAACACGCGTTACCGGAACTCACGGTCGGCTCGCCGTTCGGCGAGCACGTCGGACACCACGTCAATGGAGGCAACTCTTGGCGAGCGCGAGGTCATTGGCGGGGTAGGTCGCTGAACATCGATGGACGGTCTGAAAGGGACTTGAAGGGCTGCTTCACAGATTTGAGGTGCCGTTCAGTCGCGGTCGTACAAGGACCGGTTTCATGTCCCGGGCCAGCAGCACCTCGGGGGCCTGCTCGGCGTCGTGGACTGAGATCACCAGCTCCGGGCGCAACCGGCCTAGCCGCAGGAGGTCCAGGACGGCTGGAACGTGTGGTGTGACGCTGACAGCGCCGACCGAGAGCGTGATGTCTCGTTGGTACATGTCCCACAGCGGCAGCGCAGTGTCGGCGAAAAACATCCCGGCGTTGGACAGGTGCCCGCCGGGGGCGAGGCACAGCACGGCCTGACGCAGAAGCGCAGGCTCGCTGCTGGCGCCGATGACCACCGGATATTGCAGGTGCTGGGTACCGGCGTCGACTTCTGCCCCCACATCGGCGCCGAGTGTGCGTGCGACCTCCCGGCGCCGGCCGCTCTTGTCGACGTAGTCGACCGACCGGGCTCCCGCGGCCAGCGCCTGGTCGACCGCGAACAGCCCGAGGCTCGGCAGGCTGCTCACCACCAGCACGCGGGCGCCGGGGTGCCGGCTGAGTCCCCGGGTGACGCAGACGTAGGCGTCGGTGAGGTTGTCGCTGACCGCGGCGGCTGCCGCCGGCTCAACCCCGGCGGGCAGGCGGGTGAGCATGGCGTCGGCGTAGGGGACCCGCGCCTGCTCGGAGAACAACCCGCCCCAGTCACCGGCGATCGAAGCGCCGTAGCCCTGCAGCCCGGGGACGGTCGTGCACGCCGTCGGCAGCGCGCTTCGGCACGGTGGACACACGCCGCAGCTGATGTGCCACGGCACGACGACAAGGTCACCGACCGCGACCCGGTGCACGGCGGCGCCGACCTCGAGCACCTCCGCCACGCACTCGTGCCCGATCGGGAAACCGGTGCCCAGCGGCACAAGGCCGCGCACGATCGCCCGATCCAGGTCGCAGGTCGTCGAGGCGACGGGTCGCACGATCGCTTCCAGCGGATGGCCAACAACCAAGTCCTCGACCTCACGCCAGGCCAGTTGGCCAACATCTTCGAACCACAGCGCTTGCATCAGTGCATTCCTTTCGACAGCCGGTCGGCTGTTAATCCGGGCGAATGGGTGAGTGTTTGCCTTCTGGGCCCAGCGGCGTGGTCGTTGCCGCTTACCCTGCCGTATCTGTGCGTTCGGCGTCGGCGGGTGCAGCTGACCGCGACAGCGACGACGACAATGACGGTGACGCCTGCGGCCGCGAACAGGCGTTCGGCCTGCCCCGGCAGTGCCCGCGGTGCAGCGGCGGCATCGGCATCGGCGACCAGGGTGAGGCTCAACGCGGCCCCGCACCAGCGGGTAGCCAGCGCCCAGGCGCTCAGCTCGACCAGTCGTGTCACGAACAAGGCGAGCAGAAAGAGGTTCATGAGTCCGTGGCACACCGGCGTGCCTCGATCCCCTGCAATCGCCGCAGACGTGCTTGTTCCCTGTTGTGGTCCGAGGACGCCGATGCATGTCGCGACATGCGCCGTCTCCGACCTGTTCTCTGGCGGCCGCAGACAGACATGGACCGCGTGCCCACGACGGATCCGTCGATATGATTCCAACGTCAGGGCCATGAGCTGGCTGCTACTTTCCGGGATGAAGCATCCGCCGCGCTCAACGCATCACCCTGGGCCAGAGCGTTCTACGACGCCCCGCCGCTAACGCGGCAACACCCACCACCAACTCCGCGGCCTGGGAAACAAACTGGGGTTGACCCCTGTTGGTGGACATTCACTCGCGTGACCGCAGGTCACGCATGGAGGATGTCCTCATGTCGGACAAGCGCAGGAAGTTCACTCGGAGTTCCGGGCCGAGGCGGTGAAGTTGGTGACCGACACCGGCCGGCCGGTCCACCCACGTCGCCGCGGAGATCGGCGTCGGTGCGCAGTTGCTGGGCCGGTGGGTGCAGCACGCCACTCAGACGCCGGACGGCGGCGCGGATCGGCCGTTGGATGTGCGAGGCGCCTGTAACGGGTCACAACCAGAGTCGTTTCAGCGGCACTGGTTGGACATGCTTCTGATCAAGCCATCGGGGTGGGGCCAGGGTCGACGCCGGCCCCGGACCTGACGGACAGATCCTGGGCAAGACACTCCCGCGAGGGGTCAGGCGATTCACGAGTCACACCACGTCCGAGAGACCGCCGCCAACCCTGCCAGCCAGCCCCCAGGCCAGCCACCACGAACACTTTCAGGCGATTCAGACCTACGCCGGACAAGCTGACCCGTCCCGGCTCGGCAGCCGACCGTTCCTGCCCAGACCGCGACCACCCCGCAAGTCGGAGCCAGCCCGCCAGTGTGCCAACCGTCCCTGCAGCACGTGGGATGCCGGCGAGTGCTATCGCTGAGGCGTCGCGCGTCATGGGCGAGACCGCGTGTCAACGGCCAAGTTGCGGTCACAGTTGAGGGGCGGCACCGCTGGGCACCTGGCGACGGCGTGGTCTGGGACAACCGTTGCGTCCTGCACCGCGCCGACCACGACGGGGTCATCGGGGACCGGGTCATGCACCGGGTCCGGTCCCGCCGCTGCTGTCGGTCGCGGGCGGGGGGCTCGGTCTCTGTGCTCGGAGTCGAGGCAGGAGAGGTGTGCGCGAGGAACATCCAAGCTGAATTGCGCTCGGAGTTCTCGCCGGACGCCGTGGGAGGGGTGGCGAGGGGTCAGGCGACTGGCGAGAAGGCGGCGATCGCATCGGCGAGTTCTGCCGGAGCCTCCAGGGGAATCAGGTGACCCGTGCGCGGGATCTCCATGAGCTGCGCCCTTGAGAGGTACGGCATCAGGTTGTCGCGCAGCACCTCCAACGGCTCTACCTGGTCGTTCTCGCCCGCCACGACGAGAGCCGGGACGTTCACCATCTGGGTTTGCTCGGAGACGTCCTCCGCGATGCCGCGCAGCGGCCATTCGGTCCGAGCCGCGGCGGCGCCGGAACGGGAGTCCCTCAGGACTTGTGCCTTGATCTCGTCGGGGAGCGAAATCACGGTGAGGACGTGGTCGCGCGCCGCAGCCGTCGACTCCTCACTGTCGTAGGCGTGGGACAGTTGCGCTTGGTACTCCGGCGTTATTTTGGCCGCGGGCCTCGCGGGACCCGAACCGACCAGGACGAGTCCACGCATACCAGTGGGGTGCGTCGCCGCGACCAGTTGCGCGACCTTGCCGCCCATCGAATGACCGATGAGCACGTAGTCGGTGACACCGGCGTCGGCGAGCACTGCGAGCGTGTCGTCAGCGAGCTGGCGCAGTGTGTACGGGCCGGGCAGGTCCCTGGAACGGCTCCAACCGCGGAAGTCGGTGGTGATGACGTCACGTCCGCCGATGTGGTCGGTGACGAGGTCCCAGGTGTGGGCGGATCCACCCCAGTAGTGCAGGAAGACCAGTGTCGGCCCGGTGCCCTGACGGTGGTCGTAAGCGGGTAGTAGGTGCTGCTCGGTCGCGCTCAACATGTCTCCTTCGGTCGTATGAGTTCAACGTCGGGCCCGAGGTCGACGTGGCCCCAAGAGGGAGCCTTCGTCAGGTGGGCCGCCGAGGCGTGCATGGTCTGGGCGGCCTGATCCGGTTCGTTCGCGGCCGTGTTGCCGACGACCGTGTACTGCGCGGCAAGCCAAGAGCACCGCAACGAGCGCCTACGCAGACTCCGCTTCGAGCCTCTCGTCGTCATCGAGTGGCGGGAACAAGACCGACGAGTCCGCAACCTCCCCCGGCGTGATGACAGCATGCTGACGCCGGTTGTCGAAAACCAGCCGGGTCACATCAGGGCGCGCGTAATGTCCGGCAGGGTCGGCAGCGTTCTTGGCCAAGGCGATCGCTGAGCGGTCGATGTCGGCCAGCACAAGTCCTTCGGTGGATTCCTCGAGCGGTTCCGTCATAGGGCTGCCGTCAGGGGCGTAGACCCGGGCGAATCCGCCACCGCCCTGAACGAAGGGCGACGGTGTCCCGGTGTGATCCGAGAAGAGTGCGACGCTTCCTGGACTGATGATCTGCGTCGACGCAATCACGAAGGATCCCCCTTCCATGGCGTAAGTCCTTGTGACTGCCATGTTGCCGGCCTCGGAAAGGGCGGGCACCTGCTTGAGGATCCCGAAGCACGGCCAGGCCGCCACGTGGATCTCTTCGTTCTGTGCGTACATCGCGTACTTCGTCAACGGCTGCAGGTGCTCCCAGCAGCAGAGCCCGCCGACTCGCCCCACTGGGGTGTCGACGACCTTCATACCCGACCCGTCACTCTCCCCGAACAACGTCCGCTCGACATGGGTGGGCTTGAGCTTGCGACGGTGATGCAAGACGTTGCCGTCCGCACCGATGAGCGTCTGGGCGATGTAGAGGGAACCAGCTGCCCTTTCGCTCAGGCCCAGAGACACGATGATCTTGTGCTTTCTTGCCGCCGATCGTACGGCCGTCAACTCTGGTCCGCTGATCGTCATGGAGTTCTCGTGGTACCTGGCTATGAAAGGCATCTGCATCGGCGCCGCGTGCGTCCAGAGAAAGATCGGGTAACCGGGAATCCACGTCTCGGGGAACGCTACGAGGTCGGCTCCCTGCTCGGCCGCCTGACGAATCAGCCCGATCGTCTTGTCCACTGTCGCAGCCATGTCGAACCAGACCGGCTCGGCCTGAACCGCGGCCACTCGGGCAGTCGGTGCCATGCGTTCCTCCTGTGTCGCGTCGGACGCTCACGCTCTGTCGTCCAAGAAGACCCCACGTTGGACGGCATGGATCGGCCTGCGGTGCATGCCGCGTCGGCGTTTCCTGCACCAGCAAGCGGCGGCAAGCGCGGCAAGACCTACGCTTCGTGGCTAGCTCCAGTGTGAGTGGCCCTGTGCTCGGTCGGGGTGCAGCCGAACTCGGCACGGAAGGCACGCGTGAACGTGGTCGGGTCGCAGAACCCGACCTGTCTGGCGATACCTGCGACTGTGTGTCGTCCTTTCGGGTCGTGGCCCAGCAGGTCATAGGCGAGCCGCAGTCGTTCCCGACGCACGAAAGACGCCGGGCTCTCTGCTACGTCCGCGAACAACGCGTGGACATAACGCACCGACACATGATGGCGGCGCGCCAGAGTGCTCACGTCGAGCGTGGAATCGGCGATACGGTGACGGATGTCGACTTTGATCGAGGCCAGCAACCCCATGCGGACATCGGGCGATCCGAAAGGCTCCTGTCCGGTGCATTCCAGAATCAGCGCCGCCGCCAGTTCCGCTAGTGAGCGACCGACGGGTTCGCCGAGTCTGGAGGCCTGGGCACCGGCCGACTGAACGGCTTCGGTGGCTAAAGCGTGGAGCATCCGTACCGCCGGAAGCGTCATGGGCAACGGACGGGCCGCAGCGGCTTCTATACGTGCGTGATCCACGCCCAGATCTCGCCATGGCACCTGGACGACGATCTGTCGAGTTTCGCCGGGGAACGAGAGCACATAAGGGCGGGAGGTGTCGTAGACGGCTGCACCGCCAGGCGTGAACACCGCTTGGCGCCCGTCTTGCGTCAGTGCGCCCGCACCGGACAGGTGAAGGGAAAGCAGCAGGTCGTCGTGTGATGCGTCAGCCACCAGTCGGCGGCTACGGATGACCCGCTGGGCCCCAGCGCTAACGTCACAGACCTTCGTGATCCCGAAGGTCGTGGGGCTGACCCGTCCTCGGAACGACGGCGAGAGCCGGTCGGCCGACAGAGGGACAAAGCTGCGACTGAGGACTTGTTCCCACTCTTCGGCGCCGGTGGCCGCCTCACGCGTGAGTGCATCGGAGGGCCTCACGGGGCAGATCCGTTCGTTGCCATAACGCACCCAGCTCATTGAGGGGTTGGCGCCGCAGCCGACTTCGGTGGACCGGACGGCCCGAAACAGTTAATGCTAACGCGGTGGATGCTAGCGACTCTTCCCGGGCTTCTGATCAAACGCCCACCTCCCGCGAGTACTCTCATCTTCACTGAGACGACCTTGAGATGGCCGTTGCCGATCCTCGACTTGCCCTCCCTCCCGGCGTGTGCGGACCAGATCCTCCAGCCGCCTCGCTCACCGATGGTGCAGTGCTGAGGCACCAAGATCAACCGCGCGCAGGCTCCGAGCTACCACTTTTTTCGCCGTCGAACTGGAAGCTTGCCGCGTGCTCCTGCCAGCGCCAGAGCCGTCGCCCCCACCGCCGTCGCCACGGGAATCTGGGTCTCCCACCTCGCTCCGGAGTGTGTCAGCTGTAAGACAACGTCGACCCATGCCAACACCGCGACAACCGCCCAGACCGGCCAGAGGCCCTCTTTGAACTCGCGCCGGTTGCCGTCCGACCATCGTGCCCGGGCCATGGCCCCTGCTTCCGTCGCGGGTCCGCGTTGCATCTGGTGCAGAACGTGCTGAACCTATCCGAGGGGGTATAGGTGGATCGGTGGTGGTGGCTTTGGTGGCCCCGACGGAGCGTCACCGACACACCGCTCAGGCCGGGCCTTGTGCGACAAGCATGAAGAGCAGGTAGAAAACCAGAGCAGCCAGCCGACCGAGCGGAGAAGTCCCTTACGGAGCGCACTCACCAGAGTTCACCGCGTTGGCGCTTCGTAAACGAAGGCCACCACGAACACGCTCGCGAGAGCAAGCGGGAAAAGCCACAACATCAGCATCACACCGTGCGGTGCGTTATTCGTCGTGGCCACGAACGCTAACGGCGCAGCCAAGCCGAGGAGAGCGGGCAACCTGAAGCATCCCGGGTTTCATGCATACGGGTCTGTTCAACGGTCAGGTGAAGGCTGTTGTGTGGTTCTGAACCCAGGTGCGAAACGATCGCGGTACTGTGCCAGTGAGGTTGTACACGTCGTCCGTGAGGATGCCTGCGCGGCTCAGCATGAAAAGTTCGTCCAGGTTTTGTCGGGCAGCAGCCATTTGCGGAGCCGTTCCTCGCTCGATGCTGCGCTGAGCTTCTACCTCGGGCGTCGAGGCGACGAATTCCAGTGGCCGCCCGAGAACTTCGGACAGGATCGCGGTCTGCTCACTGGGGGACAGGGCCTTGGGGCCGGTGACAAAGTAGCCGTGGCCGACGTGGCCAGGCTGGGTGAGCGCGACGGCCGCGACGGCCGCGACGTCGTAGGGGTCGACAACGCCGACTTTTCCCGGCTCGGTGCCATCAATGACCTGCCCGGATTCGCGGATCGTGGGAGCCCACCACTGCGCGTTGGACATGAGCCCGTTGGCGTACACATAGGTGACGTCGAGATCGGAGGCACGGAACACATCGTCGCGGGCGGCGATGAAGGCTCCGATCGTGGGTGCCGGATGGAGTCGCGTTCCCACAGACGACAGCACGACCACCCGTTTGAGGCCGGTGGAGCGGACGCTGTCGATGAACGCCTGCGCCTGTGCGGGGATGGGAGCAAGTTGCATGAAGAACACCCCGTCGACACCGTCCGCGGCCGCGGCGAGACTGGCCGGATCCTCGAGGCTGCCGACAGCGATCGACACGCCTGCGGGGAGTGCCGACGCGCGGGACGCGTCGCGGACGAGTGCGCGCACGTCCTCTCCCAGGCCCAGGAGCTGCTTGACCAGCTCACCTCCGACGTTACCGGTGGCGCCAATTACGAGATACATGTCTTGCTCCCTTTCGTTGAGGTTCTTGAGACGAGTCACCAGGGCAGTTCGCCGTCGCGGTCTGGGTAGGTGCCGCTCGGGCCGCCTTCGTCTGCGAAGGCGAAGGCAATGATTGCGTCGGTGCCGTCTTGGACGGAGTGGCCGCGATGCCCGCTGAGATCCGTGGCGGTCATGCCCGGGTCGGCGATGTTGATGCGGATGTGGGGCAGCAGCCGCGCGTACCGGGCGGTGAGCATGTTGATGGCGGCCTTCGAGGCAGCGTAGAGCGGTGTACCGGCGGTCGCTTCGAGCCGGTCCAGATCATGGAAAAGTGCGAATGATCCAAGTCCGCTGCTGACGTTGACGATCCGTGGATCCGTGGACGCCTCGAGCAGGGGTAGGAAAGCGTGCATGACGCGGACGTAGCCTGCGACGTTCGTCGGGAGCACTTCTGAGATGTCTCCGGCGGTGTAGTCATGAACGTCGCGCAGCGGCCCGGTGATGCCGGCGTTGTTGACGAGCAGGTCGAGATGTCCTCTTGCCAGCCGCACGAGGTCAGCCGCATGGTCTACGGACTCGTCGCTACCGACGTCGAGCACAACAGGTGTCGCGCCGACTTCCGCGGCGGCTGCTCGGACTCGTGTCTCGTCCCGGGCGGCCAGGTAGACCTCGAAACCGCCGTCCACGAGGCGACGAACCGTTTCCAACCCGATGCCCTTATTCGCACCGGTCACCAACGCGACGCGGGGTGCCCTCGAGTGGTTCTCTGTCATGCGACAAGTTTCGCTGGGCGGGACGGGATCAACGTGGCCCAATCTGTCCCACCACGACCGCGGGAGAACTGGGCACAATCATGGCATGAGCGGATCTCCGGAACTGGGTGCGATGCTGCGAGCATGGCGGGGGCGCGTTCAGCCCCACGATGTCGGCTCCCCCTTCGGGCGCGGGTCGGACAGGACACCAGGACTGCGGCGTGAAGAAGTGGCGTGGCTTGCCGGGGTATCGGCGGACTACGTGAAGCGCCTAGAGCAGGGGCGCTCCCATCCGAGCCGTAGCGTCATCCGCGCACTTGCCCGGGCCTTGCGTCTCTCGGATGCGGAGTACGGGTTGGCCTGTCGTCTGGCCGGACACGCCAGCCACCTCCAGGCTGAGCTACCGCAGCACATCACCCCGAGCGTGCAACGACTTCTCGACAGGCTCCCCGACGTCCCCATTGCCGTCTTCGACGCAGCGTGGACGCGACTCGACCAGAACGCTCTCTGGTCTGCGGTGACCGGCGACGAACGCGAGCGTCCCCACCGAGGCACCAACATCGTGTGGCGGACCTTCCTCGGCAAGTCTGGTCCCGTGCGTCATCCGAAACCAGAAGAGTACAAGCACGCTCTCGTCGCGGACCTTCGCGCGGTCGCCGCCCGCTACCCAGACGATGACGACTTGGCCGAAATGGTTCGGGTCCTGCGTTCCTCCAGCGCTGAGTTCGACAAGATCTGGGGCCACGCCCGCGTTGGCCACCACGGCGGAGAAAGCAAGATTATCGATCATCCGATGGTCGGTTCGATCGAGCTGGATTGCGACGTGCTCTCCGTTCACGGCTCGGACCTAAGAATCATCGTGTTCACCGCCCCGCCCCGATCATCGGCAAGCGAATCCCTTCGTCTCCTGTCTGTCCTCGGCACAGAAACCGGCTCGACGACATCAGGCGTGGTGATCATCCGCTGATTCGTGGGGACTGTCCGAGGAACGGGGCTGCTGCGGGCAACTCGGTCCCCGAGCTCCTCCGGGTTTCGGTTCTGAGCCTGTTTCAGGCGTTGATCAGCGCCCTGTCGGCGGCGTTCGGGTACGCGATCGGCGTGCTGGCCAGCAGGACGTTCCGTTACGTGGTGCGGCGCGAGCCGCCGCCGACCGTCAAGAGGGTGGCGTGGCGGGGCCTGCCGGTCGTCGCGGTGTCGGCACTGCGGCGATGTTCGTGTGGTTCTTCGTGTGGGAGCACCGCTTGCGGATGCTCATGGACGCCGCTCAGCTGTCTGTGTTCGACAGCGTCGTCATCGTCGTGCTCACCGTCGTACTGTTCGGGCTCATCATCGGCGTGTCCCGGATGTGGGTACGTGCGCAGCGATGGCTCGAACCCGTCACTGACCAGCAATACCGGACAGCGCAGCACTAGCTAGTAGGCGTCGCCGGTGCGCCAGGGCATCTCCTGCAGGGTCATCGTGTTGCCGTCCGGGTCGGCGAACCGGGCGTACTTCGCGCCACCGCCGACGTCCTCGACCGGCGCGACCTCGACGCCACGGTCGAGGAGCTCGCGCCGGGCTGCCTCGATGTCGGCCACGACCAGGTGGAGCGCCTTGATGCTGCCGGGGGCCATGTCGGAGATCTCGGGGAGGCCGGTGCTCAGGACGATGGAGCAGGCCGAGCCGGGCGGAGTCAGCTGGACCACCCGCACGCCGTCCGCGGGCTGCACGTCGACGTCGAGGGAAAAGCCGACTTTGTCGGTGTAGAAGGTCTTCGCCCGGTCCACGTCGGTCACCGGCACGGGGACGAGTTCGAGCTTCATGTGCATGGCATCTCCTGGTGGGTTGTGGGGGGCTCGAATTTCGCAGGACCGTTCACGCGTCGCGCCCTCTTGCCTCGGGCCAATTCCGTGGCCAATGAGTCAAGCCGCTGGGTCCAGAAGTGGCGGTACGGGTCCAGCCAGGTGTTGATCTCCCGCAGTGGCTCGGCATCGACGGCGTACAGGCGCCGCGTGCCCTCGGCGCGAACCGTCGCGAAGCCGCTCTCGCGAAGCACCCGCAGTTGCTGAGACACCGCCGGCTGCGAAATGCCGAACTCGGTGTGCACGACGGCACCGAGCTCACCGGCCGAGCGCTCCCCGTCGGCAAGCAACTCCAGGATGCGCCGCCGAACTGGGTCACCGAGGACGTCGAACGCGTGCATGCGAGTACTTTATCTGGTGCCGCTTATATACGCAATGGGTTACGGGTGCATTCGTTGAGCGGTGGGAACACTGGAGCCGGCGTCCCGTGCGGTGGCAGACCTGATCGTCGCGTACCGACGTGGGCCAGGCGCGGTCACCGACGCAGCGCCGTATGTCACTGCGATGATCGGGACATGAGGTTTCGGGCGGGTGCGTTCGGTACGGTCAACGCCGTTACGCTGCGCTGGGAGTCCCAGTGTTTGTAGCGCTGACGGTCTACGGCGTGTCGGTGATGGTCGCCGAGCAGAACGTGGCCTGGGTGCTATTTGCGTGCGGCGGGTCGGTGGGGATTGCTGTCGTCGTCCCCTGAAACTGTCGGTGCTCGTCGCTACAATTCGCTCATGAGTTCGATGAAGTTGCGCGAGCGGCCCGTCGCCTCCGCGGCGGTCGTCGTGCGTGCTGCGCTAACCGAGCTCACCCGCGCGGTGGACATCCTGCAGCACGAGTCGCTGGACAGCCTCGACGACCACGAGATGCTCGCCGTATTTCGAGATCTGGAGACGCAGCGGCGGCGGCTGCCGACCGTTGATCACCGGCTGATCGCCGAACTGGAATGCCGCTGCACCGGGAGGAAGCTGCTGTCCCGCGGCACCCCGGCCTTGCTGACCGAGTTGCTGCATGTAGACGTGGCCGAGGCGAAAGCCCGGGTCCGGGCCGCGGCGGTGCTGGTTCCGCGCACCGCGCTCACCGGTGAGCCGCTGGACCCGGTGTACCCCGCCACGGCTGCCGCCCAGGCCGCGGGCACGATCTCGGAGAAGCACGCCCGGGTCGTGACGGGCACGATTGGCCGCCTGCCGCACAGTTTGGACGAGGACACCGTCGGCTCCGCTGAGCAGACGCTGGTGAACCAGGCGCAAGGCCTGCGGCCAAGCGAGCTGATCAAAGTCGCCGAGCGGCTCACGGCGTATCTGGATCCCGACGGGCAGCTCTCCGATGACACCGACCGGGCCGCCCGGCGAGCGCTGAACATCGGCCGGCAACGCGCCGATGGGATGAGTCCCGTCACCGGATTACTCGACCCCGCGACGCGCGCTTTGGTCGATGCCGCGTTCTCCGCGTTGGCCCGCCCGGTGTCGGAGGGGGACGCCCCCGATCCCCGCTCGCCCGCTCAGCGCCACCATGATGCCCTGGCCGCATTGTGCCGCAACGCTCTCGCCGCGCAGGCAATGCCGTCGAATCGGGGGTTGCCGGCGACCGTCGTGATCAACATGGACATCGACCAGCTCGAGGATGCCGCCGGCGTCGCGACCACCGCCACCGGCGGCACTATCCCGATCCGCGACGCCCTGGCCACCGACGCCTTCCCGGTGCTGTGCCTGTTCGACACCGACGGCCAACCCCTGCACCTCGGCCGCGGCGCCCGATTGGCATCGGCCGCGCAGCGCTTGGCCTTGTACGCCCGAGACCGCGGATGTACCCGGCCCGGCTGCGATATACCTGCACAATGGACTCAAGTGCAGCACCTAGACGAATATCAGTACGGCGGACGTACCGACATCCACCGAATGTGCCTGGTTTGTACTTTTGATCACCGGCTGATCACCGAGCACGGCTTCACCGTCCGCATGGGCACCAACGGCCGCGTGCAATGGATCGCACCGAAACATCTGGACGCCACCCAAACAGCCCGCATCAACACCTTCCACCACCCACCCGATCTCTCCGATCCCGACCCGCCGTGACCAGGGCCGGCGCAGCCGCGAGTAGCTGATCTTGCCCCGACGAGCCACCCCATGCTCGCCTAAAGACATAGGGGTTGCGAAGCACGACGGTGTACAGCCGGTTGCCGTCAGCGACGCCTCCGCCGCAGGCCGGGACCACCACTGGACCCTCGACCTGCCCGACGAACCAGTGATCGTCACCGGGGACGCCGCGCGCCTGCACCAGGTGGTGGCGAATCTGCTCGCCAACGCCCGCACCCACACCCCTACCGGCACCACCGTCACCACCAAGCTGACGGCGTCCCCCGCCACCGTGGAACTCACGGTCATCGACGACGGTCCCGGCATCCCACCGACACTGCAGCCGCACGTGTTCGAACGCTTCGCTCGCGGGGAGGCCTCCCGCTCGCGCTCGGCCGGCAGCACCGGGCTCGGGCTGGCCATCGTGACGGCGATCGTCACCGCCCACACGGGGACCGTCCAAGTGAGCAGCAGATCCGGGCAAACCGCGTTCTGCGTCCAGCTACCTGCGGCGGGTAATCCGGCGCAGTGAGCCACACCGCTGCAGGTCTGGGCTCATGCGGATCTGCCAGCATTTTGACAGGGTCTCCACAGGCTTGCGGCGCACGGTGAATCCATGACCGATGGTGGCGAGCGAGTTCCGAGGAGATACCCCCGTCTCAGCCTGGGGCAGATTCGCACGAGACTTGGCAGCACGACAACCCGGATCAGCAAAATTCTGACCAAAGCCCGTACTACCAGCAACAGGCGCCATCGTGGTAGCGCTGGTGGCGCGGCCAGCGGGCAAGCCTCGGTGCTCGACCATCCAAAGGGAAGCCGCGATCAACCCCGGCAACTCCGGTGGCGCCCTGGTGAACCGCAACGGCCAGCTGGTGGGTCTCAACTCCGCGATCGCCTCCCTCGGCGCATCCAGCTCCGACACCCAATCGGGGGCCGTGACACCCGGTGGTGTGGCGGACAAGGCGGGGCATCACCGCAGGCACTGTCATCAGCAAGGTCGACGACCAACAAATCCCCGTCGGTGACTCCCTGATCGCCGCGATCCGTTCGCACGCCCCTGGCGATACCGTGACCCTGACCGCCAACAATTCCGGTGGCGCCTCCCGCACCGTGCAGGTCACCTTGGACAGCACCGTAGTCAAGGCAGGCAACTAAAGCCCTGGAACTGTTCCACTTCCGCCCCCGACGCCCCTTCCTCAGGTCGCCCTCAGCAGGCCGCGGGCACCCTGTGCCCAGCGACCCGAACAACCCCAAGCACGAACCAGAGCCCGTGCACCTCGACCCACAACCGCGCCGACCGGGCCGAGCCCACGGCGAGAGGAACCGACATGGCCCCTAGCACCGACAGCACCGACCCGGCCCCACCTCCCGCTACTCCCAGTGACCCCTCGGCGCTCCGCGCCTCCGACGCCGACCGGGACTACATTGCCCAACTACTCCACCACGCCTGCGGGGCGGGCATGCTGACCATGACTGAAACCGAGGACCGGCTCGGAGCGGTCTACAAGGCCAAGTTCCGCCAGGAGCTGATCCCCCTCACCGCGGACCTACCCCTCGACCGACCGCCCCTCGGGTCGCACACGAGCAGTGCCAGCGACTCTCTTCTCGACCCCGTACGCCGCTTCCTGGCCTCCGCCGCACCCATCAGCGCGGCCGCCTTCGCCGCGCTCCGACGACACCGGATAGCCCTCCTAGTCCTGATACTCCTCGGCCTCATTCTCGCCTCGACCATCGTCATGGCCGGCCTCGAAATGGTCCTCTCCCCCGAACACCACCCCGACAGAATGAGAGGGCGGTAGCCGCTCTCGACTCACCGTCACCCCCGGACCACCGCAAGCAGTCAGTCCGCCCCCGCCCCGGCTTCGCTTCTCAGCCTTCGGAGCCTGATGCTGCTTTCCATTCGATCGTCCTGGGCCTGTTCGCCGCTGGCCTGACCTTCCTGAGTTCTCACAATCCGGCCCTACCTGCGCAAGGCCAGCGTCAGCACGTTCGGCGTCACCGTCGACAGCAGAACGACACCGCCGGCGACGGCGCCTGCTGCGACCACGCGACCGTCCTGGAGCGCCGAGCGGTCAGTACAGCTGAACGCGGCCCGCAGGCCGTAGAAGCAGCCGGTAGTGGGCGGGCGATGAAGACCACGAGCAGTTGGTGATCGACAGCGGCGGGAAGCTCGGCCCAGTCCACTCACTCACAAGGCCAGCGAGGCTCCGTCGGCGACAGCTATTGCGGCACCGGCCCGTGCTGATGCAGTTGGGCGAGGACACCGGGGAACGCAGTCGACGGGATCGGCCGATACCCTCTGCGACGTCCTCTGCGACGTCCTCTGCGGTTGCCACTGCACGGTGCAGAGCACCGTTGCGCCGACCAGCAGCACGAGCCAGAAGCTGACGGCGCGGTAGAGGACCACCACGGCAATCGCGATGGACGCGGGCACCCCCGCGCCCACCAGCGCCAGGGTGAGGGCCGCTTCGACCACGCCGAGTCCGCCAGGAGTGAGGTGGAACGAGGATGCACCCGCACCCGCCGCCCAGACGAGCACCAGCTTCTGCCACGGCACGTTGCCATCGAGCGCGAGAATGGCGCACCCGAGGCAAGCCATGTCCAGCAGCCAGTTCAGCAAAGAAGATGCGAATACTCGAGCGGCATCGCGACGCGTCAACCGCAACGTGGCGACACGTTGCACGCAGCGAACCACGGAGATCTTCTCGCCGAGTCGACGACGAAGAACGCGATGCAGAACACTCGTCGCCGCGATGCCAATTCGCTCCACGCACCGGCACACAACCCGGCGCTGCAACATCAGCAAGCCAACGCCAAGAGGTACGACGCCCAGCACGATCGCCAAGCCCCCGACCAGCGACGCAGCGAGGTTGCCGGAGAGGATCCCACCGAGCGCGACGATCGTCGCCAGCGCCAAGGACGAACAGATCCCGGTCACCGCGAGTGCCCATCCGGCCACCGCGCCACCGCCGCCGAGCTTCGCGTACCGCTTGTAGGCGTAAACCGCTGCGGCGGGAGAGCCGACTATCGGCAGGGACGTTGAAATCGTATTGCTCGCCAAGGTGGTCGCCGCGACTGTGCGCAGCGGATGCCGTGCGCCTTGCACCCCTAGTAACTGTCGCTGTTGGGCGGCCATCGCCCCCATGGACATGGCCTCCGCCACAATCGCCGGGATCAGCCACCAGTAGCGGGCCCTTCCCAGCGTCGTCACGATCTGCGCCAGGCCGGCGCCATCCAGCCTGATCAGCAGGGCAAGAGCCACAACCACGACAACGCCCGCCAGCGCGCGCAGGCTGTGGACACCGCCCGACGTCCCCGCGACCCCGACCGTTGCCATGTCACCGCGTTCCTGTCTGACGGGTGCGAGACGCGGGTGCGGTGATGGTCACGGGTTTCCTCCTGGCGCTTGTCTGCGGGCTTGTTGCCGTTGTGACCACTGTCGAGGGTGCGCTAGTGCGGACTGTGTGACTGTCCTGTGCGCATGCTGTGAGGGCGGTCGAGCCGTGCAGCAGCTGGATCGCCAGTGCACGTTTTACGGCGTGAGCGTTTCTGGCGATGTTGGTGGTACGTCGCCCTACGCACACACGGCGGAATCGCAGGTGACTCATTGGTGACGCATAGGTTCGCCGGACAGGTTGAAGGCGTCGGCCGAGCCAGTCGGGTTCAGCCCTGACGAAAGAAGTCGTCTCATGCAAGACTCCACGACACCCACCGCCACCGAACCTGCACGCAAGGCGAAGTGCATCATCGTCGGCGTCATCGCCGGCGGGGTCATCACCAGCGGCCTCGCCTTCGGCGCGATGTCTGCGAACGCCGCGACAACACCCACACCGAGCGCGGCCGCGGCGGCCGCCACCACCGACACGCCAGCCCCGAGCGGCACGAGCCACGGGCACGGCCACGGGCTCAACCTGAGTGGCACCGTCACCGCCGTGGGTACCGGATCGGTCACCATCAAGACCGCCACAGCCACCACGGAGTACGCCGTGTCCGCCACCAGCGACATCGACAAAAACGGCGAAGCCACGCTGGGCGACCTCGTCGTCGGTGACGCCGTCACCTTCAGCACCACCACCGCCAACAACACCGTGACAGTGGACAAGCTGCACACCGGCAACGAAGCCCTCAACAAGCCATCCGGACCACCCCCAGCCGGCGGTGAAAGCGGCGCAGGAGCGGGGGCACCCGCGAGCACAGGCTAACAACCAGGCCGACCTTGGTCATTGTTCAATACGTGGGCAACGCCCCGGGACCGTCACCATTGCGGCCCCGGGCCGTTGCCTCGACGCGAACTGGTCGGTCCGTGCCTTCCTGTATCGGCAAACCAACAAACCTCCATCCCGCGTACCTCCGATTACCCGAGACCAGCCGCTACCGGCTCTGGGAAGTGGCTGGCGCGGCCCTCTGCTGTCCGTCGTTTCGACTCATGGCGTGGCCTGAGTCAGACTGTGGGTAATCCATCAACATGTGTGTTGACAAGCAGACAGGAGCACGGATGAAGACCAAGGGCGCAATCCTCTGGGGTGTCGGCGAGGCGTGGTCGGTCGAGGAGATCGAGGTCGGCGACCCGCGCGCCGGTGAGGTCACGGTCGAGCTGGCCGCTTCCGGGCTGTGCCACTCCGACGAGCACCTGGTCACCGGTGGCACCCCCGTCGCGTCGTGGCCGGTCATCGGCGGGCACGAGGGCGCGGGCATCGTGACCAAGGTCGGCCCCGGGGTCACCGGGCTGAAGGAGGGCGACCACGTCGTCACCGCCTTCA
>JAABUM010003230.1_pt1 | contig 20559 bp, 19 predicted proteins | sample 5559161 | NCBI WGS metagenome assembly JAABUM01 (sample SAMN10711868, study PRJNA513369) | rock metagenome | isolation source: Antarctica rocks | place: Antarctica: Victoria Land, Siegfried Peak nord
TCCGTCCGGTCACTTGTACCGCGGTGACGACCTGCCCTGCGGGGATGGGGCGCATCGAGACCACGAGCGGACCGGACAGCCGCCCGGACTGCCGGCAGTCGATGTTGGTGCGGTACATCGACACGTTGCGGCCCTGCTCGAGGTTGCGCACCGGCACCCCGGCGGCCATGAGCGCCGTCTCGAAGCTGAAGCTGCAACCGATCAGGAAGGTGACCAGGTCGTCCCGCCACAGGTCGGTGACGGCGGTGGGCTCATCGACCAGCTCACCGTCGCGCCACACCCGGTAGCGGGGTAGGTCGGTGCGCAGGTCGGCGCCCGGCGCGAGCGCGCTGCTGGTGGCGCCGGGATCGGTCACGTCCAGCAGGGGGACGGGCTGGGAGTTGCGCTGACCGAACAGGAGCATGTCGAACGCCCAGTCCTTCGGCAGCACCACCATGTTGGCCTGGGTGAACCCCGCCGACCACCCGGTGGTCGGCGCCACGAGTCCGTCACGGTAGCGGCGGCGTGCCTCGGCCGGGGTCGACTGCGCGGCCAGCAGTGCGTCAACGTGGACAGCGGGCAGTACCGGAGTCGTCATCGTGGTCTCCTTCGGGTCTGGGGTAGGAAGTGCCGACAGCGTCGGCCGCGCGTAGTGCGGGGCCGATGACCTCGCCGAAGGCCTCCACCTCGGCGCGGGGAAGCTCGTAGTGGTTCGCCCACGTGTGGGTCGGGAACAGAAAGGCCTGCCGCAGCCCGAGCTCGTCCCGGGCGCGCAGCAGACGTTCGGCGCACTGCTCGGGTGTGCCGAAGAGTCCGAACGCCTCGCAGATACGCCCGGCAAGCTCGTTGGACACCTCAGCCGGGGCGAAGTCGGCGGGTAGATCAATGCCGGCGTAGCGCAACCAGTGCAGGTTCGATGCGCTCGGGTAGCGCAACCACGGACGGTCCTCGCGAAACCACGCCTGCGGCCAGGCGCGCACCGTCTGCTCGTCACCCAGCCCGAACGGGACGATCAGGATCTCCTCCGCGGTCGATGGATCGCGACCGGCGCGCGCCGCACCGCGGCGGACGTGCTCACGGGCGGCCTCGACGCTGCCCGGGTGCAGACCCACCAGCATCATCACGCCGTCAGCGACCTCACCCGCGAGCTCGAGCAGCTTCGGCCCGGAGGCCAACATGATGACCCGCGACCCGGCAGCCGGTCGTTGGTACAGCTCGAGGTCATGACCGTCGAGCGTCGCGTGTCCCTCGCTGAGCAGGCCGCGCAGCGCCAGCACCACCTCGCCCAGCCGCTGACGGCGCGCTTGCGGCTCGCCGGCCTTCTCCACGGAGAGGAAGCCTGGTGCCACCGTGAGCATGACCCGGCCGGGGGCGAGCTCGTCGAGCGAGTTGACCAGGGAGGCCAGCACCAACGGATGCCGGGTCACCACGTTGGACGTCGCGGGGTACAGCGTGATCCGGCTGGTGGCCAACGCCATGGCGGCCAACGCCAGGTAGGCGTCCCGGCCGGTGTGATGGTGGTCCGGGACGCCAACACCGTCCAGCTCCGACTGCTCACACGTCACGGCGAAGTCCGCGAGCTCGGGCAGTGGCCGCCCCAGTGGCACCCTGATGCCCACCTGCACAGCGCTCATCTGTTCCCGCCGCCCTTCGTTGTCATGGCGCGCGCCGGAGCGGTGTCGCGTCGGCCGCGGTATGCGGCCAGCAGCTGCTCCTCGGAGTCGCAGAGATATTGCTCGAGGTAGTCAGCGGCGCGCGCCACGTCGTTGGCCGCCAGCATGTCGAGAAGGGCTCGGTTACGGTCGACGTACGGGTCGTACAGCTGCTGCGGGCTGGTGACGATGTGGAATACCAGCCGCAGCTCGGCCAGCAGCCGGCGGGTGACCTCACCGATACGGCGGCTGCCGCCCAGGTCGACCAGGTGCTGGTGAAAACGCATGTTGGCGGTGCCGACCTCGCCCCAGTCATTGCGGGACGCCGCCGCCTCCGCCGCTTCAGCGATGCTGCGCAGTGCACGTAGCCGGTCGGCGTCCAGACCGGTGAGCGAGCGGACGACCGCGCATTCAATGGTGCGCCGTAGCCGGTACAGGTCGACGAGGTCGTCCTCGTCCAGCTCGGGCACGAATACGCCTCGATGGAGGTGGTGGACGAGAAGACCGTCGTGGGTGAGCAGCCGAAAAGCCTCGCGCAGGGTGTTGCGCGAGACCGCCATCAGCGTGACCAGCCGCTCCTCGCAGAGCTGGGTGCCGGGAGGCAGCTCGCCCTCGGTGATCCGGCGGCGCAGGACCGCTGCGATCCGCTCGGCCGTGGTCTCGCTCGCCGCTGTCGCCTCAGCCACGTCGGCACCCTCCATCATCTGCACATTGCCTCTTGTCGCATTGTTCAACGATCTCTAGGGTCGTGTCCATGGCGGAACCGCCCGTGGACCACACAGCGAGCACGCCGGCCGGAAGCTCCAAGGCCGGTGGTGGTGGCACCGTGCCGAGTTCGCCCAAAAAGATCAGCACCCGCTCGACCTTGCTCGGCGCGATGTTCCTGATGGCCACGTCGGCGATCGGGCCGGGGTTCATCACCCAGACGACCACGTTCACCGTGCAGCTCGGCGCGGCGTTCGCGTTCGCCATCGTCATCTCGATCCTCGTGGACGTCGCGTTGCAGCTGAACGTGTGGCGGGTTCTCGGCGTCTCCGGCCACCGCGCCCAGGAGCTGGGGAACCTGGTGCTTCCGGGTCTGGGCTGGGTGATGGCAGTGCTGCTGGTGGTGGGTGGGTTCGTCTTCAACATCGGCAACATCAGCGGGGCCGGGCTGGGAACCGACGCGATGTTCGGTCTGTCCCCGCGATGGGGCGGAGCGCTGTCGGCCCTGATCGCGATCGGCGTCTTCGTGTCCAAGCGGGCCGGCGTTGCGATAGACCGGGTGGTCATCGTGCTCGGGGCGGTCATGATTGCGCTGACCACCTACATCGCCGTGACCTCGGGACCGCCGGTCGGCCGGGCGCTGCGCAACGTCGTGTTGCCTGAGCACGTCAACTTCCTGGCCATCACCACGCTGATCGGGGGCACCATCGGCGGATACATTGTGTACGCGGGAGCGCACCGGCTGCTGGACTCGGATGTGACGGGCCCGGCGAACGTCCGCAACATCACGCGCGCCTCGATCATCGGCGTGTTGATCACCGGCCTGATGCGGGTGATTCTGTTTCTGGCCATCCTCGGTGTTGCGGTCGGTGGGGCAAAGCTCGATCCGAAGAGCCAGGCCGCGTCGGCGTTCGCGCATGCCGCCGGCCAGGTCGGGCTGCACGTCTTCGGCGTCGTGCTGTGGGCGGCCTCCATCACCAGCGTGATCGGTGCGTCCTACACCAGCGTCTCCTTCATCACCAGCCGCACCGGCACCCGCGAGCGCACCCGAACCCTGCTGGTGGTCGGCTTCATCGTGGTGACCACCGCGATCTACGTGTCGATCGGAACGGCCCCGGTCACCCTGCTGGTCTTCGCGGGTGCCTTCAACGGCCTGCTGCTGCCGGTGGGTATCGGGGTAGTGCTGTGGGTCGCGTGGCGCCGGACCGACTTGCTGCGGGGCTACCGATACCCGCGTTGGCTGCTCGCGATCGGTGCGCTTGCGTGGCTGCTGACCATCTACCTGGCGGTCAAGTCGATAGGCCCGGTCATCGACCTGTTCAGGTGAGCTCATTGATGGAGGACAACCCATGACTACGGTCGACCTCAACTCCGATCTCGGCGAGGGCTTCGGCCACTGGGAGCTGGGCGACGACGACGCGCTGCTGCAGGTCGTCACCAGCGCCAACGTCGCCTGCGGCTTCCACGCGAGTGACGCCTCGATCATGCGCCGGGTCTGTGATCAGGCCGTCCGACACGAGGTCGCAATCGGGGCGCAGGTCGGGTACCGCGATCTGCCCGGTTTCGGCCGCCGCTTCATCGACATCGAACCCGCGGCGCTGACGCAGGACGTCATCTACCAGATCGGGGCGCTGGACGGCTTTGCCCGGGTGGCCGGTGCCCGGGTGCGCTACGTGAAGCCGCACGGCGCGCTGTACAACGCGATCGTGCACCACGAGGAACAGGCAGCAGCGGTGGTGCAGGCATTGCTCGACTACGACCGCACGTTGCCGGTCCTCGGCCTGCCTGGATCGGTGTGGCTGCGCCGCGCGCAGGAGGCCGGGCTCACCGTCGTGCACGAGGCCTTCGCCGACCGCGCCTACACCCCCCAGGGCACGCTGGTCTCCCGACGGCTGCCGGACTCGGTACTGCACGACGGGGAGGAGATCGCCCAGCGCTGCGTCGCCATGGCCACCGGCGCTACCGTCCCCGACATCGAGGGTGGCGACCTTCGCCTGTCGCCCGGCTCGATCTGCGTGCACGGTGACACCCCGGGCGCAGTGGAGATCGCCCGTTCTGTTCGCGCCGCGCTGACCGAGGCCGACGTGACGTTGGCCCCGTTCGCCCCTTGATGCGGGTCCTGCCCAGCGGCAGCACGGCGCTGCTGGTCGAGCTGGACGGCATCGACGAGGTGCTGGCCCTGTACGCGGCACTATCCGCGACGCGCCCGGAAGGCGTGCTCGACATCGTGCCCGCGGCGCGCACCATCCTGCTGATGATTGATCCCGTCGCGACCGACCTGGCCACCGTCGAGGGTGCGGTCCGCGGGACTCGGCCCCGGCCCGGCCAGCGGGCCGTCGCCGAGCTGGTCGAGATCCCCGTGGTCTACGACGGCGAGGACCTCGATGAGCTGGGGTCGTTGCTCGGCTGCGAGCCGGCGGAGCTGGTCCGCCGCCACACGGACGAAGAGTGGACCGTGGCCTTCTGCGGCTTCGCACCTGGGTTCGGCTATCTCGCCGGCGCGAGCGGCGGATGGGACGTGCCGCGCCGGGCGAGCCCGCGTACCAAGGTGCCGCCGGGATCGGTGGCCCTTGCCGGGGAGTTCAGCGGCGTCTATCCCCGCGCCTCGCCCGGTGGCTGGCAGCTGATCGGCCGCACCGAGCTGGCGGTCTTCGACCTGCAACGCACGCCTCCGGCGTTGTTGCGGCCGGGCACCACCGTGCGGTTCATCGACGTGGGCCGAGCATGAGTGCCGCCGCGGTCACGTTGACGGTGGTCCGAACGGGACCGCTGACCACGGTCCAGGACGCCGGACGATGTGGTCAGGCCGCTCTCGGTATCGGTCGCTCCGGTGCCTGCGATCGCGCCGCTTACCAGCTGGCGAATCGCCTGGTCGGCAACGTCGAAGGCCACGCCGTTCTCGAGGCGACGTTCGGCGGCCTGGTGCTGAGCACCGACGCCGATGTCGTCCTCGTGACGACCGGAGCGCGGTGCCCGGGCGTGGCGCACAACGCGCCGTACGTGCTCGGTGCGGGCGAGCAGCTGGTGCTGGGGTCACCGATCAGCGGGGTGCGTACCTACGTCGGCGTCCGCGGCGGAATCGACGTTCCGCGGGTTCTCGGGTCACGCTCTACCGACATACTCGCCGAGCTCGGCCCGGCCGTGCTCAGCGCAGGTGACCGGCTGCCGGTCGGAAGCACCGTCGGCCCGATGCCCGGCGTTGACGTGGCCGCCGTCGCCGAGCCCGAGCCCGGTGAGGTGGAAGTTCGCGTGCAGCCGGGCCCGCGCCGGGACTGGTTCACCGACGACGCGTGGGCGCTACTGCTCAACCAGGGCTACTCGGTGACCGAACAAAGCAACCGGGTGGGGCTGCGCCTGCACGGCGAACCGCTAAAACGCGCGAGCACCGGTGAGCTGCCCAGCGAGGGCATGGTCCGGGGGGCACTGCAAATCCCACCCTCAGGGGTTCCGGTGTTGTTCCTGGCCGACCACCCGGTCACCGGTGGCTACCCGGTAGTGGCCTACGTCGTGGACGCCGACGTGGACCGCTGCGGGCAGTTGCGCGCCGGCCAGCGCCTGCACTTCACGACGCGTCGGTCACACCGCTGAGCTGAGGCCTTCAACTGACCGGAATCGTTGCTCTGACAGCCGCCCTGATACCGACGCCACCGCTCGACGCCGTGGCTGCGGCGTGGACCGAGGCGCACTCGACGGTTACCGCGGTGCTGTCCCGATGCCCCGTCCCGAACCTGATGCCACCGGCAGCGCAGAGGCGCCACTCACCGCAGCACAGCTCGCGGCGCTCAACTCACCGACCGTTCCCCGCCCGGACTCAACGCGGTAGGGCACCAGCCGGCCGAACTAAGGGCGCGCCTGCTCGGAGTACCGGTTAGCCCCCGACACTGGACATTTCAACAGGCGGTTCTTACGGGACTGCGCAGGTCTGCAACATGGTCCTACTCGGCCTGTCCGCCGGGCACACCGAGGCCGCGTTGGCGATCAACTCCGGCAGCGCGATCATCAGCTACGTCGTCGGAGTGCTGCTCGGGGCGCACATCGCGGGCGCTGCCATACCGAGCGACCCCGTGTGGCCGCGACAGGTGACCCGGGCGCTCGCCGCGGAGTCGGTCGTCCTGCTCATTTTCCTGCTCGTGTGGGAGGTGACTCTGGGTCACCGCTCGCCTGATGCCGCACTGGGTTTGTTGATGATCGCGGCAGCGGCCCTAGGCATCCAGAGCAGCGCGATCCAACGATTCGGCGTCTCGGGCTTGTCCTCGACGTACCTGACCGGCACGTTGACCACCCTCATCGGTGCGGTCGCTGCGCGCAGTCCGCGACGCACCTTGCTCCCGAGCGCACAGGTCCTGACCGCGCTGATCGCGGGAGCTGGCGTAGGGGCACTCGTCGTCGAGCACCTACCTTGGTTCTTCTCCCGTTCAGATGATAGTTCCGCTCATCGCGGTCATCGCGCTGTCCACAAGGCTGCACGCCGATGACGATCGGGGCCGCGCGGCGCGACGGTGTCGCCGAGCGTCGAGGTAGCCTCCTCGCCCGCGCCTCAGCTGTCGTCTGCTCGCTGCAGCGCCCGCATCCAGATCATCCGCGCGTGCTTCCGGACCCGCGACGGTCTGTTGAGTTCCTACAACCAGACACCCATGACGCACATTCGATGGTTCGCGTTCACCCTCTGCGTCGACTACCGCCAAGGCATGCCCTGCAGCAACGCATGTCGTGTCCGCGCCTTCGTCACGCTCACCCAGCGATCTGCGCCAGCAGTTCACCGACGCCCACCGGCTGTGTCGGAGGTGGCGCAGCACAATGTTGCCCAACTGCACTGGAGCCATAGCTGGGACATCGTCGTGGGAGAGGATTGGCGGGTGAGCATTTCTGCGAGGTCTGGCGCTGTGGAGCCTGTGGGGTACGCCGAACTCCTCGAGCAGGTCAAGGTTCGGGTCCGGACGTCGCGGGTGCAGGCGGCGCGGACGGTGAACACCGAGCTGGTCGGCCTGTACTGGCAGATCGGTCGGTTGATCCTGGACCGGCAGGAGAACCGATGAACCACGGCTGCGCCCGCACCTGGGTACGAACCCGTCGGACGGCCGTGCTCGCGGCCTTGGCGTTGCTCGCCGTCGGGTGCGGCGCAACCGGCTCGCCGGTGGACACAACCCCCGCGCCCACGACCACGACCACGACCACGACCACAGCAACGACAACAGCCACAGGAGCGTCGGCGACTGCCACGGCGCCGGCGTCCACCTCGGCTTCACTGCCAGGCGGTCTGGTGGCTACCGACCCGCCGCACAACGCGGTCCAACCCTTCCCTGCCGCGGGAAGCTGCCATGCACGGCAAGCGGCGAACGGCGTTCTGCCGGACCCCACCTGCACACCCGGGGCCGTCGATCCCCACGTCACGGACGCCACGCTCGACAGCACGGTATGTCGACGCGGCGGCTACACCTCCACCGTCCGGCCACCCACGAGCGTCACCAACAGTGAGAAGCGTCTGGCGCAGGCCGCCTACGGGCAGACCGTTGACCACCGGGGAGATCGCAGCACACTTCGACCAGATCTACGGCGCCTCGGTGTCGAAGGAGACCATCAGCCGGATCACCGACAAGGTGATCGAGGAGATGCAGACCTGGTCCACCGGCCCGAGTGCAGCACGCCATGAGCACCGTCTACCTCGCCCGATGCGTCGGCATTGGCTTGTGCGGACGCAAGCTGCGCAGATTTGGCACACTTGAGGAGAGCCCCGCTTCTCGTGCTGCCCCTTCGCTCTCCGAAGGCCTAGCGTCGATCACGCTCTACCGCCCTGGAGGACCACGTGAGCACACCGCGGACCAGCGGAGGTTGGGACGGCACCTGGGAACAGCAACTCACGCCTCAATGGGGGGTCGAGCAGGTCGCCACCACCGGACAACGCATCGTGGCCGCTGTGGAGCAGGTCGTCCTCGGCAAGACCCAGGTCGTGCGCACCGCGGTGCTGACCCTGCTGGCCGGCGGCCACCTGCTCCTGGAAGACATTCCTGGTGTTGGCAAGACCGCATTGGCCAAGGCCCTTGCCAAAGCCGTCGACTCCAGCGTCTCGCGCATCCAGTTCACCCCCGACCTGCTGCCCAGCGATGTCACCGGGGTGTCGATCTATGACCGCCGCAGCGGTGAGTTCGAGTTCCGGCCTGGGCCCGTCTTCGCCAACATGCTCGTCGCCGACGAGATAAACCGGGCGTCGCCCAAGACCCAGTCAGCGCTGCTGGAATGCATGGAAGAGCAACAGGTGACGGTCGACTCCACCACCTACCGGCTGGCGGAACCGTTCATGGTGCTTGCCACACAGAACCCTGTGGAGATGGAGGGCACCTACCCGCTTCCCGAGGCACAACGCGACCGTTTCACGACCCGGGTGTCACTCGGTTACCCCAATGCGGCGGCGGAGCTGACAATGATCGATGCCCATGCCGCCGACGATCCGGTGGAGAACCTGCAGCCGGTATGCACCGCGGCAGAGGTGCGTTCCATGAGCGAGGCGGCGCGCGGCGTGCACATCTCCACCGAGCTGCGCCGCTACGTCGTCGAACTGGTGTCGGCAACGCGGACGACACCACTGCTCCGTCTCGGTGCCTCCCCCCGGGCGACGCTGCACCTGGTGCGTACCGCACGAGCCCACGCAGCACTGGCCGGCCGCGCGCACGTCCTGCCTGACGACATCGCAGCCGTGGCCGAACCCGTGCTCGCCCACCGGCTGCTGCTCACCGGACAAGCGATGGCGGCACGCCAAGACACCTCCTCGATCGTGCGGGAACTTATCAGGCACACACCCGTGCCGCGCGGGGTCCACTGAGTGCGCTCCCCCGTTGCGGGACTGACGACGCGGGGCCGCTGCCTGATCGCCGCGGGTGCGGCCTGCGTGGCGTGCGCCCTCGTGCTCGACGAACGCGATCTGCTGCGCATCGGTGTCCTGCTCATCGCGCTGCCCCTGCTGAGTGCGCTGCTGTGCGGACTGTCCCTGCTGCGACTGGAGGCGACCCGAGCCGTACAGCCGCAACCGCTCGCTGTCGGCGACGCCGGCCACGTCGAGGTGCAGCTCCGTGCGCTCTCCCGTACCCCGCTGGCCGGAATGCTGATCAGCGACCGCATACCCAGTGATGTGGGTATCACCGCCACGTTCGCCCTCGGCCGGCTGCGGAGCGGGTCGACGGCCACCGTGCACTACCCCGTCACGCCGCGGCTCCGGGGACGCCGCCCCCTCGGGCCACTGCAGGTCGTCCGAGCCGACCCCCTCGGATTGGTCGAACTGCTGCGCACCGTCGGCGAAGGCGATGCGGTGGTGGTGCGGCCCCGGGTGGAGTACCTGGACGGCTCGTTCCCCGTCAGTGGCTCGGGTAACGACCACAGTGCCCGGCCCAGTGGCGGCCACAGCGTCCGCGACGCCCAACTCCGCACCTATGTGGCTGGTGACGACATGCGCACCATCCACTGGCCGAGCACCGCGCGCCGCGATGAGCTGATGGTGCGAACGGCAGAGCAAGGCCATGCCACCGGCACCGCCGTTCTGCTGGACATCCGCCGAAACAGCCACACCGGCGCCGGGGAACAGTCCAGCCTCGAGCGCGCAGTCAGCCTGGCCGCCAGCGTGTCCGTCCACCTGCACCGCATCGGCGTGCCGGTACGCGTACTCACCAGCGACGGGACCCCCATTGCTTCCGGTGAGGCAGGTCTCGACGAGCTCGCACTGCTGCAGCCGAGCGATGAGGCCGAGTTGGGCGCGGTGATAAACCTGATCGGGACCGACGCACTCATCGCAATCTTCGGCCGGCTGGATACCGACTCGGCAACCAGGCTGCTCGACAACCGTGCCAGCTCGGCCCACGCGGTGCACCTGTCGCCCAGTCCCGGAGCACCGTTACTGCGGGCGGCCGGCTGGACGGTGACCGAGGCCGCGGCAATGGCACCGCTGTCCGAGCTGTGGAGTCCCGCGCGCCAACAGAACGCGGGGAAAGGATGACGGCGCCGACCGCGCAGAACACCGCCCGGGCAACCCAGTCCGCGGCGGGCGCGCTGGCGCTGCTGCTCGGGTGCGCCGCGCTGAGTCCGATGTTCAGCTCGCAAAGCTGGGTGATCCCGGCCGCCGGCACGATCGCCGCGGTGGCCGCGGTGGGCGCGGTCCTGCGGGCGCTGCGAGTGCCGATCGCACGGGTGGTTGTCGGGCAGCTCCTGGTGCTTGCCTGCTTGGTCACCGCGGTGTTCACCGACGCGGGAGTACTCGGCGTGCTGCCCAGTCGCGCGGCGGTGGACCAGCTGCACCTGCTGTTGAACGGCGCAGGCCAGCAGATCGCCAACAAGAAGCCGCCGGTGGCGGTCACTGAGCAGATGCTGCTGGTGCTGCTGATCTCGCTGGGCAGCGCTGCCATCGTGGTCGATGTGCTGGTGGCCGGGGTGCAGGCACCGGCGATGGCTGCCCTCGTCCTGCTCGGCGTGTTCGCCGTGCCCACCTCGGTCTCGCACAGCCTGTTGCCGTGGTCGTCCTTCGTGCTCGGCGCGCTGGCGGTACTTCTGCTGTTGGTCTCCGACGGCGGTCGGCGCGCGATGACTGCCGGCCCCGGGGCGAGCGCGGCCGGACTGCGCTCCCCCATCGTGTTCGGGCCCGTGGTGTTGGCCGTCGTCGGCGCACTGGCTGTGGGTGCGGCCGCGACCGGAGTGGGAACCGAAGGACGACTGCCGAGCAAGGGCAGCGGGTCCCAAGGTGTGGCATTGAACCCCTTTACCGAGCTCCGCGGTGAGCTCGGGGAACGCAGCGCGACGCCATTGTTCTCAGTTGCTGGGATGGTCCAACCGACGTATCTGCGTGCCGTTGCCCTCGATCAGTTCGTCAACAACCGCGGTTGGGTGGTGCAGCGGCTGGACGCAGGCAGCGCACTTGGTTCCGGTTTGGGTGGACAGCGGCTCGTGGGCCCCGCGCAGAGCGTGACCGTGCGCGGCGACCACTACGCCGATCGCTGGCTGCCTTCGCCGGGAACTCCGGTCGCGGTACGGGGGGAGGGCACGTCGTTGTCGGACTACACCTATGACGCCGAGGCCGCCGTGCTCCAGACGAGCGAGCGGCAATCCTTGCCCGCCTACACCGTGCAGGCCGTGGTCCCGGGGGGAAACGCGGAGCAGCTTCGCGCTCTCGGCCGCACTCCGCAGAGCCAGTCGGGCGTGGACCCGCGGTGGCGTCAGCTCGACGGCGTCGATCCACGCGTCCGCCAGCTCGCCACCTCCATTGCCGGCACGGCGCCCACCACCTTCGATGCCGCGGTGGCCCTCACCGCCTACTTCACCAACCCGAGCAGCGGTTTCAGCTACGACCTGAGCACCGGCAACGGCACGGTCGGCGGCGACGCCCTGGTGGACTTTCTCACCGTCACCAAGCGCGGGTTCTGTGAGCAGTACGCCTCCGCGATGGCCGTCTTGCTTCGCGAGCTCGGCATCGCTTCCCGGGTCGTGCTGGGGTACACGCCGGGGACCGGCAATGCCCGCCTGCGCACCATCACCACCGACGACGCCCACGCCTGGGTGGAGGTCTTCTTCGACGGGATCGGTTGGGTCAGCTTCGACCCGACGCCCCTGACCGGCGGCCGCGGCATCGTCGCGCCCTACGTGGCGCAGGCCCAAGCCGAGGCGCCGCCCGCGCCTGCGGTGCCCGGCCGGGCCGAGCCGGTCACTCCCACGCCTGCCGCGGAGCAGCCGGCTGCTTCGTCCGCGGTCACACCCACGGCCACCGCCGAGGCGCCGTCGGCCGCCGAGTCCCCGGCAGAGCAGTCCTCGGGGGCCGCGGTGCTTCGGGTAGTACTCCTCATGTTCTTGTTCTTGGTGCTGGCGTTGCTCGTCATGCTCGGTTGCGCACCGTTAGCGGTCCGCAACCGACGCAGGGTCCGCAGATTGGCGGCGGGAACGCCGGATGCCGCGTGGGCGGAGTTGGCCGACCTCGCGCTGGATCGGGATGCGGGTATCGCTGCTACCGAGACTGCCCGGGACGCCGGCGCACGCTTGTGCGCCGCGTTCGGCCTGGACGAGGACGGTCGCGCTGCGGTGGAGGCAGTCGTCGAAAGCGTGGAACTTCAGTGGTACGGGAATCAGTCTTACGCCGAGGGCGGCCAGCAAGAACGCGGACGACAGCAGATTCGGCGCCTCAGGGCCGCCTGGGAACGGTGCGCCCCGTTACGCGGATCGCAACGAGCATTTCCCCGTTCGGTGCTGGGCGCGCTGCAGCGACGTTCGAGCGCCACCGACAGTCCTGATCGAAGAATTGATACGACGGAGTCGAGCGCTCGGCACTGACCAAGCTGACCGAAGGGTCGCGGAAGGATTAGCGCTGGTCGAAGCGGCGCTTGAAGCGCTCCTCCATCTTCGCGGCAAACCCGCCGCCAGAGCGGGTCTTGCCGTGCGGACCGCCCTCACTCCCGTGGCCTTTCGCGTCTTTGCCACCGGCACTCGGAGCCTGGCCGCGACCGACCAGCAGCAGCACGCCGGCGCCGAACATCACCAGGAAGCCGAGCACGCTGATCACCGGGACACCGCCCGGCTTGAATGGCAACGCCACCCCGCCGACCAACAGCACCAAGCCGAGAAGGAAAACGGCGACGGCTTGCACACCACGACGACGGCCAGCACTGAGCCCTCGACCTGCCCGCACGTTCGAGGCGAACTTCGGGTCTTCCGCGTAGAGCGCGCTCTCGATCTGGTCGAGCAAGCGCTGCTCGTGCTCCGAGAGTGGCACTGTCCCTCCCCCGGCACTGAGGTGTTGGGCGGTCGGCTCCGCTTTGGAGTCGACGGATGCCCGACTCTTGCGGGCATCTGCCCTCATCGTACGAGTCCGGCGGGCCGAGGACCACCCATAGCCCATTGCGAAGGAAAACAGCCTTCGCCGGCCGCCGGGTCAGTGGCCGACATCGGGCCCGTCCAGCAGGGCCGCCGGCCGCACCACAGCCTTACCGAATCTCGCCTGCAGCAGGTCAGCCGCCTTTTCCGCGTCGCGCCAGCCGTGCTCGGGAGCGCCAAGCGCCAGTTGTTCCACCACGGTCGACGCCACGACCAGTTGTTCGGCCCGCACCCCGAGCAGCCGCACCGCCTGCCCGCGCGGACCCAGCGCATCGAGCAGGGTCCTGGCGCACTGGTACACCTCGTTGGTGACGTCGGTGGCAGCAGGAAGCGTGCGCGACCGGGTGAGCGTGGTGAAGTCCGCGAGTCGCACCTTGATGGCCACCGTCCGGGCCCGCAACCCCTTGCGTCGCAGCGCCGCACTCGTCCGCTCCGAGAGCCGGAGGAGCTCCCGGTGCAGCGTGGGCGTGTCGTAGATGTCGGTGCCGAACGTCTCCTCGGCGCCGACGGACTTCTCGCTGGCGTCGGGGACGACCGCGCGGTGATCCTGGCCGTTGGCCAAGGCGTGCAGATGCGCACCGCTGGCCGTGCCCACCCACTTCTGCAGCACCCGCAGGTCGGTTCCGGCCAGCTCGCCGACGGTGCGCAGGCCGTGGTCGGCAAGCACCTCCCCGGTCCGTGCGCCCACGCCGAACAATGCGGTCACCGGAAGCGCGTGCAAGATCTGCCGTTCACGCGCCAGCGGTACCACCATGACCCCGTCGGGCTTGGCCATCGCGGAGGCGATCTTGGCCATCGACTTGGTGCGGGCCACGCCGACCGAGCAAGTGATACCGACGTGCGCGAGCACCTCGCCGCGGATCTGCTCGGCAATCTCCGACGGTGTGCGGCCCAGCCGACGCAGCGCACCGGAGACGTCGAGAAAGGCCTCGTCGAGGCTGAGCGGTTCGACCAACGGCGTGAGGGCCCGGAAGATCGCCATCACCTCCCTGGACGCGGCGGTGTAAAGGGGGAAGTGCGGTGGGATGAAGTCCGCCGTTGGGCACAGGCGTCGGGCCTGGGACACCGGCATGGCCGAACGCACACCGGATCTGCGCGCGGCGTAGGTCGCAGAGAGCACCACGCCCCTGGTATCGCCGCCTGCCACCACCACCGCCTTGCCAACCAGATGCGGCGCTTCCCGCACCTCCACCGAGGCGTAGAACGCATCCATATCGACGTGGAGCACGACGCAGCCGGTGTCGTCGGCATCGCCGGCGTCCCGTGCCGCATGCCCGGCCAGCTCGCCGCTACGTCCCATCTTTCAGTGCTTCTCCGGCAGTCGGGCCATCGCGTGCAAGCGGCTGGCGATTTCCCGCAGTGGTGCGACGGTGGACGCGGCGGCCTCCAGTTCGGCGAGTGCGGCGGCGGTGGCCGAGGCCCCCTCCAGCGCCGAGGACGGGATGAGGTCACCGACCACGGTGTCGCCTTGCACGAGTTCCACCTCGAGTCCGGTGCTGGTGAGCAGTGTCGTGAGCTCGTTGAGGTCGAAGCGGCGCAACAGGGGATCGCTCACGCCCACCCGACCGTCGGGATCGGTGAGGACCTGCAGCGCCTCGGCGATCCGCCCGGCCAGCGCACGGTGCAGGACCGTCGCGGCCCGGCCGGCGACCAGGACCGACAGCAGTCCACCCGGCACCAGAGCCGCCACCAACGCCGCCATCGCCCGGGGCGGGTCGTCCACCACCTCCAAAATGCCGTGGGCCAGCACCAGGTCTGCCGCGTCGTCGGCTACCAGCTCGCCGAGGCAGTCGGCGTCGCCCTGCACCGCGGTGACCCGCTCGGAGACGCTCGCCTCCCTGGCCCGCCGGGCGAGCGAAGCAAGTGCGTCCGGACTCGGGTCGACGACCGTGACGGAGCAGCCCAGCTCGGCAAGCGGCACCGCCCATACGCCGGACCCACCGCCGACGTCCAGCACCCGATAGGGCGACTCGGTTGTCCGTGCCTGCACGGCCCGGCGCACGGCGCGGTGCACCAAGGCGCTGCCCGCTCCCTCGCTGACCGAACGGCGGTGCGCGGGCGCCGGTTCGCTCGGCTCGGCGTCCGGTGCGGGGGGGCTCACGACGCCCCACTCTAGTGCCCACGCCGGGACATCCGGCAGCAAAGAAACGGGGCATATGCGCGCAAGCGCCACTCCGTGAGCATCCCGATCAGGGACCACGGCGGTGCCGCAGCGCGGCTCGTCTGGCCAGGGTGAGGAACTGCTCGGTCTGGCGCACCATGTCGTCGGCCTCGCGCACCGTGACGCTGGACCGCACCGCGCACGCGGCGAAGAACATCGACCACTCCCGTAGCTCCGGAGCCACGCCGGCGAGCAACGCCCATAGGCTGTGCGGCCGCGAGCGCGTGCTGCCCGGCGACCGGCTCTCGACGGCTCGGGTGGCGAGCACGGCGGCACCGGCACGCACGGCGGCGAGCCTGGCCAGCGCGAAACGCTCTGCCGGGGAGGCAACCGTGCCCGCCCGCAGTAGTCCCGCGGTGGCCTGCTCGAGCAACACGGCGGCCACCGGCTCCCCGCCGTACCGCGCAGACCCAGGCTCGCCGAGCTGCCCAACGGAGGTTGTTCCTGCGGTGACGGGCATCGGCTGTCCTTTCTCGAACGTATGTTCGATACCTTAACTCCTACCTCCCCTGCTCGGTCAAGGGCTCGTGGTACGCCCGTGGTGTGATGTCACTGTGAGTGCGCACATCGTGGACCTGTCACGGGAAGCGCTGCACAGCAAAATGTCCGAGGCGCTCGGGATTTACGTCTCGGCGATGGGGTATCCGCGCGGCACAGAACAGCACCGGGCCCCGATGTGGGCCGAGCACTCGCTGCGCCCGGGGTGGCGGGCGGTGGCTGCGCTGGGCGAGCCGACGGCCGACAGCGCCTCCTCCCCGCCGTCTGCGCCTCCCCTGCTGGGTATCGCCTACGGGTATCGCGGGGCCCGCAGGCAGTGGTGGTGCGAGGAGGTGCGCGCCGGGCTCCTCGGCCGGTCCTGGTCGGCCGGCGGCGTGGACTCGCTGCTGGACGGGTATTTCGAGTTGACCGAGTTGCACGTGCTGCCCCAGGCGCAGGGCCTGGGCCTCGGCGAGCAACTGCTGCGCCGATTGCTGGCCGACCGCACCGAGCCCATGGTGCTGCTGTCCACCCCCGAGGTGCCCGGCGAGAAGAACCGGGCATGGCAGCTCTATCGACGCCTGGGATTCACCGATGTGTTGCGCGACTTCACCTTTGCCGGCGACGCTCGTCCGTTCGCTGTGCTGGGGCGGCCACTGCCGCTCTGAGCACCGGATACGGTTGCGGGGTGCATGACGCGATCGTGGTGGGCTCGGGGCACAACGCCCTGGTATGCGCCTGTTACCTCGCCAAGGACGGCTGGGACGTCGCCGTGCTGGAAGCCGACACGGTGCTCGGTGGAGCCGTGTCCACTGTGGAACGGTTTCCCGGCCACCTGGTGGATCGGGGCTCCTCTGCGCACTTGATGGTCCGGCACCTCGGCATCACCGAGGAACTCGACCTGTCCGCGCACGGTCTGCGGTACCTGGACTGCGACCCGTGGGCGTTCGCTCCGGCCGCAAACGGCCAGGGAGCAGACGGCCAGGGCATGGTGTTCCATCGCGAACTCGACGCCACCTGCGCCTCGATCGAGTCCGTCTGTGGTGCCGCCGAAGCCGATGCCTACCGGCGTTTCGCCACGGTCTGGGGTGCCCGCAGCCGTCGTGTCCTGGACGCCTTCGCCCGTCCGCCGACACCGCGGAACCTGCTGCGGGCCTTCTGGGGGATGGACACCCAGGGCAGTCCGGCGCGGCTGTCCCGGGAGTTCCTGACCTCCGGAGATGCCCTGCTCGAGGAGTACTTCGACGACGAACGGCTGCGGGCCGCGTTGGCGTGGTTCGGCGCCCAGTCGGGACCATCGACGGCGGAGGTGGGCACCGCCCCGATGGTGGGTTTCGCCGCGGCGATGCACACCATCCCGCCAGGGCGCCCCGTGGGAGGCAGCGGTGCGCTGACCGCGGCGCTTGCCTCGCGGTTGGACGCGGAAGGCGCCGTGGTCGACCTCGGCGACGCGGTGACCTCCCTGCACCACGAGGACCCCGCCTGGCGGGTGCGGACCTCGAGCGGCCGAGAACTGCGGGCCAGGACCGTGATCGCCGGGTGCCACGTGCTCACCACGCTGGACCTGCTCGCTGCGGGCGGCCACGACTCCGCACAACTGCAGCGCTGGCGTCGCGGCGTGCGCGTCGGTCCCGGCATCGGCATGGTGGTCCGGCTGGCCACCTCCGAGCTGCCGCAGTACCCCAGTGCCCCACCTGAGGCGCAGGTGCACAACGGACTTCAACTGCTGGTGTCCGACCGGCGGCAGCTGCACGCCGCGCACGGAGCGGCATTGGCCGGCGAGCTGCCGCCCCGGCCGGCGACGCTCGCGATGAGCTTCAGCGCCCTGGACCGCAGCACCGTGCCCGATGGCGAGCAGCAGATCTCCCTGTGGGCCCAATGGCATCCCTACCGACTCAGCGGCGGCCGCAGCTGGGACCAGGAGGGCGAAGGGGAGGCCGACCGCATCGTCGCGGAGCTGGAGTACCTCGCGCCGGGGTTCACCGACTCCGTGCTGCACCGCCACGTGCAGACCCCGCTCGACCTGGAGCGCGAGCTCGGGCTGCGCGGCGGCAACGTCATGCACGTCGAGATGTCGCTGGACCAGATGATGCTCTGGCGGCCCACCCCGGAACTCGCCGGATACCGGGTACCTGGCGTGCCCGGGTTGTACCTGACCGGCGCGTCGACTCATCCCGGCGGCGGTGTGTCCGGCGCAAGCGGGCGTTCCGCGGCCGCGGTGGCATTGGACGATGCCCGCGGCGGCCTGCTGCGTCGAGCACTGGCGGTGACCCGACGATGAGCATGTACCCGGCGATGAGGATGCGCGCCCTCGCGTGGGCCCTCGGCGTCGCGGCGATCGGGACGCAGATCAGCTATCCCCTCACCGCCGGGGCCGCGCGTGACGCGGTGAGCATCGCCGTGGTCGCCCTACTCGGCGCTGCCTGCGCTGTGCATGCGGCCGGGGTCCGCGGATTGCGGTGGGCCGCCGGGATGCTCACCGTCACCGCGGGCGGCGGACTCCTCGTGGAGATGCTCGGCACGGCGAGCGGGCTGCCCTTCGGCAGCTACAGCTATGCCAGCGGCCGGCTCGGTCCGGCGCTGGGCACCGTGCCGCTCATCATCGGTCTGGCCTGGACGGCTGGGGCCTACCCGGCCTGGTGTGCGGCAGACCGGGTCGCTCGCGGCCGGGTCCGGGGACGACGGGGCGCGCAGCTGATGCTGGCCACCGCCGGCTTGGTCGGCTGGGATCTGTATCTGGACCCGCAGATGGTCGCCGACGGCCAGTGGAGCTGGACCGGCCGATTCCCCAGCCTGCCCGGACTGCCGCAGGTGCCGGTGAGCAACTACCTGGGCTGGTTGCTCATCGCGGTGCTGATGATGGCCGCGCTCGATTCGCTCGGACGCTACGCCCCTGCGGCGCGGGTCCGAGGCCACGGGGCCGCCGATGCCCTTCCGCTCACCCTGTACCTGTGGACCTGGCTGGGATCCGGGCTCGCCCACGCCGTGTTCCTCGGGCTGACCGCCTCCGCGGTGTACGGCTTCGTGGCCATGGGGGTGCTGGGTACCGGGGTACTGGCCTCGCTCGGCTCCTCGGGCAGTGGTCGGCACACTGCCCGGCGCGCCGCGGCTGCTTCCTCGGGGAAACGCCCGGCCCAGCCTGGCACGATGGGCGGGTGCAAGCTTCGCTGATCGGGCGCTCGCCGACCCGCAGCCCCGTGGTGGTGGCAGTGCTGTTGCTCATCCTCCTGCCGCTGCTCAGCGGTTGTTTGCGCGCGCGGATGACCATGGGCGTTTCCGGTGACGACCAGGTCACCGGTGAGATCATCGTAGCCACCCAGGGCGGCGCCCAGGCACCGCCGATGACCACCCCGCGAGGTATCGCCGACCGGGTGAGCGTGCGGCCGTACAACCAGGACGGCTATCAGGGCAGCCAGATCTTCTTCAGCGACCTCAGTTTTGCCGAGCTGCAGCAGCTGACCATGCTCACCAGCCTGGGTGCTGGCCAGTACCACCTGGGGCTGCGCCGCACGGGCAGCATGGTCAAGCTGGAGGGCTCGGCTAATCTCAGCACGCTGCGTAGCGAGGGCGCCGACGTGCAGCTGCAGATCAACTTCCCCGGAGACGTGACCGCCACCAACGGCATCCGCCAGGGCACCAGCGGGGTGCGGTGGCAGCTTCCGCCCGGGGAGAACAGCATCCTCGAGGCCACGGCCAGCTACGACGATCCGGGAACGCGGGGCTACCAGAACTGGTTGCTGCTGGTGACGGTGCTGGTGCTCGGGGCATCGGTCGCCGTGGTCCTGATGGCCCGCAAGGCCCGTGACACATCCGCCCCGGGGCGGATGTCCCGCTGATCCGATGCGCGACGCTGCGGTACGGACGGGTGCTGCGCTCGCTTGCGCGGGGCTGCTCAACTCCCTGGTGAACAGCCGGCTGTTGCGGCGGCCCGCCTGCCCGGTCGCCCCGGTCGAGGAATGGGTGACCGTGTGCGTACCTGCCCGCGACGAGCAGGCGCACCTTCCGCGCCTGCTTGCCGACCTGGTGGCGCAGACCGACGTGCCCCGGCTGCGGATCCTCGTGCTCGACGACGCCTCCACCGATGCGACCGCGGCCGTCGCTGCGGCGGTCGCCGGTGCGGATCCGCGGGTGCGCATCATCTGCAGCACGGCCGAGCCGCCAGCCGGCTGGCTGGGGAAACCCGCGGCGTGTGCGCGGCTGGCCGAGCTGGCGTTCGCTCAACAAGACCAGGCGCGACCCGATGTCCTGGTGTTCCTGGACGCCGACGTGCGGGTGGCCCAGGATGCCATCGCCGCCGGCGTCGGCCTGCTCCGCAGCGGCCGCCTCCATCTCGTGTGTCCATGGCCGCGCCAGCTTGCGGTCGGCGTCGCCGAGCGCCTCCTGCAGCCCCTCCAGCAATGGAGCTGGCTGACGTCCTTGCCCCTGGCCGTCGCGGATCGCTCGACGCGCCCGTCGATGGCCGCGGTGTGCGGACAGTTCCTCGTGGTCGACGCCGCCGCGTACCGGGAGGCCGGTGGCCACGGTGCGGTGGCAGGCTGCGTCCTGGAAGACCTGGAACTTGCCCGTCTCCTGCGGCGCAAGGGTTACCGTACCGCCCCGGCGGACGGCTCCCGGCTGGCGCAGTGCCGGATGTACCGGGGTGCGGGCGAGGTGCGGGCCGGCTACGGCAAGTCGCTGTGGACGGCCTTCGGCTCGCCGGCCCAGGCGGTGGCCCTGTTCACCGGCTTGGTGGCGAGTTATGTGCTGCCG
>JAABUM010003231.1_pt1 | contig 20558 bp, 17 predicted proteins | sample 5559161 | NCBI WGS metagenome assembly JAABUM01 (sample SAMN10711868, study PRJNA513369) | rock metagenome | isolation source: Antarctica rocks | place: Antarctica: Victoria Land, Siegfried Peak nord
AGCGAGACCGCGCGAAGAGTTAGCGCAAGCATTGAAGGCGGCGCTCGAACTCGTCACCGAATCCGATTGCTTGAGCTGGTTTACGCATTGTGGCGATCTGGTTACATCCAATTGCAATTAGCTATAAATGGAACGGGCAGCCCTTTTGTGTTGGATTTTGCGAATGCGTCCCGGCGGCGATAACTCGATGAAATTTCCGGCAGGGCTGCCTTAAAACCGATGTTTCGTTATTTGCACTTCGAGTAGCCGCAATCTCTACAGAAATCGCAGCCGGAAGCGTGCTCCAACTGGCCGCGACATTCCGGGCACGTGGTGATTAAGTTGTTCATCCTACCCGCCGTTGAATTCGTCGTCGCAGCGAGCGGCGATTTATCTATGGCTCCGGCGGCGCGCGCCGAATCAGGCTCGCCCGCCAGACGGCGGCTAGTCAGCATCACGCACTCTGCGACGGCCTGCTCCGGCGAAGTCAATAAGCGTTCGTTGAACCAAACCGAATGCGTGCCTGTCACTTTATTCAAGCTGTGCGCGACTTCCGCCGCGTCGAATCCACCGCGCAGCATCTTCGAGGCGAGAAGACCGACGCCGCCCGAAATAGGCCCTGTCGCAAACACTTCCTCCACAATCTGACCGTCGTGATTGACCGTCACGTACAGATTCTGCCCGTCGAAAGGTATTTGCCATGTCGCGCCGCGTAACTCGCGCGGACGTTCGATGCGCGCCGCCGAAATCGTCTTCGCACTCGCGGCGTTTGCAGTCGAGACAGAAGTCGCAGTTACAGTTGCGGTTTCCTTTGCGTCTGCGATTTGCATATCTGCTGCTTCAGGATTGCACGCGGTTTCGCCCTTTTCTTCCGCCTTCATCGAAGTCAGCACTTGCGAATCGCGCGAGCCGTCGCGGTAATAGCTGACGGCCTTGCAGCCGAGTTGTCGCGCCAGACGATAAAGTTCATCTACAGATTCGAGCGTATCGTCGGCAGCGCCGTTGCATGTTTTGGAAACACCGTTATCAACATGGCGCTGCGCGGAGGCCAGCACATGCACATGCTGGTGCGCGCTGATGGACATCGCGGAAATGAAATATTCCGGCAAATCCTTTTCATGTTCGACAACGTGAGCAGCCGCGCGGTCAATCGAGTCCTGATCTGTTTGATCGACCTCCATGCCGAGCGCTTCGGCGGCAAGCGTATGCACGTACGTGCGTTTGCCCAACGTGTCTTCGCGCACATAAGCCCAAGAGAAATTCGGCTCGACGCCCGACGAAGTTTCCGCGACGAGCGAGATGGTGCCCGTCGGCGCAATCGTCGTCACTTCGTAATTACGCAAAGTCAGCGGCACATCCCGCGAGATGCCAATTTCGTTGTAGATAAAATCCGCGTAAGAATCTTTGTTCGGCTCTAACTCCGGGAACGTGCCCTTTTCTGCACCGAGACGCAGGCTCTCCGTCCACGCTTCCCTGCGAATAAACGACATCGCTTCATCCATTAAATCCATCGAAGCCGTCGAGCCATAAGAGATTTTGTGATTGATACACAAGTCCGCGAAGCCCATGATGCCGAGACCGACGGGACGTGTCCGCTTCACAACACTGTCGATTTCAGGCAGCGGCCAAGCACACGTATCAATCACGTTATCGAGAAATTGCACGCACAGATGTACCGTCTCGCGCAGACGTTCCCAATCAATGCGCGTCTCCGCGTCGTAAAACTTATTGAGGTCAATCGAGCCTAGGTTGCAACTGTTATTAAAATGCAGCGCCTGTTCCGCGCAGGGGTTTGTCGCATAAATCGGCCCCATCGAATTCATCATGTGATTATGACGATTGATTTCGTCAATGAAAATGACGCCCGGCTCCGCATAGCGGTGCGCGGAAGCGACGATACGATTCCAGATGTCCGGCGCATAAACCATGCCGGAACGCGGCGGATCAATGCGCGTTAGTTCTGAAAAATCCGTCGCATCGAATACAGCTTTATCGCGGAACGTGACGGTTGAATTGTCCGCGCGACGATACACGGCGTAGTCTTTGCCCGATAGCGGATCATGAATCGGATCAGTCCAGGGCTGCTTGTCAAACTCCAATTGAAACCACTCGCCGCGCTCCACCGTTTCCAAAAACTTGTCTGTCACGGTGACGGAGATATTAAAGTTAGTGAGCGAGTGCTGATCGTTTTTCGCGTGGATAAAGAGCAGCAAATCCGGGTGCGTAACGGACATGATGCCCATGTTTGCGCCCCTGCGGACGCCGCCCTGCTTGACCGTGTCGGTGGTCGTATTAAAGATGTTCATAAACGACACGGGGCCGGAAGCGACACCGTAAGTCGAGCGCACCATCGCGCCCGATGGACGCAGCTTTTCAAATGTAAAACCTGTGCCTCCACCTGTTTGATGGATAATCGCGGCATCCGTCGCGGTCTTCATAATGCCCGCAATGGAGTCGGGCACGTCGAGCACAAAACAGGCAGCGAGTTGGCCGCTCGGCTTGCCCGCGTTGACGAGACACGGCGTGTTCGGAACGAATTCGCGTTTGACCATAACGTCGGTCATCGCCGTGTAAAATTCATCGCGCTTCTCTGCATCTGTTTCGGCGAGGCTGACGTGGCCGACGACGCGCCGCACAATATCGGGCCATTCCTCAATCGGGCGTCCCTGCGCGTCCTTCAATGAATAACGCTTGCTGATAACGCGGCCAGCGTTTAAGCCAAGCGGCTGCGGCTCGTCGCGGCGGGTGTTTTTGGAAGGAGAGGTGGCCTGAGCGGACGCGGTTCCCTGATTTTTTTTCGGCTCGATTGCTGTGCTCATCGTCTTTACCTTTCCCGTGCCTGCCAAAAGGCGCGGGGCGTGCTGCGATTTAGAAGTTAAAAAAAGTGTTAGCTCACGCAAAGTTCAAAACGCGCGGAGCCGTGCTACTTTTAGTGTGATGCGGAGACTGCGGTTCGCTTGTTTTAGGCGACAAAAATCCCTGCACGTGCAACCGGAATACCTGCCTGCCGCTACGCCTTCAAATTGTCCCGTTCAAGCGAACCGCACTATACACGCGAGACTTGTGGCTGTCAATAGCCTAACGCTATATATTGTGTGCTTCTTTTTTTTCAGTGCAATGGAGTGGATAAGCTGATAATACACATTAACAATTTGCGAGCGCCATCGAAGGCTTTAACGATAGTCGAAAACGGATTTTTATTTTGTTTTCACAAAGAGGCGCAAGCTTTTCTCGGGGCATCGGATAGAGTGCTGTGGACGTGACACAAAATGCAAAATTACACCGAGTGAAAATCATGTTTGAGGCGCATCAAAGTAGTGGTCGAAAAGTGAAATTAAACGAAAAGGAAAATTACGTTGACTGAGAAACAGGAAAGGCATGTTGATATGCTAGTGCGCGGCACGGCAGCCGATGGCGAAGTGCGCGTGATGGCAGCCGTCACCACGAACCTTGTCGCAGAAGCAGCGCGCCGCCATGAAGTTTCGCCGACGGTTGCGGCAGCATTAGGGCGTACTTTAACAGGAACATTGCTGCTCGGGTCGAGCCTCAAAGAGTTTGATCGCTTGACAGTGCAGATCAACGGCGACGGCGCAATCGGAGGCATCACGACTGAGGCGAACGCGAGCGGTCAGGTGCGCGGTTATGTGCGTAATCCGCAGGCGGACGTGCCGCTCAACGAGAACGGCAAGTTAGATGTGCGCGGAGTGGTCGGCGACGGCATGTTTTATGTGACGCGCGAATCCGGCTATGACGTGGGGCTTTACTTGGAGCCATATCGCGGTTCCGTGCCGATTATTTCGGGCGAGATTGCCGAAGACTTCGCTTATTACCTGACGAAGTCGGAACAGATTCCGGCAGCCGTGATGCTCGGCGTGCTGATGCGCGCAAACGAAGCGAACGAGGCACCGTATGTCGCGGCAGCGGGCGGATTGATGATTCAGATGATGCCGGGCGCAAGCGAAAAAACCGTAGCAGCAATTGAAGAGAGCGTTAGCCGCGCGCCGCAGGTTACAAAGCTAATCAGCGAAGGCGCGCGTCCGGTAGATTTATTGCGCACTGCTCTTGGCAGCATGGAGTTTGAGGTTTTGGACGAAAGGCCAGTCGGTTTCGCCTGCACATGCTCTTATGAGCGCGCCGTATCGCTTGTTTCTTCGATTGACCGCAATGAGTTGGAAGCAATGCTGCGCGAAGACAGAGGCGCACTGATGACATGCCATTTCTGCAACGAGGCGTACAGGCTTGACGAAGCAGCACTGGAGCAAATCTTGAATGGCGAAGAAAGCATGAGTAGGTGAAAGAACGGCGGCGGAAAGGTAGCGATAGTTAAAATCAACAGTTAAAAAAGAAGCGCGGCGAACCTGTGATGATGGTTCGCCGCGCTTCTTTTTTAAGATTGTGTTTCTTATTTCGTCGTTGTCGGGTTCGATGCGAGCAAATCGTAGTTGCCGAGTTCGCGATTGTGCATATCGAGCGTGCTCGTAATATCGGAAGTTTCTTCGAGCATTTGCTTGGTCAATTGAATTGAATCACTCAATTGCTCGAAATCCAGAGCGGAGACTCTTTCGGGCGTCGGCAGTGTGACGACTTGATCGTTGACGAGGCCGAAAAAGTTTTCGATGGATTGCAGTTGCCCTTCGACGAGTTTGACAGATCGCTCAAGATCGCTGAAGGCATTCGTGCGGCGCTTCAGGATTTCCACGTTGGCTTGCTGCACGCGTTTGGCGCGTTCGTCTGTCGAAGATTCGACGGCGCGCTCGGCTTGCGTTAATTGATTCTGCACGGCCTGACGATTAATCGAACGCAAGTGATTTTTGCGGCGGCGGTACACGTCCAAGAGATCGACAAAATCCTCCCAGCGTTGATCTAGACTCTGTATGTTCGAGGGAACGTCGCCGGAGCCTGTGAACTTCTGGTAGTTCTCGTAAATCTGTTTTTTGAGCCATTTCAAATACATCACGGCTTCTTTTTCGCGCGGGTCGAAGCTGTCGATCAATTTCTCGCGCTGGCGATCACGGATGGCGCGCGCGTGGGCTTTGCGGCGGCCATCGACAAGGCGGCGGTAGAGATTTGTCGCGGGCACGGTTGTTAAGTACAAGCCTTCGGCGACGAGCGCGGCAACGAGTGGAATCTCGGATTGCGTATAAGCGGCGGCGACGGCGAAACCCGCCATGCCCCAGAAATTGACAGGTTCCTTGAGCGCCTCTTTTAAGTATTGAAGATCAATCTTCGGTAAATCTGCCATGACAGTAAACTTTCAAGCAAAGACAATCAATCGGTAATTCCTTCAGCAAACGCTCGTCAGCAATCAACGATTACGGATAACGGAAGGATGATGAATTGATTGCGGCGCTTAGTTGCATAACACTCCGATTATCACGAAAACTGCTCCACCAAGTACATACCAGAAACGATTAACCGTTTCACTCGACAACGAGCCGGTCATGCGTTGCCATCCTTGCGTAGCGCGCGCTAACGGCTTATTAAAAATCGCCAACGCACTTCCGAAAGTAACGACGAAGACTCTAACGGCGAAAGGTGTCATACTTCCATATCGAGCAAGTCACAGACGCTCGTGCATCTCTTTTTACTCTTTCAACAAGGCGCGATTTCCTTCGCTCGTTTCGCCGCTCGCAGGAAGCGCCGTCTGTTGCCCGCTCGTCGAAGCGGGAAGGAGTCCCATGTCGCGTTTGTATTCGAGCAACTTGTCCTGCAACTGCATGTTCGAGGCTTCGCGTTCGATTTCCTGCATCTGCGTATCGACGTTTGACGTGCCGAGTTGCATTTTGGCTTCGGCGGTTGCCGAGCGGCGATCAATCTTGTCGCGCATCTCGCTGAAGGTCGAAGAATCGTCGCCGACATTGAAGGTCTCCATCGTCTGCGCGAGTTGTTCCTGCAACTTCGCCTGCTTCGATTGATTAACGAGCTGCATTGCTTCGGCGGTGCGCTTCTGCATTTGCAGCATGTAATTATCGCGCGCTTTAAGCGCCTGCTTGGATGCGTTGGTCGCTTGATCGAGTTGCTGCGAAGTTTTTTGCAGATCGAGCTGCGCTTGCTGAAGCTGGCCGATGTAGGAAGTGGCGATGTCGTCGCGCCCCATTTTGACGCTGGCTTTGATTTTTGAATCGAGATCGACGACTTGGCCTTCGAGCCGCTCTTTGCTTTTGGCGAGCAGCTTTTCGGTGGACATGACCTGCGCGACGGAGTTGTTGAGTTCCGGCACGCGGTCGCGCATGTCGCGTATGGTTTGCTGAAGAATGAGTTCCGGGTCTTCCGTTTTTTCAATGATACCGCCGAAAAGCGCACGCACGGAGCGCTTCATTCTGTTCCAGAGTCCCATCTATCCATTCCTCCAACCGTTCAAACTGAAAAGCGCGAACCGCTTCTTTCGTGCTGCCGTCAAGCCACTCGCAAAGGTGTTGTACGAAGAAACCCGTTGCGCGGTTGCACTCCGCAGAGGCTCCTCAATCGAAGAGTATAACAGTAGTCGCGCGCGCGTTGCCAGAGCCAAAAAAGAAGCACCTGTTTATGACGCTTTTATCCTCCAACGAAGCGCCCTATGTCGCGGCGGTAGTGCATTCCTTTCCAGTGGATTTTATCAATTGCCGCGTAGCAGCGAGCGAGCGCCTGATCGAGTGTGTCCGCGCGTGAGGCAACATTCAGCACGCGCCCGCCCGCCGCAACCCAATCGCCGTTATCCGTGCGCCTTGTCCCGGCGTGAAAAATCTCCACGCACGGCATTTGCGCCGCTTCATTTAAGCCTTCGATGCGCGCTCCTGTTTCGGGCTTCGCAGGGTATCCGCGCGCCGCCAGCACGACTGCCGCACTCGCGTCGTCGCTCCAACGAACCGAAGCGTCACGCAGTTTCCCGCGCGCCATCGCTTCAAAAACGTCGGTCAGGTTCGATTGCAGCCGCACCAGAATCGCCTGCGCTTCCGGGTCGCCGAAACGCACGTTATATTCCAGCACGCGTGTTCCTTCGCTTGTCAGCATCAGCCCGACGAACAAGATGCCGCGAAACGGAAAACCTTCGGCACGCGCGCCTGCAAGCGTCGGCTCGACGACTTCGCGCATGACGCACGCCAGCGTTTTTTCGCTGAGTATGTCTTGTGCTGTGATCGCTCCCATGCCGCCCGTGTTCGGCCCTGTATCCGCTTCGCCGACGCGTTTGTGATCGCGCGCCGCAGGCATGGAGTGATAATCGAGCCCGTCCGCAAAAACGAGCAACGAAGCTTCGCGCCCGCCGAGAGCTTCTTCGATAACGACACATGGCGCAGAGGCGGACGACGCAGCGGCAGGAGTTATCAGCAATTCAATCGCCGCCTGTTCCGCTTCGCGTCGAGAATAGGCGACGGTGACGCCTTTGCCTGCCGCGAGGCCGTCCGCTTTGACGACCACCGGCGCGTCCGCTGCGCCGAACTCACCGCTGCGTAAAATCCTTTGCGCTTCTTCGACTGAATGAGCGAGACGGTAACGCGCCGTCGGCACGTTGTGGCGCGTCATAAAATCTTTGGCGAAGGCTTTGCTCGATTCAAGACGCGCCGCCGCCCTGCTCGGCCCCGCGATCAGCAAGCCGCGTTGCTCGAAGGCATCGACGATGCCCGCCGCGAGCGCCGTTTCGCCGCCGACAATCGTCAAATCAATTTTCGTTTCCAGAGCAAACTGAACGAGCGCGTGTACGTCCGTCGCGTTTAAGGAAACACACTTCGCGTCCACAGCGATGCCGCCATTGCCGGGCGCGCAGAAGATTTGCATCTGCCCGGCGGCTTCATTTGTGCGCCGCAGTGTGCGTATGAGCGCGTGCTCGCGCCCGCCGTTTCCGATCACCAGAATTTTCATTTCGCGCGAAACTTTCTTTGCAGTAATATCACTTGCGCGCGGATGCTGGCACGCCTGTTCTGCGCCTGTCAAGACAACCTATCACCGGACAGACAGCGCTTGACACAATGTCGTTAAAGATATAATTTTGCAAACAAAGCAGCCTGCATCGCTCACCGAAAACAGTGAGCACTCCCAAACGGCCTGCATACTTTTGAACTCATCTTCGCAAAGATTCGTTTGACCCGGCTAACACCGGATTGTTTTAATCGAACGCATCGCAGGCGCGGGACTTAAAACCGAATTCAACGCAAAGAAAATATTTACATGGCATTGACCGATCAGCAAAGGCTCTTTAATTATTTGACAACTTAATTTTTAAGAAGTGCATCCTCGCCAACGCAGTCTAACGCATGTCAACTAGAGTCAGGCCGGGAGGCGTTGCATTATGTCGCACACAGAACTTAGCGAATCAAACGGCGGGTGGAGCAAGGTGGAACAAGAGTTTCAGGATCGCACGCTGAAATGCTTTGACTGCGGAAATGATTTTGTTTGGACGGCGGGCGAGCAGGCGTTTTTCCACGACAAGCATTTAACGAACGAACCGAAGCGCTGTAAGCCCTGCAAGCAAGCTAAGAATGAGCGCCTCGCTGCCATCAACGCGGCACAGGCTTCCGGCGTTCGCCAGCGCATAGAAGTCTCCGTGCAGTGCGCGCAATGCGGGCAGCAAACGACAGTGCCGTTTTACCCGTCGCAAGGTCGTCCTGTTTACTGCCGATCCTGCTTTCTCGCCGGACGTGCGGCGCAGGAAACCGACGCCCATCGCCCGTAAAAACTCGCTTGACAAGAAGCGCCGGGTGACGCACGAAATAGAAAGTTGCGCTCGCGTCGATTGAATTTTTCAAAAGGTTGATCGTGTACATGCACGACCAACCTTTTTGCTTTACCATAGAATGGAAATCCATTTCGCGCTCGGCGTGGAATTTTCCCTTCTTCTGGCGGCATTACAGAGAAGGAATGTTTTTTCGAGCGGTATAAGAGCTAATGTTTGATCGCCCCACGATTATGAAATTCGGCGGCACGTCTATCGAAAACGCGGACGCCTTCAAGCGTGTCGCGCGCATCGTCCATGCGCAACAGGAAAGGCGTCTGATTGTCGTCGTCTCGGCGTTGAGCCGCGTGACCGACGCGCTTCTCGCGGGCGCGCAATGTGCCGCTGAAGGAGAGGTGTATAACGCAATCGAGGGCGTCGAAGAGCAACTCGCCAGACATGCCGACATCGCCGCGCAACAATTAAAAAGCGAGGGGGAAATTCGCGCGTTTCAAGAAGCAATCGAGCGCGCGCGCCGCGAGATCGCCGATTTATTTCACACCATTGCTGCGCGACTGATGCCGTTTCCCTTTTTGCAAGATGTCGTTGTCTCGCACGGCGAACGACTCAGCGCCGCGCTGCTTGCCGGAGCGTTGCGCGAGCGTGAACTGCCTGCGATCTACGTCGATGCGCGCCGCTGCATCGTGACAAACGATGAGCATACGCGCGCGACACCGCTCGCAAAAGAAACGAATCAACACACGCGCAAAGAATTATTGCCGCTTCTCGAAGCCGCGCAGATTCCTGTGCTCGGCGGATTCATTGCCGCATCCATGGACGGCTCAACGACGACGCTCGGACGCGGCGGCTCGGATTACACGGCGGCGCTTATCGGCGCGGCGCTCGGTGCACGCGAAATCCAAATCTGGACGGATGTCGCAGGAGTCTTAACGGCTGATCCGCGCGTTGTTCCGAATGCCCGCACCGTTCCGCGCATGTCTTACAGAGAAGCCGCCGAACTCGCTTATTTCGGCGCGAAGGTTTTGCATCCGAAGACGATTCAACCGGCTGTGGATTCTTCGATTCCCGTGCGTATTTGCAATTCGCGCGCGCCGGAGAAAGGCGGCACCGTTGTCTGCGCCACAGCCGAAGCAGCGCCGCGCACCGTCAAAGCCATCGCGCACAAAACCGGCGTCATGCTCGTTCACATCACGTCCACGCGCAGGCTCGGCACTCATGGTTTTCTGCGTTCGCTTTTTGAAATTTTCGACTCCCACAAAATCGCCGTCGATGTCGTCGCCACTTCGGAAGTCAGCGTTTCGCTTTCGATTGAAGACAGCCACGCGCATTTGGCGGCGCTCAAAGACTTGGAAGAACTCGGCACGGTCACAGTCGATGAACGGCAGGCGGTCATCTGCATTGTCGGCGAAGGACTGCGTGCCACGCCCGGTGTCGCCGCGCGCGTATTCAACTCTATCAGCGACATTAACATCGCGCTCATCTCGCAAGGCGCGTCCAGCATCAATTTGACCTTCGCCATCGCCGAAGCGTCCGCACGCGAAGCCGTCACGCGCCTGCATGAAGCATTGTTTGAAAAAGAAGACGAAGCGACGCCGACGAACAACGACGCTCAAGCAGCGCATCAATGATATAAGCAGCGCGTTTATGTTATAAAAAGTCGCATGAATCCTTTTGAATTAACGCGTGGGCTAATTGATATTCCTTCGATCAGCGGCGACGAAGCGGCAGTCGGAAACTTTCTCGCAAATCGCCTTGAAAAATTGAACTATCGTGTCGAGCGTCAGGAAATTGCAGACGGGCGCGCCAATATCATCGCAACAACAGACGCTTTGCCGCGCGTCGTTCTCTCAACGCACATCGACACAGTGCCGCCGCACATTTCGTCGAGCGAAGACGCCGATTATATTTACGGGCGCGGCGCGTGCGACACCAAAGGCATCATCGCCGCGCAAATCACCGCCGCCGAAAATCTGCGCGCCGCCGGTATCAAAGAGCTAGGACTTCTCTTCACTGTCGAAGAAGAAACGAACAGCAACGGCGCGCGACTCGCCAACACGCACGGGATTGCTTCCGAATGCCGCTATTTAATCAACGGCGAGCCGACCCGAAACAAACTCGCGACAGGCTCCAAAGGCTCTTTGCGCTTGCGCCTGACAACCGCAGGCCGCGCCGCACATTCCGCCTATCCTGAACAAGGCGAATCGGCCATCGAAAAACTGCTCGACGTGCTTGAAGATGTCCGCGCCACACGTTGGCCGCAGGATGAGTTTTTCGGCGAAACGACTTGCAACATCGGCGTCATCAATGGCGGCGCAGCCTCTAACATCATCCCCGCGCACGCCGAAGCGGATTTGCACATACGCCTCGTCAACGATTCGGCGGTCATCAAAGAAATTCTCGAACGCATCATCGCCAAACGCGCGCGCATCGAATATCTCTCCATCGCCGAGCCCGTGCGATTATTTACCATCGAAAATTTCCCGCAAGAACTCATGCGCTTCACCACAGACATTCCGCATTTGACACGTTGGGGCACGCCGCTCCTGCTCGGCCCCGGCTCGATTCTCGACGCCCACACCGCTGGCGAGCGCATCGGCAAACATGAAATCACCGAAGCCATTAATCTCTACGAACGTCTTGTGCGAACGCTTCTCGCGCGTGCCGAAAACTAAGTTGAAGTGCTTCCTTGTAATGAAACGGAGTAAATTATGCAGCCTATTAGAAACCTAAGCTCATTGTTGATTTCAACGCTTATGGCAGCTACGCTGGCGACGAGTTGCGGAGCAAACTCACACTTAACGGATAGTGGCAGTGATGCGCCGCTTAGTGCTAATGACGCCAGCACACTTTCTGCAACGAGTAACATGAATGCCCCGCGTTCCGGTCACACAGCGACGTTGTTGCCGAGCGGTCAAGTTTTAATCGCGGGCGGCATGGAGCGCAACGGAGTCTTTTTCAATACTGCCGAGCTTTATAATCCCGCGACGAACAGCTTTACTGCCGTGACTAGAACTATGAGTGTGCAGCGCGTGGGTCACATAGCAACGCTGCTGCCGAACGGCAAAGTATTAGTTGCGGGCGGCTGGAGTAGCGCGGCTGTCTTGGCTAGTGCTGAATTATACGATCCTGCGACGGGCGCATTTACTTTGACCGGAAGTATGATCGTCCCGCGCGGCGACTTTTCCGCGACGTTGCTGCCGGACGGCAAGGTGCTCGTTGCCGGCGGCGAAAATGATCGCGCGCTTTCGAGTGCGGAAATTTACGATCCCGCGACCGGAAGATTTGCTCCGACGGGCAACATGAAGGCAGAGCGTACAATGCACACAGCCGTCCTTTTGTCGAACGGGAAGGTATTGATTGCTGGCGGTGGCGAATATCAGCATCCGCTTGCAAGTGCTGAACTCTATGCGCCAGCAACCGGAACTTTTACTGTCACGGGCAACATGAGCGTCCCGCGTTACAAACAGGCGGCGATGTTGCTGCCTGATAAAAATGTTCTTGTCGTTGGCGGCTCAAATGGCCGTGATTGGCAAGGGCGCTATGCGAGCGCTGAAGTTTACAGTGCGGCGAAGGGTGTTTTCTCTGCGATCAGCAACATGAATACGGCACGCTTCAAAATTCCAGAAGCAGTTACTTTGCTGAAAAATGGCAAGGTATTAGTCGCTGGTGGCGGTGAACAATTTGAAATTTATAATCCTGCAACGAGAAGTTTCAGCGTAGCGACGGGGCGGATGGATACAGCAAGATTCTACTCAACGGCAACTTTGTTAGCAGATGGTAGAGTTCTCATCGCAGGCGGTTATGATAATCGCAGCCTAGCGAGCGCGAAGGCTTGGATTTACAAAACCTGAACGCGCAATCCAAACAAGTCATTCGAGCAGGCTATCTGACGGCATGTCGCTTCATTGCGAGTATGTTGGAGCTACGGGTGGCAGCTTAATTACGGCGATGCACAGAGGCCGTATGCGAACGGCAAGAAGCGCGCCGTGCCATCGGAGGACTACACACGTTGAGCGAATTTCAAGCGGCAGCGCGTTTGCGCGGCATTGAGAAAAGCCCGATCCGTCAATTGTTTGATCGCGCGCGTCCGAACAGCATCAATCTAGGTTTGGGCGAACCCGATTTGCCGACGCCGGACGTGATTCGCCGCCACGCCGCGCACATCGTCGCAGAAGAACAAAACGGCTACACCACACACGCGGGGCTTCCCGCTTTGCGCGAACGAGTGGCCGCCGATTATGCGTATCTAGAAGGCAAGCCGGAGCGCGTCATCATCACGGCAGGCTCGCAGGAAGCTTTGTATCTCGCGCTTCTGACCATCGTTGACGAAGGCGATGAAGTGCTGCTGCCCGATCCCGGCTTCGTCGCGTATCCGACGATTGTGCGCATGGCGGGCGGCGTGCCGGTCTTTTATAAACTGCCCGCCGCAAATGATTTTAGATTCGACGCAGAAGATTTCCGGCGCAAGTTAAGCCCGCGCACAAAGCTTGTCGTTGCGATCAGCCCATCGAACCCGACGGGACGCGCTCTCTCGACGCATGATCTTGCGGCGATGGCGGAAATCTTGCGGGAAAACAATTCGCCGTATGTCATCAGCGACGAAATCTACCGCGAGCTTTACTACACAGGAACGCGCCCGACCTCGCTTTCGGATTTTTACCCGAAGACGCTGGTGATTAGCGGCCTCTCGAAATCCATGAGCATGACAGGCTGGCGCATCGGCTGGTTGTGCGGTGATAAAGCAGTTATCAATAGCGCGCTGGTGCTGCACGGTTACGTGACGACATGCGCTTCGACTGTTTCGCAGAAAGCCGCGCTCGCTGCGTGGACGCATGAAGCGATCAGTGCACGCGAAGCGATGCGCGAGACATTCCGCGAACGGCGCGAACACTTGCTCTCGCTTATTAAACACGAATTGAACTTGCGCGCCATTGCGCCCGACGGAGCTTTTTACATAATGATTGATACGAGCGCATCCGGCACTTCGATGCAGGTTGCCGAAGCAATGCTCGAAGCGGGCGTCATTACCGTTCCGGGCGCAGCGTTCGGCACGGAATGCGAAAATTATTTGCGCGTCTCTTTTTGCGCCGACAACCTTGCGCTTACTGAAGGCGTGCGGCGCATGAAAGAAGCATTGAAAGGTTTGTAGGATATTAAGGTTATGGACAAGAAATATCGCGTCGGAATCTTGGGCGCGACGGGCACGGTCGGGCAGCGTTTCATTCAACTGCTGGAGAATCACACGCAGTTTGAAGTAACGGCGCTCGCCGCTTCGGTTTCTTCACAAGGCAAAGCTTACGCAGAGGCGTGCGTGTGGCGCTTGCCGGGCGAGATGCCTGCGAGTGTGAGAAAAATTGTCGTCGAAGCGCCGCGCCCGCCGCTCAATTGCGATTTCGTTTTCTCGAGTTTGCCCGGAGACATTGCGCGCGAAACGGAAGCTAGCTTCGCACGCGCGGGCTATCCGGTCATCAGCAATTCGGCGGCCTTTCGCATGGATGAAGACGTGCCTTTGTTGATACCGGAAGTCAACCACGAGCATCTCTCCATCCTCGACGCAGAACGGAAAAATCCTGATCGCAAAACGGGCATCATCGTCGCCAATCCAAACTGTTCGACGATCATGCTGGCGATGGCGCTCGCGCCATTACATGCGCGCTTCGGCATCGAAGCCGTCGCTGTCACAACGATGCAGGCCGTTTCCGGCGCAGGCTATCCCGGCGTTTCGGCAATGGACATCACGGATAACGTCGTTCCGTTCATCGAGAATGAAGAAGAAAAAATCGAGCGTGAGACATTAAAGATATTAGGGCGGGTAAAGGAAGCACGCATCGAAGCCGCGATGTTCCCGATCAGCGCGCAGTGCCACCGCGTCAATGTTCTCGAAGGCCACACGGCGGCGGTGCGCGTCCGGCTTTCACAAAAAGCTTCCATCGAAGATGTGCGCGACGCCCTCGCTTCATGGACATCCTTGCCGCAGGAATTGCGTCTTCATTCCGCGCCATCGCAACCGATCATCATGCGCGACGAAATTGACCGCCCGCAACCGCGCCTCGACCGCGAGGCAGGCGACGGCATGAGCATTACCATCGGACGCCTTGCACCGGACAAAGTGCTCGATTACCGCTTCGTCGCCCTCAGCCACAACACCATACGCGGCGCAGCAGGCGCAGCAATTCTTAATGCGGAACTTCTGATTGCGAAGGGCTATTTCAATAACGATTGAAGCATTAATAAGGGTCACGTTATCTGCTGGGCAGCGCGAATGACTAACTAGCGGCGTGATGATCCAATACTCTTTAATCTTGGTGGATGCTTCGCTCCGTGACAATGCTGACATAGCGCTATCAGATTTGAACTATCGTTGTTCTTCTTGTTACGGTCTTTGTGATGGACTTGTAAGACGATCCTTGTCCAATTAAATGTTGGAAACAAATCTTCAAATTCAACATCTTTTTCAGGAGGCAAGCCAGTGAAATGAAATACTCCATTCTCGAAGAATCCCATCGCATCATCGAAGGGAATGAACTCGCCTTCTGCATAATGTCCAAGTCCAAGTTCTTCTACGTTTAAATTTCCTGAAAAGAAATCATCAAGCCATTCACGTTCGACTCTTGCCCTCTCTTCATGATATTTACGATCAACAATTTCTTGTGCATCTGAGAACTTCTTAAACATAGAATTGTACTCTTCTTCGGGAACAATCTGGCGCTTATTAGAACCTTTGCGTCTGACAATGATGCCGTTTTTAATGCCACACTCTTCACAATGATTGTCCGCGTTTTCGATTGTGCTCTTGCTAATCTCAGGCTAGTCTTTTGTGTATCCTTCAGGTACTCTGGGCATCGTGATCTTCCCTCGAATAAATATTCAATAAGCACTCAACGCTACTTCGATAACCAGCCGCAAAGCGCTGAGCAGTGAAGTTGCGGATTGGAAGTTATTCAACAGTCAACTCCGGCACGTGCTCGGCTTCGTAGTTTTCGATCAGCACGCCGATGATTTCCATGAGCGAGGCTAAGGGATGCGATTCATCTTCGCCAACCTCGTCAATTAAGCCGTCAAGCATTGCCACAAGCCGCCGGTATTCTTCTTCGCTGTGAGGAACAAACACCTTTCCGGCTAAAGCAGACCACGCGGTTGCCGTTTTGTTTACATCAATGTTCTGCATCGGTCATTCCTTCCACTTGCCTTCGTCATATTCGGCATGAGTCAATACGGCTCGAATATAAATTCTTTGACGATTATAGTGAATTGCCCCAATCAAGCGAACTTTGTTTCCGCCAATGTTGAAAACAGTTAGCTTGCCTACATGGTCGGCAGTAGGAAACAACGCCCGCAACTCGCTGAAAGAAGAAAAATCATTACGCTTCGCCAAGCTGTACCAATGAGCCAGCGCCGTCCTTGTTTCAGGATATTTTTCCGCAAATTCATTGAGCCGCTTGCGAGTAATAATGTGCATACCGGCATGATAAGTTTCTTACATTCGAGACACAACAGGCAAAGCACCCGAAGCCGTTGATAAAATTATCCGCAGAGCACAGAGCCGCCGTTGAGGTTGAGGATTTCGCCTGTGATGTGGCGCGACCAATCGGAGGCGAGGAAGATGATTGAGAGCGCGACGTCGTCGGCGGTGGCGATGCGGCGCAAAGGGATGGCATTGATAACGCTCTGCTCGTATTCCTTGTCGCTGAAAACTTCCGTGTTCATCTCCGTGTCAACCCAGCCGGGCGCGACGCTGTTGACTCGAATAATCGGCGCGAGTTCGGACGCGAGCGCTTTCGTGAAACTGATCTGGCCGCCCTTCGACGCGGCGTAGTTTGAAACTCCTGCTTCGCCGCGCTGTCCGGCGGTGGAACTGACAATCACGATTGCGCCACGCTCCGCCTTTTTCATCACCGGCACAACGGCACGGCACGCAGCCCAAGTGCCTTTCAAGTTCGCGTCGATCACGCGATCCCAAAGTGTTTCCGTCATTTCTTCGACGGGCGCGCCTTCCCAGATTCCGGCGTTCGCAACCAGCGCATCGACGCGTCCAAACCGCTCGACAGCAGCTTCAACGAGCGCCGCGCTTTCATTTACTTTCGAGACATCCGCGCGCACGGCTAAAGCTTCGACCTGATGCTCGCGTGCGAGGCGTGCGACTTCTTCGGCAGCGTCTTCGCTGTGCAAATAATTGATGACGACGTGCGCTCCTGCTTCGGCGAAGCGTAGGGCTGCGGCGCGCCCCACTCCGCGCGATGCGCCCGTGATGATTGCGACTTGATCGCGCAGCAAATCGCGCGGCAAGCTTTGCGGAACTCGATTATTATTGTCAGCCATAAATGTTCTTCCCCGTTGATGTGTGAAATTTGAACGTCAATTAAATGTCAATTAGCAGCCGGTAAATATCAATTAGCAGCCAGCTTCGCCGCCTCGTCGCGTGCATTATCATGCTCATCGAATGCTTGGCGCACAAGCGGCGCGAGCAGCGCGGCGTCAGCGAGAAAAGCGTCGTGGCCGTGCGTGGAAACGAGTTCGCCGTAACGCACGTTCACCGCTGCCGCGCGCATACGCTCACAAAGCGCGTACACGTCCGCCGCCGGAAACAACCAGTCAGTCGAAATGCCGATGAGCAGCACACGCGCCGTGATGCGCCGCAAAGCCGATTCTTCGGAATCGTAACCACGCGCAGGGTCGAACGTGTCCATCGCCTTTGATAATGCAAGATAAGAATTCGCGTCGAAGCGCGTCGTGAAATTTCGGCCTTGATAATCGAGATAGCCCGCGATCTCGAAGCGTTCATTCATCGCGCGGTGCGGGTCTTCGTTCGTGCGCCCGTCTGGACGACGGTGATAGCGCTCCGTAAAGAGTTCCGCAGATTTGTAAGAGCACATCGCCAGCGCACGCGCGAGCGCGAGGCCTTTAACGGGCGGATCATCCGGCGCGTAATCGCCGCCACGCCATGCCGGATCATTGCGAATCGCCTGCCGCTGCAAATGATTGAGCGCGAGTCCCATCGCAGACAAGTGCGTTGCGCCGACGGCGACGCAGCGTTCGATACGTTCGGGAAAATCAATCGCCCACTGCAACGCCTGCATTCCGCCGATGGAGCCGCCGACAACCGCATAAAGCTTTTCAATGCCTAGATGATCCAGAAGCTTTGCCTCTGCGCGCACCATATCGCGGACGGTGACGAGCGGATAGCCCGCGCCGTAAGCTTTTTTCGTTTGCGGATTAATCGACGCTGGCCCCGTCGAGCCGTAGCAAGAGCCGATGACGTTCACGCCGACGACGCAAAAGCGCGACGTATCGAACGCAGAATTTGCGCCGAACATTTCCCGCCACCAATCCGCGACGCGCGCCGAACCCGACAACGCATGACACGCGAGAATCGCATTATCACGCTGTTCGTTGAGCTTGCCGTAAATCGCGTAGCGAAGCGTGACGAATGACAGTTCGCCGCCGACAGCCAACTGAAACGGCTCGTCGGCGGCAAACGTGTAATCGCCTTCAAACGTCGGTTCGAGCGGCGCGCTCACTGCTTAAACTCCGCCCGCACCGGCGGCGGCCTTCTGCGGTTCGTTCGTCAAGTTACCGCTCGGCTCAGACTCATTTGTGCCGCGTTTTGCAAGCGCTTGATCGAGGTCGGCGATGATGTCTTTGACGTTCTCGATGCCGACGGACAAGCGTATCAAATCCGGCGTGACGCCCGCGCTTCGCTGTTCTTCTTCGGTCAATTGCTGGTGCGTGGTTGACGCCGGATGAATGACAAGCGATTTGGCATCGCCGATGTTAGCGACGAGGCTAAAGAGTTTGAGCGCGTTGATAAATTTGCGCCCTGCCTCGGCGTTGCCGCGAATGCCGAAGGTAAGAAGCGCGCCCGCGCCCGCCGGAAAATATTTTTGCGCAAGCGTGTGATACTCGCTCGTTTCGAGTCCCGGATAATTGACCCATTCGATTTGCGCATGGCCTTGCAGAAACTTCGCCACTTCGAGCGCGTTTTCCGAATGCCTCTGCATACGCAGATGCAAAGTCTCCGCGCCCTGAAGGATGAGAAACGAATTGAACGGCGAAAGGCTCGCGCCCGTGTCGCGCAAACCGACGACGCGCGCTTTGATAATGAACGCGAGCGGCCCGAAGGCTTCCGTGTAACTAACGCCGTGATACGAAGGGTCTGGCGCGGTCAAGTCATCGAATCTGCCGGACGCTTTCCAGTCGAAATTGCCGGAATCAACGAGCACGCCGCCGATTGACGTGCCGTGTCCGCCGATAAATTTCGTCGCGGAATTAATAACGATGTCCGCGCCGTGTTCAATCGGGCGGCACAGCGCGGGCGAGGCCGAAGTGTTGTCGATGACGAGCGGCAATTTGTTTTCGTGCGCGATTTCTGCGAGGCGCGCGATGTCTATAATGTCGAGCTTCGGATTGCCGAGAGTTTCGGAATAGACGGCCTTCGTTTTGTCGTTGATCGCTTGGCGCAATCCGTCGTAGTCTGCGCCGTCAACAAAGCGCACGTTAATGCCTAGCTTCGGCAGAGTGTAATGAAAAAGATTGTACGTGCCGCCATAGAGCGAAGTAGTCGAAACGATTTCGTCGCCCGCTTTGGCGAGCGTGAGGATCGCCAGCGTTTCGGCAGCTTGGCCGGAAGCAAGCGCGAGCGCGGCGATCCCGCCTTCGAGCGCGGCGATGCGCTTCTCCAAGACATCCGTCGTCGGGTTCATAATGCGCGTGTAGATATTGCCGAACTCCTCCAGTGCGAAGAGGCGCGCGGCATGTTCCGCGTCATTGAACGTGTAAGAAGTGGTTTGATAAATCGGGACGGCGCGCGCGTTGGTCGTCGCGTCCGGTTCCTGCCCGCCGTGAATTGCGAGCGTCTCGAAATGAAAGTCCGGCGCATCGCCGTTCGTTTTTTTGCCTGTGTCTTCCGCCATTGTGAATTCTCCTTATGGTTTAGTTGTTGATCGAGCGCGTAAACGTAAACGGCGAAAAGCGGCGAGAGTTTTTGCGTTAAAAACAAAAACGCGAGACTCTCGCGCTAAAGTGTTGCGCGGAAGTCTCGCGAAAACTTTTCGGAGAACACGTCCGGCCCTTTAGCAGTTTTTTACGTGGAGCAAGTCGCCCTAAATCGCCACGCTTTAAATTGTCAATGCAATGCGCCAAACTCTAAGCCATAATGGGCGCATCTGTCAAAGGCTTTTTACCGAAATGAGGCGGAATTGCTGGGAATTCGGAAAACGCCAAACTTTCTATTGACAAAAAAAAAGGGGTGGGGGTTATAAAGTTGCGCATTCGTTTGTATTCTGCTGACAAGCCCATTCGTGTTTGTCGGCTGAAGTTGTTCCAGTGGTCGGGTATGAAACCTGCAACTGTCATACACCTGCCGGGTATTTAGGCCGTGCCGTTTATAATAGCGATCTTGGGCGCTTACAATGTTCGTTGAGCTGTGCTATTGATACACTATAGGGTACAGAATCTGGCGCAGAATAGCACTGTGGGCGGCCTTAGCGGTAATAAATACTAATTGCTTCCTTTCATTAGGACACGCTAAAGCGATGGTTCGCACTGGTGCTGGTGCTTGTAAAGATGCGGCTATTAAGCGAGGAACATAAAATCTTACATTAGCCGACTGTTCCTCGCTTCTTTAGTTTCTCAGTCTATCGTTGAAGGGTGGCTTTTGCTGGATTCTTATAATCACTTAATGATGTCATTACCTTCTATAAGTCATCAAGAGGTCTGGGCGGGTGGCTAGTAACACAGGCTTGCCGGAGCCGAAACAAAGTGATACTGAAGCGAAGAGTTTGACATTTCTTCGATTTTCTAATGGCATTAGGACTTTCTCATTTGGTTGAAAGGCAATAGACTTTAGTCGTGAAAACGACACGCCAAATCTACTGTCAATACTTGTTATCAAGCCAGATCAACTACACCTGTACGAATCTGGCGGAACATCTCG
>JAABUM010003232.1_pt1 | contig 20555 bp, 41 predicted proteins | sample 5559161 | NCBI WGS metagenome assembly JAABUM01 (sample SAMN10711868, study PRJNA513369) | rock metagenome | isolation source: Antarctica rocks | place: Antarctica: Victoria Land, Siegfried Peak nord
CACATCTCCAAGGAATCTGCATGTCACAGCCACGTGCCCCCCTCTCCCTGGCCTCCACGCCCCATATACCTCGCGCACTTCCTACACCCTCCTGGGGGCTCACTACATCCCAGCGTTCCCGAATCAACACCATTAGATGACGTGACTTCCAGATTTCGCGTGAAGACAAGCGACAACACCTTGGCAACCATTGCGACTTGCGGAGCGTCCAGCATTGCACAAGCAGCACAGACACGCTGCCACTGCGCCTGCATTTGCTGGGCTGCGGCACGAGCGAGATTTGAGGTGCACAGCTGTCGAAGCAAGGAATCGTGCTTGCACTCACTGCTGCAGCTCGTGAACCCTGCAGCAGCATTCTTCATTCAGCGTGAGCCACAATGGGGTGGGCCATGGACCAGATCAACCGCTTCATCTGCTACACAAACCGTGAACCCATTTTGAAGGTCAGTGCACCGTGAGTGTGCACTATCAAGCTGTGGCAAACCGCAGCAAATTGCAACAGAATCATGCTGCATGACTGCTAGCCATTGGCTTGAGTCGATATGTCGGTACTGATACTTGAGTCTCACAGGTTGCACCTGCGAGAGGTGTGATCGAACGTATTGCCTGGCTCAGATCCGGCGCATCGTGTGGATGATTACATCCGGCTGGTGGCTGGCGCTGCTGTACTTCATATCCGCCATCGGCTTCTGCATGACGCTGGTCTTCATTCCGCTGGGCATCAAGGCATTTCGATTTCCGCTGTGAGTGCCCGCCGCAAGGCTTCCTGTCTGACACGCAAAGCTTGCATATGCGAGGCGTCTTGTCAGGTTGCTGGCCACGGCTGGGTCTTCAGTCGAGCGTGAACGGTGTGCTCGTAAAGGAGCTTGCGTTGCCCCGAGCCGCACCGCGGCATCATGCGACATCTTGTCGCAGTACGAGTTCCCTGAATCTGTTCCGCATGGCCGCCTGCATTTCTCACAACCTCCTCGTCCGCCACAGGTTCGCCTTCGACCCCGTCACGAAGGAGGCGTATTCGGAGGGGCAGCTGGACGGCAGCTTCAAGAACCCAGTGAAGGGCGCGTGGTACTGGTACCGCCTCGCCGGCAACATCGTGTGGCTCGTGCTCGTCGGCTGGGCGCTCGCGTTGGGCCACCTCATGGCCGCCATCGTCTCGGTGCGCTTGCTTTTGGGCATTTGGGGCGCATGGGCATTTGTGCTTGTGCCGCATGCTGCCGGCATCGACAGCCAAGGCGGGAGCTGCACAGCCTCATCAGCACACTTTGCATGCAATGGTGGCAAAGCCTCTGGCACCACGTTGCTGACAAGTGCACATGCACACTGACTGCCTGCATGCATGCATGCGATGCATGTACGCACTCTGCACCAGCTCTTGCTTGATGGTGAACACGCCGTCATGTGGTCACCATTGATTGGTTTCACTCGTCATGCAGGCGCTGACAATCATTGGCCTGGGCACAGCGTATACCAACATTCAGCTCATGCTCTTCGCCGTCTGGCCATTTGGCCAGAGTATCCGTGATCAAGTGAGGTCCAGGGGTCATTCAGGCATCAGCGTCCCTGTTCCAAGCGCGCTAGCTGCCGATTTCTCTGCATTTCCTGGCGCCTGCCACAAGTATCTCATGCTGCAGCAGCCATCTGCAGTTTTCACGCCCCCGCTGAATCATGTATCATCAAACACCTAGAGTAGTGCACTGACAAAGCGTTGTTGACGTGCAGTACCTGCCGACGACACTGGAGGAGTACAAGCGGCACGAGGACACGATGCAGGAGATGGCCCGCCGCTCAGACATCCAGAAGGGCCGGCCAACGTATGGCGCTGACGTCTGAGCGGGTCCTGGCCATGCTGAGCATTCGCCTGCGGAAACATGATGGCGCATGGACAGGGTTTCAGACGGAGAGGTGTCAAAAGACGAGCGCAGCGGCCTGGCAAGCAGTCGCGGGAAATTTGAGTGGCGGGGGGTCGCTCATACATTTGCAGCAGCGTCCCGCTGCGGTTTGCCAGCGCCACGGCTGCCGACATTTGTCGTGGCCATCACGAGGCAGCAACTTTGTATGCGCTCTGAACAATACCCGCTGATTCGAATATGAGAGTAGGTAGCTCAACCAAGGTACAGCGGGTAGGTACCAGTAGGTAGCCGCCAGCTCATGACGCCGAGGATCAATTGAGCGTGCCTTGGCTCAGGACACAGTCGTGAAATGGGTGAAGGCTAGGAATGACGGGGAAGCAATAAGCGACTGGCCAATGCGCCACGGCTGAGCCCATGACACAAGCATGCACGAAAATTGCGAATGCACCGAAGACAGCTCTTGATCAATTTCAAGTCGTCATCCCTGCGCTGGCAAATGCCGTCTTCACCCACGCTTGCGGCTTGCAAGTCTCAATCACTGCTGGCATTCACAGTCCATGATTCTTGTTTTGGGTTTTGCGATCGTGTTGCAACAGGGACTTGGAGCATCGACAAAAGCATCCAAAATCTTTTAATCCCGACACTGATCGACATGGACGCAGCCGCGTTCTCGAGCGTGTATTCGATGTGAACACAGCACAAATTGATGCCTCGGGTGGACGGAGCGGAGACCATGGCGCCAGGGCCGGAAGAATTGGATCTTGACGCCCTGCTGGCAGCGCCATCGTGGTTTCGGGGCGGCCTCCGGCAACAGACGCAGGGCGGGAACAGGTCTGCAGCCGACGGCAACAATCTTTTCTCGCGGAAGCATGCGGTCCAGCGCAGCATACCCCAGTCACAGCGGCGCACGACGCCGCAAACGCCAAAGGCGCCGCTCTCACGGCAGCCGCGGCCGGCGCCCGGCCGCCCAGATCCACGGACGCTGCAGCGCAGGCAGCTCGCCTCTCTGCTCGACGCGGCGCAGGGCAACAATCCGGCTGCCGTGCCCGCTGCAAAGCAAGGCGATGTCACCACCGCAGCCGCCCCTGGCGGAGCGGCTGCAGACAGCGACCTCGAGGATGCCCTGCCGCCGGCCATCATCAAACCAGCGCTCAGCAGCAGATCCGCGCTGCAGCTGTCGCGCAACGTCAGCCGGCCAGTTGGGCACCTGCAAACGTGCAGCCGGCCAGCACAGCGGCCAGCGGCGGATCAGCCAGCCATTGCGCAGCCGGCCTTCCCGGCGGCACCAGCGGCGGCAACTGCACAAAGCAGTGGTGGACCGGCGCAGCAGCAGAGCATGCTGCCTGCGGCCGATCGCGCCACAGAGCCAGTACCGAAGGTGAATGAAGCACGGCCGGCGCCAGCAGCAGCAGCGCCGCCGGCGCAGCAGCAGCAGCTGCAGCAGCAGCAGCAGCAGCCATCGCCGTCTGGCGGGGGACCTGCAGCGGCAGCACACGAGCCGCTGCAGAACGTTGCGGCAGCTGGGCTCGGCGTCCTGCCAGACGGTAATGACGTGCGAAGCCAGCAGAGGCCGACCGCCACTCTGGACGCATTACTGCAGCGGGCGCCGTCTGCAGGCACGACAGCAGCAAGGGCAGCTCGGCGGCAGCGGCCCATCGCTCAGAACTCGGTGCTCAGGCAAGCCCCGAGCAGCCCAGTGTATGCAGCTGTACTTCATGCAGTGTTCAGCTAGCATGTAGCGCTCAGCTGGCCTAACCAAGTCACTGCCCACTGAATGCTATCCGCAGTCAGTCACCTTTGGCCATGCCTCCAGGCATGACCTTCTGATTGTGCAGAGTGTGCTATAGCGCCTTATTGCTGTTTGTGGCGACAGGCATGCGTTCAGCAGCAGCACCACAGGCCGCACCTCGACCGCAGCCCGCACATACCTGCAGCACCGCATGTGGAGCACATATGAGCAGGTGCAATCACATTCTGTCTCCATCATTCCCTGGGACAACAACGTATGCTGGTGTTGTGTTCCGACATGATGAACAAAGCTGCTATCTGCTGGCACGGCATGGCATGGCATGTGACGCATGTGTCAAGGCAGGGACACACATCAGCTGATGTGGCAAGGTGCGCCGTGCAGGCTGCACAGGTCGATCCCTTCGACCTCGACAGGGTGCCGCTCGTCGGCAGCAGGTGAGCACTCTCTGCTTCAGATTGTGAAGTTCGTCCGGCTTTCCGTTTCACTTCTGCAGATTCTTGTGCTTGTCATAATGCCAAAACAGAGGACAGTGCTCTGCGTCAGGGTGCAGACAGAACATGCAGACGCTTGTGGCATTCAGCTGTGCGCAATCAACAGCTATGTTGACGCCGAGTCTAAAAGGCTGTCCTGCAATGGCGCGGGTGGCGCGGGTGGCTGCAGATGGAGGCCCTGGAGTGCATGCAATCAAGTGCATACAACAGCTACATAAATCTGCAGAATATGAAGGCTCTCCCGCAATGGCGCAGGTCGCGAGGGTGGCCACAGATAGAGGCCCTGGAGTGCATGCAGCTGAGCGCCGATGGGGAGCTGCTGGCATGCTGCTCTTCCGATGGCGTGCTGTCGCTGCTGAAGGCCGGTAGCGTGGCGCAGGCGGAGGGCACGCCCACAATGTACGTGACTGTGCATGCGAAGTTCACGTCATTGCATCCCAGGCGCATCATTGGACGGACACCAGTAGGGGTAGCTGCAAAGCTGAGCAGCGAGTGAAGGCAGGGCATGCGGCGGATGTGCGTGGCCGCTGTCATTGGACGCCACTAATTTACCGCAGCCGATTGCTGCTATCTGGATGCCTCGTTCAGGGAGGAGATGCCCGCGCATGTGGCGCGCCAGACCGCAGCTGTCGCCAATCTGCAAGCGCAAGGCCACGCAGACTGTGGGCGACCAGCAGGCGACCAGGCAGCCTTCACCTGCTGTGGCGCATCGGCCGGGATCGCCGGGCACTCTAGACCAAAATTTCAACAAGATGAAGACCATTTCCTGTGCCGGATCCGAACTGATTTTCAACCTGCTTCACGCCGCGCCTATCCGCAGGAGCTCCATTCCGGCTGCGGCGCGCTGCTCTTTGCAGCTGGAGCGGCCCTGCACCAGCCTGGCATGGTGCCTTTCATCATACATGACACCCTTGTCCACAGCATACGTGACTTCTGCGTGCATTCGTGCAGGGGTCTTGGCTGCGGCGCGCTGCTGCTGCTGCAGCTGGAGCGGCCCTGCGCCAGCCTGGCGTGGAACCCCGGCCGCGGCTGCCAGGTCGCCGTCACGGCGCCCGGCAGCAACAACCAGCTGCACGTCTACGACCTCGAGGTCACACAGGCGAGGACTTCCATTTCTTGCCCCCCTGTCTTGTCTCGCCTGCCCTGTGTTACTTGCCCCTTGCCTTTCCTTTCCTTCACCCTTCTTCGTCACCTTTTGCTGCCCCTCCCCACCGTTCCCTGCTTTCTCGCCCCTCCCCCGCTCTTTGCCGTTTTGAGCCTGTCCCTCAGTGTCATTCAGCCTGTTCCTGAGCTGCAGATGGCTGCTTGCACATGCCCAGCCGCACTTGCAACATGGTCACAGTAGCAACTGGCTGTGCATTTGCAAGTGTGCCACAATGACGCAGGGCAAGCCGACTGGGCGCTTCTGCCAGCAGCGGCCGCCGGCGCACCTGCTGGCGGCGACCGCCGCCAATGGCCGCCTAGGATCTGTGGCCTACCTGCCCGGCGGGCCGCACCACATCGCAGCGGCCGGCGAAAGGGGCATGGTGCGGCATATGTTAAACCGTTGCACTCGATCGCAGACTGCTTGCTGAGACTATTGCTTGCATTCGTTGCAGCAGTGGGTCTCTGGATGATGAAGGCGCCTTGAGATTACCAGGAGGTTCGCTGGAGCTCCCAAGTCTTTGAGTCATGAAGCTCAAGTGCAGTGACTGCCCCTGCAGGTGCTGCTGTGGGATGCGCGGCAGCCGCAGACACCCGCCGCGGTGCTGTCGCCTGGTGCGTCAGTGGGCGCCATCACGACAGCGCTGCAACCGCAACCAGACGGCGTCGCCATCACTGTTGGCACCAGGAGCGGCGAGGTGCGGTTTGAGAGGGCAGGGTCCACTTCCCTGCCGTTTTGTCTCGCCCGCTTCATATTCTGCAGATCCTACCAGCATGCATTGACTTCAGTGCCATACGTTGTCGTTTTTGACCAGCTCATGTGAAGCAGATCCCACGGATGCAGTTGGATTTGGCCACGCACGCTCGTCCTGTCCCTTCGTCCCTACAGGCTCTCATACAACCAAGGCTGAGGTTTCACCCTTGATCATTGTAGATACGGGTTGTAGATACGGCATCAGGCAACATGCAAGCCTGACACGTTTGCGCAGGTGCTGACGTGGGACCTGCGGGGTGGCCGCGCCGCGGCGCTGAGCTTCGGAGCCGCCGGCCCGTCCGGCGAGGCGCTGCTGCAGCGCGCGCCGCTGCGGCCGCTGCTGGCCTCGCTGCCGGGCCTGGCGGCGGAGGCGGGCCTCGCGGCGTGGCCGCTGCGGTCGCTGGCGCTGGACCCGACCGACTGCCGCCGCGCCGGCTTTGTGCTTGCCAATGGCTGGGCGGGTGCGGCCGGTCGTTGACCTCTCGGTGGATTGAGTCTTGGCGTGGTGGCATTGCATACTGTTGCTGTAGTGTGCATGACATGCGCACGCCGATCCCAAGGGCGGTCTAGTGGCGCCTCACAGACTCTTGCGGTCATTGCACACCGGCTAGAGGATGTGTGCAGGATGTGTACAAGATCATTTCGCATGGTTGCATCCCACAGGGTCCCTTGAGGGTGCCTCGCAAAGTTGCCTTCAAATGGGTGCTGGACTCTGTGACCTGCAGGCGTGCTGGATATGGGGGAGCAGGCGGTCACGCACCTGCACTGCGGCGCTTTTGCCGACGAGTCGCCGACAGGTGCTGGGCGGCAGGCGGGTTGGACGGTCGACGGCAGGTCCTTCGCTGTGGCAGGCGCCGGCGGCCGCAACGGCGCCGGCAGCTGCCGCGTGATGGACTTCAGCCCGGGAGGCGCCTCGCCCTGCGCCGTGGGTGCGACGCGCTTTCCTCTGCCAACGTTCTTACCCATCTGTCCATTGACCTTTCTGCACTCTTGCTGTGCCATGCACAGCTTTGCCGTCACTTGCCCGTTCCCAGCACAGAGGGGATGGAAAGCTGACATTCGGAGCTATCAGTTGTGGCCACTTCCAGTCTGAATCTTTATGCAGGCGCTGGCAGCTCACGCAGCTTTTAAAGAATTTTTTGTTTTTCAAACTTAAATTTGAGGCCATCAGGCACAAAGGGCTCATCACTGTGCCTGCGCATGCGCAGAGAGGCGCGTCCATGCCAGCACAGCGCTGCCGACGGCGGCCGCCATCGCCACGGCCGCGCCAGTGCGGGACGTGCTGGTGCACCCCGGCTCGCAGTGCGTGTTCGTCACCGGCCGCGGCCGCGGCGTCGGCGTTCTCGCGCCGGCCTTCCGCGGCACGATGCGCGCCCAGCAGACCGCCGAGGACGCAGAGGAAATGGAGCAACGGCGGCTGGTCGAGGCAGAGGAGCAGCAGCAGCGAGAGGAGCAGCTGCAGCGAGAGGAGCAGCTGCAGCAGGAGCAGCGGCGGCAGGGGGACTCGCAGCAGGCTCGGATGCGGGAGCAGGTGCGGCGCGAGCGGCAGGCAGAGCCGCGACGGGCAGGGCTGCGCTGGGCAGCGTTTGAGGATTCGGGGTCCGACGTGTCTGCAGCGTCCGGCGAGGCGTCGGAGTCGCGTGGGGAAGGCTATGATTCGGATGAGGCAGAGCAGCGGGAGCGGGTGCCTGCACGTCATGTTGACTCACCGCCGTATTAGCAGATTTTCTTGATTGGTTGCAAGCGGCCTTGCCGCTGTGGAGGCAGCAGGATTGGCATGCGCATGAAGCCTGGTCATTACATGCCCCAACACGACGGCGTCAAGCGCGGCGCAGTTGACAAACATCGGCAGGGGTCTGCACTGGCGGCATCGCCGCCGCCACGCTCAGAGTATCACACTTCCCGGTGGCATCTTCGGCGTGAAACACTCTGGATTAGCAGTCTCTTGAGCAGTTGATACCCACCTGTGCCAAGCTCCCTTCCCAACCCGTCACCGACTTCCACGCAGGTTCGCATGGCCCTCCTGGATCTCTCCGAGAATTGAATGCATTTATTCGCAGACCCGAGCACAGAGTGCTCAACCCGCTAGCATCGCTGGCCACCTGCCAAACCCTGTTACCCCTTTGCGACACGAAGGCCACATTCTGAAGCTCGTCGAGCCTCGCTCGATGTCCAGTGATGTGCAATCTGTCACTCCGGAAGTCCCGGTGACAGCAAAGCGCCCACCCCCTCCTGCTAGTATACTCGAGAAGAAACTTGGTGATGCAGGGCAGCCTCGTTTCAATCGCGCAGCTACAATCGAGCGGCCCAAGGGGACCCCAGACAGGTGATCCCAACTGTGCCTGTCGCAGGAGGCCAAGCTGCCTTTGTCTGCCGAATCGGTGTGCCGATTCCAAAAGTCTGAGCCTGTTATGACTATGCTTGCGCAGCCCAGGAGATCGGACAGTGCTGCAGCAGCACGTCGACTTCTTCGACAGGCGCGGGGCATCATCACGGCGCTTTGTGACATTGTATCCTGTGTAGCAGTTGGTTGCCTGTCGAGGCGTGTACACATGCTAAACAGGGTGAACATTTAATGTAGTTGTTAACGGGCAACTGCGTTCGAACAGGGACAGCGATGGCATCATCTACCCGCTGGACACATATGTGGGTGAGCGGCAACTTCCAAGTCTCTACTGATGCATTCGATGCACTTCTCACAGACGCATCGCAGATGATAGTGGCAGCCGTGGTAATGCGTCGCAGCTGGTGGTGTGGCATATGCCCATGAACAGCCTCCGTTTTGATCAGGCACTCGGAAATTGATGTGGAGATAGACCAGTCGACATGTTTTGTTTTTTTTTTCATCTACCTGAAGACGCATTAACAAATCAATGCTCTTTCTAACCGGCACAGGCTTCCACAAGATCGGGTTTAATTTCGTCATATCCTTCCTGGCGGCAATCATCATTCACGGCGGCTTTTCCTGGCTGACGCAAAACAGCTGGCTGCCGGACCCCTGGTTCAGCATCCGCACCGCCAACATCCATCGGTAGGGCAGCCTCTGCTTGATCTATGCAGTGTGTGTGCAGCAAGATCATGGGTGCTGGTGCCCTGGACGCCGCAGCAGGCAAGCTGAAGGAGCCCTGGATTGCCGGTGATTAACCTCCACAGACCATGCGCAGGCCTGGGCAGAGTCCCGAGGGATACTGATGACCTCGTCTGACTGCAAGTCTTTCTGCGCTGCCAAACACGATGCATGATTCCTGGGTCGCGACGGGCATCGTGTCAATGCTTTGCAGCACCAAGCACGGCAGCGACAGCGGCGCTTACGATAAACAGGGCCGCATGGTGCCGCAGAAACTGGAGGAGTTTTTCTCAAAGCACGACGGTGACGGCGACGGGAAGCTGACCTTGCGGGAGCTGTGGGCCGGCGCGCAGACCAACGCCAACCCCTTTGACCTCTTCGGGCAAACCGCCGAGAGGCTCGAGTGGGGTGTGACATGGTGCGCTTGGCGTTTCTCTTCTTGTTCCTCTGTCGCAGCGGAATCCACCGCGCTGTGCATGGTGGAAGTGTGAAAGTGTGTATCCCTCCGTTATGTCTGAGCATCATATGAGGCGTGCCGCTGCTTTGGATCGCAGGTGTCACTGAAGGGACGAGCAGGGGCTGCCGAGCTAAGTGTCTATGTGCACCTGCTTCGGTTTGATTTTGCGCACGCTCTGCAAATGTTCTTATCTTGGTGTCGGCAGGTGGCTGCTGAAGGACGAGCAGGGTCTGCTGAGCAAGGAGGCGGTGCGCACCTGCATCGATGGCAGCGTATTCTACCGCCTGGCCGATGAAAACGAGAGCAGGAAGGTGAGAAGCAAAGGCTGCACTGGAAGTCATGAGCACGTGAGCACTGAGTACTGCTTGACAACATGTGGCCGGCGCTGTGCACCACCTGGCCGCCGAGAGTGAGAAGAAGAATGTGCGTCACACCGCCTCTGATGCCTTCGGGTGCATTTCGGCGAGGGTGGGGCAGGGACCTCGAGACAGCTTGAACACATGCGCCTTGTCATCTGCAGACCACGAAGGACCACATGCTGCAGGAGGTTATTCATTTTCCGCAGCGTCAACCGGTGCAGCTGCCCGGCAGGGTTCACGACGAACAGAAAGCGATACAAAATCACCTGATCCAGTGTCTTCTGCACGCAGCAGGCAAACGGGCGGAAGCACACCAAGCAGTGATGCTGGTTCGGCGCCTATGCCAGTAGGGACCCTCGAATCGGTGGCAATTCAACTGGAAGATGGAAGGCGGAATTCGGGTGCTGCGTTCGGAGCGCCTCCCGTCTGCAACAATTGCTTGACGGCTGTGCGATCACGTGAGATAGAAACTAGCAATATTGCAACCCCTGCACGGCACTGTGCGTGGTTGCGCAATGCTGGCAATTGCGCTCGGCTTGAATGTTTCAATTCAGGTGCAGGAGATGGGTAGGTGTATAGATGTGGGGCTTAGTCGAGTGAACAAGCGCCTATGGCAATTACACTACATGAAGGAGCTGCTTCGTTGGACGTCATCTGCAGTTTGTACACTGCCGCCTCTGGCAACAGCACACACTGTGCGCGCTGTGTGGCTTTTTCTAGCAGCACATTTGAATTTCTAGCGAGTCGAGCACGAGCGACGTGTTGTGTGGTGTCACTAGAGCAGAAAGTGGCGGCAGCAGCGTGATAATAACTGCCGCATGCAGCACACTGCCCGGTTGGATCCAGAGCATTGATTGAACCGAGCAGCCGATCAAACCATCTGCAGCTTCAAATACGCTGTCGTGGTCACACTCAGCCACTCCAGCTCTCCCTACTGGCTGACGGCGGAAACTCCGGCGGTGGTTGAGAGGAGTGAGGAAGGCTCAGGAAGATCTTCGACCTGCCCAAAAGCACCTTTGGCCCCTCTGTTGTGTCTCTCGCGCAGAATAGCAGGTGATGGTGCATCATCGCTGTCGCTCATCAGTGCACCTTTCCGAGGCTGAAGCCTCAACCCAATTTTCTCCCGAGTCTCGCCACAATCATGTTTGAGGACGTCACGAGCGTAATCCCTGAGGTGAACCTCACAACTCTGGCATCGTTTATCCGAGAAGAGTCTTGAGGGACGATCCGCATGATTTGCAGAATGACATCCTTCGCTGTCACACTCCCAGGTTCCCATCACAAGGGAGAGACCTCCTCCGCCTGCCGATCTGCTCGAACAGAAGCTGGGCGACGCAGGCCAGCCTCGTGCCAACCGTGCAGCCACCGTCGAGCAGCCCGACGGGACGCCAGACAGGTGATGACATGCATGTCCTCAACCCCTTATCTCTGCAAGTTTTTGCAAGGAATCTGTGCCATAAGATCTAGACTTGTCAACGGTTCAGCCACCAGGCAGCGGCAAACCAACCTCGCGGCAAACCAACCTTGCACAGAGGCTATATGTAGGCCATGGCGCAATGACTCGTGCTACTGTTCTGATGACTCTGACTATGCATCCGCACGATGCACGGCAGCGCATCAGGATGGCGCCTTGGCGCTCGGCCGGGCGGCTGAAGCCTGCAGCCACATTGCCTGCGAACTACAGAATTCACCTCGGACTGATTCTGCTACATGCAGGCCGCGCGACCGGACAGTGCTGCAGCAGCATGTGGACTTCTTCGACAGGTGCTTTGGACAGCCGGCTAGATCCTGACGCCTGTTGTTGGACCTGGCATCAGCACATTGCCATCACCTCTCTGCGTCACCCTGAAGGGTTGATCACCGCAGATTCTTCGCCATGGGACCGTGCATTGCTGATCCGTGTATCATGATTTCCGACAGGGACAACGACGGCATCATCTACCCCTTCGACACCTACGTTGGTGGGCAGACCATCTTGATCTGTATTGATCAAGTGCCACATGCACCACGATGCCATGCGCACACAGTCAGGATATTGATCTGCCAGTGGCGCATCGGCAGAACTTCCTCAAAGCAGGCAATATGACGCATGAATTCTCGACGACTTGCTGCTGCTTGTCGCAGGCTTCCGCAAGATAGGCAATGTTCAGACTTCCGCCCTCTCCCTGTGACACTTGTGTTTTTGAATGAACACGTATTTCAATGCTTCCTGCTTCCACAACACCCTCCAATCCGCCGTATCGGAAGCAATGTGTCGCCTGACTCTTTGTTTTGCTTTTCAATCAGGCTTCAACCCGATCATCTCGGCGCTGGCGATGCCGGTGATTCACGGCCCGTTCAGCTGGCTGACACAGGGCAGCTGGCTGCCGGACCCGCTGTTCAGCATCAACACCAACAACATCCACAAGTGCGTGACCACACCAGCAGATGCTGCGATGAGAAGCCCCTGCAAGGTGTTGGGGCATGGCATGGGTGCTGGACCATTGGTTCTGTGCACTTTTGACCCTGGATGAAATGCCTGACTTTTGGCTTACAAACTGCTGTTTCATATTTCAAATTACGGGGCTGTCGGACTCCGGACTGCGGCTGCAAGCCGCTGCTGCGTGATGGCAGCGCGCTGCTACCTGGCTGTCCGGCCCAGCAGATCCTCTAGACCGGTGGTGATGCCATGAATATGCTTTTCCTGTGCGCAGCCTCAAGCATGGCAGCGACAGCGAAACTTATGACACGGAGGGCCGCATGGTACCCCAAAAACTGGAGGAGTTCTTCAGCAAGTGAGCGCCGTCTCGGCAGACTCACGCTTGATAGTTGGAATGCTTGCCGTACGTTTCTTTTCTTGTTTTCTCGAGCCTGAGCCGATCCAGTGCCGGAAGCCGCCGGCCGCTCTGTGGCCTTCCAAGGGTTTTGGGATTTTGCAGGTTGACGCAGCCGTCTGCCTTGACTACAAATGTGCAGTGATCCTGGCAGCGTCCACCCACTTTCGCGCAGCTCTTTCATGAATCCTCCACTTTATTGACGCCCAATCTGGATCTCGCAGGCACGACAAGGACAAGGACGGCAAGATGAGCTTCAAGGAGGTGTGGGCGGCCATCCAGACCAACGCAAATCCCTTTGACGCCTTTGGCCAGACCGCCGAGATCCTGGAGTGGACGTTTGCATGGTGAGCTGTAGCTGTGGCTGTTGCTGAAGCTCGACTGCGTCTTCGTTAGCTCAGGTTGCTTGTCGCAACGTGCAATGATTCGACTGCTGGACACTACAGCTGCCCGCGGGCGTGCCTTCTCATCGATGGATCCTGACCACCGTGGATGGTGGTAAATGGAGGGTAAATGATGGAATTCGGCATGTAGTCCGCAGGTGGCTGCCGAAGCAGGAGGAGGCGGCACACGCCTGCCTCGCTGTTTACGCTGCCAACACCCTTGTTTTCGGTGTGATATGCAGGTGGCTGCTGAAGGACGAGCAGGGGCTGCTGAGCAAGGAGGCGCAGTTGCACCGGATGGCAATTCTCGCGCATACATGAAGCCCTCGACCTTGGTGCCGCGCAGGTGGCTGCTGAAGGACGAGCAGGGGCTGCTGAGCAAGGAGGCGGTGCGCACCTGCATCGATGGCAGCGTGTGGTACCGTCTAGCTGCCGAGAACGAGAAGAAGGTGTGTCGAGGCGCCAAAATCTTGAACCAGGACGCTGCATTTTGACAGTGTGCTGGGAACTGCATCACCGCATGGCCGCTGGGAACGAGAAGAAGGTGCGTCACTGCTCCGCTGATGGCGCATGCGGCACCGAAATGTGACGGGCCATTAACATCCTGAAACAGAGCATTGCAGGCATTGTTAACCATCCGCCATCCGCTCCGCGATGATCGGTCACTGCAAGAGTCTTACCAGTCCTGTGTGCATGCAGGCAGACCGCGGCAAGCGCAACTAGTGAGCGCCGCACGAAGGTGCATCTCGTCTGCCGCATCCATTCGGCAGGCGCCGCCTGCGCCACTGGCGCTGCGTGCTGCGGCTTCGTAGCCAGCCGCGCAGCAGCTCTCACACAGTGCGCCAGACGCGGACATGGAATTGAATGTATTGGGAGGAGTAGGTGTCGATAATGAGTTTGGCAGGGGCATTCGCGAGTGGTTGCGTAGCTCCTTTGCGGCGTTGTAGCATGTGGACTTGACGCAGAGGAGCATACGAGCTTTGCAGCATCAGAATTTTGCGAGCACTGGTATAGGAACCGCGTTGCATAGCAGCCTTTGATGCATTTGCTGGCTGGCAAGCTGAGGGGTCTACACGCCTCCACTGGCGCCGCACACAGCCAGCTATCTAAAAGTGCTCATTGTGCGCTCTCCGCAACAGCCGAAGCGCACTCAATCATGCAGTCCCAAGGTTTTATTCCACACTCAAAATGCAAAGTGCGTTTTGCAGATTGCAAATGGCAAGTGGTGCATGCGATGCATGCTGTGCTGCAAGCTCATGATTCCCTCACAATCGTGACCTGCGATCTGCCATTTCTATTTGCGCTGCAAGACCTCGGAGCACATGTGTCGTGAGCCAGCTCTCCGGCTCGCGATATAGACTGCAAAAAAGCAGCTTTCTTGCCGACAATCCATCGGGGCACCGCCCTCTGGCAGAAAATTGCAAAGGACCTTCTCACTTGACCATCTGGAAGTTCAGATTCTCCTAGTAAGACTCATCGCCATGCCTTCCATGCCCAGCAAGGGACCGCTGAGCATCCAGGGCGGCGGGCAGCTGCGGGCGCTGCAGGATGCGCACGAGGCGCCGCCACTGCGGCTGCGCATTGCAAATGCGACTGACACCAGCAGCTCGGGTGAGCGGGGCGGGACACCTCTGCAAGAGTTCCTGCAACCTAAACATGCATCTGAGCAGTGAAAGGCACCAGTCAATCCCGCCTGCGGCCCTGATATGGACGTGGCAGCAACCCCAGCATCTATCCCCAAGATGATGTGGGCAGAAAAAAATGTCCCTTGTTCGCCAGGCCCGGCGCTGGTGCACCCCAGCAGCTGCGAGGCGTGGGCGCCCTTTATGCAGCCGGCGTGTCTGGCGGCGCTCGCTGGAGGCTCCGATTGCATCGCCACGGTGGGCGCCAGACACGAAATGTGGCGCAAGCGCCTTGACCCTACGCGTAACGGTCGTGTGTGTGTGTGTGAAGCCCGCAACACGCTGGTCCTGCAGCACGCATGAGTGTCGATTGAGCGGTTTGCGCATGCCGCAGGTGCGGGCAGACGAGCGGGTTGCGCCGGGCTGCCTGGAGATGGACGCGCCGCTGCAGCACAGCCTGCACCTGTGCCCTGGCGAGTCCTACGACTTCAGGTGCTGCATGACACTCAGATTTTGAGACCAAAAGGAACCTTGTCGCAGCGCGGGGCTCCGTCCGCTGGTCCGGCTGCCGTGGTCGCATGGTGGAATGCTGCCATGCTGTTCCTGAACTCATGCGCCAAGCAGTCCCCTTGATATACGTAACAAGCTAATGATCGTGGGTTTCCCAGGATCTTCGCACCGCCGCCGGACAAGACGTTCGTGCTGACGGACCTGGAGGCCGAGGTGCGGCTGCTGGAGCCCCGGGACGAGCCTGGCGGATTGCAGGTGGACTTTTGATTTGCACTCTCAAAAACCCTGAGTGAACCTGATTCGTTCACCTCTGTGTTCAAAATGCATACACAGAGTGGAGTGCGCTACCTGGGCTGGCTGCTTGCGGTGTGCTCCTCAGCACGCCTGCACATCTCCACCTGCCATCATTTTCACAGGGTTCTTTGAGGAACATTTCGTGGTTGACTGCACTCCTGCTGCCGCAGGTGGACGAGCGGCTGCTGGCGCAGGCGCTGGTGAAGCAGCACCTAGGCAGAGTGCTGGCCGTCGGGCAGCTGCTGGTGGTCGACTGGCGGGGCGTTTCGATAGTGGCGCGTGTTACCGCGACCGACACCTTGGACGCCGCCGCCCAGGAGGTGGGAATGAGAAGATGAAAGCATGAGAAGTTTCTCAGCAGACGCGACTTGCGCATCAGCAGTCGAGTGTGACTGGCGGGGTGCCCGTCGTGACAAATGTCATGGCCGCCAATATGCGCCGCCCAGGGACTACGTATGGTGCAGCAGTATTCACCGGACACTGAATCGCCCTGAGGATGTGGAAGCACGGCATCAGAGCGATCACCCCCTGGAGAGGAGGCATGATGGGGTGGGACAACCGCTTTGAAGTTTTGACATGTATGACTATGACTCAAGCGCTGGAGCGCCGCAGGAAGCGGTGGCGTACCACTGCTTCCTGCATAACAAGATGAAATTCTGCCAATTTGGTTCTCCATGCATGCAGGAAGCGGTGGCGTACCACTGCTTCCAGGGCCAGCCGGCGCCCAGCGCCGCGGTGCTGTTTGGTGAGCCGCCGGCGAGGACGCCACACTGCACACGGGAAATAAAGTCCTGCCGACCGCTTTTACACTTTCATTCTGCAGGAGGCAGTAGCGTACCACTGTTTCCGGGGCCAGCTGGCGCCCGACACGGCGGTGCTGCTGGGCGAGCCGCCGGCAGGGGCGGCCGCGCTGCGCGCTCCGGCGCTGCGCGCCGCGATGGCCGGCCTGTCGCTCGGCGGCGGCGACGGCGAGAGCGGCGGCGGCAGAGACAGCGGTTCAGGTGCGCTGCTAGGTTTGAGTTTGCAGTCGAAGCCGAAACGCTGCATTGGGCTGGACCCAGGAAGCGGTTGATACCGCGCCCTCTTGAGTGCGGCAGTTCGTGCCTGCATGCTGAGACATCTTGTGTGAACGGTTGCAGGGGATGCGGCTTACGGCGTCGCCCCGCAGCAGCCAGACAGCAATGGCGGCGCCAGCGACGCTGGCAATGGCAGCGGCAACAACAGCAGCGGCGCCGCTGGCAGCCTGACGCTCGTCAACAGGCAGCCGCGCACGGCGCAGGCGCCGTCAGCAAACGTCGTCGATGTGTACACAGATGACGGCGAGGTGGGACATGTCGCCATGTGCTGACTCGTTACAAACTAGGCTGCTGTGTCACGCCGCTGCTGCCAGATGACTTGCACACAGGTCACACCGTTGAGAGCTGCAAGTCACGGCAAGCTGCCGGGGGTCTGTGGTGTCTTCACCGGGGTCTTCACCGGGGGTCCGTGGGGTTTTCACTCCACCTCAACTCACAGACAGTGCAAAGACAATCGGTGACTCTTTGTACTGCCGCAGGTGTTTCCTGTCAAGCGCAAGCTGCTGCGGTCATGCATCGCGCTGACGGCGGCGGTTCGCTCCGACGAGCAGAACCTCATCAGCGTGCACGTGGATGTCGGCACCCTCACCTTTGATCGGTGAGTGCTGCAATGTGCCTCGGGCAGCATGAGCTCGAGCTGGCCAGTGACAGAGGTTGCAACTGGGCTCCGCGAGTCGCGAAGCCATCTGATCAGGGATGAAGACTAGGAGGTGGCGAAAAGCGCTTACGCTGCGGCATGACACCTCAAGTGATGCTTCTTGGCAGGGTGCTCATCTTCCTGGAGGCTCAAGCACTGGGCCGGCCGACGCCCAACTTTGCGGTGCACCTTGCCGAGGAGCTGCTGCCTGCGGCGCGCACCCTGGGACTGCGTTCCCTGGAGGTGGGGCTCCTGCCCAACCCCAATTGTGAGCACACTTTGGATTGGATTCCCAAAGGGGCGCAGTGAGCGTGAAGCGCCATGTTCCGGTATGGCCACGGGGCTGCTGGTGGACTGGCGCATCATGCGCCCGCAGCAACTTGTTCTTCTGCAGCTGCCCGTCCTACAGGGATCAAGGCAGCGGCACTGCGCCAGCTGAAAAGCACCGAGCACGTTTCCCAATGCCGCAGGACGCGTGCGCCGCCAAGCTGGGCCAGAGCAAGTCGCGGCTGCGCGTCTACACCTTCGACGAGATCAAGGCTGCCAACGCCGATGGGAAATGCATCCTCATCCTGGACGGTGTGCATTTGAACACCTGCGTCGATGCCGCTAGCGCAACACTTTCCAGACATACCAAGCCATGGAGTGGTGATTTGGGCGCACTCGCGCTATGAACACTGCCATTCTGCACAGGCTGCTGATCCGCATCAATGCGCATAGGCATGATCCTGGACGAACTGACGCGGTGGCTGCTGCCAGCAATTCTTGTGAGGACACCATCGTTCTGCACACGCTGCGGTCGTTGCTCTCACGATTCTGACAATGGATGGACCTGTGGCTCAGGCATGATCCTGGACGTGACGCGGTGGCTGCCGGAGCACCCGGGCGGCAGCAGCATCATCCCGGCACAGGCCCTCAACCTGGAGTGCTCCCGCTTCTTCGAGGTGCCTCCTACGTGCTGGGTCTGCACAGCTTGCTTTCGTCCTCTCGTGGAGTATCTGTGCACCCCTAAACAGCATGAACTTTACATTGACTGCTGCATGTGTCGCAGGTGTACCACGTCTCCAGGGAGAGCTTTCTGTACCTGAAGGTGCGCCTAATAGTGCGCCTAATAGGGCGCCTCCTGACACTCCTGGGGGCTTCCCACCAGAGCTGCCACTGTTAGATGGACACATCTCCTGCTGTTAGAAGTGAACCCTTCCTGCCCAAGATTTGATGCTGCGCTGCTGTTGATATTGTGTTGCTGCAGGAATTTTACATTGGAGAGCTGGCGCCGGAGGATGCGGGCCTGGTGCCGTGCGAGGAACGGCCATCGGACGACTTCCTGCAGCAGCTGCGCGAGTACACGCCCTTCCGCATGCCCGTGCAGGCGCCCAAGGCCTTCAAGAGCTTTTGAAAGGGCTAGCGCAGGTAGACAGCAGCCTTGCGGCCATGCATGGCACCGTCCGAGTGACAGTTGCTTTGTGTGGCTTGGCAACAGGCGCCCCTCGAGATTGTTCACAGTGCAAGTGTCGCGCATGGGGTGTCGAGCAACAGATACTGTCCCTGGCCTTGCCCTTCTGTTTACAAACCGTTTCGACACACCCGACCTTCACCGATTTCGTCAGGATCGTCAAGATTTCACGAGGATCCATCCAACAGTAGAGTGCGCTGGCATGCCAGAAAGCGGGATGTGCAACTCACAGCGGCATGTTTGATAGCCGGGCGTCCAGCCCTCTTCCCAGCTGCTCATATTGCGCAGCTTTGTGACCTCCGCAGTACGGCGCACAGCAGCCCGCGCGCCCAGTCTGCCGCCGCACGCCTGATTTCCCACCAAACCTCTCGGCAGCCTAGCGGCGGCCGCGCCCCCGGCCGCGCCCGCGGCCCCTGCCCCGCGCCATGCCTGCGATGCAATGGACTTGCGTGGAATTGCATCTCCGAGATGGCACTCAAGGGGCCCCGATTGCCAAGGGGCACGAAAATCACAGGAGGGCATGCGGCACGCTGCAGTGGGCAATTTAGGGCTGAGTTGGGCCAGAGTGGCTGAGTCGGTCAGAACCAATGCGCATCAAACGGCGAATGCAGACGGAATGCTTTGCTGAGCCGTGTCTTGAGCGCTGGAATGCAGTCGAGGAGTGGCTCACCGGCGCGCTCCGGGCGCTTGGGGCGGGTCTTCGGCTGGTCCAGGTCCACGAGCAGCGTGTCCAGGTTCAGCGTGTCCGGCAGGATGTAGTATCTGCGAGGTCCACAGGTATGGAGTCAGGAGTCCAATCGCTAGCATGGTGGCAGCAATAGCGCAGACGCAGCCGCTGAGCATGCGCAATGAGGTCTGTGCTCGACACTTCGGACTGCCGAAGGGGTGCATGTCACAGCGTACCTGATGTTGTTGCCGCGCACGCTCATCTGGTCCACCGAGATGGGGTTCTTGCCCTTTGGCGTGATCTTCACTGCCCGCAGATGCGTGTTCATTGCGACGTCAACGCCTGTGCACAAGAGCTGTTGCTATCAGCGCACAGACGTATCCGCGTGGCTGTGGAACGTGTAGATCGCAGCCACTGTGTGCTCTGCAAAGCTTCTCACAAGGTGGCAAGCCCACCTGAGACTGTTCCCTGAATGACCGTGCCGTTCTTCAGCTCAATTTGGACAGTCTCGTTGGACAGCTTCATCAGGAACCTGCGCAATCCAGTTGGAACGGCGATTGGACATCATGGTACTGTTAGTGGGCCTCGCTGCACGGCGTGTGCTGCTGCCCAGCAACGAGCAACTTTTTGGTGCAGACTGCCCATGATGCAACTCTGCGGGGTCTGACCTGACGAGCTTGACCATCGTGACCGTCGCTCGGAGGACCTGCCGCCAAGGCCTAGAGCGATCAAACTGACGACACCTCAAGGTCGAGGTTCCGAGGACTGATCCTTTCAAGCTGCTGCACTGATGGAGCTCGTTCGAAGGGCTCAGACAACGTCAGACTGTGCGGCGGCCGTCGGTTGGATCCGCTGGTCCTCTGGTGGCAATGTGCTGCGGCAAGCAATTAGGGTGGGTGGGTGTGCGTGCAGCTCAGGAAATTGACTGCTGTAACTTTTTGCCCAGGAAAACTAAGCACAGCTGGCCGTAGATTCCGCCTGACCAGCCGCCCTGGAGGGGACCTCCTGCGCTGCCGCAAAAGGCAAAGGTTCCCTGGTCAACTTTGATGTTCAGTCCGCTGCGGAACCAGCGGCAACCGTACGGCGCGGCTTCTTAACCTGGGCACGAGGTCGGCTCATTCCTTTCCGTCAGCACCACCGTCGAGATGGTCGGCCATGGCAATCCCGAATCAGCTCCACATGCATGCAACTTGTCTCGATGGCTCCATCTACAATTGTGCAAACTTTCT
>JAABUM010003233.1_pt1 | contig 20553 bp, 16 predicted proteins | sample 5559161 | NCBI WGS metagenome assembly JAABUM01 (sample SAMN10711868, study PRJNA513369) | rock metagenome | isolation source: Antarctica rocks | place: Antarctica: Victoria Land, Siegfried Peak nord
TCGGCGACGATGACCTTGAGGATGGCGTGCCGCATCGCCTCGCGCGCCTCGCCCTCCGGCACGAACCCGCAGAGCCGCTCGCACAGCTCCTCCGGCGTCCTGGCCTCGCGGAGCGCGCGGCGCAGGTGGTAGCGCGCCATCGGCCCGACATGGTGGGCGAGCTGGCGCTCGATGGTGGCGAGCGAGGCCGACGCCAGCGCGTCCAACTCCGCCGAGGCGGGCTGGTCGGCGGCCGCCCGCGGCCGCGATGCCACGATCGTGGTCGCGTCCGTGTCGGTCGCGGCCTCCTGCGGCGCGCGAAGGGCGCCGCGCAGCGCGTCGGCCATGGCGAGCGCGTCGTCGAAGCGGTCCTGCGGCCGCTTGGCCAGAGCGCGCTCGACGAGCGCCACCACCGCGCCGGGCAGGTCCGGGCGCAGCCCGGCCAGGGGTGGCGGCGGCTCATGGAGTACCTTGTGCGTGGTCGCGACGAAGTTGTCGGCGGCGAAGCTGCGCTGCCCGGCCAGCAACTCGTAAAGCACGCACCCCAGCGAGAACAGGTCGGAGCGCGCGTCCAGCGTGCCGCCCAGGCACTGCTCGGGCGACATGTAGCACGGCGTGCCGACCAGCACCGAGCTGCGCGTCGCATCCGAGGTCAGCGCGCGCGAGATGCCGAAATCCGTCACCTTCACCGTCGCGGACGCGGTCAGCAGCACGTTGGCGGGCTTGATGTCGCGATGGATGATGCCGAAGCCGTGCGCGTAGTGCAGGGCCTGGAGCACCTGCAGCGCCACGCCCATCACGGAGGCGAGGTCCACCTGGGCGGTGCGCGCCCAAACGCGGCCGAGATCACGGCCCTCCACGTATTCGAGCACTAGGAACGGCACGCCCTCGTGCAGCGAGAAGTCGTGGATGCCCACGATGTTGGGGTGGATGCAGCGCCCCACCATCTTGGCCTCGTTGCGCAGGCGCAGGACGTGGCCCGCCTGCTCCTCGCCGTGCAGCAGGTCGGCGCGCACCAGCTTGATCGCGACGATGCGGTCGATGTCGGGGTCGTGCGCCTTGTACACCACGCCCATCGCGCCGCGGCCGAGCAGGTCGAGGACGCGGTACTTGCCGATGGCGGCGGGCGCGGCCGGCATCGCCGCCGCTACTCCTCCAGCATCTGGAAGGCGGCGACCAGGCTGCGGCGCATCCGGTTGAAGGAGACGGCGAGCGAGCCGATCTCGTCATTCGCGTGGGTGTCGAACTCCGGCGTCTCGAGGTTGCCCAGGCTCACGTCGTCGGCGGTGCGCGAGATGCTGCGGATCGGCGCCACGATCATCGCCTGCAGCAGCAGGTTGAGCACGAGCAGCATGACCGCGAACACCACCGCGAGCCCGCCCATGATGAGGTACAGGCTGGTGCGCCCGCGCGCCAGCGCCACCCGCTCCGGCACCGACACGATCTGCGCGCCTACCACGCTGCCCAGCGCCCAGCCGAAGCCGTTCTTGCTGCCGTAGACGTCGATCATCGACGACGGCGCGGCCTCGGGCGTCGAGTGGCAGGCGAGGCAGGCGGGGTCCTTGAGCCGCACCGGCCGCGAGAACGACATGATCTCGCCCGCGTCCGTGTGGCGCTCGGTGGTCAGCGAGGCGAGCTTCGGGTCGGTCCGGAACCGGCCGATGATCTCCGCCTCCCACGGCGCCGGCCGGTCCGACGGCCGGGTCGGGTTGTCGGCGGGCTGGCGGAGCGAGTAGTCGGGCTGCTCGCGGGCGAGCAGGTCGAAGGTGCGCTGGGCGGCGAAGAACGGGATCGACTGCGGCAGGAACTGCACCTTCATTGAGTGCGTGAGCAGCGGCGAGACGTCCGTATCGGAGTACTCGATGGTGGCCTCGAGCTCGGCCATGATAGTGGCCGCCTCCGAGAACACGGCGCGGCGCGCGATGCGCTCGCTCAGGGCGTTGACGAAGACCGCGGCCAGCGCCAGGCCGGCCACGAAGGCGGTGATCATGACCAGGTTGAACTTCAGCTTGAGGCTCATGGCAGGTCCCTTCAGAAGTTGAGCAGCCGCACAACCTCCGCGGCGGTCATCACCCCGGTGGAGGGGTGGCCGAGCCGCACCTGGAAGGCGCTGATCGCGGCCTGGGTCGGCGCGTCGACCTCGCCGCTGGCAGCCCCCTGGTAGAAGCCCAGCCGGTGCAGCGCCTCCTGCAGCCGCACCACCCGGACGTTCTCGGTCCGCGCCGGCGGCGCACGCTCCAGCGAGGCTTGCCGGACCGCGCGGCCCCGTGCCGCGAACCGCTGCCGCGACGCCAGGGCGGCCCTCGCCGCCGCGAGACTGGCAGCGCCCCGCGGGGCAGGCCGCGCGCCGCGCCCGGCGGGGGCCGCGCCGGCCTGCCCGGGCGGCGTGTCCGGCACACGCTGCGGCCTCGCCAGCCCATCGGCCTCCGTCGCCGCAGCCGGGACCGCCGGAGCTGCCGCGGCGGCCGTGGACGCAGGGCCGGATGCGGGTCCGGCCTGGGCGGCGAGGTCGGGCACCGGCATCGGCGGGGGCGCGGGGAGATAGACTACCGACTGGTCAGGCCCGAGGTTCGGCTGGCTGGCGAGGGTGGACGAGAGCGGCTCCCAGCCGTCCTCGACGTCGACTGCGTCGCTGGCCAGGCTGCGGCCGAGCCCCGCCCAACCCCCGGGGGCGAGCGCCAGGTGGAGCCCCTGCGGCACCCGCTGCCCCAGGTCGGCCAGCGCCGCCCGGACAGCCGGCGTCGACGGCAGGGCGAGGTCGGCGAGCAGCGTGCCGCCGGTGCCGGCCAGCGCGTTGAGCAGCGCCTGCAGCACGATGCCCTGGGTCTGCGGCTCCGTCACCCCCAGCTCAACGCCTGCGGGCATTACGAACACCCGGCTGTCCTGGACGACGGCGGCGGCGCAGACATAGACCAGCACGGTGCCGGACGGCGCGCCGTCGAGCTGGGTCGCAAAGTCGTTGATCGCCCCACGCATCGCCACCGTCTGCGGGTCGAGCAGGGCGACCACCGTGAAGCCCTGCTCGCGCAGATGGTCGCGCACCGCCGCCGCGGCCGAGGTGCAGGCTGTGGCCGCCGGGCGGCGCAGGTAGTGGTCCACGCCGATCACCAGGGCGATGCCAGGCGACTGCGCAGGTCCCGATCGCGCAGCGTCCGATTGCACAGACCTCGACTGCGCAGGAACAGGTGTGGCAGGGGCCGCGGCGGCCAGGAAGCCGGCCAGTGGCAGCCCCGCAAGCCTGCGAAGCGATCGGCGGGTGCAGGTCATGCTTCCTTCCCTGCGCCGGTGTCGTCGCAGGCGGACGCCGCCTGGGCGCATCGCGCCGATGGAGTGCGCCCGGCGGGCATCCCGGCCAAGGCCGGAACGCGTCGACCAGCGCGGTGCAAACGAGGAGGCCCGGATTAGAGTCGAGTATAGCGTTAAGCGTGAAGTCGGCTCCGCCGTCAAGGCTGAACGCGGCCTGCCGCCGCGAGGCGCCGGACTGGCCGGCGTCCCGGCGGCAGCGTCCCGAGCCGGTCAGGCGTGGCCGGACCGACCCGCCGGTGCCGGGCAGGCAGGACCGTGCCCTCCTGCCGGAGCGTGCCGCCGCGCCGGGTCACGAAGACGTCTCAGGCGAGGACATTCCAGGAGGAGACACCCCAGGCGGGTGCGTCCCGGGCGGGGGCCTGCCGGGCGGGGTCGCGCGCCCCGGTTCGTCCTGGTCGGCGCCCGACGCCGCCAGCTCCGCGAGCGCCGCCTCGTAGGCGCGCGCATAGGCCGCGGTAAGAACGCCGTCGAAATCCTCGGCCAGAGCCCGGGTGACGCGCCCGTGCCGGGCCTCGTAGGCATCCCAGAGCCGCGTCTTGCGTCGGCCCGGGAACGCGTCGCCGGCGGACGCGGGCAGCGCGCGCAGCAGCCCGTCCGGCCGGAGCGAGGCGAGCAGCTCGCGCACGGCCTGCCGCAGGGCAGAAGCCGCCGCCAGCTCGTGCCGGCGCAGGTCGCGCAGCGCGTCGGCGACCGCGCGCTCCGGCGCCATGCCGCCCTGACCGCCGATGCCGAGCAGCAGGGACACGGCCTCGTCGTCGTCGCCGGCACGGTGCAGCGGGTTGGCGGACCCGTGGATCGTCGCCCGCCCGGCGCCGGACCCGTCCCGGATCAAGGAGCGCGTGGCCGCCATCCGCCGCATCCCGGCGACCATGGCGCGAAACGCGGCGCCGAGCTGGCCCAGCACCGTCCCCGGATCGAGGCCGGGCGACCCGGCGACGCCGGCGCCCTCGGCGAAGGCGCGGAAGCCCTCGGCCGCCCCCGCCGTGCCGCCGACCGCCTGGCTGGCGTCGGCCGCCGTACCGCCGCCGGCCGCCGTGCCTGGGGAACGGGCCTGTCCGGTTCCGGCCAGCCCATGCGGCGACGCAGGCTGCGGCGCGGGGTCCTGCGTCGCGAGCTCCGGGCCGGCCGCCCGGCCATCTGGCGAGCCGATCCCGCCCAGCGTGGCGATGAGCGTGTTGTCGCCGCCTGCGGGCACCTCGCCGCCCGGCGGCCAGGGGGGCGCGTCCGGCCGGATGCGGCGCGCGGTGATCGTCGCCGGCTCGGCGGCCTCCCAGCCTCCCTCGTCGAGCCGGACCTCGATCTCGTAGGCGCCGAGCGCCAGACGGTCGCCGCCCCGGAGCTGGCGCGGCACCCCCGGGTCGAGAACCTCGCCGTTGAGCAGGGTCCCGTTGCTGCTGGTGTCGGTGACGAGCCAGGCGTCGTCGTGCCAGGACAGCAGGCAGTGGCGCTTGGACAGGATGCGCTCCGGATCGGGCAGCACCCAGTCGCACTCGCCGGTGCGGCCGATGCTGATGACCCCGCGCACCACCTCGCGGTTCTGCGGCGACACGCCGGGCGGGCACTGCACTGTGCTGAGCACCAGGGGCATCAGGCTCCTCGCCGCCCGGCGACACGCCTTTGAAAACCAACATTTGAGGGATGGCCTTCCAAAGGCTTCAGGCCTTTGGCGGGTCCGGGCAGAGCCCGGCCTCGCTTGCGCCTGTCCGCCATCACGCGGTCGCGGCCTGGCGGCGTGCCACGGCAGCGCCCCGCGACGGCGGTGGGGCGTCGGGGCTGGCCGCACGCACGCAGGCATAGGTCGCAATCCTCTCGACATCCGTCAGCACGCCGGCCCCTGGACCGCTGCGCCAGGCGAAGGACTGATTGGCGAACAGCCGCCCTTCGGTGCCCTGGACCGGATCGAGCAGTTGCTGGCGCCCGCGTCCGAAGTCCAGCATGACCTGCCCGCCGCCAGGGACGCCGCGCAGGGTGACGACGCGGTACCCCGGCGCGCCCAGGCCGTCGGACTGGCTAGCGCGCGAGCAGTTGTAGGCGCCGAGGCCGGCCATGGCCGCGGGGCGGACGCAGCCGCCGAGCAGGGCGATGGCCAGGAGGGATGCAGGGACGCTGCGCATGGGCTGCCTCATCAAAAGTGGCACGCCGGAGCAGGCCGACCTGTCGGTTCGGATGTCCGGCATGCGGGCTACACAACCGTGTCGGACCTTGGAAGGGTCGCCACAGCGGTAGCACGAACGCCGGCCTGCGGACGATGCCGCGGCGGGCGGCCCCCGGACGTGACCGGAGAAGCAGGCAAGGTTAAGGCTCCGCCTCAAACTCCGCCAAAGGCAAGCCTTTGGAAGCCATGACTTAAGAACAGGGTTTCCAAAAGGCTCGGCCCTTTGGCGGGTTTGGGCGTCGCTGGCCTGAAGGTTCCGACGCCCCGCTTGGGTCGTTGGAATAGCCCACGGAGGGAGAGCCCGGCCTTGCTTTCTGCCCGGCCGTCAGCCTCCCTCCGCCTCGAACACCGGCTCGGTCCCGTCCCGCTCACGCGGCCCCTCGGTCGGCAGCCAGGTGTTCCAGCCCAGCCGCGACGCCGTCCGCGCGCAGAGCCGCGGCGCCGGCACCTCCGCCGCCGCCAGCACCAGGTTGACGGCGAAGCCGAGATGCGGCCCCAGGAACGCGCGCACCAGCGAGCACAGACGCGCGAACAGCGGCTGGTCCGGCTGCAGCGACCCGAACCCGGCCAGCGGCAGCGGCCCGATGCGCAGCCGGACGTGAGACTGGATGTCCCAGCACCGCGCGCCGATCGCCGCATCGACGCCCAGCCGGTTGAACTGGCCGGGGCCGCCCGCCCGCGGCAGCGCGCTCGCGGTCGTGGCGTCGATGTCCAGCCACGCCCCGGCGAACTCCTCCACCGCGACCGGCTGCCCGAGCCAGTCCGAGACCATCGCCGCCAGGCTGTCCGCCGGGCGGGGATGGGCGGCGAACAGCCCCGCATAGAACAGCAGCGGGTCCGTGCCGGCGGCCAGCCGCGGGGCGAGATGGTCGGTGCCGTAGCCGGCGAGCGCCAGCAGGGCGTGCCGCAGCCCGTCCGCCGGGACGTCGTCGCACAGGGCGTCATTGTATGGGGCGTCGTCGCACGGGCCGTCGTCGTATGGGCCGGCGCCGCATGGGGCAGCATCGCGTGGGCCGGCGTCGCGTGGGCCGGTGGCGCAGGGGGCGTCGTCCGGCACCGCCCCGGCTGCGTCCGCAGACACGGCCCCGGGCGCGCGCCGGTGCGCCGCCCGCGCCGCACGGTGCGGCTGGTACTTCACGCCAGCCGCCGCGAAGGCCGCGATCGGGCGCTGGGCCAGCAGGTCCAGGAACTCCGCCAGCGCCGGGGACCGCTCCCGCCGCTCCGCGTTCACCAGCTCGGTGTACGGACGGGGCAGCGTGCCGGATGGACCGGTCAGCCCGATGATCCCGGTCTCCAGGTGGAACCCCGCCGCGTCCCGCCCCGCGGCGGCCACGTCGGAGGCGACGAAGGCGAGCCCGGCCGCCGCCCGGAACCGGACCGGAGCATGGACCGAGGCATGGACCGGGCCGCCCCCCCGCCCGGCCGGGCCCGGCTGGCCCGCCGCCTGCCGTAGCACGGCGACCGCGGCGTTGAACTCGAAGCGCTCCGGCTCCGCCAGCAGGGTCTCCAGCAGCGTGCGCCGGGTCACAGCAGCACCCGCGCGCCGGTGCGCGGGGCGAAGCCCGCGACCGCGCCGTCGCGTCCGCGCAGGACGGCGCTGGTGCGCACGAACGAGTTCACGGTGGCGTGCAGGGCGAGGAAGCGGTCGAGCACCGAGGCGAGCAGATACAGCCCGGACCCGGACCAGGCCCTGGCGTCGAATTCCAGCGTCACGTCGAGGCCGCGGCAGAAGCTGCCCGGCCGCGCCCCCGGCACGCGCGCGGTGGCCGCCTGCGAGCGCACCGCGAGCAGGCCCGCGATCGCCGCCCGGCTGTCGGCCGTGTCGCGCAGGTCGTACAGCCGCAGCACGTCGCGCAGGCTGTCCGCGGCGCCCTCGCCGCCCGCCACCGACAGGTGGCCGAGCGAGAGGTGGGAGATCAGCCGCCAGGCCTTGCGGTCCTTCGGCGAGGCCCGCAGCGGCGCGCGCAGGCTGGGGCCGGGCGCGGTCAGGCAGGCGACGGCGGTCACCGCGCTGACGGCCTGGCTGAGCCGCAGCCGGGGCTGGCCGCCGCCGAACGGCAGCTCGGCCGGCAGGTCGCGGTTGGTGCACAGCGCGTCCACCGACAGCACGGCGTCAGCCGGGCTGTCCACGTCCAGCTCCGGATCGAACGGCGCCAGGAACACGTCGGTGCCGCCCAGCGGCCCGGGGCTGTCGCGCCGGACGGTGTTGTAGGCGGCCGCCGGCCCGCCGGTGCCGGCCTCCGCCGGATGGCGGTAGAACGGGCGCCAGGGACGCACGCTGCCGTCGGAGCGCAGCTCGCGGACCGACTCGATGCTCCACACCTCCATCGCGCGGGGGCGGCGCATGTCGGGCGTGACCAGGTACTCGCCGCGCTCGTGCGTCAGCGGCACCGGCTCGCATTGGCGGGCGAACAGGTTGACGATCGGCGTGCAGCCGAGCGCCAGCGCGTCCGGCTGCAGCCGCTGCTGCAGCTCGGGCGCCGCCTCGTCGAGGTAGACGAACAGGTCCAGCCGGCCGCCGGCGTGCAGCAGCGTGCGCGCCTCGAGGCCGGCGATGTCGACGAACAGGAACTTCTGCGGCAAGGCGAAATACTCGCCGAGCAGCCGGAAGCCGGAGAACGACCTGGCCGGCCAGGGCGTCAGCGACTCGTCGGCGGCGAAGCCCACCGGGCTGACGACGCCGGACGGCAGCAGGGTCGGCCGGGGATCGTTGGGGCCGTCGGCCAGCGCCACGCCGAGCACGTGACCGCACAGCAGCTCGTGCAGCGGCAGGCTCTGCTCCGGCGGTGCCCTGAGATAAAAGCGCAGGCGGTCCACGCCAAGCTCGGCGAAGCCCACCTCCGGGTCGGCGGTGCGCAGGGTGATCCGCAGGCTGCTGCGCGCCCCCGCCAGGGCGGGCGAGGCGGGGGCCGCGAGCGGCAGGCCGGTCAGCCGCACGGACTCGATCTCCACCGGCCAGAGCGCGGTGTCGTAGGCGGTGCGGAACCGGCAGGGCTCGCCCTTGACCGGGTCGGTCTCGATCGCCGTCCCGCGTGCCACCGTGATCGGCACGCGCGACTGCGGCTGGCAGCGGAGCTGGACGATTGCGGCCGACGGGACGGGCGCCAAGTAGTGCGGGTACAGCACGCCGAGCAGCGCGTCGGTGATCTCGGGGAACTCGTCGTCCAGGCGCTGCTGGGTGCGCGCGCACAGGAACGCGACCCCTTCCAGCAGCCGCGCCACATGCGGGTCGTCGACGCTGTCCGGGCTCAGCCGCAGCCGCCCGGCGACCGCGGGGTTGGCGTCGGCGAACTCCGCGCCGAGCCGGCGCAGCGCGTCCAGCTCCCGATTGTAATAGGGCAGCAGCGGATCGGACATCGCCTAGGACCCGTGGAGCGGGCTGAGGGTCACGGTGGCGCTGGTGATGTCGAACGCGGTGTCGAACGCGATCGGCTCCGGGGCCGGCTGCAGCCGCAGCACCGCGTCGATGCGCAGGTGCAGCGTGGCGCGCAGCAGGCTGTCGTCGTCGATCAGCCGGACCTGAACCTGCTCCAGGCGCGGCTCGAACCGGCGCAGGGCGTCCTCGATGTCCGCGCGCACCAGGTCGCGCTGGGCGCGGTCGTTGAACGACCCGGCGGTGGCGTCCGCCATGCCGTAGCCAAGCGGCGAGACCCGCAGCTCGCCCAGCGCCGCCGGCACCGACCGCCAGGGCCTGCGCGCGTTCAGCAGCGCCTCCACGTCGCGGTGCACCGCGCGGCACAGGCGCTCGCGCACCGCCAGCGCCGACGGCGGCGCCTCGCGCGGGCGGTCCGGCGCCGAATCCAGGAGCCGGTCGAGGACCGACAGCTCCGCGGCGGGCCGGCCGCGCCGCGCCGCGGGCCGCGCGTCGCTCACGGCGCGGCCTCCGCCACGGACAGGCCCGGCCCGCCGCCTGTTCCGTTTTGCCCGGCGATTAGCCCGGCCCCGTGCTGCCCGGTCATGTCCTCCTTGGCCAGGGCCTCGTCCCGCCCCGCCAGGGCCTCGTCCTGCCGGAAGGACAGGGACGGCAGGAGCTGCATTGGCACGCCGTCCTCGCCGAGCAGGAAGACGCGCTGGCCGGCGCCGCGGCCCTCCGTCCACTCCGTCTCCCGCCCAAGGCGCAGCGCGTCGCGGGCGTCGTCCGGCGTGAGGTAGAGCGCGGGCAGGTAGACGTCGCCGTCCGGGCCGTCGCGCACCGACATCGTGCAGCGCCGCCAGAACAGGTCGCGCGCCCGTGCCGGCGGGTGCGGCTCCAGGCTCTCGACCCGCTCGGTCGGGACCCAGAAGCACTTGCCCGTGGTGGTCAGCACCTCGAACGTGCCGGCCCACAGGTCGTCGGCGTCGCGGCAGTCGTCGAACGCCGCCCAGGACGCCCCGGACGCGAGGCCGCCGGCGCGGGGCCGGCTCCGCTCGGCCGCCGCCGCCTCGGCCGCCGCCCCGGCCATGTCGCCGCCGCGCGCCGCCGCCAGCGCCCGCAGCAGGTGGGCCTGGGCCTGGGTGGGCGCGCCCAGGAACTCCGGCGCCCGCCCCTCGATTAGGACCTGCCGGCGCGCGGTCTCCGCGCGCAGCAGCTGGCGGAACTCCGCCGCCACCAGCGCGGCGCCTGGGTCGGTGGCGTCCAGGGCCCGCAGCGCCGCGTCCGCCCGCTCCAGGCTGCCGGCGAACAGCAGCATCTCGGCCAGCAGCAGGCGCGAGGCTGCGTGCCCCGGCCGCCGGCGCACCGCCTCGCCCGCCGCCTCCACCGCGTCGCCGAGCAGGCCCGCGCGGAACAGCGCCCCCGCGGTGGACGGCGCGCCCTCCTGCGCCCCGCCCTGCACCCCCTCGTGCGCCCCCTGCCGCGCCGTGCCCGTGTCGCCCATGGTCCGGTGTCCTGTCATGCTCGTGATCCCGTTGCTGAGAATTCGGTGACCAGCCGGAACGTCGCCGCGACGTCGTCGAGCTGGTGGTAGGGCTGCAGGTGCATCACGCAGCCGAACGACCCCGGCCGGTCCGGCAGCGCGTGCACGCCGACCCGGCCGGACACGAGCGGGTACTTCGCCCGCGAATCCGCGTCGGCCGACTGGCTGGCGTTCACGTAGCCCGCGAGCCACACCTGCAGCCGCCGCTCGATCGCCTCCGCGGTCAGGGACGTGCCGGTCAGGTTGCGGGCGATGACCTTGATGAAGTGCGCGAAGCGGGACGCGCAGAGCATGGAGTTGACCTGCGTCGCGATGCGCGCGTTGGCGGCGGTAGGGCTGGGCTCGCGCCAGGCCGACCCCGCTTCGCGCAACCCCATCTCGCGCCCTCCCGCCTCGCGCGGCCCGGCTTCACGCGACTGCATGCTGTGCACGGCGGCAAAGCCCGCGTCGCCGTACGGCAGGGTGTTCAGCGGCATCAGCCCCGCCAGCACCAGCGCCCGCTCCTGGCGGTCGGTCAGCGCAAGGTCGAGCGGCGGCCGGTCCCGGCGCGTCCACGCCCCGAGCACGACCGGCTCGCCCGGCAGGTCCTGCACCAGGGCGCCGCCGACCCGGTCGGCGGCGATGCCGCGTATGTCGGCCGGCCAGTTGAACGCGGCCTGGGCGCGCACGACCGTCGCCGCGAACGCGTAGCCCGCGACCGACCAGCAGCGGTGCCGGGCCGCCGGCGCGTGCTCCTCGTAGCGCAGGCCGGAGACGGCCAGCAGCTCGCTCCGCCAGCGCGGGCGGGCCAGCACCCGCGGCATCGTGACGCACAGGAAGCGTGCGTTCTCCCGCGCCGCCAGCGCCCGCCAGCGCGCGTGCTCGCCGTCGCCCAGGGCGGCGGCGGCGTCGTGGGCCAGGGCGAGATCCTCGAACCGGTCGACGCCGAGCAGCACCGGGTCGGCGGCCAGCACCATCGGCAGGAAGGCGGCGGCCGCGATGTCGGCGAGGTGGCCCAGCACCGACACGTCGTCCACCGCCGCCTTGCCGGCTCCGCGCGGGCGCGGCACGTGGCGCAGCTCGTGGTCGACGACCAGCAGGCCGAACGGCTCGCCGCCCGGGCTGCCGAACTCGCTCTCGTACAGGTGGCGGAACAGCGCGGACTGGTCGAACTCGGCGACGCGGGCAAGGTCGCGCTCGATCTCCTCCCACCCCGCGCAGAGCAGCCGGATGCGCAGCCGCGTCCCCGGCTCGACTCCTTCCACCAGCCAGGCGAGGCCGCGCCACGACCCCTCCAGCCGCTGCAGCCGCGGATGGTGCAGCACCGCGTCGAGCTGCGCCGCGATCAGCCCGTCGATCGCGGCGACATCCTGGTCCACCCGGCAGCGCAGCCGCGCCGCGTCCGTCCGCAGCGCCTCTGCCTCCTGCCCGAACCAGCCGGCCAGCGCGCCGCGGTCCTCGCGAAGGAAGCCCTGCAGCGCGAGGCCGCCGTGCCCCGGCCGGGCGAGGCGCCCGCCCAGGATCTCGTCGCGCAGCGCGGGTGCGGACACGGCCGGCGCCCCGTCAGGTCCGTTCCGGGATGCGCGCCACCATGCGCAGGCTGGTGGTCAGCTCCTCCATCTGCAGCCAGGGCCGCATGTAGGCGATGGCGTTGTACGCGCCGGGACGGCCGGGCACCTCGCGCACCTCGACCCGCGCCTCGCGGAGCGGGAACTTCGCCTTGCTCTCGGCGCTCGCCTTCTCGTTGGTGTTGACGTAGTTCTTGATCCAGCGGTTGAGCCAGTCCTCGCAGTTCTCGGCCTCCATGAAGCTGCCGATCTTGTCGCGCGCCATCACCTTCAGGTAATGGCTGAACCGGCTGGCGGCCATGATGTAGGGCAGGCGCGCGGAGATGCGGGCGTTGGCGCTGGCCTCCGGCCGGTCGTACTCCTTCGGCTTCTGCGTGGTCTGCGCGCCGAAGAAGACGGCGTGGTCGTGGTTCTTGTAGTGGCACAGCGGCAGGAAGCCGAGGTTGGACAGCTCGTACTCGCGCCGGTCGGTGATGCCGATCTCGGTCGGGCACTTCGCGTCCAGGTCGCCGTCGTCGGACTGGAAGATGTGCTGCGGCAGGTCGTCCACCCGGCCGCCGCCCTCGGCGCCGCGGATCGCGGTGCAGAACCCGTTCCTGGCGAACGCGTCGGTCAGCTTGGCGCCCATGACGTAGGCGGCGTTCATCCAGCAGTACCGCTCGTGCTCCATCGCGAGCGGCCCGCCCTGCGCATCGAGCGGCGCCTCCTCGTAGGCGAACGCGTCGACCTGGCGGGTGCGCTCGCCGTACGGCAGGCGGGCGAGCACGCGCGGCATGGCCAGCGAGACGAAGCGGCTGTCCTCGCTGTCGCGGAAGCCGCGCCACTTCAGGTACTCGACCGTGTCGAAGATCTTCGCCAGGTCGCGCGGCCGCGACAGCTCCGTCCACTGCTCGAAGCCCATCATCCCCGCGCCGGCGGCGGAGATGAACGGCGCGAACGCGGCGGCGCTGACGTTGGAGATCAGCCGCAGCGACTCGATGTCCTCGGGGTGGTTGGTCCACTCGTAGTCGCCGATCAGCGAGCCGTACGGCTCGCCGCCGGGGGTGCCGAACTCGTTCTCGTAGATCTTGCGAAACATCAGGCTCTGGTCGAACTCGACGGCGCGCGTGAGGTCGCGGTGCAGCTCCCGCTTGGTGGCGTGGAGCAGCCGGATCTTGAGGTTAGCCCCGGTCTCGCTGTTCATTACCAGGTAGTGCAGGCCGCGCCAGGTCCCCTCCAGCTTGAGGAAGCGCGGGTCGTGGACGATCTCGTTGAGCTGGGTGGAGATCGTGCGGTCGAGCGCCGCGATCGCCTTCTCGATGGTGCGGGGCAGGTTGCGGTCGAAGGCGACGATGCCGCGGCTGGCCTGCTCGACCAGCGCGCGCACCAGGGCCTCCGCGCGGTCGGGCTCGGTCTGGCGGGTCGCCGAGACCACCCGGTCCAGCAGGCTGGTCGGCTCGGGGTCGGACAGGATCTCCGGCGCGGTGCCGGGTTCGCGGGATGGGCCGGACATCGTCATTCCCCCTTGTTCGGGCCAAGTTCTGCGGCCAGCCGGTCGATCTCGCCCGGGTTCCTCAGCACGCTCTCGAGCAGCATCTCCAGCTCCTCGGAGCGGTCGGCCTTGCTCATCAGGTCGCGCAGCCGGTTGCGCGTCTCCAGCAGCGCCTTGAGCGCCGGCACCTGCTCCAGCACCCGGTCGGGCTCGAAGTCCTCGATGCCGTTGAACGCCAGCTCGACCGGCATCCGCGTGCCCGCGCCGCCCAGGGTGTTCTCCACCTGAAGGTGCAGCCCGGTGCCGAGGCGCTGCATCACCTCGTCGAAGTTGTCGCGGTCGATCTGGATGAACTTGCGCTCGGCCAGCGGCCGGAGCGGCTGGCGCGGATTGCCCGAGAAGTCGCCGAGCACGCCGACCACGAAGGGCAGCTCGCGCACGATCTCGGCGCCCTCCGTCTCCACCTCGTAGGTGATGTGCACGCGCGGCCGGCGCACCCGCTTCAGCCTGTCGTGGATACTCGCGCTCATGGTTTTCGTTTCCTTTCTGGAATGCTAAGGCTGCTGGTCCGCACGGCGCAGGCCGAGCCCCGTCATCACCGCCGCCCGAACCGCCGCATCCGGCAGCACCTCGGCCAGCAGCTCCGGCCACGGCAGGCGCGCGCGCCGCACGGCGTCGTCGAGCGTGTACCCGAACGGCGAGTTCGGCTCGCTCAGCCGGAAGTACCTGGCGATCCGCACGACCTGGTCGAGCAGCGCGTCCCGGCCGCCCTGCGGCGCCGCCGCCCCCGATGCGTCCTGCCCTGATGCGTCCGGGCCCGATGCGTCCGGAACCGCAACGTCCGCCGCGGGCGTCTCCGCCGCAGGGCCGTAGTGTTCGGCGAGCCGCGCCAGCTTGGCCAGCACCGCGTGCACCCGGCGCGTGTTCGGCGCCGCCTGGGCCGCCTTGTCCGACAGCGCCCGGTCGAGCGCGTCCCAGGCGAGCAGGGCCGCCGCCGTCTCCTGCGAGAGCCGGCCGAGCAGGTCGCCGCCGGCGCGCGCCTCCGTCTCCAGCTGCTTGAACTCGGGCACGCCCGCCGCGAGGCGCTGGGCGCGCTTCGTGGCGTCGCCGATCCCGGCCACGTCCTCCGCCTGCTCGAACTGCCACAGCCGGACGGTCGTCCCGTCGCCGCGCCCGAACAGCGCCAACTTGCGCAGCGGTTGCAGCAGGGTGCCGTCCACCCCCTGCCCGCTCAGCCCGGCCACCGGCGCCAGCCTCGTCTCCATCCCGTCCTCGTCGGGGCCACCCTTGTCGAGCCCGGGATGCAGACCGGCGTCCCAGAAGCGCCCGACCAGCCCGGCCAGCAGCTCCGCCCCGGCGGCGAGGCCGCGCAGCCCGTCGGTGCGCACCAGGCTCTCGGTCAGCCAGGCGGCGATTTCGAGGTCCTTGGTGTCGGCCGCCAGCGCCTGGACCGCCAGGCTGCGGATCGCCGTCCAGTGCTGCGTGCCGGCATCGCCGGACCTGGGATCGTTGTCGGCCAGGCGCTCGGCCGCCCGCGCCTCGGCACGGGCGTCGCGCAGCCGGAAATAGATCGAGTGCGGCGTGGTGTCCTCGCGAAGGTCGACGCCGCACGGCACCGCTTCGGAGACCGGCAGCAGCAGGTCTGGCAGCATCGGCGTGTCCATCTGGTGATCACCAATCGTGTCTGCGTCGGGCGGCCCTGGCGGATCCCGGACCCGCCAGAACACGAAGCAGACTCGACCCGCCGTGTTCCAGATCGATGTCAGAACTATAGTCGTGCGTTACATCAGTAACCCGGATTCCGCTCGCCGTAACTGACGATGCTTGGACAACAGGACGCCGCGGCGCGATCCTCCTCGCATCGAGATCGGGCCTTCGGGTCGTGGGGAGCATGACAGTGATCGACCTGAAGCAGCTCGTGGGCCGGCTGGACGCCGTCTGCCAGAAGGCGCTGGAGGGCGCCGCCGGGCTGACGCTCACCCGCACGCACTACAACGTGGAGCTGGAGCACTGGCTGCTGACGCTGCTGGACGCGGACCGCTGCGACGTCGTTCTCGTCCTGCAACGCTCCGCCGTCCCGGTCGCGGTCCTGCAGGGCGAGCTGCGCGCGGCGCTCGACACCATGGCGACCGGCAACGGCAGGGCGCCGACCCTGGCGCCCGAGCTGGTCTCCGCCCTCTCCAACGCCTGGCTGATCGCGTCCGTCGAACTGGCGCAGAGCCGTGTCCGCTCCGGCCACCTGCTGTGCGCGATGCTGGCGGATGGGCCGGCCGGCGCGCGGCTGAAGGCGCTCGCCCCCTCGCTGCGCGGCCTGGTCGCCGAGACGCTGCGCCGCGACCTCGCGCAGTTGGTCGAGGGCGGGAGCGAGGCGACCCCCGACCCCGACCCTGCGGCGCCCGCCGCCGACCAGGCGACGCCCGCCACCGCCGCGCTGGACCGCTTCACCATCGACCTCACGGCCCAGGCCAGGGCGGGCGGCATCGACCCTGTGCAGGGCCGCGACCAGGAGATCCGCCAGCTCGCCGACATCCTGACCCGGCGGCGCCAGAACAACCCGATCCTGACCGGCGAGGCCGGCGTCGGCAAGACCGCGGTCGTCGAGGGCCTGGCGCTGCGCATCGCGGCCGGCGACGTGCCCGACGCCCTCGCGTCGGTGTCGCTGCGCACGCTGGACCTCGGCCTGCTGCAGGCCGGCGCCGGCGTGCGCGGCGAGTTCGAGAACCGCCTGCGCGCGGTGATCGACGAGGCGCAGGGCGGGCCGCGCCCGGTGATCCTGTTTGTCGACGAGGCGCACATGCTGATCGGCGCCGGCGGCGGGCCGGGGCAGGCGGACGCCGCCAACATGCTCAAGCCCGCGCTCGCCCGCGGCGCGCTGCGCGTCATCGCCGCGACCACCTGGGGTGAGTACAAGAAGTATTTCGAGAAGGACGCCGCCCTGAGCCGGCGCTTCCAGGTCGTCAAGGTCGAGGAGCCGGACGAGGCGGCCGCGATCGGCATGGTGCGCAGCCTGCTGCCGGCGCTGGAGCGCCACCACAGGGTGCGCGTGCTCGACGAGGCGATCGGCGCCGCGGTCCGGCTCTCCGCCCGCTACATCCCGAGCCGGCAGCTCCCGGACAAGGCGGTGAGCCTGCTCGACACCGCCTGCGCCCGGGTGGCCATGAGCCAGTCCTGCGAGCCGGCCACGCTGGAGGACTGCCGCCGCCGCCTCGGCCTGATCGACGCGGAGCTGCGCGTGCTGCGGCGCGAGGCGCTGTCCGGCGCCGGGCACGAGGACCGCTCGGCGGCGCTGCAGGACGAACGCGCCGGGGTGGTCGGTGAACTCGCGGCGCTGGAGGTCCGGTGGGGGCAGGAGCGCGACCTCGTCGAGGCGCTGGGCGGAGGGCGGACGGCGCTGGAGGAGGCTGTCGATCCGGCCCTGCTCCGCCCGCGGCTGACGCGCTTCACCCATCTGCGCGAGCAGCTGGAGGCGCTTCAGGGGGAGCGGCCGCTGGTGCACGCCGTGGTGGGCGCGCAGGCCGTCGCCGAGGTCGTGGAGGGCTGGACCGGCATCCCGGCTGGGCGGATGCAGACCGACGACATCCGCACCGTGCTCGGCCTGCGCGAGACGCTGGCGCGGCGCATCGTCGGCCAGGACCACGCGCTGGAGGCGATCGCCCAGGCGGTGCGCACCTCGCGCGCCGGGCTGACCGACCCGCGCAAGCCGGTGGGCGTGTTCCTGATGGTCGGCCCCTCCGGCGTCGGCAAGACGGAGACCGCGGTGGCGCTGGCCGAGCTGCTGTACGGCGGCGCCGCCAGCCTGACCACCATCAACATGACCGAGTTCAAGGAGGAGCATAAGGTCAGCCTGCTGATGGGCAGCCCGCCCGGCTACGTCGGCTTCGGCGAGGGCGGCGTGCTGACCGAGGCGGTGCGCCGGCGCCCCCACTCGGTGATCCTGCTCGACGAGTTCGAGAAGGCGCACCCGGGCGTGCAGGACGCTTTCTTCCAGGTGTTCGACAAGGGCACCCTGAAGGACGGCGAAGGCCGCGACATCGACTTCCGCAACACGCTGGTCATCATGACGTCCAACGCCGGCTGGGAGGCGATCGACGCCTTGGCCGCCGACCCCGAGGTGGCGCCCGACACGGCCACCCTGACAGAAGCCCTGCGGCCGGTGCTGGCCCGGCACTTCAAGCCGGCGTTCCTCGGCCGGGTGACGGTGGTGCCCTACCTGCCGCTCGCCCCCGACACGCTGCGGCGCATCGCCGCCCTGCAGCTGGACCGCGTGGCGCAGCGGATCAAACGGAATTTCGGCGCCGTCGTGGACTATGGCGCCGAGGTCGTCGCGTTCGTCGCCGAGCACGGCACCGACGCGAGCGCCGGCGGGCGCGGCATCGAGGCGATGCTGGTCCGCAGCCTGCTGCCCGACCTGTCCCGCCAGATCCTCGCCCGCATGGGCGAGGGGCGGCCGATCGGCGGCATCGACATCGTCATCGGGGACGACGCGCTCCGCTGCACGATCCACTAGCAACAAAGGACCGAACTCATGGCCATCTACATGGACTACAACGGCATCCCAGGCGACGTCGAGGAAACGGGACACTCGAAATGGATCGAGCTGACAGGCTTCAGGTGGGGCTTCGGCCGCAACGTGTCCCTGCAGGTCGGCTCCGGCGCGGACCGCGAGCCCAGCCTTCCGGCCTTCGACTCGATCACCGTCAACAAGCCGAACGACTGCGCCTCGGGCAAGCTCATGCAGGAGGCGCTGACCGGCAAGGGTAAGCCGGTGCGGATCCACTGGACCAGGACGTCCGCAAGCGTCGCGGCGGTATACCTGAAGCTCGTGCTGAACAACGCGATCATCAGCGGGTATGACCAGGGCGGGGGTGACCGGCCGGACGAGAAGCTGGAGATCAGCTACACCGCGTTCGACTTCGAAACCACCGAGATGGCGAATGACGGCGGAGACGGCCAGCCCGGCCACGTCGTCTACAACCTGGCCGGTGCCCAGCCCGGCTAGTGCGGGTTGCCTGACCTGCCGGGCCCGTCCGGGCCGCCGCCGTCCCACGCGGCCCGGACATCGGGGAAGGGGCACCCTCATGGCCGCCGGAACCATAAGCGTCGCCTGCCGAGCCAGACAGCAATGACCTGCGACGGGCAACTCGGCGGCTGCGAACAGCCGGTTCCGAGGGTGGGCTCCGACTGAAGGAAAACCCTTCCGCTCCCCGACATGCATCCACGTCCCCGCACGGTGGTGCGGGGACGAACAGCTTTCGCCGCCGGCGCCGCTGCAAACGACCGAATGGTTGGCTGCCGTGTGAACAAGGAGTGTCAATGATGGGCGAACAACATCTTTTCACGGACTTGAAAGCACATGCTGAAAAGGAATTTACATTCAAACAACGAAGGCTCTTGTCGGGTTCCGGGGTGGTAAGGAGCGCGTCATACAACTAGCCCCGCGATGAGGGCACCGAGGAGGGCTCTGCCTCTGCGGCGTGCGTTGTGCACGAACTGGAAGAAACCAAGGGAAACCAAGGTAGTCCGGCAGCTTCTCCTGCGAGATGCCACGATGCGGGCGCAGCCAGGAGCGCAGCAGCGACCAGAAGCCCTCGATCGTGTTGACGTGGACCTCACAGAACCCGTCGCCATCCTCATCGCGGGCGTATTCGCCGCGCCCATGGCAGACCGTCTTGTGGCCGTAGCCCCAGCGTTCCAGGCGGGCGTAGATGCCATACTCGTCGGTGTGGATCAGGGTGCCCGGGGCGACAGCGCCCGCGATGATTGGCTTGATCGTCTTCTGCTGCACGTTGGCCAGCATGTGCAGGACCACCTAGCCGCCGCGCTGGATCAGGCCGGGGATGGGTGGCTTGTACTTCTCCAGCGTGCCCCGACCCGGCGCTCCTGCCAGCCTGCGGCACCGCTCAGGCCGCCCCTTTTTGCGACTTCCTTTTGCTGGCCCTTGTGCCCGGCCACGACGTAGACCTCGTCGACTTCCACCTCGCCGTGCAGCGTCACTGCCGGGGCTTTGGCAACCAGGCCACCACGCAGTTGCTCCGTCATGGCCTGTACGTCAGAAGCACACAAACCCAATTCTGCAGCGATCTGCCGGTTCGAGAGGTTCAGGCCCATGAAATAGAGGCACAGCACCCATACCCGTAGCGGCTGGTGATGACCGGCCAGCACCGTGGCGGTGAGATCGTCAAAGCGCCCGGCGCATGTCTTGCACCGGTAGCGCTGCCGATGCGGCTGCGTGCCGTCGTGACCGTCACGGATGACTGCACTGCTGTCACAACAGGAGCAGCGCACACCCGTTGGCCAGCGATGCTGGCGGACAAGCGCGAAGCACTTGGCATCGTCCAGCAGTCCCGACAGGCTGACCAGGTTAGATGCAGCCATGATGACAGAGGCTCCTCGCGGCAAGATAGGTGACTGCTCCACACCTTCATCACACCAGATGCCTCACCAACCAGCTACTCAGATCCACCACCCTGGAACCCGACAAGAGCCTTGGCATTTTGGTCGTTTTGAGAGAGGCCAGATCATCCATGCCGATCAAGGTGAAATGGAGCGGCTGGGGATGGGCGGCACGTTTATGGTGTTTCCTCCAGGAAACAACGGACAAGTGTCTCTCGACTATGTCACAGGGCAACGAGGTGTTATGCCAGGCGCAAGCGCGGTTGATATGGCCGCTTTTGTAAGATATTGTGGTACTCACTATGGAAACGATATAAATCAAGCCTCGTATTTTTACGTCTACTTTGGATAGGTGCTTTATTTGTGATTGATCACCCTGGGTGCGGGCTACTGCGGCGCGTAGCGTTGCTTGAACGACGGCCAGCACTGTTGCGCCGTTTGCTTTGGTCATGCTGACGACGGGTAACTGCTCACCTGGGTTGGTAGCCTGACGGCGGTAGTTCCAGACCGCCGGCGGGGTTGTTGACGCGGGGCGGGATGGCTTGGCTGACTGTGTGCATGACGCCCGAGGTTGATCCTGGCAGGCTGAGCGATGCAGAGAAGGATGCGCTGATCCTGGCGCTGTTCGCTCGCGTTGCGGCCCTGGAGAAGCGGGTCGAGGAACTGACCCGCCCGCCGCGGACGCCGGACAACTCCTCGACACCGCCTGCGCGAGGCCACAAGCCGAACCGGCCGTCGGGCGACAGGCCCCCGCGCGGCGGCCGTCCCGGGGTGGCGCGTGCCCTGGCCGAGAACCCGGACCATCTG
>JAABUM010003234.1_pt1 | contig 20539 bp, 13 predicted proteins | sample 5559161 | NCBI WGS metagenome assembly JAABUM01 (sample SAMN10711868, study PRJNA513369) | rock metagenome | isolation source: Antarctica rocks | place: Antarctica: Victoria Land, Siegfried Peak nord
TACTACCTCGGCCCTACAGCTCAATGAACCACCCGAGCTGAAAGCGACCAGTCGGCAGGGGGTTCGCTGCGGCAGCACACGGGCCGCTGTGGTCCGCGTATCCGAGGACCTTGGCATGTGAATCGGCGGTTTATCTGGCCGCTTCTTTGCACGCTAAATGGCACGGTTTTCAAACACCAGTCCGAGTGCAGGGCCTGCGGACGGTAGGGCGGCCAGATAAGTCGCCAATAACGGCCAGATAGCTTGCAAAAACTAGGCCACTTACCGTGCAAGTTCACACCCTGACCAGGTGGAAATCATTTCCAGCGCCGCAACTTATTCAGGTGGCGCATGAAGTGCCACGTCCGCTTCCGGGTACGCGGATGGTGCAATTGCTCAGGGAAGAGCTTGAAAACGTGGGGACCCTTTTCTTCCGCTTGCCACCGAACGTACGCTGCTCCCGCATTTGTCCGGCGCTCATTACGGACATCCCCAGGCAATGAGGCGTAGTTGTCGAGGGCGACGGACCAATCGTTCACATCGCGACTTGGCACGACGACGCCTCCCCCGGACTGCAGTCGATCGGTCCATGGAGTGAACGGTGTGCACATCACGGGGCAACTCGCCGACAGCGCTTCCGCGATGGCATGCCCGAAGTTCTCTCCGTCCGTTGGCAGGAGCATCACTTCGTGGCCGTTCAGTACCCGCATCACTTCGGACGCCTTGACGGTCCCCAGGAAATTGACCGTCACGCTCGCGGGGACCAAAGCCGCGATGGCCTTGCACTCGTCCAGGTAAAGGGAGTCCTCGGGCGGACCAAAAACGTCCAAGATCACGTGCTGACGCGACGAGCACAAAGCGCGCAGTACGATGTCCAAACCTTTGATCCGACTGATACGGGCCAGGAAAACAGCGCGCAGCGGACCGTTCGCAGGAACTGAGGGCGGGACAGGTCGCTTCGGCAGCAGGGTTTCGTCTTCGCGCACAATGACGTCGCTCGTATCGAAGACCTCACGTATGTTAGCTCGCTCCACGTCGGACGAAGCGTGCCACAGCACCCGGGCCAGCATGCCCGATCTTCGGTACAGTGCGCAGTAAATTTTCTTCCTTCTGGACTTGATGCCCAAGGCGCCCGGATTCATCTGGCCGCAGGGTTCGACCACCAATAGTGCGCCGCGCCACCAACCGAGGCGCGACAGCAGTTGGACGGCGATCGAAAACTCGGGTGAAAAGAAGGAATTGACGTAGATGACGTCCGGGCGCCAGGCGCGGGCTGCCCACCATGATCGGCACAGTTGCAGCGGTTTGTCGGCGGAAGCGAAGTAGACAGGCACACCATCCCGGGTTACCCACCGATTGCTCGCCACCGCTAGTCGATCCGCAGTGCCCAGGTCACGATCGCTGGTCATCACCGCAACCTCCACATCTTCTGGCGAAGTGTGCATGACTGCCTCTAAGGTCCGGATCGGTCCTCCTCCCAAGAATGCAGGAGGATAAAAGGCGGAAAAGGCGAGCACCCGTAGAAGCTTCGACATTTGAGCTGGAGTTGGTTGACCTCCTTCCGCCCCCGTCCCGGAGTGTCCGACGGGGTGAGTCATGCTGTGAAGCATAGGGGGCTCAAAGGTGTGGTCACGGTTGACTTCGGTGTAGTTGACTTCGGTGTAACAAGCCGATCCGTCCGCGACGTGCCGCACGGCGCGTACAAGCCTTTGACCCCGGGAGAGCCATGACACTGCCCGGCCATCTTCGCTGTCGGTCCTCACGCTAAATGGCCGCTTATTTGCGCGGTATTTGGCAGACGACAGGCACCGGCACCGGCACCGGCACGGGTGTGGTGGTTGAGGTTGTGGTTGAGGTTGTGGATCTCATCGACGATGATCAGCTCGGTCCGCAGGTCCGCAGGTCCGCAGGTCCGCAGGTCGGCGAGCAGGTGACAGGCCTGCCTGGTCACTTCGATCGCGAGTCGCGGGTCAGGTAGGGCGCCCCCAGGAACTTGAGGATTTCGATGCTCAACGACTTGGGTGTCGCCTGCGGTGTCACTTGTCGAATTAGTTGGCCGGGTGACGGTGCAAGTTCCGACCCCGTCGGGAACGGTCCGGGACCGGCGGGCAGTTCAGCCCGCCGTACCCCGGCCCGCGTCTGTAGTACGTCCGACTGATCCGGATCAGTCGCCGGCTACCGGGCTGTCGTCGCCGGTGTCGGAGCTGTCCTGGATGTTGGTGTCGCCGACGCCCACCTGCACGGTGTCCGAGCCGCCACCACCATTGAGGTGATCGGTGCCCGCACCGCCGTCGAGCGTGTCGTTGCCGTCACCGCCGTTGAGCGTGTCGTTGCCCGAGCCACCGATCTCGACGTCGTCTCCGGCACCCCCGTTCAGGGTGTCGTTGCCCGCACCGCCGTTGATGGTGTCGTTGCCCGCACCGCCGTTGATGGTGTCGTTGCCGGCGTCGCCGTTCACCACATCGGTGCCGTCACCGCCGTTGAGGGTGTCGTTGCCCGCGCCGCCGTTGAGGGTGTCGTTGCCGGCGTCGCCGTTCACCACATCGTTGCCGGCGCCCCCGTCGATGGTGTCGTTGCCGAGCCCACCGCTCAGCACGTCGTCGCCGCCGCCACCCAGGATGCGGTCATTGCCGGAACCACCGTTGATGGTGTCGCTCCCGGCGCTGCCGCAGACCAGGTCATTGCCGGCGCCGGCGTTGATCACGTGTCCAGCGTCGAGCACCAGGATCACGTCGTTGCCGCCGGTGCCGTTCACGACGTGCGGGCTGTTGGCCGTCACGACCATGGTGACCGGGTGAGACTCGCACCGAGGTGTCGACGCCGCGGAGGCGGCTGCCGGATGGAAGAAGAACACGGCGAGCGGCGTCGCGAACGCGACGGCGAGGGAACGACGGTGCATGAGGGGCTCCTACGGGTGGGGTTGGCAGATGCAACCATTGCGTCTGTCCGTGTCCCATGCTCCCGCATGGAGTAGTCATTCAACTACTCCCCGTTAGATTGTTTGTGGAGCGCCACCGGGTGAAATCGTCCCCACAGCCTGTCACCAACAGCTTGAAACCTCGATGTGCGCCGCATCGGCGGCGCGGCGGGATCGGATGGCAAGGCCATCACCGGGAGTACGGGGTGTCCCGGCCGTTGGATGAGTTGGACGCAGGTCTGAAGGTCGGCAGGTGGGTCCCCAACCGGCGCGTCGGGTGTTCATACCCAAGTCCGGTAGCCGACAGGTGCGTCCACCGTCCGATTGCCCCACATCATTTGTCCGCCTGGGAGTGCCAGGATGAGCGTGGGCAAGGCCTTCAGGCTATGGAGGGGTGGTCAGCAACTGCAGGCAGAAGCGGTTGGCGATGGCCAGTTGCGTTCTGTCGTACAACCATGTCAACTGCCCGGTTCAGGCCCATCAAGCAGCTGCTGACCATCGCACCAGAGAGTACGTGGCGGGGCAACAAGTAAAAATTCGCAGCGGCGCGATGGGCGGCTCGTTCGAAGGGGTCATCGTCGGAGACCCGAAAGGTCTTGCGGACTCAGCCGAGCTCGAGATTGTTGGTTCTGGCAATTAGATCGGCGATGCGCGCCTCGATGTCATCCAAAGCATCGGCGAGCGGTGCGAGTTGCTGTACGGCGTCCTTCTTCCGTTGGTTCGCCGCGGCCCAGTCCCACGCCGGGCGCGCCACTGCCGGGGCCGGATCCACCGCAACCTGGTTGGCATCAACCACGGCGACGAGCTCGTCGACGTCCAGCACCCTGTGGTGGGCGAGGCCGGTGTCTGCCTGCCGGGCCAGGCGGGAGGCGGAGTGCGGGCTGAGCGGCCGGATGGGTAGGGGCAGATGTCCCCACTGGTTGATCGGCGGGAACAGCGGCGCGTCGAGGGTTCTGGCGTCGATGGGCTTCGGCGAGCGGCAGGAGTGGTGGCTGGCGCCGGTGACCTCCTCGGCCTTGTTCAGCAGTGTCTTGACGCTCTTGTGTGTGGCTTCGGTGTCCAGGACGCGGCGCCACCGCACCAACGTGCACGGCCCGCACAGCGCCGGATCCGCCGCCGCCTCGACGACATGCTTGGTGCCGCGGTGGTCAGTGATGGTGGCGGTTCCGTCGGCGATGTGTAGCTGGCCGACGGTGAGTCCGGGCAGCTGCCGGTACGGGATGGTCGTCGCGGCGGCGAGGGTGAGCAGGGCGCGGTCGCGGCGGCCGAACAGCCCGGCAGTCCAGCCGTTGGAGGGCAGCAGCCGCATCAGCATCTCGACCTGCTCGGGATTGATCAGCTCCCTCGCCGGCGGGCCGACCTGTCGTGTCGGATCGGTCGGTACGGCATGCCCGGCGACGCGGTGGTGGTGGGTGATCGCGGCCAGCCGGCGGCGGATGGTGGCGGGGGCGCCGGGGCACCCGGCGCTGAACGCGGTAATCGTGGTCCAGTCCGCCGGCAGTGCAACCCGGTTGGTGGCGGCGCACCACTCGGTGAACAGTGCCCAGTCCGCCGCGTACCCGGCGCCGGTGTTCGCGGACAGCACCTTCCCGGTGACCGCCGACATCGCGGGGCTGCTCACAGGTCCAGCTTCAGGACAGCGTTCCCCATCAGGGGGGCGAACTCCCGGGCGTACACCTCGAGCATTTTCGGATCCTTGTGCCCGGTTTGCCGCATGATCGAGTGGGCGTCGGCGCCGGCCCGGAACGCTTCGGTGACGAACCCGGACCGCAACGAATGCCCACCCAACAGGTCGACTTGCGCCGGGGTGAACCCGGCGGCGGCGGCACGCCGCTGAATCATCATCGCCACCGCATCCCCCGTCATCGCCTTCCCGCTGGGCTGCCCGGTCTTGTGGACCGTGGGAAATAGCCACCGCTCCCCTCCCCCACCATCCGCGCCAACCGACTCATTTCCATCCGCGCCAAGATCAGCGGGCTTTCCGGCGGTGTCGTCGCCGCTGCGGCAGACGTGCTCGGTCGACAGGCCGCGCTGGTGCAGCTGCGCGAGCGCGGCCGGGCGGCCGCCGTCGTCATCGAGGTACGCAAGTAGCAGTCGTCGCCACCGGACCAGCGCGCAGGGTGGGCAGGTTTGCGGGTCCTGGCCGTACGGCAACGCCCGCACAGTGCCCTGCCCTTCCTGGTCGGTCTTGGAAGACCGGACCCGGACATGCAGCCCGTCCGCCGGGTGCACCGTCACATCACCGATGCGCAGCGCGGTGAGTTCGGAGCGGCGATGTGCGCCGGCGAACCCCATCAACAACAACGCGGCGTCGCGGTGCGCGGCCATCCCGGCCGGCCACACCCCCATCGACGGCCGCATCGCCTCCAACAACGTCCGGACGTCGGCCAGGAGCAGCGGGCTGCGGCGTTTCGGCGGCGTCTTCCGGGTCCGGCGTACCCCGGACAGCGCGCGGCGGACCACCTCCGACCGGCCGGGAGCGGTGAACCCCGCCGCGGTGTGGACCTGGTTGATCGACGACGCCCACCGCGTCAACGACGCCGCCCCGAACGCCGGCCGTCCGTCAGCCTTGCGTTCCTCCGCTGCTTCAGTGAGGTACGCGGCCACCAGCATCGGCGATGCCGGCAACACTTGATGGCCGCCCGCCGCCGCCCACGCAGAAAACCGAGCCCAGTCCGACCGGTACGCCGCCTTCGTCGCCGACGACGTCGACCCCTCCACCGCCGCCCACACCCGGCGGATAGTCTCCGCATCTAGGTCGTCGGGAGCCCCGACGGGCAGGCCGTGGCCGGGGTCGCCGACCGTTGAACGGTTCGGCTCGAGCACATGAACGCCAAGAGGCGACGACGCATCAGCAGGCGCCAGCCACTCCCCCACCGCCTCCATCGACCCGCCTCCTCGACCATCTCGCCACACAACGGCACCGGCCCTGACCTGCGGTACGAGCAGAGAGACAACCGCTAGAACCGGACAAAACGGATGTCGGCCAGATCTACCGGATCCGGCCCTAGTAAGTTACCCCCATGGTTGTGTTGACCAGGATAATGGAACATTATGCTACTTGGCCCGGTACTCGGGTTCGTGTCACCGGGGGCAAAGTAGCGGTTCGGTGGGGTTGGGTCTGAAATGGTCGTTTGTGACCCACTGGCCCGGCCAGGCAGCGCTTTCGTAGAACGCGCAGGTCAGTTTGTGACGCAACTGGCGTGCTAAATCTATGAGTCGCTGACCTGCGACCGGACCCTTTGTGGGACAGTTCAGTATGGGCCGCTACGGGTACGCGCGGGTCAGCACCGTTGGACAGAAGGACGACTCGCAGCTTGATGCGCTTGGATCTGCCGGCTGCGAACGGATCTGGACGGACAAGGCCTCCGGCAAACTCGCTCGCCGCCCGGAATGGGACGACCTGCTTGGCTATCTGCGATCTGGTGACGAACTGGTCATCACCAGATTGTCCAGGATGGCCAGATCGGTCCGGAACCTCACCGAAATCGCCGCCGATCTACATGAACGCAACATCAACCTCATCGTGCTCAAGCAGGGCATTGACACCACCACACCCGCCGGCCGGTTCCTGTTCCACGTCATCGGTGCCATGGACGAGATGCTCGCCGACCTGATCAGTGAAGGCACCTTGGAAGGACTGCAGGCCGCCCGAGCCCGCGGAAGGACTGGTGGGCGCAAGCGGAAACTCTCTGCGCGGCAGGACATCATCGTGAGGCAGATGTACGAGGAGAAGGGGCCGGACGGCAAACGTCGCTACACCGTCGCTGACGTCGCGGAAACGTTCCACGTATCCCGGAAAACCGTCTACCGACACCTCGGATAGATCGGCAGTGGGCCTGGCCCAGACCCCAGACCGAGAGCGTGGCGGACCTATGCAACTTGTGCCAGGCCAAGACTTCGGCCCATGTCGAGGTGGATCTCGCCGTAGGGGTTGATGTTGACCCAGAACAGTGGGCTCAGCGCCCGCCGATCGGCGGCGGTCATCCGGTCCGCCCACTCCGGTTCGTCCAGGATGGCTTGGAGCAGCATGGTGTTGACCAGGACCGCAGCTGACTGCAGGAGGTGAAGGGCGAGCATCGAGGTTTCCTGGTGTTCGCGGTCTTCACCGGTCAGGTCAGAATCCTTGCCGTAGAAGAAGAATCCGTTACCGGAGTTCCAATTCTCCACCACCTGCAGGCCTTGGTGGATCTCGTGCCGCAGTGTCTCGTCCGCCAAATATTCGCAGAGGAAGATCGTCTTCACCGCGCGGCCCAGTTCCTCCAGCGCCGCGTAGGTGGGGTGCTTGGGGCCGCCGCGGGTGAATCGCCGCAGTACCTGCTCGGCCTCAGCGGTTCCCAACCGCATCGCGGTGGCGTACTTGACGAGCTGGTCGTACTGCTGCGCGATCAACTCCCAGTTGATCGCCCGGGACATCACTTTCCCCAGTTTCGGGTACTGCTGGTCGCCGCCGACCTGGTAGAGCCGCTGGCGGCCGATGTCCTTGAGCCGTGGGAGCAGCCGGAAACCCAACAGGTAGGTGAAGGCGAACCCGACGACGCTCGCCCCGTGGGTGTCCACGTAGTTCTTCTCGATGTCGGTGTCCGGGCCTTGGCTCAGGACCCCTTGGATCATCGCGGCGACCTCGGAGGACGAGCAGGACTTGAGTTGGCTGTAGATGCAGACGCTCTTGCGTTCCACATGCCAGTAAATCATCACCCCCGGTCCGCCGTATCGCTGATGCCATTCGGTCATCAGGTTCGACTCCCAGGACCCGAACTTCTTCGAATCCGACGCGCACGCCGTGCCGGTGCCCCACCATGTCTCGTCGCGGCGGGCGAACGTCTCGCTGACGACCTTGACCACCGCCGCCCGCAGGTTGTCCCGGGTGATGAACATCCGGCGCACCCGCCGCAGAGCGGCCTCGGTTTCCCCGTGGTCGCCGCCGCTGACCACGGCCTTGATCCCCAGGTTCGTACCCAGTGCGTAGAGCACCAGCAGCAGGCGTCGTTGCAGCTGGGATCGGGGAATGTTCTCCCGGGTGGCCACCGACGTCAGCTCGGAGGTGAAATCCACCAGCCAGTCGGTTTCCTTCAACATGTCCAACAGCGCAACTGTGCCCCACCGGCGGATCAGCTCATCTTTGAGCGCCGTGAGGTTCCTAGGCTCCTCCAGGACCGGCAGTTTTGGAACGCTGATCCACGACAGTCCTTTCCGAACGCCGATTTTCACGCCGCCGCAGGTGGCGTCGACCAGTGCCTGGTCCAGCCGCTCAAGGCCGACGGTCATCTTCGATTTCAGATCGGCGAGGAACTCAGCCGGGTCCTGTGGTTGGCTCAACGCGGCGTAGTGCACATCCCGGTTGTCCTCGAAATCGCCGGGAAGGTCGGTGTCCGGGTCACCGTGCCGGCGACCCCCGACCACCCACACGTCCCGACGCCGCAAAGCGTCCCGCAATGCTTTCAACACGCACAACTCGTAGGCGATCCGTCCGATCCGACCCGAATCTTCCACCACCGCATCCCTCCACCCCTGTGGAACGACACCATCGAGGGGAACTTGTTCGTCGGGATCGTAGAACTTGGCGCGGCCGGCCCGGGCGGCGTAACGGCGCAGCACACCCAACGCCTGGATCACCGGTTGGTAGGCGGTGTTGTTGCTGCGGAATTCCAACGCCCCCAACAGATGCGGCAGCATCCGTCGGTAGTGTCCCGAGTAAGAACCGGACAGCACCGTCCGCACCCGCGTCTGGAAGGCCTGCTGGTTGGCCTTGGCTTCCCGGACCAGATCCCGCAACGTGGCCTCTCCGACCACCGGATAGACCACCGACCGGACAGAGTCATCCGGCCGGGCCAGGGCAGCATCGGCGACGGCGAACAGCAACCCGTCTTTGTTCCGCACCTTCCGCAGATCAGCCATCAGTTCACCCTCGACTCGGCGTTCCGCGCGGGTGCTGATCTTGAGTATCAAACTGTTCAGCAAGTCCACCAGGGCATCGGTGATCTCCGCCTGTCGCATCGCCCCCAACGCCGCCAGCAAAGTCAACCGCACCGGCTCGGCGGCGGCCCGCAGATCCGACGGATACGCCCGCATCGCCCGCGCTTGCCAAGCGTGCAACACCCGCTCGCTCACATCGGTGAACGCCAACGCAGACAGACCTAGCCCTGTGACCTGCGCCAACTTGCCGACCTCACCCAGCAGCGTCTCCAAACTGACCCGGCCCGGATCAGCCTTGATCAACGCCAAAGTTCCGCCTGCGTCGTGCGTGACCAGCCCGTTCAACAACATCTTGGTGCCCTCGGAGAGCCGCCCCACGGTCTGCTCGCAGAAAGCCTGCTCGAACGTGGCCAACGCCGAAGTGGCCACCCGTTCCAATCGGCCGGCGGTCGGTGGTTCGATCCGCTCCGCCCGGCAGCGCGCCACCAGCGCATCCCGCAACTGATCCGGCCGTTGCTCCACAGGGCACACCTCCGTCGCCAACCAACCGGCCAGGTTGTCCTGATCGAGCACACTGCACTCACGGAAACTGAAACTCTGCCGGATCTGCGCTCGATGACCCTTGATCGACCGGCCATCCCAGTCATAGGCATTCCACTCCGCCGCAACAACTTTCACCTGCTCAGCGACATACCGGACCACCGAGCCGGGTACCTCACCCGACGAACGCGGAAACCGGCCCTCCAGCTCAAAGAACTTCAGCAGCACCGCGAATCCCAGACGCGTCGCACCCACCTTGTTCGACAACAACGCCAGATCCGACTCCAACAACGTCCACGACGCGATCAGATCCTCAGACTCCCACCCCCGGCGCATCCACCAACCCTGTCAGCCCACCACCGACCAGCGGAAGACCCCGGAGCACCCCTACTTTGCCCCCGGTGACACGTTCCCGAGTACTGGGCCTACTTAGACCGATGCGTATAGATCTGGCTTGTTTCGGTGATTCAGCGCATCCGAGGACGCCTGAGGTTCCTTGGCGCGATACGTCACGTGACACAACAAGTGTCCTGTCTCGCTGTAGATGAGTCAGATTGCAGGTCGCGTGAGACTTCGAGGGAGTTGACTCAACTTCGTGAGACATCCGGCGAGTTGTCTCATGAACTTGAGTCACGCTCGCTAACGTGAGGCCCGTCCTGGTGTTCGTTGCCGAAACCGCGGCGAAGTCTGGCGGGTGGTCTGTGTCTGCTGCGTTGGGGGCAGGATTCTCGCTCCACCATGTGTCCGCTGATGGTGACCGGGTCAGTGGTTCGTTGGACAGCTTGTGGACGACGCGCTTCGAGTCTTCCAAGCCAGTGCGCCGGGTGGTCGCACCCAAGGGTCATCGCAGCTTCGCCGGCTTGTGGTGGTCCTCGACCATGGCCGACCATGTGGGGTTCGAATCCTGGTTGGAGCGCGATCATCTGATGTTGCTCGACTTCGATCCTGATGTGATGGGTGTTGTTTCGCAACCTTTCTGGCTGTCCTGGCGTGACGGGACATACCGGCGGCGGCACGTGCCGGATTTCTTCGTTCGTCTGCGCGATGGTTCGGCCGTGGTGATCGATGTGCGGCCCGACGACCAAATCGATGAGGCCGATTCGGAGGTGTTCGCCGCTACGGCGAGGGCCTGCGCCGAGGTGGGCTGGACATATCGGCGGGTGGGAGCGCTCGATCCGACGTTGGTAGCCAATGTGCGCTGGCTCAGCGGCTATCGGCATCCTCGATGCGCGCGCAACGATGTGGCAGAACGGCTGCGGGAGGCTTTCGCCGCTCCGCGCGGACTGGCCGACGGCGCGGCTGCGGTAGGAGACCCGTTGTTGGTGCGACCGGGCCTGTTTCATCTGTTGTGGACCGGGGTGCTGGAGGCAGACCTGCAGCTGGTACTGCTGCATGACGGGTCGGTCGTGCGGGCCGCGGCGGCGTCGTGACGGTGTCCCGGCCGCCGAGCTTGCGCGTCGGCGTTGAAGTGCTCTTCGACGGCTCGACTCAATTGGTGCAGCATGTGTCGGCGACGCAGGTCGGGCTGCAGGCACCCGGTGGCGAGCTGCAGATGCTGCCGTTGGTGACGCTGCTGACCGCCGACGGATTTGCTGTTTCATCCACCGGTGGTCGGGTCCCGCTTCCCGCTCGCGCGCAATTGGAGGACCTGCCTGATCAGGTTCGCGGGCGCGCCGAGTTCTGGGAGCGGCACGTCCTGGACGTGCTGGTCAAACGCGACGACCAACCGCAGGCCGGGTCTGCGGCGACGTTGCGTCAACGTGAACTCACCAAGATCGCTGACCTGGCTGCGAGCGGACACACCGTGCCGCTGACGACGTTCCAGCGGATGCGGCGGGCCTACCAGTCCCAGGGGATCATCGGCCTGGTCGACGGCCGAGGGCTGCGCAAACATGAGCCCGCCAGCGACGAGCGATTGATCGCCGCGATCGCCAAGGCCGCCGCAGAGCAAACCCAGCGTTCCACCGGGACGGTCGCCAGGCTGCAACGTCGCGTCGAACAGATTTTGAGCGCTGACGGTATCGACCCGGTTGAGGTGATGCCTTCGCGGGCGACGTTCTTCCGACTGGTGGCGCAGCTGACGAAGGGCCGGCACACGTTCGGGTCGGCGCCGACCCGGAGGTCGTTGGCGGCCCGGCCGAGCGGGATGTTCGGGTCGGTGCAGGCGATGCGCCCAGGCGAGCTCGTGCAGGTCGATTCCACACCGCTGGATGTTCGGGTGATCCTGGATGACGGCACCGTGGACCGGGTGGAGCTGACGTGGATGGTCGACGTCGCCACTAGAACGGTCGCCGCGGCGGTGCTGCGTCCGACCACCAAGACCGTCGACGCGGCGTTGCTGCTGGCCCGCGCGTTGACCCCAGAGCCGATGCGCCCTGGCTGGGTGCATGCGCTGAAAATGTCCCAGTCGGTGCTGCCGTTCCAGCGGCTGGTGGCGTTGGACGCCCGGATCGAACACGCCGCGGCTCGTCCGGTGATCGTCCCGGAGACGATCGTATGCGATCACGGGATGGTCTACCTCTCAACCAGTTTCAAAGCGGCCTGCCGCGCGATGGGCATCAATTTTCAGCCGACCCATCCGGGGTCTCCCTGGGAGAAGGGGATCGTCGAACGGAGCTTTGGTTCCCTGTCGACCCTGTTCGCCCAATACGTGAAGGGCTATGTCGGTCGCAGCGTGGACCGGCGCGGCCGCGATGCCGACGCCGACGCCGTGTTTTCCATCCTGCAGCTGCAGGAACTGCTGGACGAGTGGATCGTCGCGAGCTGGCAGAACCGGCAGCACGACGGGCTGCGGCACCCGGTGACCCCCGGCCGGCCGCTGTCCCCGAACGAGCAGTACGCGGCGTTGGTCGAAGTCGCCGGCTACGTCCCGGTGCCGTTGTCCGCCGACGACTACCTGGAACTGCTGCCACTGAAGTGGCGGACCATCAACTCCTACGGCATCAAGATCGACCACCGCCGATATGACAGCGCCGAACTCAACCCGCACCGCGGGCAGCATTCCGGCGTCGCAGCCAGCAAAGGCCGCTGGGAGATCCATTACGACCCCTACGATGTGACCCGCATCTGGGTCCGCAACCACGGTGCCGACGGTTGGATCACCGTCCCCTGGAATCATCTGGCCAGCGCCCCGGCCCCGTTCGGCGAGCAGGCATGGTCGGCCGCGCAGCAGGTCCTGCGTCACCGCGGAGACAACCCCCAAGTCGAGGCCGACATCGCCGGCGCGGTCAACGATCTGCTACGCCGCGCCGAGAACGGACCCACGCCTGTGCCTGGGGATGCGGGGACCCTCAAGCGAGGCCGCCGGGCCGCCGCCCGCACCCGCGCCACCAGCACCTCCGCCTGGCCCCATCCGCCCACACCGGCCGAAAGCCTGGCCGCTGCCGCTGATATCGACGCAGACCTCAAGGTGAGGCACTCGTCAGCGCAGATCATTCCGTTGCCGATCTTCGACGCCCACGCCGAATCCAAGAAGTGGTGGTAGCCGCGATGCCCGCTCAGGACCTGGACGCTGACCGACGCGAACCGACGATGACCCTCACCGGCTGGCGACGGTTCGTCGACACCCCCGCCGCAGCCCACCAGCTGCTACCCGATACCGCCTGGCAAGGACTGTCAGATCAAGAGCGGTCCGAGTATGACGATGCCCGTATCAACTACCACTCCGAGATGGTCGTGGTCGCCACGTCGACCGTCAGGGACGTCACCCACCAGGGCCGGCTGTTGAGTTTGCTGAATCGGCGGGAGATCAGCGCCCGCCGCGGATTGATCGTCTCCGGACAGCCCACCACCGGCAAGAGCACCGCCCTCAAAGAGCTCGGCCGCACCCACGAGCTCTCCGTTCGGGCCCGTTACCGTGACCCCGGCCGGATCCCGGTCGTCTATGTCACCGCTCCGCCCAAAGGAAGCCCGAGGAAACTGGCGTTGGAGTTCGCCCGATTCCTGGGACTCCCACCGATCCGGCGGGCCTGGAACGCCACCGACATCTCCGACGCCGTCTGCCAGGTTCTCATCGAAGCCCGTGTTGACCTGGTGCTCGTCGACGAGATCCATAACCTCAACCTGGCCACCAGCGCCGGCGAAGACATGTCCGACCACCTCAAATACTTCACCGAACACCTGCCCGCCACGTTCGTCTACGCCGGCATCGATGTCGAACGGTCCGGGCTGTTCACCGGCGTCCGCGGGCGCCAGATCGCCGGACGCTGCGTTCTGATCAACACCCGGGCATTCCCGTTCCAGAGCGAGTGGTCCAGCCTCATCGCCACCCTGGAAACGTCCCTCCGCCTGCACAAGCACCAACCCGGCACACTCGCCGGGCTGGACAGATACCTGCACCAACGCACCGGCGGGATGATCGGGAGCCTCTCGCACCTGATCCGCGCCGCCGCGCTGACTGCGGTGATGGACGGCAGCGAAGCGATCACCCGCACCCTGCTGGACTCCATCCCGCTGGACCACGCCGCCCAATCACACTCCCAAGGCGCCGCATGAGCGGCATCGCGGCCTGGACCGGGCGTCCGCTGCCGCTCACCGTCCCGCCCTACCCCAACGAACCATCGGCTCCTACATCAACCGTCTCGCCATCCGCAATCGGCTCGACGCCGTGGCGCTGCGCAACTACCTCACCGGCTCCCACATGTCCACCGCACCGATCCACCTGGACCGGCTGGTGCAACTCACCGGACAGCACCGCACCAGCCTGGCGCACGCCATGCCGCAATTGCATCAGCACAACCAATTCCGTCAGTTCCACCTCCACCATCGCCGAACCCGCCCGGCCTGCACCAGATGCACCGCCGCGAAAGGCATCTCAGTACAGGTCAGCTGCCAGCTCCGCGACGAAGACGTTCTCTGCCATCGACACCTGCGCTGGCTCGGCAGCTATCACCACAACAACACCCAGCCGCGACTGGACAACCACCCGCAGATCCTGCGGGCCAACCGCCGCCATCGACAACTGATCAGCCGATACGGCTCCGACCTCATCGACCAGGCCCACCGCGAAGCGACCTACATCTGCCAGCACTGGTATCGACACCACGACCACACCGACTCGTTCCTCGCGAACCTCAACACCTTTCACTCGACCCCGCCTACTACGCTGCTGCAACTCAATCCAATCTTCGAAGCGGCGCCAATCCTCGAAGCGGCGGCCTACCCACAGATCGTCGCACTCACCAGACTGCTGGCTTCGCCCTACTGGAAACACCTTCCTCTGGGCAACGAAACGCAAATCCAGACCTTCACCGATGAACTGCACCGAACCGTCTCCCCGAATTTCGACTGGATCGCCCGCATCCTCCGCGGACAGCCCGATCCGTTGGCGGCGATGTTCTGCGCCCAAGCGCTCGCAGTTGCCCAGGACCAACGGCAGGCACCTTATCTGGCCGCAGTGGTGGCACACGCCCGGCAGCAACTGGTCACCGCCATCACCGCACGCGCCACCACGCCATGAATCTGACTCAACTACATGAGACACGGGCACAAAATGACCCAATTACCACGAGACAGGACAGGAACGGACACTATCTGAGGCATTGAGCCGTGGAGTCCCACCTGTATAAGGCATGACGTCCGCTGCACCGAGCACACCCGGGCCGCCTGATGTGCCGTCATCAACCCACCCGGTGGCAGCTACCGGGTGGGTTTACCTCCCCGCCCCTCACCAACGGGCGTTGTCGCACCCGAATGGTCCCCACCGCCCGCCACATCGCTTCGTTCAGCGGTCTGCCAACGACCTGCATCCGCGTGATGTTGCCTCAGATAGGTGGGACAACCACCCACCCAGTCCTGTCTCACCTATCTGAAGCAGGCCACCCAGCAAGCGGGAGACTGCCTCAGATTGGATGGGAACGGACAGCCAAGTTGAGGCATCGAGCCGAGATGCCTCAACTTGGCGATACGGATCTGGCTGTGAACAGCGCAAACGGTGGCGGTCCTGGCAGAGGTCAGCGCCAACTTGCCTCAAGATGCTGAGATTAGACCGTCAGTGGCCTGTCTCATTAACTTAAAGCAGCGCAGGTCAGAGGGCCTATCCGTGCCTCATTTGAGATGAGACGGGACAGCTCAGCCGCCAAGCTCGCGGTGATTTGGGTCAACGGGATGGGACAAACACGCCCCGATTCCGTCCCACCGACCTGAAGCACGCCCGCGACCAAGGCGGCGCGATCCCTCAGGTTGGACGGTAACGGACACCTCTCCTGTCGACGCCGACGGCGGGGGCCGTTGTCGCAGTTGGGGCTATGGCGCGTCGAACGGAGGTGGCTCGGGTCCGGCCCCCCGGGGGGGCAACCGGCCGCCATGGAGAACCACCACTGTGCCTCAACAGTGAGACAAGCCCCGTCGCGACACCGTCTCATTATGTTGAGGCACCGCAGGTCAGAGCCCGTAACCATGCCTCACTTTCAGTGAAACAGGAAAACAGTGGACCTGTGTAGTCCGTCGTCGTCGCGGTGGGGCTGGCGCCGGTCTGATCGCCGAGGTGGCGGCCGGCCCGCAGGCTTCCGGTGAACTGATCAACCGTTGCCGGGCCTGTCTCCATCGGGGTCAGGCGACTTTACGGGGCGAGGCGAGCGCCGCGCTGGAGTGGCTGCTCGGCCGGCGGCCACGGCGTTCCGTGGTGGTACTGCTCCTCTAGCCCCGTGCAGTAGGCGTCCAGGGCTTCCTCGACGAGCTGGGACAGTGAGTACTGAGTGTTGGTGGCTGAGGCGACACCGCGGACTGTTGCGCGGACCCGGGCTTGCGCTGATGGGGTGACCTGGGTGGAAAACGAAGTCTTAGGTTCGGTCATGGCAAGATCCGCCGGTCCACCAAGCTGTCGAAGACGGCTTGATAGTCGAAGGTGACCTGTTCCATGGGTGCGTGCACGGTCAGTGGCAGGCGTTGGCTGTACGCCTCGGGGACCCGGACGCTGCGGCGGACTGGGGGGGTGACCAGGTCGCCGTAGGCGTCGCGAAGTTGGTTGAGGCCTTCGACGTACAGGGTCCCGGCGGAGGCGGGTGGCACGTTGCACGGGATGACCGCTGCAAGCTCAAGGTGGGGGTTGTACGCGGCGTTGACCTCGGCGAGCGTCCGCTCCAGGTTCGGCAGACCCTCGAGCTCCTTGAGGGTGGGGGCGGCTACCGCGAGGACATACCTGGCGGCTACGAGTGCGGCGATGGTGAGGACACCGGCCGCCCCAGGGCAGTCGATGACCACGGCGTCGAAGGGGTCTTGCAGGCCCTGCAGTGCGCGGCGGATCTTTTGCTCGCCGCCGAAGCCGCGGGTGAGTTGGACGGTGGCGCCGTGAAGTGACCGATCGGCCGGCACGACCCACAGCTTGTCGACCGCGCTGGGGGTCAGAACTTCGTCCAGGGCCGCCTCCCCGACCAGCACTTCGGCGGCGGTCTTGCCAGGCACCGCTGTGGCGCCCGCAAACAGAGTGGCGTTCCCCTGTGGGTCGTTGTCCCAGAGCAGCGTGCGCCGGCCAGTCTCGGCCAGGATGGCGGCCAGTGTGACGGCGGTGGTGGTCTTGCCCGCTGATCCGGCTTCGTTCACAACGGCGTGGATGGTCATCGTCGGCTCTTTTTAGGCCTGCGGGTAGCCACCGCGGTGTCCGGCGGCTCGTTCATGGTCTGGGGCGCCCCGTCTAGTTGCTCCATCAGTCGGCGGTAGGCGACGGTGCTGGCGTCGCCCACCGCCGACGGGGCCCGGAGAGCGGCGGTGACGCTAAGCGCCAGCGCTGCCTTCAGCCGCGTTGATTCGTCGGCTGATCCGACAGCGTCCAACCAGGTCAGCGGGTCCGACTCCCTGATTCCGATGGAATCACTGAGCGAGTGCTGCACATTGATGGTCGAGGTAGGGTCTTTGGCCCCCAGGGCTAAGGCTGCATCGACCAGTGCGGTGACTAGCTGGTCCGTCGAAGCCGACATGAAGATGATCGGCAGCGCGGCCAGCCGCAAGTCAACCACCGCCCCGGATTCGCTTTCGGGATCTGGGGCGGCACCACCTTGCGCGGCAGAGGTGAGGTATCGGAAGCGGCCGGCTGGGTCGATGCCGGCGAACAGACGGCCCTCCGACCGGAGCCGCTCTGCTTCCGCCGGGTCCCCGACGACGCGATGACCGGTCTGTTCGGATGACGCCAGCAGGACGAGCGACTCCCCCGCAGCTCGTTCTCGACTTGCTTGGGCAGCGCGCTGGACAGCATCCTCCCGCTCGAGCTGTTGGATGGCTGTCGGAACTGGACAGCGGTGCTGTTGCGCGCGGTGGAACGTCTGCAATTGCCGATCCTCAGGCAGAGCCGCAAGCGCTAACGCATCGCCCACCGTGAGCGTCTCGGTCGCGACGGCATCTTGGACGGCCTGGGGCAGCTTGAGTAGGGCCAGTCGCTTACTGACATGGGCCTGACTCACCCCGGAGCGGCTGGCGATCTGTCGCTGGGTGCTGCCCAGGTCGGCGAGCAGCGAATACACCCGGGCTTCTTCCAGCGGGGCCAAGGCGGCTCGGTGCACATTCTCGACGATGAACGTCTCGGCGGCGTCAGTCCGGGTGGCTAGGTCCGCCCGGACCCAGGCCGGGACTTCAGCCACGCCAGCTTGTAAGGCCGCTGCCCGGCGGCGATGACCGGCCAGCGCGACCCACCGGGCACCGGCCGGCACTGGGAGGTCGGGGTTGGCGTCACGGAAGGCGGCGACGGGGACAACAACGATGGGCTGACGGAGCCCAAGAGAGCGGATGGAGGCCGCCAGTTCCTCGAGGTTCTTCAGGGGGCCGCGCGGGTTATCGGGGTGTTCGGCAACCTCCGACACCCGGACCATCTGAAAGCCTTGTCCGGGGTTCTCAGTTGCCAGCGCGGTAACCAAAGACTGATCTACCGCGGCACCTCCCGCCACCGGACGACGCAGCGCCGTGACCGACGCCGCACCCATGCCCCGGGTTCTCGTAGCCACGACAACCACCTCCAATACACACAATGGCGGACCAGGGCGGACGGGCGGTTAAGGCGCGCCGTCGGCGACATCGTCAGTTTGACGAGCTGCGTCATGGCGCCTTCGCCCGGCGCGATTCCACCGGAATCACCAGAGTCGATCACGAGCCTTGCTCATGCAACTCATGCATACCGTGTCAGCTTAAGCAGTCACTGTTGCGCTGAGCCGACTAACTTGGTAGCGCCGGCTTGGAGCCCTAGCAGTACGTCGATCCGCTACAGCATGGATCGACGATCCGGGACCGACGATTCCGATGGAGTCGATACCGGACCACTGGACCAGTACCGACTCAAGGCCGATGACGAACCCATAGACGACCTACGCAGATCACGAGGTGACGTCCGCAGCTACGCCGCTTCGACCGGCCTACGAAAAAGCGAATCAAGTCTGGCGGTTCACTCGCATGCCCATTATTACATCGAATACCAGGGTCAGCCGCCGCGCCGTCCTCCTTGACGCGTCCCCCGGCTATCCAGCAGGCTTCAAGCGTGCTTCTGCATGACCTTTGAGCGGGCGACATGTCGGGATGCCAAAATGCTCGAACTCGCGCGTGAGCGCCGTTAGATCCGGGTGCGACGCGCCCGGATCTAACGGGCAGCAACGTAACGACCTGCGGTATGCGTTTTCGAAACGGAGACGGTGCCGGGGGCGCCCGGCACGCGGTGGGGTGCGATGACCAGCGCGGCGATGCCTTGATTCCGACGGAATCAAGGCATCAGTCCTTGGTTAGCCGCCATGTTGCAGTCCGTTAGCTCCTCGTTCTTAATGATCGGGCGGACGCGGGACGCTAGGCCCCGTACCGTAGAGGTAGAGGTGGCAGACTGCCTCCCGGAAGGCGGGCGGCACAGGCCCGAATGCGCCGGCGGTGTCGAGGTTGCCGCTCCACTCGTTGGCGATCTGCTTTTGCGCGGTTTCCCAGGCCTTGTAAGCGAGGTCGCGCCAGTGCTGCCGTGACTCATGGATTGTTGGTTGGGCAGCGGGCAATCCTTAAGCAGGTGACCGCTGTCCGCGGACTCCCCGGGGGCTCGCCATCGTGGGCGACGCCTCACGTGGGACGAGGGACGGTGGCAGGGGACGATGCGGAACGTCGGCTCGATCGAGGATGCGGGCGCTGTCCTTCTGCAACACCGACATCGGTCGGGTTCACCGTCAACTGGGGCCACATCAAACCGTCACAAGGAACCCGGCGTGTCGAGATGGGGCCAAATCAAACCGTCACTGCCGACGATCCTGGTCGGCCCATGTGGAGCCACATCGAACCGTCACCCCGGGGCCAAATCAGACTGTCAGGGCCATACGAACCTGCGTGAGCGACAGATGCGCAACCTTTCAGTGCTACGCCCCGTCGTCGAACGCGAGGAGTAGCTGAGCGGCACGATTTAGTGGCCCCGTCGTGCTTGTCGGGTAGGCCGTCGACCAGCTCGGGCTACAGGTCGACGGTTTCGCAGGGCGGCCAGCCCGTCGGCCCGACGCCCAGCCGGTGGCTGGGTTGTTCACCGCCGCGGCCAGGTTCGGCGGGTAGGCGTCCCGATTGCCATCGGCCAGGTCCCGGTGCAGGTCGGCGGCTTCAAGGGCGGTGGCCAGACCCTCGGCCGGCCGCCGGCTTTCAGCCAGGGGGCGCCGGGCGCCGAAACTGGCTGAACTTACCCACCGTGCGGCAGGTGCTCGGGGTCGGCCCACAGGTCCACCGATGATGGCCGGATGTGCCGGTGCAGGGTCTGTTGCAAAGTCTGCTCGGCCGCCTGGACACCGGTCAGGTCGCGGGGCTGTGCGACCTCGCGGGTGGCGTCGGCCAGGATGAGTTCGGCTTGTTCGGCGATGGCCTGCCACCGGTCTGGGTCGTCTTCCACAACAGCGGCGCAATTGGCCAAGAGGCGAATCAATGCCAGGGACACAGTGGGTTCTTTGGCTCCGTAGCGGCGGATCAGCCCGCACATGGTCGAGAGGTAGTCCCCGAACCGTCGGCCGGGGATGATGACGGCCGCTCGTTGCTTGGTGTCGCGGACCAGGTAGTCGCCCAGCGGCCGGCGGGCCAACGCGCAGAAGATCACCGACAGGTGGTCGATGGATTGGATGGCGGTGTACGGGTCGTTCACCGCCGGGGATAGTGCTTTGCACGCGACGTCGACGAGCTGCCGGATCCCGAACGCGGCGTCCTGTTCCAGGGTGCGTTCGAAGCCGATCTGTATCGCCCGGTCCACCGCCCGCCCGAACAGCA